>JAEEGL011804770.1_pt1 | contig 15497 bp, 6 predicted proteins | sample 9134231 | NCBI WGS metagenome assembly JAEEGL01 (sample SAMN16246548, study PRJNA631951) | gut metagenome | biome: gut microbiome; feature: rumen; material: fiber-attached | host: Bos | place: Iran: Karaj | collected 2018-10
AGACTGAGCGTGATGTTGCCCGCTTGGACCGGGCAGTACAGGGACACGGCCACATCGAACGTGTCTCCGCGCGAAAGCTGCCCGGACGGGACCGACAGCGAAATCGTTCCGTTCTCTTCCCAGCGGGCAGTCAGCGTCTCGTCTCCGGCCGGCATCGGGGTCGAGTCGGTCACCCTGACCTCGTTTCCCCCGGCGTCCCTCGCGTACCAGCCTCTGAAACGGTAGCCTGGTTTCCGGGTGGCCGGCAGTTCGCCGTAGAGCGCCGGTTCTCCCGTCGTGTCGTCATAGGTCAGGATCATCTCGTCCGTGTCGCATGAACCGCCGTCGGCGTCGAAACGGATCGTGACCGTTCTGTTCATCATGATCTCATCCTCGGCCAGAGGAGATTCGGACACCTTCGCCGGCCTGCCTCCGTTCTCCCTGACCGACGCGGTGCCGTCGTCCCGGTAGGCAGTCACACGGAAGGTCGAGAAGAGGCTCTGGATCGGAAGAGAACGCACGGTATAGGTCGTCCCGGTCGTGTCCCCGAGGGGTGACCAGGCCAGGTCCAGCAGCGAATAGTACTGTACCGTATAGTTCACCGCGCCGGGGACCGGATCCCAGTCCAGTTCGAAGGCAAAGAACTCGGAGGTGCTCCAGCGGGCCTTCAGGCCGGTCAGCGTGACGGCAGCCTCCTCCCACACCGCGTACAGTGTGACGTCCTGATCCGCCGTATATCTGCCTCCCGCCTGATACGCCGCGCTTGCGGCTTTTCTGTTCGTCGCCCACCCGAGGAAGACATACCCCGGACGGACCGGCGTTTCCTTTCTCAGCTTCAGCGGGGTCAGTCTGGCCTTTTTCTGCGCTTGTGGAGCGCCCGTCCCGCCGTTCGCGTCGTAGGTGACCGTTTTGTACGTGTCGCGCAGTTTCGGGCCCGGGATCACGATGTAGTTTTTCTCTTCGGTCTTATCGTTCACATGGGGAGCGGACGCGATCGCCTGCCGGAGATAGGCGCCCGTCCATTTGTTTCCGTGTACGGTGACCTGGTGATCGAACTTGATCGCGCAGTTGTCGCCGTAGTTGCAGTCGATGAACTTGACCGTGTCCGTGTCCGGGTTGTAGCTGTATACGATCGCGCTGTGCCCGTCGCACCGGATCAGGTCGCCCGGCTGGAAGACGTATTCCTCGTTGAATATCTCCCCTTTGTAGTTTTCGGCATAGTAGTACTTCTCCTCGGTGTTCGACCCGAAGAGAACGTACAGCATGTAGTCCGCGAAGCCGGAACACTGCCGGCCGCCGCCGTCATAGGACCAGTAGGTATAATTCTTCTTTCTCTTATTGATCGTCTTCTTGTTGGCGTCTCTTTCCTCGGCCCTGCTGCAGATGCACGCGTAGGCCGCGCCGTTGAACGAGTTCGACTGGCAGTAGACCAGTTTGTTCTTGCTGCCCGAGCTCCCGTGCTGGCTGGCCGTCCGATTGGACGTGATCAGTCTGCCTTTGTCGTCCCGCTCGTATTTGATCTTGCCCTCTTCGTAGATCCGCTCGTATTTGTTCTTCGCGATCTTCTTCACGCAGGATTTCGAGCACGGATGGTCCGAGACGTCCGCCGTATAGTCCGGTTCGGCCTTGTTGACGTTTTTCTTCAGTGTCTTCGTTCCGTGTCCGAGATTCCAGTAGGCCGTTTTCGATCCGCTGTCGGTCACGGCGCTGTAATAGTCGCTGATCTTCGTCTTGACTCCGGACACCGTCAGTTTGACCGCTCCCGCGGCGGACGGCAGGACCGCCAGCGCGATCAGCGCGGCCAGCAGCGAAACGACCAGAACGAAGAGGATCCTGTTCCGGCCCGAAGTTCTCAGAGAGTCATTCATGGTATGCTCCTCCGGCAGATATCAGAGTAGCGCGCCGGGCGCAGTACGGGACCGCCCGCCTCAGAGGCTGCCCCGGACGATGGAGCGCACATGGGCCACCGCCTTCAGCCGGGACAGGATGAAGTTGAAATGATCGACGTTCTTGCAGCCGAGGGTCATGCCGATCACGATGTCGGAGTCCGTCCTTCTCTTCGTGTTGATGGACAGGAGCGCCACCTTCATCTCGGCGATGGCCGAGGTGAGGTCGGAGAGCAGCATGATGTCGTTCTCCGCGTAGATCAGGATGCCCACCTCGTACTGGGTGCCGGAACCGGCCCCCGCCGTGAGCTCGGGATCCCATTCCGCCGACACGAACCGGTCCCGGTTCGTCTCGTTCTTCAGGCCGTTCGTGACGTTCGGGCAGTCCCGCTTGTGGATCGAGATGCCGTAGCCCTTCGTGACGAAGCCGATGATGTCGTCCCCCGGCAGCGGGTTGCAGCACTTCGCGAACTTGACGTCGCAGTCGTACTCGCCGTCCACGATGACGCCGCTCCAGTTCTTGTGCTTCTTCGGCTTCTGGACCTGGATCTGGTCGGTCTCGGTGATGGGGGGCTGGGTATTCTCGTCGGGTTTGACGACCCGGTCGTATTCCTGTTTCAGGCGCGCCGAGACTTTCGACATGGCGACGCCGTTGTAGCCGATGGCGTTGTAGAGGTCGTCCGCCGAGCCCATGCCGATCCGCCGGGCGGCCGACGATACGATCTCGTTCTTCTGGGCCTCGGTGGGCTTCACCCGGTACTTCGAGAGCTCCCGGTCCACCTCTTCCTTGCCGATCTTGATGTTCTCGGGACGCTTCTCCTTCTTGAACCACTGGCGGATCTTCGTTCTCGCCTCGCTGGTCCGCACGATCTGGAGCCAGTCCCGGCTCGGGCCCTTCGAGGACCCGGAGGTGATGATCTCGACGATGTCGCCGGTCTCCGGCGTCCGGTCGATCTGGGCGATCATGCCGTTGATCTTCGCCCCCACCATCTTGTTGCCGACCTCGGAGTGGATGGCGTAGGCGAAGTCGATCAGGGTGGAGTTCTGCGGCAGGGCGATGACGTCGCCCTTCGGCGTGAAGACGAAGGTCTCGTCGCTGAAGATGTCGATCTTCAGGGCGTGCATGAAGTCCTCGGTGTCGATGGCGCCGTCCTCGGTGTCGATGAGCCGGGAGATCCAGGCCAGCTTCTGGTCGATGTCCTCGCTGGCTTTCTCGCCGGTCTTGTATTTCCAGTGGGCCGCGACGCCGTATTCGGCCACGTGGTGCATCTCCCGCGTCCGGATCTGGACCTCGAAGGGAATGCCGTCCCGGCCGATGACCGTGGTGTGCAGCGACTGGTACATGTTCGGTTTCGGCGTGGAGATGTAGTCCTTGAACCGCCCCGGGATGCTCTTGAAGAGCTCGTGGATGACGCCGAGGGCCGTGTAGCACTCCAGCTCCGTATCCACGATGATCCGGATGGCGTAGAAGTCGTAGATCTCGTCGAAGCTCTTGTCCTGCTTGAACATCTTCCGGTAGATGGAATAGACGGTCTTGACGCGCCCCTCCAGGGTGAAACGGATGTTGTACTCGGAGAGCTTCTCCGCCACGTAGGCTTTCGTGTTCTCGATGAAGTTCTGGTTCTCGCCGTATTTCTTCTGGATATCCTCCGAGACCTCCGCGTAGCCGATGGGGTCGAGATAGGAGAGGGCCAGGTTCTCCAGCTCCTGCTTCATCCTCTGCATACCGAGACGGTGGGCGAGAGGCGCGTAGACGTGCATGGTCTCCAGCGCCGTGGACCGCCGCTTCTCCTCGGGCTTCGCCGAGAGGGTGCGCATGTTGTGGAGCCGGTCGCAGAGCTTGACGAAGATGACCCGGATGTCCTTCGACATGGCGAGGAGCATCTTCCGGATGTTCTCCATCGACACTTCTTCCTTGTCCTCGACGTCGATGGGCTTCATCTTGGTCAGGCCGTCCACCAGCATCTCGATCTCGTCGCCGAAGCGGGCGCGGATCTCCTCGAGAGAGGTCTTCTCCGGGCAGTCCTCCACCACGTCGTGGAGCAGCGCCGCCACGATGGACTCCGTGTCGAGCCCCAGGGAGACGACGATCAGGGCCACCGCCAGGGGATGGGAGATATAGGGCTCTCCGCTGGCCCGGAACTGTCCCTCGTGGAGATCCCGGGCGTAGCCGTAGGCCCGCTCGATCATCTCCGTGTCGTAGTGGCGTTCGCTTTCCCGGATCGCCGTCATGAGCTGCTGGTGCTCGTCCTCCGGCGTCCGGACGATCTTCATTTCCGTGTCCATACCTTATGATCCCGTATCGAATAGTTCTTTGACGGAAGCGAGGACCCGGGAGGTCCCGAGGTCGCGCTTCTCCTTCTCCTCCGTCAGCCGCACCGTCATGGCGTCCGTGTCCGGGGAGGTCTCCTGTATCGTGAGGAGCCCCAGCTCGGCGAAGACGTCGAGGATGATCCGCATCTTCGGGTAGCCGATCTCCCGTCCGCTCCCGGCGACGAGCCGCAGGAGCGAACGCGTGGTGAAGGCGTCCCGCCCGAACCGGTTCTCCCGCCGGACGGCATTGTAGACCGCGGCGAAGTCCTCCCGCTCGGGGACGAGGGAGGACGGATGGACGCCATCTGGCCTCTTCCCCGCCTTCAGCTCTTCGAAGACTTCCCGCTCCCGCTCCTCGATGTCGCAGGCGGGGGCCGAGAGCCGGATGTCCCGCACGATCAGCTGGACGTTCTTCTGGCTCTGGAACTCGTTGACGTCGAGATGGAACAGCACGTCCGCCGTGTCCCCGGGATAGAGGTCCAGCTCCGCCGGCGTCTTCCGGAAGAACATGGCGTTCACCGGGTCACGCCCCACCCGCAGCAAGAGCCTCATGTGCTTTCCCCCCGCCACGGGGGAGGCGTCCAGGAGCGGCAGGCCCCTCATCACGAACTGGGGCACGGGGTTCGAGACCCCGTAGGGCTCGAGCATATAGAGCTCCTGGGCCTGCTCCATCGTGACGTCCTCCGGCCACAGCTCGCAGTCGGCCTCGAGGGGCGCCGGTCCCGGCGCTCCGGAGAGCGCCTCCCGGGCGATTTGGTTGATCTTCTCCCGGAAGGCCGGGAGATCTTTTCTTTTTATCGTCAGTCCGGCCGCCAGCTCGTGCCCGCCGTGCTTGACCAGGAGATCCGAGCACTGTCCGAGGGCGTCCGCGAGATTCAGTCCCCGGACGCTGCGCCCGGAGCCCTTCCCGAGGTCCTCCGGATCCTGCCCTTCCCCGGAACCCTCGAAGGAGATCAGGATGGACGGCCGGTTGTATTTTTCTGTAAGTCTTGAGGCGACGATGCCGATGACGCCGTGGTGCCACGTCTCGTCCTCGAGCACGAGCACGGGATCGTCTTCCTTCAGTTCGCCGGCGATCCGGGCGTAGGCCTCCTCGATGATCTTGTTCTCCTCCGCCTGCCGCTCCCGGTTGATGTCGCAGAGCTGACGGGCGATGGGCGCCGCCGACGCCCGGTCGGGGGCCAGAAAGAGCTCCACCGCCAGGGACGCGTCCCGGATCCGTCCGGCCGCGTTGATCCTCGGCGCGATGGTGTAGCCGATGAGGGAGGCCGTGGTCTTGCGCCGGGGGCCGGGCCGCGCGTCGCCCCGGGCCGCCTCCATGAGCTCCACGAGGCCGGGCCGCTCGGCCTTATCGATGAGACCGAGGCCGTAGGCCACGATCAGCCGGTTCTCGTCCCGCACGGGCATGACGTCCGCCACCGTCCCGATGGCGACGAGATCGCCGTAGGTCCTCGAGATCCGCCGCACGCAGTCGATCATCGGATCCCCGGTCAGTCTGAATTCCAGGGCGCACAGGAGCTTGAAGACCACGCCGACGCCGGCCAGCTCCTTGAAGGGATAGGGGCAGTCGGCCCGTCTCGGGTTGACCACCGCGTCCGCGTCCGGCAGGCTCCCGGGGCATTCGTGGTGGTCGGTGACCACCAGGGAGAGGCCGAGAGACTTCACCGTCTCCGCCTCCGCCACCGCCGTGACGCCCGTGTCCACCGTGACGATGAGACGGTAGCCCGCCTCCGCCAGCTTCTCCGCCGCGCCGGAGGAAAGGCCGTAGCCGTCCCCCGCCCGGCAGGGAATGAAATAGCCGGCGTCGCCGCCCCTGTCCCTGAGATAGAGATAGAGACAGGTGACCGAGGTGACGCCGTCCACGTCGTAGTCGCCGAAGACCACGATCTTTTCTTTCTCGTTAAGAGCCCGGACGATCCTCTCTGCCGCCCGGTCCATGTCCCGCATCAGGAAGGGGTCGTGCAGCTGCTCCTCCTCCTTGCCGAGGAAGGCCTTCGCCGACGCCGGCGAGTCGCATCCCCGGTTCACCAGAAGCTGGGCGGTAGGCAGTCTGATCCCGAGGTTCTCCGCGATGGAAGAGACGAGGGCGTCCCGGGCCATCGCGTCCCTCGACGCGGTCACGATCCACTGGTTTTTCTCCGTCATCCGTCCGTCCTGCCTGTTCCTGATGTAGTTCGTTCGTATATCGATGAAAATTGATCCCGACTTTATGTTGCGCCGTTCTCCGGGCCTTCCCCGTCCGCTTCACCCTCCGCCGGGCCGGTGAGATCCGGCTTCCCGACGATGGTGATGTCCGGCCCCTTCTTCCGCCTCGAGCGGTCGAAGAGGGCGACGAAGACGAAGGTCAGGGCGAATCCGGCGGCCGCCGCGGCATAGGGGGCCGCCTCCGCCGTAAAGAGGAGCGAGCCGAGCCAGAAGAAGAGACCGGCCACGGCCAGCGGCAGGATGAAGACCAGAGCCGCGTAGGAAAGAACGGTCCCGCTCTTCGTCTCGATCTCCACCGTGTCGCCGGGGACGGCGCCGATGGGGTTCTTCGCCCGGGCGGTCATCTTGTGATCTCCCAGGTCGATCAGGCCGTGGATCTCGCAGTGGCCCCCGCATCCGGCGCTCTTTTCGCATCCCGCGCACATGGACGTCCGGGTGACCGAGACGGTCGCGAACGCCCCTTCCGTTTCCAGAACGACGCCTCTCTGGCGCATAGTAAACTCCTCCTGTTCATCCCGCCCGGTAGACGGACAGGATCTTCTGAGCGGTCCGGATGCCGTCCACGGCGGCGGACATGATGCCGCCCGCGTAGCCGGCTCCCTCCCCGCAGGGATAGACGCCGGGCATGCCCACGGCGCAGCCGTCCTCGCCCCGGACGATCCGGACCGGCGCGGACGTTCTCGTCTCCACCCCGGTCAGGGGCACGCCGAAGTCGCAGAACCCGGCGATCTTTTTGCCGAAGTCATAGAGCCCGGCCTTCAGGGCCTCCGTCACGAAGGGCGGCAGAATCCCGTTGAGGTCCGAGGGGACCACGGCTCCGTCCCGGTAGGTGGGCCGGATCCGGCTTGGGATCTCCCCCTTCTTCCCGTCGAAGAAGTCCCCGATGGACTGGACCGGCGCGGCGTAGGTCCCGCCGCCGGCCAGAAAGGCTTTTTTCTCCAGCTCCCGCTGGAAGGCGATGGCGCCCGCCGGGCTGCCGTCGAAGTCCGAGGGCAGGACGGAGACGCAGACGGCCGAGTTGGCGTTTCTGCCGTCTCTCGCCCGGGAACTCATCCCGTTCGTCACCACGGTCCCCTCCTCGCTGGAGGACGGGACGACGACGCCGCCCGGGCACATGCAGAAGGTATAGCAGCCGCGTCCCATGTGCCGGGCCGAGAGCTGATACTCCCCCGGTCCGAGGACGGGGTCGCCCGCGAAGCCGTGGTACAGGGCCCGGTCGATGTCGGCCTGGAGATGCTCCGCCCGCACGCCTACCGAGAACGCCTTCGGCTCCACGAGAAAACCGTTCGCCATCAGTTCCGAATAGGTGTCCCGCGCGCTGTGCCCCACGGCCAGCACGGCGACGCCCCGGGGCAGGACCTCCCCGCCCGCCGAAAGACGTCCGTCCGGGGTGAGGGACGCCTTCGTATGGTACCGGATCTCCCCGGAGAGAGACCGGATCGCTTCGTCCGCGTTTTTCACGACGGTCCGGAGCACGTCCGTCCCGACGTGGGGTTTCGCCTTGTAGAGAATATCCTCCGGCGCGCCGAAGGAGACCAGTTTCTCCAGCACCCAGGCCGTGAGGGGATCGCCGATCCTCGTGGTCAGCTTCCCGTCCGAGAAGGTCCCGGCGCCGCCGGCGCCGAACTGGACGTTGGATTCGGGATCGAGGACGCCCTCCCGGACGAACCGCTCCACCGCGGCCGCCCGCTCGTCCACCGGCGCGCCCCGCTCCAGCACCAGGGGCCGCATGCCCGCCAGAGCGAGGAGATAGGCGCAGAACATCCCGGCCGGGCCGAAGCCCACCACCACCGGACGTTCACGCAGGATCTTCTCCCCCAGAGGGATCTCGACGGAGGGCTCGGAAAAGACCCGCAGGGACGGGTGGTCCGGGATCCGGCGGCCGGATGGCACCGAAACCGCCACCGTATAGACGAAGGAGACGGCGTCCCGCCGCGCGTCCACGGATTTCTTCGCGATCACGGGATCCGAGGCCCGGCTTCCCGTCAGCCGCCCGATCCGGGCGAGGGCCGCCTCCAGCGCCTCCGCGTCCGGGTCGGTCCCCGGCACATAGCGGATCCGCACGCCGGAGAGCGTCACGGTCTGTCTGTCTTTCATCGCGGAATTCAGTCGTTCGTGAAGGTCACGCCGATCTCGTAGGTCCCGACCTCGATCACCGACTCGGCGTAGACGGAGTCGATCCGGACTTCGGCCCGTACCTTCACCGTCCCGCTGTTGCTCTTCGAATAGGGGCTCATATCGAGGACCAGGGTGATGTCCCCCGGCTCGATCTTCGCCACGCTCTCGATGGGTCCGAGGACCGTCACCGAGACCGCGGACTTGTCCCAGGTATAGGAGACGTCCCGGGCGGCGCCCGTGTCGATCACGTTCTCGCCCGGCACGGTGATCTGCCGGAACCGGTAGCCCCGGACCAGCTCCACCGTGGCCTCCACCGTGTCGGCGGACGCCGGCAGGCCCTGTGGGATGTCGATCGTCACCGTCTTCGTGACGGAGGTCTTTCCGCCCGCGAAGTCGAGTTTTTCGTCGATGGGAACGACGGGCTCGAAGCTCATGCGGTCCACGAGCTCCGCGTCGCCCGTGACGGTGATTTCGGAGGGCTCAAGGGTGACGGTGGCGCTGTTCTCATCGAGGAAGTCGTAGCGGTAGTCCACCTTCACCGGCACGGTCACGGATTTCAGGACCGGCACGGTCACTTCGACTTCGTTCGGGGAGCAGGAGAGATAGGGGCTCTCCACCGGATTGCCGTTCGCGTCCTGGAGCTCCACCGGAAGGGTCATGGTCGCCGTCTTCGTCACGCCGGTCATGTCGATGCGCACCACGGCCCGCTCCACGGTGTTCACCACCGTCTGGGGGCCCGTCAGCATGACGTTGTCCACGGGGAACGTCACCGGTTCCGCGTACCGTCCCTCAGGCAGGGACATGTTCTCCCGGTATTCCGTCAGGTGGAGCGACTTCGAGGCCGCCCGGTCCACGTAGACGGAGATCGTGTCCTGGGATTTCCCGGCCAGCTGGCAGCCGGAGGGGACGTCCACCGAGACCTGGACGCTGTAGCGGCCGCTGGACTCGAGCCCGCTCACGTCCGCCGTCGCCACGATGTCCTTCTCGGTCAGTTTCGAGACCACCGACTTCTTCCCGGCGAGGGTCACGTCGATGAGGGTGCCGTAGCCGTTGTACACCGCCAGGGACTTGTCCGCGAGCTGATCCGCGCCCACGAGATCCACGGGGATATGGCTGAAGGGCTGCTCGTGCTCCGGGCTCTCCACCATCATGACGTAGACCCAGAGACAGAAGGCGGCGAAGACGCAGAAGATCTTCGCGGCGAGCAGCCAGCCTTTTTTCTTTCTTTCGTCGTCCTGCCGGACGGCGTTCTTTCTTTCTTCTTCCATGTCAGTTCCTCTCCCTGTCCGTCTTCCCTTTGACCCGGCCGATGAGGTTCCGGATCCGGCCTTCGCCGCCGCCCGACGTCAGGTTCGTCAGGAGGAAGTCCGTCAGGCCGTCCCGGGTGTAGCCCCGGGAGAGCTTCCCCTCGAGGGCGGTGGAGATGACGCCGGTCTCCTCGGAAACGATCACGACCACGGCGTCGCTGTTCTCGCTCATGCCGATCCCGGCCCGGTGACGGGTCCCGAGGTCCTTGATGATGTCGGGGTTGCTCGAGAGCGGCAGCAGGCATCCGGCGGCGTGCAGGCGCATGTCGCGGATGATCAGGGCGCCGTCGTGGAGCGGGGCCTTGTTGAAGAAGATGTTCTTGATGAGGTCCGCGGCCGGCGCGGCGTCGATCACGGTGCCGGTCAGGATGAGGTCGCCGAGCTTCGTGGTCCGCTCGAAGACGATCAGGGCGCCGGTCTTCGTCTCGGAGAGATCGAACACCGCCGACACCACCTCGTCGATCACGGCGGAGTCGGAGGACTTGCGCACCTCGCCGATCCCGCGGATGCCGCGGAGCGGCGTCGTGCCGACCTTCTCCAGCATGGAGCGGAGCTCCGGCTGGAAGAGGATCACGAGGGTGATCATCCCGATCTGGAAGATGTTCTGCAGGATGAACTGCAGGGCGTACATCTCCAGGACCTGGCTGAGTATCTGCAGGGCGACCAGGAGCAGGACGCCGAGGGCGAGCTTGAACGCCCGGCGGTCCCGGATGAACTTGAAGAGGTAGTAGAAGAGGATGGACACGCAGGCGATGTCCACCACGTCGATGAAGGAGATGTTCCGGATCACCGACCAGATCGAGGAGACCGTGTCCGAGAACGATAGCAAGAGGATTTTCATGTCGATCGCTCACCCCTGTTCCTGAAGATACTTCTTTTCTAATTTACATTTTATCATAAGACGCGGGGGAAATCAAGCGGAACGGCGACACTCGGGCACGTTTTTTCGCGGCGTTTCCGCCGCGGGACGGCGGGGCGGGACGGCGGATGTCCATATGAAAGCGGATCTTCACGGAAACTCGCGGATGATCATGATATGACCATGGAATCGGGGCTGCATGAAACACTGCAAGCCTTCCGATGATCGGCCATCGCTGGCGCGATAATTGCCAATAAGGAGCCAGGCGAGCGTCGGCTCCTTTTACAATCCCACAACTCTCCGTGGAGAGCGTGTTTTTCAGCGCCGCGAGCAGCCGGGAAACCGTTCTCTCCGACTTTCCGAACGCATCCGCCGGTTGGGCATCTGTCATGGACGACGGCTCTTTCAGCGGAGAAAGCAGCATCAGTTCCGCCTCGGTTATCCCGCCATTTTTCCCGCCATCCTTTGGCGGGATATTTCTGTCATCTCTTGTGGATCCAAGGGTGAACGCCGTTTCCTCATTTGTGTCGGGGCTCCGGATCAAAGCGGCGGAAAAGGGCCCGTCTTTCCGGAAAAAGAGCGGAAAAAGGATTGCAAAACGGCCCCGGTTCTGTTAGAATGTATCTGTAGAAATATACATAAATATACATTTATACATCCCGGTTCGCGGAGGGGCCCCAGGGGGCCGGCTCCCCGGTCCGGCAGGAGGCATGGGATGATGAAGATGAAACGGCTCTTGACCTGCGCCCTCGCATTCTCGATGATCTTCGGGCTGATCGTCCTGCCGGCCCCGGCGTCCGCCGGGACGGCGGGCATCGTCTGGAACGACGCCGAGGGCTGGTACGAGATCTCGGACGCGGAGGGGCTCCGGGCGTTCGCCGCCATCGCGAACGGCACGCACCCGACGATCGCGCAGAATAAGAGCGCGAACGCCGTCCTGACGGCGGACATCGACCTCGGGAACGAGGCCTGGACGCCCATCGGGGGAGGCGGAGGCTGGTACGGTGGCACCTTCGACGGCCGGGACCACGCGGTCTCCGGCGTGAAGGTGGATCTGGCAAACGCCTATTACGCCGGCTTCTTCGGAACACTTTACAACGCTGAGGTGACCGGTCTCCGGCTCTCCGGCAGCGTCGAACTGTTCTCGGATCAGGACGGTAGCCGTTACGCGGGCGGCGTCGCGGGAGACGTCCAGGGCAGCTCGATCACGCGCTGCTCCTGGTCCGGCCCCGTCACGGTGACGGCCAGCGGCATCGGCAATGTCTACGCGGGCGGCTTTGCCGGCACCTGCGTCAACACTACGATCGCCGAATGCGCGGCGGAAGGCAGCGTCACGGCGGCCGGTCTTTCCGACACCAACAGCTATGTCTACGCGGGCGGCGTCGCGGGAGAGGTCAGCTCCACCGGGATCTCGGACTGCCTCGCCGCAGGCGCGGTCTCCTCGAGCCGGAACGGCGGCGGCGGGGAAACCATCGCGGGCGGCGTCGCGGGAGACGTCCTGGGCGGCTCGATCTCGCGCTGTCTCCATCCTTCCGGCGCCGTCTCCACCGCCGGCCAGGATTATAATACGTCGTATACCGGCGGGATCGCCGGCGTGAACGGCACCACGGTCTCGGACTGCTTCTGGCTCACCGGCACGGCGGCGGCCGGGATCGGGTACGGCACCGCCGGCGGGACGGAACTGGACGAAAACGGATTCAAGGACTACGCGGCGTTCACCGGAGCCGGATTCGGCTTCGGCACCGTCTGGAAGATGGGCGAAGAGCATCCCGTACTGAAGGCTCTCGCCAAACCCGGCATCGTCTGGAACGACGCCGGAGGCTTCTACGAGATCTCGGACGCGGACGGGCTCCGGCAGTTCGCCGCCATCGTGAACGGCACCCACCCGACGATCGCGCAGGATTATAGCGCAAACGCGGTCCTGACGGCGGACATCGACCTCGGGAACGAGCCCTGGACGCCCATCGGGGTGCGCGCCGGCTCGTACTACGGCTCGTACTACGGCACCTTCGACGGCCGGGGGCACGCGGTCTCCGGCCTGAAGGTGGATGTCAGCGGCACGGATAGAGCCGGTTTCTTCAATCAGCTCGACGGCGCCGAGGTGACCGGTCTCCGGCTCTCCGGCAGCGTCGAACTGTCCACGACTCAGAACAACAGCCTTTACGCGGGCGGCATCGCGGGGTACAATTCCGGCAGCACGATCACGCGGTGCTCCTGGTCCGGCCCCGTCACGGTGACGGTCAGCGCCGAGTATTCGGATGTCTCAGCAGGCGGCATCTCCGGCAATCTCGTCGCCGGCACGATCGCCGAGTGTATGGCGGAGGGCACGGTCTCGGCGGAGATCACCACGGCGGGGTACGGGGAGATATTTGCCGGCGGGATCGCGGGCGTCATCGACCCCACGTACGGCACCGGCACGATCTCGGACTGCCTCGCGCTCAACACGGTCGCGGGCAGCTGCCCGGGCAGCGGGTACGTCCGTACAGGCGGCATCACCTCCAACTGCCCCTCCGGTTCGACGGTCAGGCGCTGTTTCTACTATAACACCTCCGGCGGCATCAGCAGTTCGGGCTCATCTGCCGCCACGATCTGCGAAGCCCTCGGCCCGCTCAACGACTGCTTCTGGCTGACCGGCGCGGTGGACCTCAACACGCCCGCAAGCAATCCCTACACTTCGACGGAACTGGACGCGGACGGATTCAAAGATCAGGCGACCTTCGAGGCCGCCGGATACGACTTCGACAACCTCTGGTACATGGGCGCGGACCATCCCGAGCTGAGAAGGCTCGCGCCCGGCATCCTCTTCAACACCGCCGAAGGATATTACGAGATCTGGACGGCGGAAGGGCTCCGCTCGTTCGCCGCCATCGTGAACGGCACCCACCCGACGATCGCTCAGGATTATAGCGCGAACGCGGTCCTCACGGCGGACATCGACCTCGGGAATCTGAACTGGACGCCCATCGGGACGTACATGGACCCGTACGGCGGCACCTTCGACGGCCGGGCCCACGCGGTCTCCGGCGTAAAGGTGGACCTCAGCGTATCGGAACGTTACGCCGGTTTCTTCGGATCACTTTACGGCGCCGGGGTGACCGGCCTCCGGCTCTCCGGCAGCGTGACGGGGACCCTGGATTTCCATGATGCCGGCGCGGGCGGCATCGCCGGATTCTGTGATAACAGCACGGTCTCGCGCTGCTCCTGGTCCGGCCCCGTCACGGCGTCGGACATCAACGGTACTCCGTTGATGCACGCGGGCGGGATCGCGGGATTTTGCTACAGCAGCACAATCGCCGAATGCAGGGCGGAGGGCACGGTCTCGGCGGAGATCACCCCCACGGGGTACGGGGAGATATATGCCGGCGGGATCGCGGGCTGGGTGAACGACACCCGGTTCGAGGACTGTCTCGTTCTCAGCACGGTCACGGGCAGCTGCTCGGGCAATGGGTACGTTTTTTCAGGCGGCATCGCCGCCCATGCCGGCGGCACCTCGCAGATCACGCGCTGTTTCTACTATAACACCGCGGGCGGCGTCGGTTCCTCTTCCGAAGCCGGCGCGATCGTAAACTATTCCGAGGGCACGGTCTCCGGCTGCTTCTGGCTGACCGGCACGGCGGCGGCCGGGATCTGGACCGGCTCCGGCGTCGCGACGGAACTGGACGGCAGCGGCTTCCTGGACCAGGCCACCTTCGAGGCCGCCGGATACGACTTCGGCACCGTCTGGTATATGGACGCGGATCATCCCGCGCTGCTGGCCTTCTCGGCCGGCATCGCCTGGAACGACGCCGAAGGCTTCTACGAGATCTGGAACGCGAGAGGCCTCAGAGAATTCGCCGCCATCGTGAACGGCACCCACGAATCGATCGCGATGGACGCCGGCGCGAATGCGGTCCTCACGGCGGACATCGACCTCAAAAACGAGGCCTGGACGCCCATGGGGGCGAGCATCACTGAGTACAGCGGCACCTTCGATGGCCGGGCCCACACGGTCTCCGGTCTGAGGGTCCTGTCCGAGACGAACGAAAAAGATATACCCGCCCTCGCGGGAATCTTCGGCGGGATACGCGGCGCGACGGTGCGGGGCCTGTCCGTCAGCGGCACCTTCCGCGCCCGCGCGGCGGATGTCAACGGTTACGGGGATGCCTATGCCGGCGGGATCGCGGGTCAGGCGTTATCCAGCCGGATCGAGGACTGTTCCGTGAGCGGCACCGTCTCGACGGAGACGGCGGGCGCCTACAGTTTCTCACAGGCCGGCGGCATCACAGGCAATACCGGAAATACGGATAACAGCGAAACGGTTTTCAAGCGCTGTTTCAGCACGGCTTCCGTCTCAGCGGAAACGGACGCCGAGGGCAGCACCTTTGCCGGCGGTATCACGGGCTGGATGAACAACAGCCGGATCACGGACTGCTACAACGCAGGCTCCGTCACCGGCCGGAACCGCGTCGCCGGAAGTTCGAAGCCGCGCGTCGGCGGCATCGCGGCCTATCCCTATAAATCTTCGATCACGAGATGCCATAACGTCGGCACGGTCGACGGCGGCACGAGCGACTACCAGGGCGGTCTCGTGGGGTACGGTGCCGGTGACGGAGGCGCGTCTGATGGCTGCTTCTGGCTGACCGGCACGGCGGCGCGCGCCACCGGCGTGGATGATAACGGTACGTTCGGCGGGCCGGAACTGGACGGTGTCGGCTTCCTGGACCAGACCACCTTCGAGAGCGCCGGATATGATTTCGGCACCGTCTGGGTCATGGGCGCGGCGTATCCCGAACTGATCCCGTACGATCCCGACTCGAAGATCGCGATCACCATCACGGCGGCCAGCAACAC
>JAEEGL011957883.1_pt1 | contig 15497 bp, 10 predicted proteins | sample 9134231 | NCBI WGS metagenome assembly JAEEGL01 (sample SAMN16246548, study PRJNA631951) | gut metagenome | biome: gut microbiome; feature: rumen; material: fiber-attached | host: Bos | place: Iran: Karaj | collected 2018-10
ATCAAGAAGGAAACCATCCAGGGAGGCGCCGAGATCATAAAGCTCCGTGGACGCAGCTCCATCCAGAGTCCAGCCCTCCTTGCCATCAGGGCGATTCAGGGAGCCATCCCGGGCGGCACGCCGTTCCCCTGGCCTTCCGGAACCTATGTGGACACCCACGAGTACAGCCACGTATTCATGGCAATGCCTACATTCATGGACGCCACCGGCATCCACTACACGATGCCTGAAGGAACCAAGGAAGAGATGGCTGACCTCAAGGCCTCTTACGATCACCTCGTGGATCTCCGCGACCAGATCATCGAACTTGGCATCATCCCGCCCGTGGACGAGTGGCACAAGATGAACCCTTACCTCTGGAACCGCAGGCTGCCCCGCTTGAAGCAGCAGTAACAGAGCGATTTTCGAATATCAGGATTCTTTCGTATCTTGCAGCAAGAAACTCCAAGTATGAAAAGAATCCTTTTTTTTATCATTGCGCTGTTCACTGCAGTGGCAGTGCAAGCGCAGCAGAAGGACACGCTGCGCATCCTTGCGATAGGCAACAGTTTTTCCCAGGATTCCGTCGAACAGTACCTTTGGGAACTGTTCGACGCTGCCGGGATACCAGTGATAATCGGCAATCTGTATATCGGCGGATGTACCCTTGAGCGGCATTTCCAGAACACGGTGACGGGAAAAGCCGACTATGCCTACCGCAAAATAACCGACGGAGTCAAGACCAACCGCGAAAACGCCACGATTGAATATGGTCTTGCCGATGAGCCCTGGGATTATGTCAGTTTCCAGCAGGCGAGCGGCGTCTCCGGCGAGTATGAGACCTATGAGCCATATCTCCTTGCCCTGCGCGCTTTCGTGCGCCGCAGGGTCCCGGCAACGGCTGTCTTCATGTGGCACCAGACCTGGTCGTATTCGGCCGATGCCTCCCACAATGAATTCCCCCGCTACGGACGAGACCAGATGGGTATGTACAAAGCCATAGTGTCCGCATCTAAGGAAGTGCTTAAAAATCATAAATTTACCATAATTATCCCTTCAGGGACCGCTATCCAGAACGCCCGGGCAAGCGCAATGGGGGACGTGTTCAACCGCGACGGCTATCATCTCGAACTGACTTATGGCCGTTACACTGCAGCCTGCACATGGTTCGAGTCCATTTCAGGGGAGAGTGTAGTCGGCAATCCGTACCATCCGTCGTCAATCTCGGCCGAGACTGCATCCATCTGCCAGAAGGCCGCCCACGCCGCCTGTCGCCGTCCTTTCAAAGTGACCAGATAATTGCTCCACCATGAAACTGCATGTAATCCTGCTCGCAGCAGCCATCCTGTGCACATCTGCTACCGCCATGTGCATCAACAAGAAGCCTCGTCTGAAGAATACCCGCTGGAAGAGTGAATATGAGGAGTTCGTGGCGGATGCGGGCACGTCGAAAGTAACCGTGACGCTGGACTTCATTTCATCTAATAAGTTCGAACTGAAGCATGAGAGCAAAATGCCGCCGTATCCTTCGATGTATGCGAAGGCGGACGGAACCGTAGATATGAACCCCGGATTCAGTACGGAATATACCATAAAAGGGACTTACAGCATCGACAAGGAAGGGGTCACCATCAAGAGTGAAAGCGGAGAGACGCATACGCTCCTGTTTATGTCCGGGAAACTGATTTCCGGTAGCCTTACCCACCGGCCACTGGAATTTACCCGCGAAGGAAAACTTAAATAGTGTCCTGAGTATGGCAAGAAGGCTGTATCTTTCTTTGATCCTGCTGGTATCCTTGTGCTCCTGCCGCGAGGCCGACCTTCGGGAAATAACCTCATTTGAAAAGGCCCGGCCCGTCTGGGCTCAGGGCAGGGAAACGGAGAAGAACTTATATCTCGGTTTCAGGTATGTGCTTGATACTGAATCTGGTGCATCAGGCAAAAGCGCCAGGCCGCCACGCCGCGTCGAGGTGCGGCTTGCGGCATCGACGGACTATCGTCTTACCGTCAACGGAGGGTTCGTTGCGCACGGTCCATGCGTGGCTGCGCACGGATTCTACCGCATAGATGCCTATGACATAACGCCTTACCTTTCCGGGGGAAGGGACGTCATAGCCATCGAGGTGGCAGGGTACAATGTTTCCAGTTATTATCTTCTCAACCAGCCATCATTCCTGCAGGCCGAGATCCTCTCGGACGGTAAATGCGTGGCCGCGACGGGGGAGGAGGGCTTGGAGGCATTCGAACTGGATTACCGGAGCAAAGATTCTCCGAAGCTGAGTTTCCAGCGTTCCACCGCGGAGGATTATACCCTGGCTCCGGATTATGACAGCTGGCGCACCGACCTGGATTATACCGGAACACCGGTCAAGCTTGCTGCGACTGAGGATAAGCAACTGATAATGAGGAGAGTATCTTATCCTGATTATACTCTCCATACTGCTGAACCGGTAGGCGGGAATATATTCCGGTTCAAATGCAACAGCAGCGGATTCTTCGGCATGAAGGTAGCAGTCGCCGAGCCGACGCATCTTTGGGCGGGCTTTGACGAACTGCTTGGCGAGGACGGGCATGTCAATCATAAACGGCTGAGTTTCGACGCGGTGGTAAGCTATGACCTTGAGCCGGGGGAGTATGTCCTGGAGACTTTCGAACCTTATACCATGCAGTTCGCCGAGATCCATATGGATTCCGGCTCAGCTGAGGTCAAAGAAGTCTATATGCGCGACTATTGCAATGCCGAAGTTACCCGCGCTTCTTTCAAGAGTGACAATCCCGCCCTTGACAGGCTTTTCGAAGCCGCGCGTGAAACCCATCGCCAGAGTGCGCTGGATGTCTTTATGGACACGCCTTCACGCGAAAGGGCCGGATGGCTTTGTGACAGTTTCTTTTCTGCGCGGGTGGCTTTCGATATGTCAGGAAACACTTCCCTGGAACACAATTTCATCGAGAACTACCTGCTTCCGGATGAATTCAAGGATATCGACAAGGGTATGCTGCCGATGTGCTACCCGTCCGATCACTGGAATCACGTTTACATTCCAAACTGGGCGATGTGGTTTGTCATAGAACTGGAAGAATACCTTCACAGGAGCGGCGACCGCAAGACCGTGGACCTTCTCCGTGACCGTATTTACGGCCTTGTGGATTATTTCAAGCCGTTCCTGAACGAAGACGGCCTCTTGGAGAAGCTTTCCTCCTGGGTGTTTGTCGAATGGTCGGCCGCAAATTCGTTCGTACAGGATGTGAACTATCCCTCAAACATGCTGTATGCCGGAATGCTCGACGCTGCAGGGAGGCTTTATGGTGACGAGTCGCTCCGGCGTCAGGCGGAGAGTGTGAGGGAGGCGGTACGGGCCCGGTCCTTCGACGGTAAATGGTTCTGTGACAATGCAGTACGCAGGGATGGAGTGCTTGAGAGGACGGATAACCATACCGAAGTCTGCCAGTACTATGCGTTCTATTTCAACGTTTCGACCCCTGAGACCTACCCCGACCTTTGGAATACGCTGCTGACCGAATTCGGCCCTGTCCGCCAGACCCGGGACAAGCATCCCGATGTCCAGAGAGCCAATGCATTCATAGGCAATTACCTGCGTCTCGAATTGCTCTCCCGAGAGCGTCTCTCCGCCCAGATCCTTAATGAAACCCTTGCGGAATATACCAAGATGGCCCTCCTGACCGGAACATTATGGGAGAATATGAGCACGGTTGCGAGTTGCAACCACGGCTTCGCCGCCCATATAGAGCACGTCCTCCTGAGGGACATACTCGGGGTCTATGACGTCTCTCCGACCACGAAAACCGTCACGCTCAGATTCGTAGACTGCGGCCTTAAGAGCTGTGAAGGCTTGATTCCGGTCGGAAAGGAATACATCCGCCTGTCCTGGAAGAACCTCGACGGCGATTTCCATTATGACCTGCAGCTCCCGAAAGGCTACCGCGCCGTCCTAAGTCCGGACTCCATCTAAAAACGACGGTATAAAGGACTGTATAGACGGTGATTGTATACGGTGATTGTAAAGACTGTCTGAAAGATTCTTTTATTATAATAAAGGAAGAGCATGTTTATAAAGGAAAGGCATGCTCCGGGAAAACCATAACAAACCTGGTTTTCCCTGGGCCCTTGCCCCTCCGAAATATTTAAGAGGTAACTGCTATCCCGGGGCCCTTGCCCTTCCGTGAGAATCAGTATCCCAGCCTCACCAGAGTCTCCTCTGCATCAGGAACTTCCGGAGCCTTCCGGCTTCGCATCCCGTGAGTGGCAAGATAGCTTATGGTCATCTCCGAACGGTTTGTAAAGAAGCCGTCACTGCGCACGGCCTGGGTCTCCATCTGCTCCGGACTGTCGAAAGAATAGGGATGGTCGAGCATCCCTGCTTCATGCACCAGAGCCGCCTGCCAATCCTGGTTCAGCTCATCGTAATTGTTCGGCTCTCCGGAAATCGAGGGGCCGATGATATCCGCACCGTTTTCCCTAGCCCAGCGAAGGATCGTCCGGAAGCCTTCTTCCGTGTCAAGGTCTCCTCCATCGATTGAATCCGGGCAAGGAGGCCATAGCAGATAACACATCGGCAGACGTCCCTTGAATATGGCGTTGGCCCTTTGCAGGGACTCCGGCGAGAAGGTCTGCAGAATGACTTTTCCGGCGGTACGGCCGACATTGACCTTCCCATCCTTGTAGAAATCCTTGTCCGTGGCAGGCTTTGTGATTATGTTCCACCCGGCTGCATCCAGCACGTCAAACACCCTCTGCTCCATATCGGTAGGGTTGACTTCCGGCTCCTTGAACTCGATATAGATACCGGGACGGTTGCCGCCATCCGCCGGGTCATTCTCATAAGCGTTCTCGAAATCGTAGTGGAGAAACTCCATATATTTTCCGTCCTCGGCACCCTCGGTGCTGATCTCTGCGAGTGTCTTTCCGCTGGTTTTCAACGCATAAGGCAGTATCCTGCGGCCATCGGGGCCACGGCGAAGCCGCTTCCCTTCGGCATAGGCTATCTGGTCCTGAAGCGCCGAGACATACTGGCTGCCTTCGTATGAGCTGCGGGCCCTGTCCGGACAGGCTTCGTTGAACCATTTCCCGGCATCCAGCATCAGCAGCTCGGCATAATAGTACGATGCGGCGTGGTGCGGAACGAAAGAGGCCTTGTCCCTGACCAGCTGGGCATCAGCATCTTCCTCGCTGAAGCCGAGCGACATATAGAAGGCTTTCCTCCCTTCGGGAACCCCGTCGCCGAACACCTCCTCGATATCGGTTGTCCTGGTCAGGTTGACATCGTGATTGGCGAGGATTATGCCGTCCTTGGTGCACTGCAGGTCGGATTCAAGGTAATCGGCTCCTATTTCCCGGGCCCATCTCCAGGCGCTCTCTGTCTCTTCCGGAGCCCAGTAGGTCGAGCCTCTGTGGGCCATCACCGCATACTGCGGCACATTGCCTTTTACTTGTTCATACAGTTTGTCTGCACTGCTCCGGCATCCCGCCAGCATCAGCACTGCCGCCCATGCGGCTATTGTCAACATTCTTCTCATACTGCAAAAATAGTCAAAAAGACAGTACGACCCTCAATAACAGTGTGCACGGTGGTCCATCAGGTGGGACGTGGTGCACACTTGGATGTTCATAGACTTTTTTTACCTATATTTGCAGATGTTATGAAGAGGTTCTTGATTGTTTCCATATTGTTTTTTGCGGCGCTGCTTCCTGCCGCCGCCCAGTTTTTCACAGAGAAGTTCAAGGAAGTGCCCTCAGAGCCGATTCCGAGTTCCCGCCAGGGAGCGGTAGCCCTGGGAGACTATCTCTTCCATTTCTACGACAAGGGGAAGGGCATAGAGATATATTCCCTCAAGGACGGAAGGGATGTCCAAAGGATGCCCATGCCTGGAGGACGTGAGACCTGGCATAGTAATAATGCCTGTGTGTCAGGTACTTATCTTGACCGTAATGACAAATATCCTCTTGTTTACGTCAGTCAGGAGAATGCTGGCGAGCACTGCATATGCGTGTTTCGCATCATTGAGGCTAAAAAGGAAAAGTTTTCCGCGGAACTTGTGCAGACAATTATCCTTCCCACGCCGTTGGAGATGGGCGTATGGTATCCGAACCTTGTCCTTGACAATCAGAAAGGGGAGTTTTACGTCAGCGGATACAGCCGCGCCTCCTGGAAAGACGGAACCGGCGGTAATGCCCTTCAGTATTTGAAATTCATAGTCCCCGATGTCGGACAAAGTGAAGTCATCCTATCGACATCGGATATCATTGACCGCAGGCTCTATCCCTTCCGCCTTGCTACTCAGGGTGCCGTCATCCGGGATGGCTGCATGTACCAGGTATATGGAATTCCACCTATGGGCGAAACCAGCCTGGTGTGCTATGACCTGGAAACAGGTGCCGTCAAATGGTGCCGCAACCTCATATCCGCAGGAATCCCTGGTGAACCCGAGGCCCTATTCTTCTATGGGAAAGAATTGATTTGCGTGGATGTCAAAGGGGTGGTATATTCCGCTGCCGGCTGGGATTAGAATCTCAGTTTGACGCCGAATTCAACGGTGAAGGGGCGGAGATATGTTCCCGAGGTCAGGTAGTTCTTGAACGGGGTGGGATCCGTGGCGAGCGAAGCGGCCTGGATGCCGGCGCTCGCGCCGGTCTGGTTCAGGAAGTTGACCACATTCACGGACAGGCGGGTCTTTTCGTTGAGCGAGAAGTCCACTCCGGCGAATGTCTCCCAATGGGAATTGAAATAGAGCGAGTTGGTGATGTTCACATACTGCCGGCTGTAATAGCGGGCGCTCGCCCAGATACGCCAGCGGCCGATTTCGTAGGAAGGTTCCATCTCCAGTTCTACCGCGGATGACCCGGTAATCTGCTTGCCGGAGAAATCATATTCCTCTGAATAACCGTCACTGAAAGTCGGTCGGAAGATATAATTGCTGTATCTGGGACTCCTGAGCGTGATGAAGCCGTGGAAGGAAAATCCTTTGAAAGGAGTCAGGATGAAATCCGTCGTCCACGCCAGGACCCTCATGCTGTAGAGCGTACCGATATACAGGCTTTCGTTGTAGCCTGCCGGATAGCCCCCGGCTTCGTGGGTGAGTTCGTGGGTCCAAAGTGCCGGCATATAATTGTTATCCTGACGGAACAACATCACAAGTGACTGGAAATCAAGCCATTTGTTCTTGTAGTTTATGCCGCCCCTGAGGAGATAGTTGTTTTTTGGCTTGTCGGTGGGAGGATCCGCCTCGCCGAATTGCCACAGTTCAGCGTGCTGGCGGGTATAGATGGCGTTTGCTTCAATGCCCCAGCCCCGGCCGAATTTGTAATTCGCTACCAGACTGGCGGCTCCGTTCAAGTTGTTCACTTTGAACGGAGTCGTCGTCACGCCAGGGAGCGCCAGACTCCATCCCTCGGTCCTGGTGTTGTTGTCCTTCCCGTCGAGGTTGAATGCACCTGTGCCGTTCAGGCGGCCGTATTCCAGCCTGAGCCCGGCCCTGAGGGTGAAGGCGCGGGAAACGTTCCATTGGTACAGCCCGAACAATGCCAATTTGTGCTGGCCGCCATCCACATACTGAGCCCCCGCATTGGGGACATAGAACCTGGCTCCGTCATAGCAGAGAAGCTTCGGGTCCTTTGCAGCCTCATAGGCAAAATTGGTGGTCATCATATGGTTTGCCGTCCAGGCGGACCATATGTTTGCGCCGACATTCCAGACATATTTCCGTTTTTCCCCCTTGAGGAGAGCAGTCGTGAACCATTCGTTTAACTTGTTCCGGTAATACAGCATATAGCGTGTCTGTACTGCGCCGTCATATGGAGTTCCGTCCTCATAGGTATAGTGCGTGTTGCCCTGCTCAATCGAACCAAGCATCGCATTGGTCAGGTTTGCTCCCGTGAGCCTCAGGCGGGAAGAGAGGCTCAGCTGGAGGTCGTCCCTGAGCTTATATTCGAATCCTGCCGTCAGTACGTGTGCGGGGATGCCTCCGTCCTCGACGAAACGGCTGCTTCCGCTCTTTCCGGTCATTACATCGATGTAATCGAATGTGGCCGTAGGAGGCAGGTACTGGTCCTTTCCGAGGACAAAGTCTTTGTATGGCTTCACGCTGCCGTCTCCGACAAAGATAAATGGCCCGTACGGGTCGCTCAGCGTCCGTGTATGCATATAGAGATACGTCGCGAAGAAACGGCCCTTGGCGAAGCGCTTCGACAGCGCTGCCTTATAATACTGGATGTGCTCCTGTAAATAGGTGAGGTCCAGGTGGTTGGACCCTCTGTTCAAGTCCTGGTATACATTCAGGTCCAGGCTCCAGCCCTTCCCGAGCGGCGCCAGTACGTTGATGTCGGCCTGTATCCGTCCGAAATGGTTGATGGAGAAATCAACGCCCCCTTCGAAAGACTTCGCCTCCAGTTTGGAGGAACTCATGGGGAAATAGCCGATGATTCCCATCTGCAGGGCGGATTCGTCAAGCCCCGTCAGTTCGAGCGATTCTGTCGCAAGACTGTTGTGCCAAGACCAGTATCCTGGGAAATAATTGACGGACATCGCCGTAGGCAGGCCGTCTTCCATGATTCCAAGGCCCGGCTCCGGGATGCCGAGGGATATGAACCTGGGCTTAGAGTCCGCCGAGGCGTTTAGAAGGGCGTTCTGGTTGGACCGTCTCTCGGAAAGCAGGGAATCCGCTTCCTCCTGCTGCTGGGCATGACAAGGGATGCTGAATATCAGCATAGCAAGCAATAAAAGACTTGAACATTTTTTCACCTTGTCCATCCCGTAACTTCAAAAGCTCAAAAGAATACAGTCTCTTTTGTGCAAAGATATCAGTTAAAGCAGAGGAAAAATTTAAGTCTTGTTCTAAAGAATTTCGATATTGTTCCATATACAGGTGCGGGACCCGTTTATGACGGTACGGTATTCCTAATCCAGACGTCCTGTGAGGCGGAGGAGTGCTTCGATGAAATAATAATCTGCGTATGTGAGCGGTACGTCTATCTCACTCTTTCCGGGGAGGGATCCGACCGAATGCTTCAGAATAAAGTGCCCGTTTTCACCCTTTTCCGCAAGATAGCGTGGACTCCCAAGCGTACGGACCTGCTTCTTCGCCATCTTCAGGCAGCGTTTCCCGTCAGCGCCCGGGGCGAGCCGGCCGAGATCGGCGAAAGCAGATGCCATTATAGCCCCGGCGGAAGCGTCCTTCAGGGTGCTGGGAATAGCCGGATCATTGAAGTCCCAGTAAGGAATTCCATCCTCGGGAAGCCTGGAAATCAGCATGTTCCCGATTTTCAGGGCCTGGTCGAGGTAGGTTTTGTCGCCGGTTTCCTTGTACATCATCGTATAGCCGTACAGGCCCCAGGCCTGGCCGCGTGCCCATGCAGAATCGTCCGAGAAGCCCTGATGCGTCACTTTGCTCCTTACGTGGCCGTCGGAAGGGTCGTAGTCCACCACGTGCCAGGCGGTGAAATCGTCCCGGTACTGGTTCGCCATGGTTGTGTTTGCGTGGTCCAGGGCGATGGTTTTAAGGGAATCCGTGCCCGTACGTTTCCAAACCTCCATAAGAAGTTCCAGGTTCATCATATTGTCCACGATGACCGGGAAGAGCCAGGTTCCGTCAGGGCCTCCGCCGTTCCAGCTCCGGGTGGTGTGGGTGGTCGGGAGGTAACGCTTTGCAAGATTGCCTGCCGCGGCTTCCAATACCGGGGCATATTCGTCGTGTCCGCCCAGGCGCAGGCCGTTTCCGAAACTGCTGTTAATCATGAAGCCGATGTCGTGGGTTACGCTCTTGTAAGCCTCCGGGAGTACCTTTGCAGTATTGGCTTCAGCCATAGCCGCGAATATCGGATCCTGAGTGTAATGGTATATGTACCAAAGGGTTCCGGGATAGAATCCGCTGCACCACCAGCCGCTTCCGGACTCTACGAGCTTCCCGTTTTCAAATGTTCTCGGAAGCATGCCTTCTGAAAGGGATGCGTCCATTTCCTTATACTGGCTTATGGCAGTATCGAACACCCTGTCGGCAAGTTTCTCGACAGACTCTCCGCAGCATCCCGTAAATGCTGCAAGGGATACCGCTAGCGCGACCGTTGTGGCAATGGCTCTATTCATAGTGTGCAATTTATTGGTTATCAATTGGATATGTCGGACGTCGCGGGAAGGGACACTATCGTCTCCCTTGACGGGAAGCGGGATATCACTATAATACAGGGGCTGTCGGCCGAGAAGGTTTCTTTCCCGTCGCTGACTGAACCGGCCTTGTGGAAGACGGCCGCCGTGACGCCTTTGTACTTGACAGCCTGGCAGACTTCATTGTTGGAAAGTATGGTTACAGGGTTTTTCCGGGCGAACCTGGCGACCTTGGATATCTTTCCGGGAATCACCTCGTAGGCATAGGTGTCGCCTTCGGGGGAGTGGAGAGCCTCTTCCTCGTGGAGGACGCAAACGCTGAAAACCTGGTTGCATACAGTGGTGTCGGGCAGTTGCGGATCCATCCTGTTCCAGCGCCCGAACTGGGAGTTGGTGCTCACTGATACTCCTTTTCCATCAAGGGTGCGATATCCTTTGCCGGCATTGTAGACGAAGCCTCTGCCCATCGTGAAATCATCCCTTAAGTAGTTCTGTTCCAATGATGTGGTTGCATTTCCAGGAACGGAACTGCGGATGCCGCAACCGAGATTGACGGCTATATCCTTGAAGAAGAAAACGCTCTTGAAAGCACTCAGGCTGTCCCTACGGAGTTCCATCGTGGCGGCAAGGACCTTCTTGGTCGGGAGTCCGCCCACATGGGCCGTCTCATTCCTGGCCCTTGTAGGATCTACGGCCGGAGTCGGACCGCTGCCTTCCCGGACAGTGGTTCCGGGCAGTTTCCTCCAGTCCCATGTCGGGAAAATGTCCTCATACTCATCTCCTTCAGTCATCGTCAGCATCACTCCGTCGGCGCTGTAGAAACTGTCCATATTTTCGCCGTTGGTCATCTCATAGCCGAGGGTTCGGTTAGACTGCATCCTTATGGAAGCGTACCATCCGCAGATCTGGAAGATTCCGCAGTCGGAGTCAGGGAAATAGTTGCCTCCGCGGTGGCGCGAGGCTGTCCTTACTCCTGCTGCCTTGAGGTTTTTCCGGCCGATCTGGTATGCTATGCCCTTGCCGCATCCGCTTCCGGGGAACATATGGCGTCCTCTCATCGAGGGGTCCATGCTGCCTTTGTAGAAACACCATCCAATGCCGTTGTCGGCAAAGCCGGCGATGATCCTTTTGCTCTCCTCGGAGAATTCCCAGGGCGTTCCTTCAGTGACCCTCATCCAGAAAGCTATGCTGTCGAAGAACGCAAGGCCATAGTTGCCGAACTGGAGCATAGGACCGTGAAGGTGGAAGGACCAATCTGGACGAAGGCCTTCTCCGTTGCTGATACGTACCTGATTCTCAATGATTTCCTTCATTTCCGTCACGGTATCGTAATCCATTTCCAGAATAGCCTTCACCATCAGGTTTCCGGCTTCCCAAACCAGATTCTGCCCCGTGAGCCTCGCGTCGGTACAGGAACGCGACATTATTTCAAGGCCTTTTTTCTTTACGTCATCATTGATAAGTTCTCCTCCGATCGTCAGCAGGATCCCCATCTTCCTCGGTATGCCGATCTCGTTCCACCACCAGTTCGGGTTCCTGGGATCGTGCCTGACCCACCAGGACACCCCCCTATCCATAACGATCTTCATCCTCTTGGCCTGGTACAGCGGATGTCCTTTGGTATTGTAGGCCTTTGCCATCGCGCACAGCCTCGACAGATGCAGGGCGGTAGGCCATATGCCCCGGTTCTGGTTGTCGTAATCGAGGTCGGCCCATTTGCTGGAAGAAGGACGGAAGTCCATTTCTATCTTGACATAATCGTCCAGGGAAAGGGTGGCTTCCAGGAAGAGCTGGTTCATGACGGCATCGTTTGCAAGCCCGTTTTCCGACAGGGAGAGGAATTCTTCCCGGAGCTCGTCGCTCTTTGCGTAATCGGTCAGGTATGCCTCGCGAAGATTCTCGCGGATTTTCTTCAGCGCCTCGTACTTTGTCATCGTTGCCGCCTGCATATTCGCCGGCAGCAGGACCAGGGCGGCAGACAGGAAAAAGAGTATTCGTCTCATCAATTATCAAATTAGCGAATGAAGATAGCTTATTTTTGCCTTATTGCCAAGAAATATTACCTTCTTTTGCTCGTCCGACCATTCCGCGGCGACTTGTAAAAACTCTACAATAACTCTATACACCCGTAGAAAACCTGCAGTAGTACCAGAATTCAAAAACCATATTAAATGATTGTAAAACAAGTAGTTATTCTTTGAAATAACTCTACTTGACAGAATCTGGGACCATTTGTAATAACTCTACAAGCTTTGCAAATATATATAAAAGTGCTACCTTTGAAACGACGCCAAAAAATAACCACATATTGATAACGTAAGGCTGATGGCACTTCTAGACATATTCTCTCCGAGGAAGGCTGACAAGATAATCGCAGGCATAGATTCCCTGCTTGAAACAGTAGACAAGTCCCTCATCGTGTTCCGTGACGGAGTCAAGTGTTACCTTTGGGGGGATTCCTCCGGATTCGATGAGAACCTCTCTTCAATGGCTGCTTTGGAAAGCGAAGCTGGCGCCCTTATGCGCAGTATCGAAAGCAGCCTGTACACCAGGGGCTACCTTATCCGTTCCCGGGGTGACATCATGCGTCTCCTTGAAAGGTTTGACCATATTATTTCTATAATAAGCGTGGACCTCCTGCAATTCGAGATCGAGGCTCCGCGCATTCCTTCGGAGCTCAGGCGGGAATTCATGCATCTTACCGAGCTGGCATCGCTTTCGGTCGAGAGCACGATACCCGGGACCAAAGCTTATTTCTCCGATCCCCAGAGTGTTGCTGAGACCACGGCGAAGGTCTTCCTGTATGAGAAGGAGTGCGTGAAACTGTCCCAGTCCATCAAGCGGACCGTTTTCCACAATATGGACAATCTCAAACTTAGTGAAAAGTTTCATTTAAGGTATTTCGCCCTTCATATAGAGGACCTTTCGCAGGCTGCCGCCAAAGTCGCCGAACAGCTTTCGGTCATGGCGATCAAACGTTCCTTGTAACGGTTTACGCTGATGGCAGAGGCTCTGGTAATACTGGTCTACACACTCCTGACCGCATCCTTTTTCGTCATCGGGGACGTTCCGGTGGTCCTTGGGGGTGTCCTCGCTTCCGGAGCGGGCGAAAGGCGGGGTGTGAAGTTCCTGTTTCCCATTCTCATAGCGGGAGTCATCGTTTTTTCGGTCCTTGCTGCAGATGCCCCGAGGACCTGTGTGTCGCATTTTTTGCCGGTAGTCTCCTTTGCCACTTTGCTTCCGGCTGGCATAGCTGCCGCCCTCTCGGTGATCCTTGCCGGACAATTCAGCCGCTTCACTTCACCGACTTATGCGATAATAGGCGCGTTGATAGGTGTAAAGTATTCATTGGATGGCTGTTCCTTCTCCGCGGTAGAGGGTGGTTACCTGCTTTCAATGGTGGCGGCGCCCGTCATCTGCGCTCTTTTAGCCGCCTTGTCATACCGGTTGAGCGCTTTCATTTCCAGGCTGGCCCATTCGCATTTTGCCCGTGAGGAAGCGCGGATGCTTTCGGCGTCCACCCTTGTGGCAATAGTCTTTGTCGCCGCATTCTTCATAGATACGGCGATGGTCTTCAGCCTGCTTCCGGTCAAGGTTTACGGCATCTCTACCGCTACGGCGGGGGCCGCAGCCGCTATACCTCTCTTACTTATATTGATATTCTCCAGGAAGATCGTTTCTTCAGTTTGGAATATCGCGGATACTGATCTTGACACTGATTCCAGGACGGTGTTTTCCCTGATGGCTGCGATGGCCTGTGTTTCAGCCTTGTTCGCCTCCGGTTTTCCGTTGAAGGTAGGATTCGCTCCGATCCCCGTTTCCGCCGGCGTACTCTTCGTTTCCGCCCTCGCCGGTATCAGTATGGTCCGGAGAAGGGGCCTTGTTGACGGTTCAGACATCCTGAAATGCTTTGCGGCTTCGGTTTTCTCCCCGCTGATGGCTCTTGTCTCAGCATACCTTCTGGCCAGGGTTTCCGGAAGTGCAGTGGCGGATATGGTGATGCTGGCCTTAGCCCTTGGGATGGCGGCGGCAGTGATGTTTTATCGGAAAGGGCAGGGCGAAAAAGCTGTGCGTGAAAGAGTTATACTGTTCCGTGAGCAGCAGGGCGAGAATACCAGGAAATCCATATCCGCCCTCGAGGTCAAGGCCGAAATGACCGAAAAGGACCTTCTGGACAAGTTGGAGCTCCGGAGGAAAGAACTGGTAGATTTCGCCGTAGGCATTGCCGGGCAGAAGAAGTTCATGGAACAGGTTTACGAGGACCTCGGCTCAGCCCGTGGCCTCGAATGCGGTCCGGAAAGGGATGCCGCCGAGGACAGGATTCTCGCTTCCATCCGTGAAAGGATGTATTTCACCCGGGAAATGAATGACTTTTACGCCCGCAGCGAAGTGCTTCACAAAGACTTCAACGTCAGGCTGAAGGAAGCCTATCCCGACTTGACCGAAAACGAGCGCAAGCTGGCGAACCTGCTTCGCCAGGGCTTCTCGTCCAAATACATCGCCTCTCTTATGAACATCGCTCCCAAAAGTGTCGAAATCAACCGCTACCGGCTCCGTTCCAAACTTGGACTCAGCCGCAGCGACAATCTGATAAAATTCATAAAATCAATTTAATCCAATCATTTAATAACCACTAAACCAAAAAATTATGAGAAAATTACTGTATGTAATGGCACTCCTTCTCCTGGTGGGGACTTCGGCTTTTGCTCAGAAAGCCAAGTATAACCAGTACGGAGTCGCCGTCTCTTCCGACGTCCTCGACGTCGAGGCTCAGGACGGTATCCTCGTGATGTCCTCTCCTACCTCCAAGTACAAACTCTGGTTCGATATCCGTGTGCAGGCAGACGGCGCTGTTTTCTTCGGCGCTCCCGACTATGCGGACAAGATCGGTAACGGTGTCCAGATCCGCCGCGCCCGTTTTGCCGTAAAAGGCCAGGTGGATGAGAACTGGTACGGCGAGTTCGATATGGACCTTGCCAACGGCCTGGTGGAACTCAAGGACGCTATCGTCCGTTACACCGGCATCCCCAACCTGGAAATCCAGGTAGGTAACTTCAAGGAGAATTTCTCCATCCAGCGCAACACGACCTCCCGCTACCTGCAGTTCATGGAGCGCCCGATGGTCTGCTCCGCCCTCACCCCTTCCCGTCACCTCGGCTTCAACATCAAGTACGCCAAGGACTGGATCTGGGCTTCCGCAGGTGTCTTCGGCCCCGAAATCGCCGGCTCGGAAGAGTGGGGATATATTGCTGACAACAATAAGGATTACGGCCGCAACTGCGGTTATTCGGCCACCGGCAAACTCGTTCTCCGCCCCCTTTACAAGATGGATAACGCCAGCCTCCATCTCGGCGGCGCCGTTTCCTACCGTACGCCCAAGAGCAGCGTGGATCCCGCCGACTA
>JAEEGL012153915.1_pt1 | contig 15497 bp, 11 predicted proteins | sample 9134231 | NCBI WGS metagenome assembly JAEEGL01 (sample SAMN16246548, study PRJNA631951) | gut metagenome | biome: gut microbiome; feature: rumen; material: fiber-attached | host: Bos | place: Iran: Karaj | collected 2018-10
AGTCTTGTAGCATCCTCAACAGCCTTCTTCTCAACCTCGGTAGCGCCGCTGGGAACACATACAGCAATAAAGGGCTTCCTGTGGATCCTGCGCCCTATCGCCTTCTTGATGAAGTATCTCATCATCTGCTCTGTTATCTTGTAATTGGAGATAACTCCCTGGCGAAGAGGTCTTACTGCAACAATATTGCCGGGTGTACGTCCAAGCATAAGCCTTGCATCCTCACCGATCGCCTTTATCTCCTCGGTATCTCTGTCATAAGCCACAACTGATGGCTCTTTTAAAACTACTCCCTTGCCCTTTATATATACGAGGACAGATGCTGTTCCCAAATCTATTCCTATATCTGCATACTGCATAATTCCAAATTACCCCTTTCAGTGCGAGTACAAAAAACATACAAACATACAATTCCATTCGACATTATAACGCAACTATCAAAATATTAAAAGGGTAAATAAATTCATTTACTTTCTTTTATGTATATCGGAGTGAAGCAGCTTATACTTTAGTTCGGCAAGCTTCCAGTCCACTTCATTGTCGATGTCCTGCACCTCAAGTTCAGACAGTTCCATTGGAAGGATCTTTCCCACCATTATCCCGTGAAGATCCCGAAAACTCTTTACCTTAAAGACATAGAACTGTCCGGCGTCGTGATAGTGCGGCGTCAGGTCCTGGGATCTGGATGAGAGATATTCGGGCTGACGAAATACAAGGCTGCCATTTCTGATCTCCATCGCCCTCTGCGGCGGATATGAGAATCTCACCACAGGGATCAAAGAGTCCGCATCCGAAGCAGCGAGCTTCCATACCGCTTCCCTGAGTCTGTCTGTAGTCACAAATGGGGCTGTCGGATATATACAGGCGGCAACGTCAAACTCCCTGTCTATTACCTGATATTCTCTTATGACCTCTTCTATGACATCAACGGTAGTAGCATAGTCATTAGAAGTCCTGGCACTTCTCATAAAGGGCACCGATGCTCCATATTCCCTTGCAATATCTGCAATCTCCTCATCGTCGGTCGAGACCATTACCTCCTCAAAGGCTCCTGACTTTCTCGCCGCCTCGATGGAATATGCAATTATTGGCTTTCCGTTGAATTTCTTGATATTCTTCCTCGGTATTCTTTTGCTGCCTCCTCTGGCAGTGATCATCGCTAGCGCTTTCATAAATAAAATCCCATCCTCTTTTCCATGCCTTGCTGCCACCTTCTGATAACTTATGACATTATTATAACATGAGTCGCCTGACAAATTGCCTTTTGGATGGCTTAATTTGAATGACTTCTTAAATCAAAGATTCAAGATGCCCGCAAACAAGCCATCCTAATGCGACTGCGTCGCAGGGCTTGTTTACCTCTTATATCATTTCTCACGAAACCCACAGCTGGTGCGGGTTTCTGGAATTTTATTTAAGAATACATGCATTTTTGAATCAAAGATTCAAAAATGCCGCAAACAAGCCATCCTAATGCGACTACGTCGCAGGGCTTGTTTACCTCTTGTATCATTTCTCACGAAACCCACAGCCTGCGGGTTTCTGGAATTTTATTTAAGAATACATGCATTTTTGAATCAAAGATTCAAAAATGCCGCAAACAAGCCATCCTAATGCGACTGCGTCGCAGGGCTTGTTTACCTCTTGTATCATGTTCTCACGAAACCCGCAGCCTGCGGGTTTCTGGAATTTTACTTAAGAATACATACTATATCTAAACAGGCCGTTTTGATCCGAGGCCCGCGAAAAACCGCCCATGGGTTCCCGCCTCGGATCAATTCTGCAGAAAAAACACTGCAGAACCACTTACATATGAAAACGTCACTTAAGAAGAGGAGTAATATCGGCTAACCGGCGTCCTGACAAGCCCGATTGCAGTCCTAGGACGACGCTTTCGCCTCTATTGGCTTTATAACTGTCTTGAGACTGCCCTATACGGCGTCCTGACAAGCCTGTTTGCAGTCCTAGGACGACGCTTTCGCCCCTATTTACTTTATAACTGTCTTGAGACTGCCCTATACGGCGTCCTGACAAGCCCGATTGCAGTCCTAGGACGACGCTTTCGCCCCTATTTACTTTATAACTGTCTTGGGACTGCCCTATACGGCGTCCTAACAAGCCTGTTTGTAGTCCTAGGACGACGCTTTCGTCTCAATTTGGTTTAAAACTGTCTTGAAACAGGTCTATCCGTCGTCCTACCAAGCTGTTTTGAAATCCAAGGACGACGCTTCCGCCTCTATTTGGTTTAAAACTGTCTTGAGACAGATCCATCCGTCGTCCTGCTAAGCTGTTTTGTAATCCAAGGACGACGCTTTCACTTTTATCCATATAAAATACATGCCCTGAATCATTTTTTCAAATAACATGTATGACGTTAAATGTAACTGCATGTTTTTGGGGTAATTCTATTCTAAGCATGTATGAAAAGATAGAAAAATACATGTTTTTATACGATTTTTTCTCGGCGCGTGTAGTTTATAAGCTCTATAGTACATGCCCAAAACATTTATTTCAAAAAGCATGTTTACAAAAGCATGCCAGGGAGAAAAAAGTAAAATAAACATGTTTAGCGAGTGCTTATTAATACATGCTTTTGGTCAATTATCACCTGGGGTATGTTTATTTCATCTTTGCGTTCAAAAGTCATGTATTCTTAGATGATATTTCAGAAACCCGCAGGCTGCGGGTTTCGTGAGAACATGATACGAGAGGCAAACAAGCCCTGCGACGCAGTCGCTTTAGGATGGCTTGTTTGCGGCATTTTTGAATCCTTGATTCAAAAATGCATGGTTTACTAAAGCCGAAGAGTATTAGATAATATAAAAATAGGAAAGGCGAATGGTTTTAGTTATGAATGCGCCTATTATAAATTTTACTGATGGGGGATCAGAGTAATGAAAAGAATTACAAGACTTATATCAGTATTGGCAGCACTATTTATTGTTTTTTCCATGTCCGTTGACGCACAGGCAAGTGTCCGGATACGGGAATACACGCAGCAGGTAGGATTTACCGGCACGATGAACGAGCCGTCTCACTATGCCCGTCTGTATACAGCATTTCCTACCACTCTCATAAAGAACCTTACGCCGAAGGTCGCAGACGTGCAAATTCTCAACAAAAGTATAAAAGGACGTCCCAAGTATATAATCACCTTCAGATTTAAGAAAAAGCTCCCTGCCCTCATACGTGTATCGGAGAAGATCAACGGTACCAAGCACACCACGGATATCGTTATGAAGCCTAGAGCATACACGAGCCCTGTCAGCAGCATAAAGATAAACGGCAGGCAATATTTCAAGGGAAACACCTGGATACATGAATCCGGCGAAGCACTAAGCGGCAGGATAAGTATCACCACAAAGAAAAACTGGCGGGTAACCGACTTATATAAGTTTAAAGACAGGAACTGGAATCACGATCCCACTCTGAAACCTTTTAAAAACGGTGGGAAGATCAGCGTAAAAAAAGGCGAGAGGCTTGTTATAAAGTACAGAAATACCAAAACAGGGGAGGCCTTTATGATGTTCTACGACTGTGGCTTTACCCACACTCCGAAAAAGAGTTGACATATAAAAAAAATCTTTATCAATTGAGGCGGCCTTTCGGTCGCCTCTATCAATATAAATCTTAACAGGTCAATATTACTCTGACTTTCATTTAAAGACCGTTTCCTGTGCATGCGTATTGCCTAGCATTGCCGTGGCAATTCTTTTAGCACCTCTTCCGTCTGTGATACCTGATAGTGCTCTTTTCATGGTAGCAAGACTTGTACTGTCTGAATCGACATCTCTTATTTTATCACAGATATTTGAGATCACCATCTGTCTTTCCCTATCTTTTCCTGATGATACATCTCCCGCAAAGACCATTCCGCCGCACCTTTGCCAGAACTTGACATTGTATTTCTGATTATCCGCAACCTGATAGAAAATAACAGGCAGCAAGATGGCTGCGCACTCAGTCAGCATTGTACCCGCTGCCGCAATGGCAAGATCGCAGGAGCGCATCAGCTCCGCCATGTTTTTTACTTTTTCGTAAATGTAAACGCAGGAGTGTTTATCAGCGAAGGCCCTTATTTCATCCGCATTTCTGACAAGGCTTCCAATGACAACGTGAACAGTTACAGCGCTTTTAGTATCTGTAACAATTCCCCTCTTTTCCAGTTCATCAAGGACGCCAATAAGCATGCCATGCATGTCAGCGCCTCCTGCCGTAAGGAGTATATTAAGATTGTGAGAAGCACCACCCCTGCTCTCTTTTTCCCGGAAACCGGATGCAGCTTCGTATGAGCCGCTGTCTTTACTTACTTGCTCCTCTGATAACGCCGCACCATAGAACTGCTCCCGAAGCGGCGCATACATAAGGCCAAGCAGCATCTTTACAGGATTCCCCTCCCTGTTTTTAACACCCTCATATAGTTTCTCATAGCCTATCATGTCGTAGTAGCCGCAGTAATTGATAAGTACATCCACAGGGTATGCCTCTTTGCCAAGGTCATCCATATATGCAACTTCGCAGACCTTTGACAGCTCCCTGAAATAATTCTTAGTAACCTTATATGAATCCACAAGAAGAGTCTTGATCTTCCTCTCAGAAAGCTCTTTTTTCAAAAGAGGGATCTCTCCTTCCAGATCCTGCCAGTCAGATCCAAGAACCACGATCTCCATATTGCTTATATCGGCGCCAAATTCATTGACAAGCGACAGCGATTCATTATCCGCAACAAAGAAAGTGACACTTTCTCCAAGTGCCACTATCTGCCTTGCGATCGTGATGCATCTCATCACGTGACCGCTCGCTATTATACTGTTTGCATCTGCACGTATACCTGTCATACCGCTTAACTATTACCTCTTATCCTTGTCAATAAACTCCAGAATAACGACCGATGCTATCACATAGACACAGGTCCACATAAGCAGCCAGAGCCAGCAGCTATAGACAATATCGTCGTCAAAATTATACTCCGGTTTCTGATTCTGCTGCGCGGACTGCATGAGAAACTGCTCCTTCATGTTGTTCTCTTCGAGGTAAACGAAAGCCTCTTCGATAGGCTTTTCGCCCTCGACCTCCACGTTCTTCATCTTGAGGGCATTGTTCCAGATGCTCACCATGGGAAGCGAATTGTAGTCGCCGACTGAGCACAGCGCTGTGAGTCCCCACTTTGTCGCAGTCATATTAGTAAATGGCTTTGCTTCCTTGGGAAGCGAGAAAAATCCGCCCGAAAACAACAGCTGCACAATAAGAAGAAACGGCATTATCGTCATCGCAGCCGTAGTTGTCTTTGAAAATGAAGAGATCAAAAGCGCAAGCATGTCAGCGCAGTATGTGATAAGGAATAATGTGACAGCAAAATCTGCCAGCTTCCAGGGTATTACGAGCGGCTTTGACGGCAGTGTGACATTCATTGCCTGGCACACCACTATCATGATCACCACCTGAAGAGCGCATAACATCGCCTGGTAGATCATGTGTGCCGCAAGATACGACGTAATATGAAGACCTGATCTGTGCTCCCTCTTTACTATAGCTCTCTCTCGGCAGATGACCTGGATTGAATTAAAGAACCCGTTCCAGATACATACACAGGAAAGGGCAAAGCACCCCATCTGAGTTCCTTCCATGGTCTTGTACAGGTTCGATCCTACCGCCACGCACACAAGTCCCGCAATCACCGCTGACATGGGAAGCACCTTCCAGTCGCTCTGAAACAGGAACATGCGAAATAGTTTGCCGAGATATATTATGGCCTGTGAAAATCGGCCTCTATGCATTTTTTGAGTCTTTTCCATGCCGTCAGCCCACCTTTCCATTTATGCGATCAGCGTACTTGCCAACAAATTCATCGGCTTTTCCTTCACCGCCCTCGTCCTTCTGATTGACGGAGAGAAGGATCTCCTCCATGGACTTCTTGCCAAAGAAATCGTAGGCCTCACTCACAGGTCCGTAGTAGGCAAGACGCCCTGTCCTTGTTGAATCCTTTGCCAGGACAATAACGTCATCAAAAAGATCTATTACCCTGTCCGGAGTATGTGTTATAACGACCACGATCTTGCCTTCGTCCGCGATCGCCCGCAGCTTCTCAAAGAGTCCTCTGGCAACAACTCCGTCGAGTCCCGAGTCCGGTTCGTCAAGGATAAAGAGTGTGGGATCCGAAATGAACTCCATCGCGATTGAAAGCCTCTTTCTCTGGCCTCCCGAGAGCTTCTCAACCAGATTGTTCTTAACAGCGGCAAGTCCGAACTGGTCAAGGACCTCATCAATCCTCTTCTTCCTCTCAATAAAGGAGACGCTGGAAGGAAGCCGCAGTGTAGCGGCATCGGAGAGCGTGAGCATAACAGTGTCATTGCCCCTCATCAGGTCCTGCTGAGGCACAAAACCTATGTCATACATCATCTGGCCGTATTCCTCATATACATCGCGTGTGCCAAGCTCAATTTTGGCATCTGCTTTCTCATATCCCGTAACCGCGTTCACAAAGGTTGTCTTGCCTGCGCCTGATCCACCGAGCAGCAGCACCATGTGCCCTTTGGGTATGCTCAGGTGTATGTCCTTTAAAAGAGTCTTTCTCCTGAAGAACTCGACTGCCGTCCTCTTGTCAATATTGACAGTAAGCCCGTCCTCCATTGTATCCACAACAGCACCGGTCTCCCTTGCGCCGCCCTGGTCCGAAAAGTTCTGTACTTTTTTGTTTGGCATAAATTTATCCGAAAATCCCCAGAGGATGCATACAGGACCTTCGATGAATAGAAATCCAAGGAGCCATAGCTTCTTTTTTTCAAAGACCTTTATCAGTCCGAGATAAACCCTTATATGCAGCATCAGACGCGCGATCTGAAGAGCAATGTACGGGATCATCACAATAATAAGCAGCTTATTATTGTATTGCAAAAACTGCATCGGAAAATATACCACAGCCAGAAACGCCGCAAGTACCGCCAGCTCTTTGCCGTCGTCTTCCCTGTCTGCGCAGCGCCCTATCTGGTAATCCCTGACAAAGGGTATCAGTGCATATATCTGTTTAACGCCGCATTTCTCAAAGATCTTGTAGTAGCCTACCGCAGTCAAAAAGAATGTCAGCAGATCAGTTAAGTATGACCCGCCCCGAGCCATATCAGATAAAGTATTCATCCTGCATCTTCCTTTCAAGTCGTGTTTTTGCAGTTGCCTGCGTTTAACGTTAAATCTCTATGCCAAGAGATCAAAACTTAAGGGGGTTCCCTTTTCCAGATCCTTTGCGGCAACTCTTCCGAGCACCTCTTCGTAGTGCCTCGTATGCATCCCGTTTCCCGGTCTTATCGATCTTACATTTTCTTCGGTAATTGTCTCACCCTTCTTTATGTCTTTTACAACAAATAATGATCTGGAGAGTTTTCGCTCAGCTATCTGCTTGTCGGTCAGGTGATACTCGTAGCTGCCAAGAGCTTCTTCCATTATCCGGACGTTCCTGACCATCTCCGCAAACTCGGATGGCTCCATGGAAAAGGCGTCGTCAACTCCTCCCGCGCTGCGATCAAGTGTAAGGTGCTTCTCGATCATGCTCACTCCAAAGGGTATGCTTCCCGTCGGTATGACGCTTCCCGGAGTGTGGTCCGACAGGCCCACGAGGCAGTCGTATTTATCGGAAAGCCCCTTAATCATACGAAGGTTCACAAGATTGTAGGGCGTTGGGTATGCGCTCACGCACTTAAGAAGTATCACATCCTCATTGCCCTCCTGGCTGCAGGTATCAAGGGCTAGGTCGATGTCCTCCTCGTAAGCTATACCTGTTGCAAATATGATCGGTTTGTGCAGCCTTGCTATCTTCCTGATAAGAGGAATGTCATTGATCTCAAAGCTCGCAATCTTGTATGCCGGGACATTCAGGTTTTCAAGGTAGTCAACAGCCGTCGGGTCAAAGGGCGATGAGAAAGCTTCCATCCCAAGCTTTTTGGCCTCATTCATAAGGCCTTCGTGCCACTCCCAGGGAGTGTAGGCCTCCTCGTAGAGATTGTGAAGAGTCCTCCCGGCCCAGAGCCCGTCCCCCGGTGTCATGAACCAGGGCTTGTCACAGTCTATGGTTATGGTATCGGCAGTGTAGGTCTGAAGCTTTATCGCATCGGCTCCTGCCTCTTTGGCCGCGTGGATTATCTCTATAGCCCTATTATAGTCCCCGTTGTGATTACCGGAGAGCTCAGCCACGATGAAGCAGGGCTCTCCATCTCCTACAGTTCTCTTTCCTATCTTTAATGTCTTACTGAACATATCTTTCTCCTGCTGGCGGTCTCATTTAACTTTAGCTTTTGTAGATAAGCCTGCCTTTTTCAGCATTTTTTTATAATTCGAAGTGCAGTCATCAGGTACGTCGACAGAAGCTTTTTTATATGTTCCCGAAAACGCTTTTGCGCTGATCTTTGTGATAACTCCCGACTTCACTTTTATTGTTGTCAGATTTTTGCATTTATAAAACGCCTTTGATCCGATACCTGTTACTGCACTGCCTATTGTAACCTGCTTAAGCGAAGTATTGCCTGATGCAGCGCCGGCTCCGATGCTTCTTACCCAGTACTTTATGCCCTTGTATGTCACCATTGCCGGTATATCAGCCCGGCTGCCTTTTATTTTGACAACCGTAACGCTCGGCATTGAAGTGTTTGTCACCTTATAGGTTATTCCGCTGATGCTAAACTGCTTACCTTTTTTCGCAACTTTGGGCAGCTTTTTAAGCGTCACATTTACCGGATAAGAATAAATACTGTATCCATACGGGGTGCTGCCATATTCTCCGTTGTCATAAATCCGAAGATTAGTGCCATTCTCAAAGTAAAATATGTACGCATACTTTGGCATCACGATAGTATCTATTGCGCCACAGCCCTCTGATACAAAGACACGCAGTCTGCTCATATCCATGCCTTTCATATTTATCGACTGCAGCTTTGGGCAATTCCTCGCGATGAAAAGAGTTTCCGATCTGTCCATCACACAGCCTCTAAGGTCAATGCTTCGGAGCGTCTGACTTCCGGAAGCAAGAAATGCATCCCACTGCGTTTCAATGATAACGCCCTTCATAAAGCTGAGCTTTTGAACTTTAGTATCCGCGCCGATAAGACCTGAGGTTACCACAACCCTGTATTTCTTTTCCTGGTAAATCGCAGTTGATGGCACTGTGAGGCTGCTCGCATCACCATGGTACCGGTCAAGATACAGCAGATCCTCCTTGTAGTACTGTCTGATGTGAAAATAATAATCGTCTAGCCATTCTGAGTCACTCTCCCCCGCCGCATCTATAGGATCCACCGGCTCCTGATATGCATCCTGCTCAGTGCTTTTGACAATTATCACACATGAGTCACAGATTTTGCCTTCACTTACGGTGATCAGACATGCTCCGGGATTTTTGGCTGTAACTTTTCCATTATTTACTGTTGCCACAGAAGGGTTATCGCTTTTCCACACCGGATTATTTATGTCGATCGTGTCAGTTTCCAGTTCTATACTCTCCCCCACCATTAAGGTTTTAGAGTCGCTGCCTTTAATTTCTAACTTTGGCGCTGTCATTTTCACGGCTTTTTTTACAGATATGTAATCCGCCGCGTGAACTTTTGACTTGTCAAAATACTTATCCGTGCTGCTTTGTTCATCTCCCAGATTATATCGGAGCGAGTTTCCCACCATTTTCAGATGAGATATGACTCCGAGATTTCTCTCCTGCTCGCTCAGTACATATATCCTCCTAAAAACAGACGTGCCATATTTGTGATAATAAATCGCATCTCCTGTACCGACAAAGACATTTTTGCCGGCCCCGGTAAGTGTTATCTTATCACCATAATAAACATTGCCTAATTCTTCTCTGCCTGATTCCTTCTCAAGGTTTTTAACCTTCCTTGGCTTTTTAGATCTGCAGTCATATGTATAGAGATTACAGCTGTCGGTATCATAATAAGCTATTCCATCGGAAAGCAGGGTCACAGGAATATTCAGTGCACTTACCCATCCCATCTTTTCATAGGTAGTATCCGTACATTTTATGCGCTCTCCATTGGGCCCAATTGAATAAAACTTACCATAATGGTTAGTCTTGCGCATTCCGGCTTCGCTTCGAAGGAAATTTTTATGCTTGCAAAACTGAGGATTTGTAGGGCCAATCGGGTCATCGAAGGTACAGTCAATATAATACCACTTGCCATTTAACTTAACAGCGTTCCAAGCGTGACTCATAGTATCACTGCCAACGATTACTGCAGGAATCCCCGCCCTGTTCGAAAGATCCCTGAACGCAGCGGCATATCCCGAACAAACAGCCTTGTGACGTAATATAGCATCAGATGCAAGGTGTCCGCCGCCATATTCAGTATGCGTCACAATATAATCGTGAATATAAAAGAGCTTCTCCACCTTTTTCCAGTTATTGTCCATCCCGGAAAGTATCCTCTTTAATTCAGCTTCATACCTTTCCTGTTCGGTCGCCGCAAAAGTCTTTACCGGCATTGCCGCAAATATGAGGACCATCATTATTATTGCGGCGGCAAACAGTCCCCTCTTACTCGTCCTATTTTCAGCCTTTTGTTCCCTGATACACATTTTTATACTCCCAAAACTCTCCATTACATTGTCAATGTCTTGATATAGCAGATCACATCACCTGCCGTAAATTCTGTATAGTCATTGTCCTTAAAACACTTCCTCGATCCCTCATTGCCGGGAAGTGTAAATCCAACCAGAACCTTTACATCCGAAGGGGCGCTCTGTTCCATGAGCCTTAGGATCTCTTTTCCAAGGCCCTTCCCCCTCTTGTCAGGCGCTATCATGTAGCTTATCTCCGCAGTATCGCCCTGTATATCGAGCCTTATATGCCCCGCCTTCTCTTCATCGTCCATAAGGATGAGCATAACGCAGTTTTCATCTGACATCTTTTTCTTGTACCATTCAAGGTGCTGCGGGATATTTATCTTTTCTTTGTTAAAAGAGCCTTCCCTGCTCTTTTCATCGTTGCGCCACTTGAGGATATCCAGCGCATCCTCCATCGTGGCCTTTCGCATATTTATTCCCATCCCTGATCTCCATATGTCTCTTCTTACTTTTTGTCCAGGTTCTCGGTCTTTCTGTGTATATCCGGATTTTCATATTTATCCAGAAAGTCAAGGCCGAGATAGACAATCTCTTTTGCAAAATAGGTGTTGTCCATCTGGGTTATGACAGATATTACCTTGTCGACGCAAAAGCCCTCAATGTCGCCAAGGACCTCCATGGGGAACTTGTCCCTTATAACCGCCACGTCAGGGAACTCCTTCTCGTAGTCTAGAATGTCCCTCGGGTGTGGTTTAATGATGATGCGGTTGTCACCCCTGTACATATCTATTATGTCTCCAAAGAGCTTTTTGCGGACATCCATCTCGCAGAGCGGCTCTGTAAGGATCATGACCTGAGGTTTTGGTCCATCTGCGTCGCTTGCAGGGTCATCACTTCCAAGGAGCTGTGCTATGACATTCTCCTTGTTTTCAAGGAATATGTCAACTAGATGCGCATGGTCTTCGCCGCTCAGCTTGTCATTAAGCTCCTTCCTTGGCACCTCAACAGTGTTTTTCGGCGGCATATGGTTGGCGCTTATGTCGTTGACCTCATAGTCGATGCAGTACCTGCTGTATCCGCTCTCTATGAATATCAGCCCCATTTTGGCCATGAGCTTTTTGAGGGGCCAGGCGCCGCGGTTGGCGTTTCGTGCCTGATCATCGAGCTTGCCTGAGTTGAGGCCGTCTTCAACAGCATGGTAATATATCTTTTTATAATTGAGGTAATATCCGATCGGGTCGGAGTCGCAGAACACATAGACGTCCCTGTAGGATGCAAGGTCCGTCGGGATATAGTCCTCCTGAAGCTGCCCAAGGAGTCTTGTGTAGGTTATGCGCTGAAGGAGATTGAGAACAATATTGCCCCTGTCCCTGTGATAGTTCATTACTTCCTCGGAGGTGGTATCCTGCTGCTCATGATATGTAAATACACGGTCAAAAATACCGCTCCTTATAAGCCTCTCTGAAAGGCTCCCGAAGTCATTGCTCATGGTACTGAGTATAATGTCTGCCTTCCCTTTATCTGTGTGCCTTTTGACCAGCTCTTTTACCGCTGCGATGTAGGCATGATAGTAGGTGTGGCATATATAAACTCTGTCTTTTTCATAGTCTCTTCTGATTTTCATGCCGTAATTATACCATAGAAGTAGCTGTAAAGTTGTAGTATACTAGCGTTAGTTAGCTATATTAGGAGGAAAAAATATGAAGATGAGATACTGTAAGCGCTGCCTTCAGCCTGATACAAGGCCGGGCATCGTGTTTGATGATGAACAGATATGCTTTGCCTGCCGCTACGAGGAGTCCAAGAAGACGATAGACTGGGCCGCCCGTGAGGCAGAGCTTAAGTCTTTTGCTGACGAGGCAAAAGAAGAAGCCAAAAAAAGGGGCAACACCTACGACTGCATAATCGGTGTATCGGGCGGCAAGGACTCTACCTTCCAGGCCGTTTATGCCAAGGAGAAGCTTGGGCTCAATCCCCTTCTCATCAACTGCATGCCCGATGAGATCACTGAGATCGGACGCAAAAATATCGAGAACCTGAACAGCCTTGGCTTTGACATCATATCAATAAGGCCAAACCCTGTTGTCGCCAAGAAGCTTGCAAGGAAGTCCTTCTTTGAGAGGGGCAACATCATAGCAGCCTCCGAGTACTGCCTGTGGGCATCGTCCTACATCATGGCTGTCAAGTTCAACATCCCTCTCATAATCCAGGGCGAGAACGCAGCCCTTACACTCGGCACAGCCAAGAACCAGGAGACAACCGGCAACGCCTTTTCCGTAATGCAGCTTGAGACCATAAGAGGCGCCAGCGTAGAGAGCTTCGTTGACCTGTCCAACAACATCACGGAGAAAGATCTTTTCCTTTATAAGATCCCTACCGTTGAAGAGATGCAGGCAAAAGGCATAAGGGCAATCTTCCTTCAGTACTATGCAAAAGAGTGGTCACAGGTATACAACGCTGACTTTGCCATAGCAAGGGGACTCACCGGCAGGAGCGATGACCTCCACGACCTTGGAAGGTACAGAAGGTACACCGCCCTTGACTGCGACCTTCAGATCCCCAACCAGATGATCAAGTACCTCAAGTTCGGCTTTGGCTACGCCACAGATGAGATCTGCTACGACATAAGAGAGGGCAGGTTTGGCCGCGAGGAGGGCAAGTGGTACGTTAAAGAATACGATGGCCTGTGCGGAGAGCAGTACATCGAGAAGGCCTGCAAATATCTGTCCATCACCAAGGAAGAGTTCTGGGAGGTTGTTGACAGATATGTCAACACAGATCTGTTTGAAAAGGTAGACGGAAAGTGGACTCCTAAGTTCACAGTTGGTGAGGACTATGAATCATAAACCTTTGAAGAACTGGTATAAGTATTTTGTCGGGGCACTGCTGCTGTTACAGGCAGCAGTGTTCCTTGTGTATCGCGGAAACAGCTACTTCCAGATCCACGACAATCTCGACCTCTTCATGGGGCACTACGAGATGCTCAAAAAGGGAGGTCTGTGGTTTGCCCACGGCGTGAACGCCCCGATCCTTCACGGAGTTCCAAGGGATCTGTTCGGTTCAGAGTTTAATCTCTACAATCTCTTTTACATCCTGCTGCCCTCTTACTGGGCCTACCTTGCAGGGTACGCCGCCAAGGTTGCCATCGGCTTTTTCTCCTTTGTGATCCTTGCAAAGGATATCTTCAAAAAGCGATATGAAACTTACAAGCCGCTTGTCATCGTAGTTGCCACGGCTTTCGGACTCATCCCGGTATTTCCGACCTACGGGATTGCCTTTACTTCTGTCCCGCTTATAATCTTTATTTTGCGAAGGCTCTATTTTGCCGGCAGCTTCAAGGAGAGGCTCCCCTGGTATCTGGCAGTTTTCTTTTACCCGCTCCTGTCCTATTTTTCTTACCACGGCTTCTTTATCCTGTGCTACATGGTATGCGCTGTGATAATCCTCTGGATCAGGGATAAAAAATTTCCATTAAGCACCTTCGCGTCAATAGTTATCCTGTCTGCGGGATACATCATCTTTGAGTACAGGCTCTTTGGTGCGATGCTGGGAAGTGACACGGTCACAATCAGGACCACGATGGATCACGGCAATCTCACCTTCGCCCAGGCCATGAAGACAGCCTTTGACGAGTTTGTGAACGCGTCCTTCCACTCGGAGGACTCCCACACCTACATAGTCCTTGGTGTTGTGCTCATAGGTCTCGTCCTTATAAATGCGGGTCTGATTAAAAAAGGCGAAGCAGGGAGGATGCTGACAGAGCCAGTGAACCTCATCATGCTCTTTATCATCTTCAACGTCCTGATATTCGGGCTATACCAGTTCGCACCCTTCAGGCATCTTTTCGAGCTGCTGGTTCCGCCTCTCACAGGCTTTGAGTTTGCAAGAACCGCGTACTTCAACACGTTTCTCTGGTACGCAGAGCTCCTCCTTGTTCTTATAAGGCTCTATGACCTTGGAAAAAACAGTTACAGGCTCCTTGCCAATATGGTTGCAGCACTTGCCGTCCTCGTCGTAATGTTTGTCCCTCAGGTCTACAACGACTTCTATTACACCTGCTACAATCAGGCGTACAAGGTCATAAAGCACAAAGAGACCAGCACAGTGAACTACAACGAGTTCTACTCATCAGGCCTCTTTGAGAAGATCAAAAGTGATATCGGATATAATGGCGAGTGGTCCGCAAGCTACGGCTTCCACCCGGCGATATTAAACTACAACGGCATCGCCTCCGTAGACGGATACCTTGGGATGTACGCCCAGGAGTACAAGGACAAGTGGACAAAGGTCATAGAGCCTGCATTTGAGGGCTCTCCCTCCATTTCCGCCTACTTCCTTGGCTGGGGAGCAAGAGTAAACCTCATATCCGCTTCCGATGAGAACACCTACGCTCCTCTTCGCGTCATGGACCCGCAGGACAAGCGCCTTGTTGCCGACATGGACGAGCTAAAGAGCCTTGATTGCAAATTTATCTTCTCAAGGATCGACATATCAAACGCATCAGAGATCGGCCTTAAACTTATTGGTACTTACACCGATCCTTCAAGCCCTTACACAATCTATGTATATGAGCTGATATAAACTTCGTATCAAAAAGTCCGGCTTGGCAGTCGGCGCCTTCCGAATATACAAGCTTTTGCGATTTTTAAACCACGGAGTCGAGACCAGCCAATCTCAAGTGCCACTGCACGCAGAGATTGGTGCTTTGGGCTCGATGGAGTGCCCGGTTTAACATGAGCAAAAATTGTATATTCGGAAGGCGCCGACTGGCAGGACGGACTTTTGTCATCTCGATCAGCCTAGTGCTACTGTCACCAAATAAGTCGACTTTATTACTTGTCTAAATTGCCATCTGCTGCGTTGTCGTCAATCGCCGTACCGCCCGGTACGACTCATTCCTCCGCCTTGCAGAATGACAATTTATCCTGCGTAAAAAGTCG
>JAEEGL014199300.1_pt1 | contig 15497 bp, 14 predicted proteins | sample 9134231 | NCBI WGS metagenome assembly JAEEGL01 (sample SAMN16246548, study PRJNA631951) | gut metagenome | biome: gut microbiome; feature: rumen; material: fiber-attached | host: Bos | place: Iran: Karaj | collected 2018-10
AACTCAATAGCGAATTATGCGATTTATCAGGAGTCAGAACGTTTCTTAAGGTGCGCTACCATCAAAAGAGGATCATCGAATCAATATTGCATTTCTCGTAGGATTCTCTCGTGAACTGCATTCAACTCTTCACTAGTCTTAGTAATTCCATACCGTAAAAATCCAGTAGAAAGCACGCGATGTAACCGTGGTAACAACCGGGCATAACTCACCCTGTATGGATGCAGTAGCGCTTTCAATGCCGAGACTGTCTCTGGTAGTAAACTGATCTGATGTATTGTTGAATCTCGGGCCTTTAGGCATAGTCACACCCTCTTGAAAATCTTAGCAAGTAGCTCTTCTCAACGACTGGCGTTTGTGCTTTACCGCTGCTTTTTATTGCATTCATGGTATATTCGCTCGGTGTTCACATTCCATACATCCTGTTGACAGCACTCCCCAATAATGGCTTTGGCTGCATTTTGACCCGTTATCATGGCGTGGTCAATATTGTGATACCGATGCTGCCCATTTCTGCCGATACATATCAGGTTTTCTATAGAATTGATATACTCCCGCATTTCCGGCATATGCCGATATGAACCCCAATAACACGGGTACGCTTTTTCAACACGTACCACTTTGGAAGACATACAATGAATTGCTTCGCCCTTTCCGAGAACGCTCTTGACCTCATGCAAAGCGAGCTTTACCCATTTTTCGTCTGGAAAATTCCAGTTTTCGTCATGCTCTTGGCAAAAGTATTCGAGTTCAATACAGACACATCCATCTAAAGGACTGTGCAAATCAGGGGACCAATTGTCAAGTATTTGTATACGTCCCGCTTTTAATCCCGCGTCCTGAATATACAACCACTGATCCTGAATCAATCCGGTCTTAGCGTCGTAAAATGGTGTTCCGGCAAGGTATTTCTTCTGAACAAGCATTCCCACCACAATCATACTTCTATATTCCAGGCCGCAGGCAGTTCTCAAAACATGTTCAGGGACTGCAGATAGCGATTCTATCAGGTCGCGGATCGGCATGGAAGATATGACGTAATCCGGGTAAAGCTTATAACCACTGGCGCATTGTATTTCGACGACTCTGCTCTGATGAAGCTTTATGTTTGATATCTGTTCCGAGAGCATAATTCTGCCGCCATCACTGCAAAACCTGTCTGCTGCGTGCTGCCAGAGATAACCGGAGCCATATCTTGGATAATAGAAATAATCAGTCAGGCTGACATCCCGCTTCTGGATTTTCTTGCCATGCAAAGCGTTTTTAAGTACATTTGCAACAGATACGCTTCTCACTCGTTGATATCCCCATTCAGAGGAAATGTTTACAGGCGGTTGCCCCCAGACCTTCTCGGTGTAGTCACGAAAAAACATCCGATATAGTTCGTTGCCAAACCGGTTTCGATAAAACCCCTCGAGGGTGGATTCATCTTTCCTGTCCAGTTGTGCCTTAATATAGCTCAGAAGAATCCGGATTCCCCGCAACAGGCCGACACCGGCGACAGTATTAAAACCGAGGTTGATTGGATAGTCAATAAACCGACCTTGGTACAGGATCTTGGAAGAACGAGAAACACGAAGCAATTCCCCATCCGGTAAAGCGGATTTCCACCAATCTACAACTTGCTCATTTAGGGAAAAGTAGCGATGCCCTCCAAGATCCATAAGAAACCCGTCAGCTGCGACAGTCTTGGCAATACCGCCGACTTGGCTTTCTTTTTCGATAATTGTGATATTATATTTTTCTCCTGCTCTCTTTATCAATTCGAACCCGGCAGTCAACCCCGCAGGCCCCGCGCCGATAATTACCACAGATTTCCTCATCTTTTTCCGCCTCGTACGGTTCCTTAAGCAACAGGAAAAGAATGATTGGAACATAAAGAACCGCATTGCAATAAAAATAACGCTGATTTGGACCGGCAAGCAAAAGCATTGTCCCTCCGTCATAGGCCAGTAGCGGAACAAGCAGAAGAAGCTTCTTCGCGTTGATGACTTTATATCGAAAACAATACGTCAACATCAATGCAGCAATTTGAAAACCTGTATTCCATGTAATTAGACTAATCAGGGGCAGCATTGAGAGTGATATTCCGAATTCGACTGCACCTCGGAGCCAAACAACAGGGTGTTCTGTAATCCCGACGTCATTCTCCTCAATATAGTCTTCCGGAATCCAATAGGGGTCCGTATACAGGGGATTCCAAACGATTCTGGTATTCAATCTTGCGGAAGTATACGCCGCTTGAGGACAATGTAAAACAGTCTCCCATGCATAACGGAGAACTTCGCCGATTGACCGATTGCGAAGCAGTTCTGTCCCCCCAAATTCCCACTTGCATGAGTCCCACTCTCCCGGATAGTAATGCGCGATCCACTCTTCGTCGGAGGCAATCTCATTCATGAAGGAGTGCGCATCGGCGGGAAAATTATCAACGTCTGAAGTGAGCGCATTTGCAAGAACAGCCATGGGAATGCCAACGGCTTCACCGACAACATTCTCATGAGGCGCAACATTTAATCGCTGCGAAACGGGCACTTTGATAATAAGCACAAAGACAAGTGCAATCAAAGCTGCGCATATTGTTTTAACGCTCTGTGGACTATATGACAGAAGAAGTATGACAAATGCAGGTATGACAAACAAGAACCCGTTATGTCGAACCAGTATCGCCAGTCCCGATATAGCGCCCAATATAACAATATGCCATCCTCGTTCCAGCCACTTCCCGTTCGAAAACACGGCTTTGGCAAAGCAGGTTGTCAGATTAACTATCAATATCGTGAACTGAACATCTTTTGTCATACAAATGCTGTTCAGACCCACCGCCGGGCTGAGACCAATCAGCAACGCAGTTCCAACTAACAAGCGGGTATCAATTCCGCATCCTTGAAGCGTAGCCAACAGCAATGCAACAGATATTGAAAAGAGAAAAAGCTGCACAAGAATATAAAACGGAAAGGAATCACAAACAGACAAAACCAGTTTAATCAGCAATGTTGACATGATGGGATGCCAATCGCTGTACGGAAGAGATCCATGCGCTTGATCCCACTGCCCATAAGCATCCAGATTAAACCCGCCCGGATAATAGGCCAACCAGAAAAAAGTCGAAAGCAGGAATACTATTCCAAAATAAACAAGTAGCGCCCAGTTTTGCTTTTTAACACCCTTGCTCTGCAAACCGGAAAAATAAGTTCCTTTTGGCTTAACCCAGTTTTTCCATGTAGCAATTGTGACAAGGATGGAAAGCGACGCGCCAAACAAGGCTGCCAAATAATTCGAAAACACGCTAAACGCCAAAGCAGCCGTAATATAAATTAAGAAAACAACACAGATACCCGCATTCATACCTAATTCAATAATACAGATTATCGGGAATAGCTGTCTTCGGATCAAATCCAGCTTTGCAAAACGGCAATCTCCGTTGAATCGTTTCTATGTAGGGATTCAAACAGAACATCAAGCATTCCTTTGTATATTCTGCATTTATAGCCATTTGGCTCCGATGAGAAAATGCTTTGGTTTTCCGAGTAGGTCAGTACCGGACATGTTCCGCAATACGGCGCGTAAACGCAGTCCGAACACTGAGGAAGACACTCAAGGCAAGATGCCGTCGCCATAGCCTTGCAAGTCGGGCTGTTAAACAGGTCCGCATAATCAGAGTCCACCGTTCCAACCTGGAACATCGTATCGCCCATTTCTGCGAGCATCCTGCCCTCATCACAGGTGTAGATTTTACCATCATAGTTATAGGCAAGCTGACCGAGCGCCGCGCCGCAGGGTGACGTCAGCTCCGTGTAGTTTCCTGCTCGATAATTCAGAATCTTATCCAGGAATATGGCTGCATGTCCCTCCGAAATGTGGATTCCCCGCTTTTCCTTCTCGAGCAGATAGGCAAACACGTTCCGATAGAACGACAGGAACTCTTCTGCGGTATAGCCGATTTCGGGCCATCTGGATGCTGCATACCCCAAAGGCGTCAGCGGACGGATAAAAATGCGGGAAAAGCCCTCTTCAATATATTGATCGACAAGCTCCTTATATCGCGGAAAAGAAAACCTCGTAGTCGTCTGGATCGCGCCGAATCCGTGCCCCAAAGCCGCGCGAAGCCTTTCATAATTTCTTTTCCATTCTTTGTACGAGTTGGCGCCGGGATATGGGCGATTCATATTGTGAAGCGTCATATCACCGTCAAGTGATGTTGAAACACTGATATTATGCTTTGCAATGAAACCAATCATTTCATCGGTCAGCAACGTCAGATTTGATACCAGATTGAAATTGATAATCCTATCACATGCCCGTTCTTCCGCATACAGGACAATATGCTTTAAGACAGGGAAATTCATTAGAGGTTCCCCGCCCTGAAACTCAAAGGCCAGGTGTTTGTTTGGCGATTGCATCGCCATGTCGACGCATTTCTCGGCAATGGTCTCCGTCATCATCTTGCCGCGCGGATTGGTGGATGCCTGACAATAAATGCAATTTAGATTGCACTGTGACGTCAGGACAAAGATGTGCAGTCCGGTCCCTGTGAATAAGTAGTTTCTGTAGCTGCGGATCGCATGCGAGTAGTTCGTTAGATACGTCTCCGGGTCCTCTTCCGTATAAAAATAGTTCTCTGTCAGTTTTTGCTTAACTACCTCCGGCATCTTCTCCCCACGGCAAAACATGCGAAACGCCTCTTTGCTCAGAAAGCAGTGCCGTCCGGCATAGTTTGTGATTAAGTAGTCGTTTTCACCAAACTCAGAAAAATTAAAGTCGCCATTCATTTTCCTCAACCCTCCGGCACTGGGTAGACGGGGATGTTCTCAAAATGCAATGTAGAAAAGAAGAATCCTCCACAAAGTTCTTTGACGCGGCACTCGGAGCATTTCTCCTGATATCGGACTTTATGATCCGTAATGCTTTTCGCCGCCAGACCCCACAAGTTGCGCGGCAGAGCACACAATGGATAATTGTAAATACGCGCGTCGATGCCGGAAGAAAGCAAGGTTGAAATTGTACGCTTAAGTGCCTCTGCGGTCTTTTCAAAGTCGACCCAGAGTTTCTCCCTGTTTCGCGCGGCGTTTCCCAACAATTCCAGGCCCATCAAACTGACCGTTTGAACCGCGGGAAGCTTTTTAACTATAAAATCGGCAATTTCCGCAAGCTTCCGATAATTGTTTTCCATGATGACAATGCGGATCTCTAAAGCAATATGATGCTGCAGCGCCGTCAGCGCGGACAGTGTCTGGCGAAACCCGCCCGGCGAACGAGTAATTGAGTCGTGTTCCTGTTCGGTGGTCCCATACAACGGAACCGCAAGCCGGAAATTACGCGGTATCACTTCGAGAAAAGCGTCACGATACTCTTTGACACACAGCGACCTGCCGTTGGAGAGCATTAGGAACTCTGTTTCACACAGTTTTTCTTTGCACGCGTTTAAAATGCGCAACAAATCCCATTTCAGCAGGGTCGGCTCGCCGCCTGTAATTGTTAAATGCCTTGTGTCGGACGGAAGCAAATCAATCAGACGCAGAAGATACTCCGCGCGATTGCCGAGATCGCGCCTGCGATTGGCTTCCGAATCCGGGCACATGATACAGTTTGAATTGCAGCGGTTGGTAATAAACAGTATATTGTCCCCTGAAGACCCCCGGAAAGCAAAGCGCAACAGACCCGCATCATTAGTTTCCACAACATCGCCCGTGCAAAAATCTCCCGCTCCGCCCAGTCGGTAGAGAACCGAGGCGTCCGGGCAGTATGCCGCAAGATTTTTCGCATATTCTTCAGGATATGCGTCGTCAAGTATATAGGCTCTATAGCCCGTCGGTACCTGATAACTTTTCACAACAAGCACGCAGTTCTGCCTGTCGTTACGAGTTCCCTCGGTATCTATGGTCGCGATAAACGGCGTTCCGATGAGTGAGCCCCTGTATTCTTGTATCTCATCCATATGCGTTAGAACCTCAAATAAAAGCAGTAGGACAGAAACAGCAATGTCCCCGCAAAAATAAAGGGCGCAAACGGGATGTTGCGTACAACAACAACCGTATCTCGCCCCTCTTTTGCCCGTCCCCATTCTCGTACGGCGGCAGCTTCTTCGGGCGACAAACGATAGCGGGTGCTTTCATCCGTATACGAAGGAAGTCCCTTTGCTTTGGACATCAGAAACCAGGCAACGGTACTCTGCGCAAGGACCTGCCCCTCTTCAACCGACGCTGTCGGAATTGCACGATAATCATAGCGTGCCGTAAACCGTAGAAGAAGCATGACTGCCGCAATAATAAGCAGCGACGGAATTGACAGTTCAAAAAACGGCATGAGATGCATCAGCGCGAGTGCCGACCTGAGAAGAATCAGCACCCCTGAGGCAATCGCCTTCCTTCGATTTGTTCTGATAAGCGATAATACGGCGTTTGCAAAAAGCATGTGAAGCAGAACCATTAAATACGAGTCGTTGATAACAGCCGCGTCCTGCAGCTTCAGCAGATTGTCTGCCGTATCAATCACAAAGTATGCTGTGATCCAGGACAAAACAGCCTCCTTGCTTGGCCTGACGAACAAAGAAGAGGGCTGCAGCGGTTTGTAATCTTTTTTACCCTTTGCAAGTAAAACCGTGCTTTCGATCACGACATAGAGCATCGCAACCGAAAAAGTGATCCCCAGCACGAAAAGCGTCGAAAAGCTTGCTGCGAAGGCATTGCCTGTCAAATCCCGGGGCAGCAAAAGCGTCATGGCGAAAAAGAGCTTTGCATCTCCCGCCGCCCAAATCTTTGCTGCGTAAAATCCGACAGAAACAGCTGCAGCAAGCGCAAGGTTTTCAAATATCAAAGCAGCGCTCTGCGGGGCGCGCAGTACAGAGATCATCTGCAGTATGACACCGGCGCATGCGAACGGGAAAATATGCTTGTTTTTTGCTTTGTGGTATCGTATATCGGTGATGGATGTAAGTATCCCCAGGCAAAGGATCGCCAAAGCAGAAACTATAGATAATAACATCATGTGTCAAAACTGCCGCGATTTTCCAATCGGATCAGATAATTGTTGAATTCTCCGACCAGTTCTGATAATCCTGCCGTTGTTTGAAACTCGACGCAATAATCTCCGGGCGACTCAGAATGCTGGGAAATCCGATAGCCCGGGGAAAAAGCATTTATGGCAGTTTCAATTGAGGCCCGTGAATATAACCGTTTGCTGTATTTAACCACTTGCTTCATTTTTCTCAAACCAATCGACAGCAATATCGTCCAGAGAAAAAATCTCGACGCCTTCCTCCGCAAATTCCTGCGTCGGCACAGCTTCCGTATCGATGCAGGTTGAATACAACGCCCGCCCCAGAATCAAATCCTTGATTCCTTTGTTTGAATTGGCAAGCTGATACCGCACCATCTGTGCAATCAATTCATTCCCCAGTCTTTTGTCCACGCCGGTCATGTCGACGCCTGACTTGGCCTCAACCTCAATTCCTATTTCATGCTCTGTTTTGTAGAACAAATGAATGTAGTAATCATCTAAAAACAGATAAGCCGTCTTCAAGACCGCTTCACGGCAAAAAAGCCGATCATCAACATTCAAAACACATTTTTTCATTTCATGCACCGCCGGTGGACATGGATGGCGAATCGGGAGGCGTCAAGGGAATCCGAATATCGATGACGCCATCGGGCAAAACCGTCTGCGTCGGGACGTCTGATATTGTATTATCCACTGACAGGCCGGAATTTACATGCGTCGTTGCAGATGAATGAGAAGCGTGTCTTGCCGCCGCGGAACTATGCGAGGCATGTGCCGAGTGCGATGCAACGGCTGATGCATGACTGGCATGTGTCTGCCCCGAGGCATGGCTTTCATGACTGACATGGCTTTCGTGACTCGCGTGGTTCGAATGATTGGAGTGGCTTGCGTGATTAGAGTGACTTGAATGGCTGGAGTGTGAACCGGAGTTGTGTGACCGATGCGAACTGTGAGAGCGATGAGAAGAATGCCTCGCAAAGCTCTCGGGTGCGAGCAGAATCGTCGCCAATGCCAGCAGTGTTCCGACTGAAATGATCTTTTTTCTGCTGATATTCGCCTCTTCCTCAAACAAAAAATCACTGATTGCCTTCGGGATAAACGGATAATCTTTGGAACTCATTGCTTTGCCCCCTTGTATTATCGCTCCAAGGCATAGTAGTTGATTCTGATTGTATCGCCGGAATAATCGCTGTCCATTATTTCTTTTACCTCCATTACAATCAAGTTGTCGTGAATGCTGGTAAAAGTAAGCTCATATGCATAGGTGCCAGTTTCGAACAACCCTGACATTACCGAATCGGCTTCTGGATTCAAATCTATATATTTTCCTGTATACGGCTGCATAGACAAGCTCGCAGTCATATTGCCGGCATTGATCAAACAGGTTCCGCAGATGGTAGCGGTTGCCTTTTCACCGGCAGAAGTAGCCTCATATACATTCCATGATCCACTCCAAGAATCATTATGCAGATTCTCCACAACAACATAGCAGGTCGCAATTAATCCGCTTTCGGTTTTTGCTGAAATAATTGCGACTCCCGGCATCTTGGCCGTAACCGCTCCGGATACAGAAACGCTTGCTACATTTGAATCTGAGGTGCTCCATGTGATTTTTCCATTGGCTGCGTCTGACGGGGCGACTTCTGCCGTCAACTGAAATTCGCCGCCGGATATTGCTGTGTAGTCTCCGTAGTTTAACCGGATCTGTTTTGCGAGGACTATTTTTTCGTTTACCGTTACCGCGCAAGCTGTTGTTTTCCCGCTCGCTGTTCTTGCGGTGACTATAGCGCTTCCGGCTGCTTTTGCAACTATCGTACACAGGTTGCCGCTACCTGAAATTGAAACTGCGTCACCACTGCTTGTCCACTCGATTACTTCAGTGATTTTTTCGGGTTCAACTAACGCGACAATTTGTTCTGTCGCCCCAACGGTAGTAACAAGAGAAGACGGCGACATATAGATTGCATCTGCAGATATTTGGTTGTTCTGCCAAATGCCTCTGATCGCATATCCATCAGAGAAAGTGTAGGTTCCTGCCCCATTCATCTTATCGTTGCTCCAATAACCCACATAGGAGTCGCCCTGAAGCCATGTGAAGGTTCCCAACCCCTCGCGGTTGCCATTCACAAAGTAGCCGACATAAGTTCCGATACTGGGGAAAACCATCTTCCCGTAACCGTTTGCTTCGCCGTCCTTGATTTCACCGACATAAGACGTCCCGTTTTCCCAAGTGAAGGAAGCGGCCTCTTCAAATCGGATTTCCACCCGGGCAGAGGGATCCAACAGCCTATAGATTACCGTTGCCGCTTGAGCTCTGGTTAAGTGTCCCTCCGGGTTAAATGTTCCTTTTTTATCAACCCCGCCGAGAAACCCCATGGAATACGCCTGCAAAACATATGTCTTATAATATGGGTCAACTTTTGAATAATCGGGAATATTAGATATCGGGATCAGTAAACCTGCAACTTCGCCAGAGCCGGTATAAGCTGCGCGAACAAGCAACATAGACATCTCCTGCCGCGAGCAAGACGCAGAAAGGTCACCGCCAGTCAATTCCTCGCTTGTCAGCAAACCGTGTCGCAAGGCCGTCATATAGTTGTTTGCATACCAAGTATCACCTGCAGGCATTTGTGCCAGTTCATCACCATACAAATATCTTGTTAGCACAGCTACGAACTGCGCTCGTGTCATGTCGCTGTTTGGAGAAAAATATGCTTGCCCGTTTGCGGATACTGAAGTTCCGTTAAACATACCCCTTGATGTCATTTCCGTAATGGCGGCATATGCCCAATGACTCGGCGGAACGTCGGAATAACTGATTGCAACGCTCTCCGCAGCATGTGCATGGTTTGATAAAATCACAGCAAAGAACAGCATTGTCAAGCAAAGCGGTAAGCGTCCTTTCACTTTGCATCGCCCCTTTTTCATATCATGAGATCATAATACCAAACCAGCTCCGTAAATGCAAGGCTATGGTCCGCTTTCTCCGTGGCTGGGACTATAAGGGTATAAAGCTATTATACAACCAATCCGGCACCTTCTGGTAACAACATCGTTAATGCTTAATAAAAGCTGGAACAGGATTCGCCTCCTGCTCCAGCTTTTTCGCGCCATGTCGTTTCTGCCAAGCTTATTTGACTTCTTGCTCCAAATCCTCAAACAATTTAGATGAAAAGAACTCAGGAACGGTGATTTCCATGCCGTCGCAGAGCTTTTTCAACGTTGAAAGCGTAATGCTGTGATTCCTGCCGCTGATAAAGTTGTTCACGGTTGATTGCGTGATGCCGCTGACGATACTCAGCCGGTTGATTGTCAGGCCCTTTTCATGGCATAGCTCCAGCACGCGCGCCTTAACCGCCTCTCCGATAGTCACGGGCATCACCTCTTTCCATATCCGAGGATACCCGTTTGCACTTGAAAAGATTAACCCTTTTGAGTTAAAATAACCGAAAAGGGTTAATTCTGTATTACAGAACAGAGAGCAGAGAAAGGTAACCGATATGGAAAAAGAACACCTCACTTGTGCAATCCTCGGCCAGCCCCCCATGCGTTTCCCTTGGGGATTCGACGAGGAAGATGAGGACTGTCAGGCCCTCAAACTCGAGTTGGCGCAGAAAATCATGGAGTTTCGGCAGCGGGGCGTAATGCGTTTTGCTGTAGTCGCGGACTGCGGCGTTGGCCTTTACGCTGGGGAGTGCGTTAACGCGCTGCGGCAGACGGACAGCGAGCTGATGCTTTTTGTCGTGACGCCACACGAGGAGCAGGCGACCAAATGGGCGCCGTATCTGCGGGAGCGGTACTTCAAGCTGTTGGAGGACTGTTCCGTCATGGAGGCGGCAAGCCTTCGCAAAACACCGTCGTCTTGCGAGTTGGACGCTTACCGCAAAATCATCGACTACGCCAACATGGTACTCGCCGTCTACGATCCAGCCACCGCGCACGAGGATGCTGTGGATCGGGCGATGGAGTATGTGAAGGAACGCGGATTGGACGTGATTATGCTTGCGCCTGGGCCGTGAATCGCCCGCCTTTACGGTAAAGAATAGCCCAGATGGCGCTTCCCGTTGACAAGCCCGCGCTTTGGCCATACACTATTCCATATTAACCATACGGAGGAGAACCAATGGAACAATGCTACGATCTGATCTGCGCGGGTATGGCGCTGGTGGACTCCATCATCAAAGGTTTTGATCCGGAGCCGGTCTCAGCCTCCGGTTATCGGGCGGAATCCTGTGCCTTGCGCGTTGGCGGCGAGGCTGTCAACGAGGCAATGGCCGCGGCAAAGCTGGGCGTCAGGACAGCCATTCTCTGTGCCCTTGGTGCGGACGAGGCGGGCGATATTGTCCAAGGCGCGCTGGACCGCTGCGGCGTGGATACCGGCCTGATCCTGCGCTCTGCGGAGCACCCGACGCCGGTTACCACCATGTTCGTGGGCGGCGACGGCACGCGGAAATCCATCACGAACCGCGCGCACAGCTACAATTTTCACCCGGAGCGCGACTGCGCGCGCTTTACCTGTGCGCGGGCGCTGATTCTCGGTTCTCTGTTCCGCGCGCCCTTCGATGATCCGGCGATCATTCACGCCGTGCTCTCCGCCGCCAAAGACGCCGGGCAGACGGTCTTCGCCGACACCAAGCTGCCAAACTTCCGCTTCCTGACACTGGATGATCTGGCAGATTCCCTGCCTCTGATCGACTATATCACGCCGAACGAGGATGAGGCGCGCTACTATTCCGGCAAGGACGCGCCGGAGGATATGGCGGACGAGTTTCTCGCGCGGGGCGTAAAAAACGTCGTGATCAAGCTTGGCGGCAAGGGCTGCCTGCTCAAGAATGCGGCGGGCGTCGTGCGGTTTCCCGCCTTTGCCGTCGAGGCCGTGGATGCCACAGGCGCGGGAGACAATTTCCTCGCGGGTTTTGCCGCCGAGCTGCTGCGCGGCAGCTCCGACGCAGATGCGCTGCGCTTCGCCAATGCCTGCGGCGCGATCTGCGCCACGGCGGTCGGCGCGGGCACGGCGCTGCGGGACAGGGAACAGGTCCTGCGCTTTCTGGCGGAGCGGTGAATTTCATTGGTCTGCCGAGCGGCGGGCAAATAAAACGACGGTATGCAGGGAAAAAACGACCGTGGAATCGTCGGCTCCCTTCACAGCGCCCGGATTTTTACATTCCGGAACTGTATTTTTTTCGGTTTCGTTAAGAAATCCTTTAACTGAGCGGCTTTGCGCCATCGCAGGCCGCTCGTTTTCTACAATGCCCGGTGTAATTCTCGGCGCTGCGGTGCCTGCGAAATGCGGGGCGGCGCGATGAAGAGATGGAGTGTCGCAACATTACGGGGCATTATAGAGTACGGATACCCGAAGAGACCCTTGCTCTGCACAAGGAGCTTCAGGTCGCTCAAAAGGAGCAGAGGCTGCGTATAGGAGACCTATGGCAGGAGAATGACTATGTCTTCAAGCAGGATGACGGGCAGCCGATGCACCCATACAGCATCACCCAGTGGTTGGATAAGCTTTCGAGGCGCCGCGGGCTTCCGCATATCAACCCGCACGCTTTCAGGCACACCGCTGCCTCTGTGATGATTGTGAACGGTGCGGATATCGTGACAATCTCCAAGATGCTCGGCCACGCGAAGGTCTCTACGGCCGAAGACATCTACAGCCATGTCATCGAGGACAGCAAGCAGCAGGCAGGCAACGTTCTGGCGGATGTATTCTACCGGAAGAAGGGTAAGAAGCAGGCGTAAGAAGGCTGCAAGTTTTCTCGCGGTCCCCACGGCGGTCCCCATGGGAAAATTTCAAAATTCATTCCGCCAGAATAGTTGCAAAAACACCGGATTCGTAAGAAATCTGGTGTTTTTCTGGCTGCGGAGTCAGGGAATGAACCTGCGACCTCCGGGTTATGAGAGTGCGCCCGTTCGGAAATTACATGATTTATAGTCGATTTCGTGCTGTTGTGTCGGCAAAAAGTTTGAAAAACTGATACGTTGTCCATCCAATCCGCTCACTCATTTTCTGTTCTGGATTAAAAAACGGGTCAGACCGCACGCGGATTTTCGTTTCCGCAGCGTGTCCGCCCCATTTTGTTCTGCCATCGTGTTTGGCGTAGTGCAGCATAGGTTTCGCCGGATTACAAGTGCATAATTTGGGGCGCCATAGTCAAAGAAGAAGGTGTCTCATCAAACAGAAAAAGCAAGTTATCAAAGCAGAAATTAATAGTGCGACGAATTTCTGCTTTGACAAAAGCGTTTTTTCATGCCGAGCGCAGATGGAAACCCGGAAACCTTTCTTTGCAAGTGCGCACAGCTGTGATATAATAACAGCACCACAGCATAGGGGACAAAGTGCCTAACGGTTGAGAATATGTTTAGGAGGCGTTCTGTGAAAACTCCGTTAGCATCGAAAACAGAAAACCGAGCTTTGAATACTCTTGAATCGCTAATTGATGAGCACGAAAGCATGTCATATTGTTTTAACAGTATGGACAAGGAAATGTCATGGGATGGGTATATTTCCCTTCCGAAGCAAACGGATAAACAGGAAAGCAAAGAAAACTTCGAAGCACGAATTCCCGTCCAAATCAAAGGTCATAATGATCCACATGAGCAGTATATCAACAAAGACAGAATAACTTGGTCTGTTGACATTGCAGACCTTAGAGCATATTCATCTGAGAAAGGCGTACTGTATTTCCAAATTTTTATTAACGGGAAACATAGAGAAATATTTTTTGCATCGCTTTTTCCGTCCAAGCTTGCAGATTATATTGAGGCCGCAGAAAAGAAGAATCATAAAACAAAAAAGATACCTTTTTTCAGATTAGAGCAGACCGCACAAGAGCTATACGTTGTAGTAAAACAGTTTAGCGATGAGGGGATACATCAAGGTACCGCATATACACCGCTTGTTATAGATAGAATTAGAAGTGAAGAGTTCAACAAGATACAGGCCATCAACTTTACAGTCGTGGGAAGCAAATCAGAATATGAAACATTACGGCGCCTATCTACAGGTAGCGTATGCATATATGGAAAGATGGAAGGTGATAAGTATTTTAGGCCATTAGAATGGCGTGATGAAACAGAGTTTTCGTTTATTAAAACCGTCGAACAGCCTATTCTGGTAGATGAGGAGCTGTTTTATGACAAATATAGGTGTGTAGCAGATTCAAAAGGTGAATTGATCGTTTATCCCAGTGACAATATTGAACTAAATTTGACGGAAGGCAAGAATACATTTCACATAAAAAGCGGTATCACTGATTTGTGCCGAGATGCCAAGTTTAGTCTAAAGCTCCTCCAAGGTAAGTCTTTGTTCATCGGCGATATGGAGCGTCCAATAAAAAACCCCAATATGCCAGCAGGTATGATGCAAGAGCTAAAATATCTTGTTGAATTAGGAGAAGTTCTTGATATGATTGGGTTCTTTTCAGACACTCCTTATAATGACTATACTGCTTTACAGCTAAAACAGCTACAACACCTTGTTGATATTAGGAGAGGTCGATATAATTCTGTCATAAAAGATCCCATCTGCAAGTTTAGATGGAAATTTGGGGAAAAGGACTATCCGCTACTTATTGCAAAAAGCAAAGATGGTTTAATACTACGAAGCGCGATTTATGCGAGGGACTTTGCGCCATTTTTACCGACAGAAAATAATGCAAATGAACTTGGATACAAACTGCCTCTGTTTCTATTTGAAAGTGCGGAAATAATCGGAAATCTATATATTTATGATTATGCTACGATAGAACAGCAAATTGCCGAGACGCAAATAAATGAAGTCACCTCCAGCCAGTTGAATTTGGCCGCGCTTAAGCTAATCGCAGCGTATGACGTTAATCAAGAAGGAAAAATGCTTGAGATAGCAGACAACCTTCTGGATACAATTAAACCTCTTCTCGAATACGAGCTCTATCAACTAAATAAGTTCCAAATCAAGAGACGGATGCACGGACTTGACAATAACGACATTGCTACGATAACGAACATTACCAGCACCGACCATCGAGTGATGTTTGGAAAGTCCGTATTACTTGGGGATTTGAACGGTGCGAATGATGCACTTTCACATTTCAATGAAGCGACTGTGGATGAGTATAGGAATTATCCAATTTATAAGTTGTATGAAGAGTTGAAATCGTGATGAGCGGCAGGGTAATCCCTGCCGTTCAGTTTGTTAATTGAGCTGTTAAAGCTGTTTCGCAAAGCAAAAAAGTGAAGGAGATTTTTCTCCCTCACTTCTGCTATATTATCGCAGCGATTCGATTAAGTGGGCCGGTCCGTTCGCCCCAGAATATAATCCGTCGAAACCTGATAGTAGTCTGCAAGCTGAATCAAGTGCCGGATCGGAAGTTCATTTGCGCCGCGCTCATATCGTGCATACATGGTTTGCGATGTTCCGATGACCTGCGCAATCTCGCGCTGCGTTTTGTCATGATCTTCTCGCAAATCACGAAGTCTTCGTTGATAGTCCATACTGCATCACCCGTGCAGTATTC
>JAEEGL015015038.1_pt1 | contig 15497 bp, 7 predicted proteins | sample 9134231 | NCBI WGS metagenome assembly JAEEGL01 (sample SAMN16246548, study PRJNA631951) | gut metagenome | biome: gut microbiome; feature: rumen; material: fiber-attached | host: Bos | place: Iran: Karaj | collected 2018-10
CGGAGCCTCCTTAAAGCTCATGCACTTAATCTTTCCGGCAGCTTTTTTCACTGCATCACTGATGACCACCTCTGAAAGCCTGAACTCATAGACGCTTCCTTCAAGAATTGTCTGACGAAGGGCTATCCTGACATTTCTCTGTACCAGGGCATAACTCATGGCAGGAAGCAGTTCCTCCAGGGCCTTTGTGGCCTCGCCAACTGCACTGTCCCTGTATTCGTTTACAAAGGAAATGATAAGTTCCGTCACCCTGGCAAAGGCCTTTACCATGATCCATACATTAAACAGCTCTCTCCAGGTATGTCCGTCAAGATTCCTGCCTTCTTCCGTAATGGAATAGCTGTCTATGGCCCTGTCCAGGATCCTGGCCTTTTCATGAATCTCATAAAGTCCTGCGGTGCCTGTCACAACAGACATGAGGCACTGGGCGTCGATCTGCTGGGGGTGCTTTAATATATAGTCTCCTATCTCTTTTGTGCCCGCCATAATGGAATCGTAGTCTGAAAACATCTCGTAGGCGACCTCTCCATCCTGCCCTCCATGAGGCATTTCGCCATCAAAGGGAACAGTAAATCCGGGTATCTCGGACAGGGGCATGTCATCCTTAAAGACCTCCACAGAGTCGTTTAAGATCTCCTTTATCTTCTCTGATATTATGCGATCCACCGGTATGTCTTTTACCAGAAAGATTCCATAGTACATGCAGGCAGTCCGGATATAGGACAGCTTCCTGCAGGCCAGCTCCACGGAGTAATTGTACTCAAGGAACGCTCCAGTGACGTTGCGCCGAAGCTCCAGTTCCACATCCGGCCTGTAGTAAAGCTTAAAGAGCAGCTCCATGGTAAGGTCAGAGGAAGCCCTTCTCTCGGCAGTTTCCCGCTCTGCGATTTCTACCATCTCCGTGAGCTTGTCCAGATAGTCCTTGTACAGGATTGCTCCACCCGGGTCATCAGAAAGCGCCTCTTCAAATATGTCCTCGTACTCCGGGACATCAGCGCTCATGCGGTCCTCAATGCCGTTTTCATCCCTCAGGTTCTTTATGATCTTCCTGCCTTTTTTGGGATCAGCCTGGGTCTCCTCGTCCTGGTATCCATCCTTCAGATGTCCTCTCTTTATGGCCGCCTCAATATATGCATTTCTTTTTACTCTGTAAGATTCAAAATCTGCCATTAGTCCTCCGCATTAAGTTTCTTTCCATAGCTCATTGATGTCCAGAAGCCCAGCCTCTTTAGAGAGGTCTTAAGGTTTCTTAAAATAGTGTCTCCCATCACATCAACAAATGTACTGGGACGCTCATAGCGCATAGCTGTCATGTCATCATGAAGACCGGCAATCTGAATTGCTGTAAGCTTCATTGAATCATAGAGTACATCCTCCAGCTCCCTGGTACTGTCCAGAATATCATCCGGATGGTCCTTCTGATATTTCTTAAGGGTCTCGTAATCAGCCTTCAGCTTTGCTCCCAGCTCCTCGTCGATCCTGCTCATCTCATTTATCATTCTGTCATTGTTCTCTGTGTTCAGCTTATCCTTGAGCCTGAGTATTATCTCCTGTATTGCCCTGTTATTATTATTGTACATCGGTTTGAGGATGTTTACGGCCATATGCGCTTTTTTAATCTCACTGATGTCCCCTTCAAGAACGCTGTCCGTTTCACCGGCCTTCTTGTGTTCTTCGTATGTTTTGCAGCCCTTCAACACTGCTTTGATATTGGCAGACACCCGGCCGGGCTTACTCAGGACATGCCGGATCCATTTCTCATCTTCTGCTGTGGGTATTTTCGCAAGGTCCTCACGCTTAGCTGCTTTGTCCATATAAGCCAGTATCTGGGACTTGATACTCAATATATCCATATAATCTATGAAATTGAACATGGAACCCTCAAGCATTCCATCTGATAGGCGCCTTGAGTATTTGCCCGTCTTAATACTGTCAAAGATGCCTCTAAGATCCCTCTCTAATGAATCAATGTCATCGTCAAGGGTAATCCTGTCTCCCCTATCAAACGCTTTGAAGTCCTCATACAGCTGACCACGATCGATATAGTCAGCGGGCAGATCAAAGGCAGCTTCCCTGAAGGCAGAGGCGTAATGGTCTATTCCGTCAGTGTAATGCGCCAGGAGGACCATATCCAGGGTATTCTTTTCTATATGATTGTTTCCTGTCTGTATAAGCGCTTCCTCATAGAGGGTATTATCAAAGGTACTGCCTCCAATCAGGCCAAGTCTGAATTTGCCAAGTCCCTTTTTCATCTCCTCTATCTGAGAGTTCAACTCATCTATAGCATTCTGGAGCCTTAGCTGACACTGGGAGAAATTGAAAATAGCGGATGGCACCTCCAGTCCAAGCTCCTGGGCCTTTAACAGCAGCACGGCAATCCTTACTCCGGCACTGTTCCTGTCACCCAGTGAGAATACCCTCTCTATTTCCCTTGTAAGGGCACTCTTCTGTCTCTTGAACTGCCCCTCAAACTCAGGCTTGAGAAGCTTGTGAAGCCCTTCCCTGAAGCCCTCAACATCTCCCACAGCGGCAGCACCTACCATCCGGGTGACCTGTACCTGCTGATTTTCATCCAGGATTGTGGCATTTCCAAAGTCAATAACGGTCAGGCCCTCATCGTTAATCATAATATTGCCAGCATGGAGGTCTCCGTGGTAAAAGCCCTCGCCGAAAATCCCCTCGCTGACCCACTTATCAGCCAGGGCTGTGAGATACTTCTGGCGCTTTAATGCACTTACAATATCTTTGTTGTATTGTTCGTAAAGGGAGAAAATCCTCTTCTTATACATTCTCTGTTTATCATTAAAGGCTTTCTCCATCTCCAGATATTCATCCAGAACTCTCTGATTCTCTTCCGGACTCTTCGAGCTGTCATACTTGGGTCTTGAGCTAAGTTGGGGCGCCCTTTCCTCCTCCCTGACCTCCATCTGGGACTCAATGGACGCCACCTCATCCTTCAGGTCCTGAATATACCTGTCCACAGTGGTGCCGGGAGCCATCTCCAGAACCATGGAGTTGACAGTTGGGTCCACCATATCATTCAGCTTCATGGACTTCACTCCGTCAGCTTCCTGCCCCTTCCTGACCTTGTCATATATAGCACCCTTGACAACGTTCCTGGCCTCAATGGTAAGATCCAGTTCCTCCTCTATCCTGGAGAGCTGCCCCAGATATGTCGCCTCCATTCCGCCTGTTTCGTCGGTCTTTCTGGCGCAGTACAGCATCACTTCTTTCTCCCGCATCATCCTGTTTCTTACATCGGGCTTAAGAAGCTTGACAACAACATTTTTTCCCTCCGTTGGCAGGCCGGGGCCCTTCATCCTGCAAAGGAACGTCTGACCAACAGATGCTGCACCAAGGGCACGGGTCACCTCGATGCTGGTTATCCTGCCGTTTGACCTCTCCACCATGCCAAGGAGCTGTGCCCTGACTATCCTGTCGGGGATAGGAGCCAGCTTTGATTTCATATCGGAGAGAGCTGTCCTTATTTCATTCGGCATACCCTCTGCCGGAAGCCCCTGCATCATCTTTTGGAAAAGAGGTCCCGCACCCTTTAAGAGACCTCCCAGGAACTGCCCGTCAGTTGCCCCCGGCACCATGCCTCTTATGGCAGATCCAAACATACTGCGCTTATCAAGGATATTTGCGCTCTTAAAGTAATTCTCAAAGACGATCTTGATGAACTTACCCTGTCCGGATTCACCCTGCATGGAATCCGTAAGAATTTTAGCAAGCTCCGCCTCACCCTTTTTGATCCTCTCCCTCTTCTGCTCAAGGGTAATTCCCTTGACATTGGGATTCATTTCATCAAGGCGACGCTGGTATTCCTCCTCGTCCTCATGTTTATCAGCGTTCTCGTCTGTCGACTTAAAGACAGAGGAAACACTGTCAGTGATCTTTTTCTGTATATCCTGTGAAAAGTCATCTACTGTCTTGTCTATGTTCTTCTCAATTTCCGAAAGAGAACCCATAAACTTTTTATTCTTAATGGCAATGTCAGATTTCAGCACGTTTTCAAGAAGCAAAAGAACGACAGCACGGTCTCTCTTAACCCCCTCTATATGCTGCTGCGCCTGCTGCCTCATGAGTTTTGCAACATCATCAGGCACATAGTCCCTGAGCATCTCTTCGGAATCGTCGATGGTGCTGTCAAGGAGCTGATTTAACATCTCAATCTGCTCCCTGATACTGGCCTTGAGGTCATTCTTTGTATCCTGGGCGTCCCCATCATCACTGACAGGAAGCGGCAGTTTATCTATCACCCTGTCCAGAATTGACGGCACTGATTTATCGTCCCTGTAGCTGTCCACAATAAGAGTTGCTATTATCTCCCTGTGGGCCAATAGCATCCTTCGCATGCGCTCTCCGGGCTCTGTCACCGACTCATCATTTTCCCAGGTGTCCTGAGAGAAGATAAGATCTGCCACCAGATCCCTGGTTGCCCTCTCATCATCCTCCCAACCATCTTCCAAAAGCTGCTGTTTGGGAGCAGCTATAACCTTCTTATCTACTTCAGTTTCTTTCCCTCTTGTTGCTGAAACCAGATCCAGAATCTCACTGGTGTTGATGTGGGTTCTCCCAATCGCAAGTTCTTTTTCTGCTTTTTCAACAATATCAATAATCTCTTTTGGCGAAGTTCCATCAACAAGTCTGAGTGAAAGAATACGCAGCTGTGACGCAGTCATATTGGAAAAGAATGTCGACGGTTTTCCTGTCCTCAGCTCCAAAAATCTCGCCAGCCTGGTCCCCGCCTGCTGTATACCGCCTGCGGCCTTCTCACCGACGAAGGCATAGGTGCCTGTCACGAATCTGTAGTCCTTCTGCTCCCGGAGCAATTCCTTCAGATCTTCCTTGGGCACATGAATGGATTCCTCTATCATCCTGTTGTCCACCATGCGCATCAGATCAAAAACGCTCTCCTTCAGGACAGCGCAGCCGCTTCCAGAACTCAGGGTGACAAATCCCTCTTCGTCCTGGGATATAAGGAGCTGAACACCGGCAATCTCAGCATAAGTGGTAAAGGCTTTCCCCTCCGGAATCTCCTTCAGGGCCATGCGGAAGGCGACAAGATTCCTTCCGTATGCAGCGCCCTTCTTTTTGTCCTTTATCTTTTTCTCAGGGATGTCCAGAAGTGCGCGTACCTTTTTAAGACCCGGATCCTCAATGCTTGCCCGGGGATGTTTTTCAGCCCTGCGCTTCTCTCCCCTGACTGTTCCAAGCTCATATATCCTGGCCCTTATGAGCATCTCCCTCAGAGAAAAATCCTGCTCGGTTTCATCATCTGCAATCAGCCTTCCGGCTCTCACAAGTTCCCTTACCTGGCCCAGGAGTTCCGCCTCCTCTATGAGGCGGTTCATATTCTTTTCTACAAGCCGTCTCCTCTCAAAGCTTCTTCTCGAAGATCCGTTTTCTTCAGTCAGATATTCCCTGCAGCTTTTTATCGCTTCAAAATAGTCACTTCGAAGCTCAGCATAGTCCTCATCTGTAAAGGCATTTACCCCGAGCCTGTTCAGATTGTCATCCACCTTCGCAAGCCCGGACTTTACCTTCTTCATCTGTCTGCTGTCGCCAAAGGTCTGACTGGTCTGGGAGAGAGCCTTTGAGAGTATCCTCTTGTCAGTGGTCTCCACCTCAGCCTGCATGCGAAGCTGTTTTTGCCGCTCCAGCTCTGCAGCCACAAGCAGCTCCGGATTCTGCTGCACCTCATGCTGAACCTGTTCATCAATCGGTCCATGATCCTGTATCCCGGTCTGCTGCAATGTCCGCATATCGCCCTGCATTGTTTCGTGTATCTCCATAGCTGCTCTCCCTGTTTTCAAAAAGACATATTGTTACTTTTTGTTCCCGCTAATAGCTTACCTTCTGTTGTCCTTAAGCCAGATCAAATCTGTTTTGACATCATTTTTTACCAGATCTGTTTTAACAGTAACATCAATGGTCTCCTTTATATCGCGATGTATGCCGTCATGTATGCTGACACCATCCACGCCCAGCAGGTTGAACTTGGCAGTTGATACCACAGCTCTTACCCACTGAAAATAGGCTGAATAAAACTTCACAAGGTGTTTAAGCCTTATGTGATCCGTATTTCTCATATTCAGGGCAAACTTGTCGTGATTTATCAGGTTGATATCCACCTGAGTATTGGCCGAGTACCTCAAAACTTCATCAAAATGATCAATAATGTACTCATAGCCGGGAAGCTCATAGCCAAACTTCTTCTCAATCATATTGTAGTGCTGCAGCGCCTTTTCATAATAAGTCTCAAGGCCTTCCTTCTGCACTGCCTGTGCTCTCTCCTTCTCTTCCTTGGATGCACTTACATCCAAAAAGGTGCCTGTAGCAATCTTGTCCATCATTTCCACATATTCCTCATCAGACATGCTGCGGAAGGATTCATACTGCTGGTTTGCCTGGAATGAACGGGCAAAGGGTTCCTGAATAAGTGCATCTTTCTCACCGGCAAGAGTAAACGTCCTGTCAGACAGCCCTATAACTATCTGAACATTTCTCCTTATGTCCTTCTGGATTTTGGCCTCCACAGGATAATCCTCCACCCATCTTACATCAGCAAGCTTTGCACAGGCTTCGTTATATAGGGATTTTGCGCCTTCCTTCCTTATAGAAAACTTTTCGTATTCGGGACTGTCTTTTGGAAGCTTTTCCTTTAGTTCTTTTCCCCTATCATCTATAAGTTTCAGATACTCTGTTATAGTACTGTTGTTTAAGCTGAAACACTCCTCAATCAGACCGCTCTCAAAATCCTGTCGAAGCTGCACAAAAGCAGAAGCAAACTCGTTAGAGGTGATAAGCTTACTTTGGGAGAGCTCTATTTCAGCGTTGCCCTCGGCGATCATATCCCTTGCAAAGGCTGCAAGAATATCCGTACCGGTACCCGCGCTTATATCCCTCGTGTAATTTGTAAACTCTTCATCCGTCATGAACTCCTGAGGCGAATGAGCATCAGATGACTTAACTGCCCGCAGTATAAGACGCGCCCTGGCAATCTTGCCGTATGCCCTTATCTTTTCCAGCTTAGCCTCAGTAGTCCTGTAGTAAACCTCGTCGCTTAAGGTGCTTCCCTCTGGCTTTACAAAAAGCCTTCTCTTCTCCTGCTCGGGAAGGCGAAGCAGCTCATCGGCATCAACGCCTGATCTGACCATACCGACCTGTTCTACGGGATCTTTGGCAAAGATACTAAAGGAATGTATATCCATGGCAGTAAGAAGATTATAGTTGCCTTCAAGTCTTTCATTCCTCTTATCATTTGTTTCCTGCCGTTTTTCAACCTCATCCATAACCTCAAGGTAGACTTTTGCATCCTCTGTTTTCTCCCTCTTTTGTTCCTCAAAAGCCTGATCCTTAGTATACTCGGACAGAACCTGCATGGTTCGGTTGGTTTCATCCTTATGACTGGTGAGGTAGCGAATACAGCCCTGGAGGTTGGTTATCCTATTCGAAAATATCTCTGATCTCTTGCTAATCCTCATCATTTCCCGGTCAATTCTCTTTTGAAGAACCACCTTATCCCTGTCCTGCATGACTTCGTCTGAGTAATATACCAGATTGTAAGCACCTATCAGCTGCTGCAGCCTGTCATTCATCTGAATGAGATTTACCATGTCAAGAAATATCTTATCTACCAGCAATTTGTTTGCAGCATAACCCTCCTGGCCCGACGCAATCACCTTTTGAGTTTCGACCAGATTATCATAGGATATTGGCGAACTTAAGTGTACATCCGGGAAGCCGGTCTTATCCTTGTAAAAATCGTGAGTAGCCTCGTCCATAGGCTGTATATTGGACATCATCATCTCAAGAACCCTGGCGCCGATCTTTTTCTCTTTCAACTCATCTTCTTTCCTTTTTGCTTCCTGACGAGCTCTCTCCTTACGCCTTTCACGTCTTTCTTTCCTTCCAAGGTTCGCCTCATCCTCAACCGGTTGTGCAGGCACCTGCGCTGTTCTTGTTATCCTTTCAAGCTGTGGTTCAACCTTTTTTTCATTGGCAAGAAGTTCCACATGATCCCAGTGGTCCTGAAACCTTTTTAATTCTTCTGCCGTCTGCTTTCCAACTGCAAATCGCTGATCCAGATTCATCTCGGTAAAGTTTTGAAAGTCGGCCTGCTTAACCACCGGCTGCATATTCAGATTAACTTCCATTTTTTATACCTCTCCTTCTCCTAATCCCATTTCGGCAGCAACCTCTGCTGCTGCTTCTGACATTGCACTCTCTATAAAGTCAAGGGATATCCTTCCCCTTTTGTTCCTTACAATAGAAACGGGATTTCCCCTGGACATAGTAGTATCCGCCAGCTTGCTGTCCACAAAGGGAATTTCCAGTTTTGTTTCCAAAGAATATGAATTCTTAACTGCTTCAGATGCATATCTTATGAGATCCAGTACTGCAGCAGGATTTGGAGTAATGGCGCACAGGTAAGATACCGTCAGGGTATCCTCCGCAGACTGCTTAACGAGTATGATTCCTGCAGGATCATTTTTTTCATAGAATACAGCGCTTACTATTCCCAGATAGTCGTCCCTGTTTACAGGCATCTTCACATAATCTACCCCCGCCTTTTCAGCAGCGTTACATATATAATTCAGATCCTTGTTCGGAACATCCATCAGAGGTCTGCAGTTCTTGGAGAGTTTCTTCGGTGCAAGATTTCCCCCAAGGAATCTCTCCAGCGTCGTATGGATCACACCGGTTCCAGAATCCTCGTAGATGATGTCATAGGACCTGAAAAGATCTTCTGCCCACCGGTTTTCTCCTGCCGGCATAAAGACCGTGATACTGCTGTTCCCCCTCCTGTAAAGCATGGTGAGGAGCCTCATGAAGAAGTCGTAGTCATCCGTGCCGTTTCTCACTTCAGGTGCCATATAGAGCCAGTAGAGCTCGCTCTCCACTTCCATGAACCTGATCATTGCAACTCCATAGGCCGTGTCCCCCGAGCAAAAGCCTATCAGCGAAAGCGTTTCATCCTCAAGAAAGCTTGTGATCGCTTCTCTGGACATAAAGCTTTCAAACTTCGAGATATCATCTTTTGTAACGGTAACAAGATATTTCATTATCCCTCTCCTCTCTTAACCTGTCCCTGCAGGCGCACTATGCCTCCTGTATCCCTAAAGGAGCCTCCTTTTTAATACTATTATTTTAACGTTTTTTTGTTATTTTGGACAAGTGATTCCGCAAAGGATGCAGGTATAAATGGGCAAAAAAAAAGATGATGAACTGCAAGCAGTCATCACCTGTGCACTAGCCCCTCTCTACCCCGACATGCCTCCAGGCTCGGAACAAGTTCCTCGCTGGAGCGGCTTCGCCGTATGCCAATAAAAAAACAGATGATGAACTGCAAGCAGTCATCATCTGTTTTTATTATTGTCGCATGTCTCATTAGTAACCAAATTCCTGTGCCCAGTACCAGCTTCCGTCACCAGCCTGTGAAATAGCGATACCAACTGTCTTGTATCCGCCGTCCATGATGTTGGCTGCGTGGGTAGGTGAATTCATCCAGGCTGTGTATACGCTGTCAGCTGTCTGATAGAGCTTGGCAAGATTCTCACCGTACTGAACATTACTGTCTACAGTCCAGAATGCTGATCCGTTAGGTCTTGTGTGTGAGAATGAATCAACAATCTCGTTGGCACGTACCTGAGCTGCATTTGCAAGTGCATCGCTCCATGCAAGTGATGCAAGACCCTGAGCTGCTCTCTGCTGGTTCATCATATTAAGAACTGCTGAGCAGGCATCCAGTGCTGCCTGTGAAGAAACGGCAGTTCCGGCAAGAGCTATGGCCTCGTCATCAATCCAGATCTCTCCGGCACCTTCCTCCAGTCCTCTGGTAGCGGCCTGATCATCAATTACTGCCTTGGAGGTTGCTCCGCATGCCATCAGTGAAATTGCAAGAATAGCTCCCATCGCAAGTGAAATAACTCTTTTCATTTTTAACCTCTTCATAACTATCATCTCCTAATCCCTGATTAATATACCAATCCCCGAAATGAACCCATATTGTTACTTATATACTAAACCAAATTCCCGCTCTGTTCAACCGGATTCTGCTAAAAATCGGGCAAATAAACAACTAAATTTCACACTTTCACCATGAAAAATGAAATTTTATTAAACACCGATAATTATAAAACGTTCTACAGAAGTCTTCTCATATCCTCAGGTATCGGAGCCTCAAACCAGAGCCGCTTCTTTGTTATGGGATGATCCAACTCCAGAATCCCCGCATGAAGGGCTGTTCTCGTAATCCTCAAATTATCCGGTATCTCTTTTCCATAGAGAGTATCCCCCAGAAGCGGATGCCCTATATAAGCCATATGAACTCTTATCTGATGGGTCCTCCCGGTGTCAAGCCTTAGCCTTATCAGGGCATAATTATCGTACTGCTTCTCCACCCTGTAATGAGTTATGGCCTCCTTGCCATCGGCTCTGACCTGCCTGATCATCCTGGAATCGTCCCGCCTTTCTATTGGTGCGTCAACGACTCCTTCGCTCACATCAAAGATACCTGATGCCAGGGCAAGATACTCTTTTCTCCTGGACATCCTGCCGCTCTGATTCGAGAGAACAGCAGCGCTGTGTCTGTTCTTGGCAAAAAGCACAAGGCCTGAGGTCTCCCTGTCCAGGCGGCCAATCGCCCTTATGAGATGCCTCTGCCCGGTTCTCTTATAGTAGCCTGCCAGGGCATTTGAAAGTGAATCCGTATAGTGGGCATAGGACGGATGCACCACCATATCCCCGCCCTTATTGAGAACAATTATGTCCTGATCCTCATAGACTATATCAATCCCGGTGTCCCAGGGCACAATAAATTCCGCCCCTTCCGTGTTCTCATATATCCTGATCCGCAGTACATCGCCGGTGTGAAGCGCATCTTTTATCATCATCGGAACATATTCGCTCTCGCCGTCTCTTTTGACCATTACTCCGTCGTCAAACTGTTTGCACCTGGTTATTTCCCGGGAGGACAGCTCAAATCTGTTCTTCATGATTTCCCGGCCCGACCTGCCGTCATCGGCCTGTGTTATTTTAAGTTCAAGCTCTCTCAAGCACACATCTCCTGATACCAAAGAATCTTGGCAGATGTTCTCAAAAAAGGACACTGCGCATACCTGAATTATATATGCACAGTGTCAATAAAGCCATTACTAATTTATCATCCTTTTTTGTCTCGCATCCTCTCCACGGCATCCATGGCCAGACGGCTTCTCTCACACTCGGAAGCTGAAAGAGATATCTGCCATGCCAGAGGACTTCCCTTCATGTGCTCTGAGGCATAGGAGAGACCATTGGTCCTCTCATCCAGGAAAGGCCTGTCGATCTGATTGGGATCACCAAGGAGTATGATCTTGGTGTCCTTGCCGGCCCTGGTGATAATGCCTTTGGCCTGGGTAGGCGTCATGTTCTGGGCCTCATCAATAATGAGATATGTCTTGAGGATGGAGCGGCCTCTTATGAAGTTCAGGGCCTCGCACTGAACAATGCCCCTCTCGAATACCTCATCTGTCTTGCCCTGAAGCTCCTTCTCATCCTTGTAGCGCTCCTCCTCATTGGAGTCTATGAGCTGCTCAAGGTTGTCTATTATGGGCCTCATCAGGGGAGATATCTTCTCCTGCTCATCTCCCGGAAGGAATCCTATGTCGTCATCAAACTGGGAATTGGGTCTGCAGACCAGGATCCTTCTGTACTCACCGGTTGGCCTGTTGATCATCTTCTCAAGTCCCACTGCAAGTGAATAAAAGGTCTTGGCCGTTCCTGCCATTCCCTTTACTATTACCAGGGGCGCCACATCAGCGGGCTGCATCAGCGCCTCCTGAAGGAAGTACTGGCCGGCGTTCCTTGGCTTTACTCCGTAGGGCTGGCTCTTCTCGTACTCCAGTTTCTTGATCACATTTCCGCAGACTCTTCCCATCTGGGTCTTGCCCAGGGACTGGTCTGCCATCACCACAACAAACTCATTTTCATACAGCTCAGGTTCATATCTGTTGCCGTCCTCATCGCAGCAGTAAACCTTGTCAATGGGGATTCCCTTTTTCTTGAAATCCTTAAAGATGTCCTCGGGAGCATATACGGAGATTCGTCCACTGTACTGCTCTGCATCACCTGCAACCTGCTCAGTCGTAAAGTCCTCGGACTTAATCCCAAGGATCTGGGCTTTGATTCGCATCAGAATGTCCTTGGTAACAAGAATGACCGGCTCATTACAACTGTCGTGGAGTCCCTTGCACACCTTGAGGATACGGTTGTCGGACTTGTAGTCCTGCATATCCTTGGGAAGCTCAACATCCTTGAAGTTCTTTTCTATGCGGAGAATTCCGCCTTTATCCAGTTCCACCCCCTTTACCAGATCGCCCTGGCCACGCAACTGTTCCAGGATCCTTATGGCTTCTCTCACATTGGCTCCCCGTTCGCCCTCATCCCTCTTGTGAGTATCAAGCTCTTCTAAGACTACCAGCGGAAGAACGACCTCGTTATCATCAAAGCACTTGAGGGCATGTGGTGCCTGAATCAAAACGTTGGTGTCCAGTACGTAGATCTTCTTCATGCGTAGGTCCCCCTTATTTGTATGACTTGTATACTCATTATACCATATCTTGTGGTTTTATTATATATTAATTATTATTTTCCCCTCGATATTTCCTCCTTAAGGTCTCAAGTTCCGTCACATTGCTGACCTGTGCAATGATGCCGACGATGTTGTCGTTCTTGTCGGTCACCGGCTCCTTTACCAGTTCAAAGAACTCCTGCCTGCCACAGGTTTCCTCCTCGATGGTGTATCGCTGCCCCCGTCTGGTTTCAAGGATCTCCATGTCGCTCTCGTGAGCCTTTCTGGCATTCTCCTTGTTCTTTCGTATCTCCAGATCTGTCTTTCCGCGGATGGTCCAGTTGGGGTCATTCTTCCTTTCAAAATGGTCCCAATACTGGGTGGAAAAGACATATTTACCCTCGGCATCCTTGAGGAAAATATTGCAGGGAAGCTTTTTAAGCATGTTCTCGATCTCATAGTAGGTGGCGGAGTCCTTGGCCCTTATTGCATTGAATATCCGCTGGGACAAAAGCTCCCAGGGACAGGGTGGCGTGATGAAATCCGATATGCCATACTCAAAGCACACCAGATCCTCATCCGTGGGAGGATTCGGCGAAACAGCTATGATGGGTATGGAGGCGTTTCTCGGATCCTCGCAGACCTTTTTTACGAATTCATACCCGCTCTGTCTCACTAGTCTGATATCCACAATGACAACCGAGATTATATCCCTGTTGTTTGAAAGAAATTCAAAGGCCTCATCCTCTGAATAGGAAAGTCTGGTGAAATTGTCCCTTGTAAAAAGAGCGCAGAAATCCAGGTAATCCTCATCAGCCGGAAGCAGCATCAGTATATTTTTTCCCTTTATCATGTCTTAATCCCCCACCAGTTCTTCAGTAAGTACCTCAACAAGTTTCTTTACGTCAATGGGCTTTGCCACATGAGCATCCATGCCTGCATCCTGGGCCTTCTTTATGTCCTCGGCAAAGGCATTGGCCGTCATGGCAATGACCGGTATATTCTTCTTGTCGTCGTCCGTCAGCTTCCTGATGGCCTGCGTGGCCTCATATCCGTTCATGACAGGCATCTGTATGTCCATGAGGACGGCATCGTAATATCCGTGGTCGGAGGTGGTCAGCATATTAACTGCATCCTGGCCGTTTTCAGCTTCCTCCACCTTAAAGCCCAGCTTCTCAAGCATCTTTTTGGCAATCTGCCGGTTCACCAGGATGTCATCCACAAGCAGCAGTCTCTTGCTGGAAAAATCAACGACTCTCTCCTTCTTCTGGGTGGTCTCGGATCTGAATTTGTTTGTCTCCTCCTCGCTGAGCTTCCTAAGAAGTATGGTGACAACAAACTCGGTTCCCTTCCCCGGCTCAGTGTTTACGGTAATGTCACCGTCCATCATCTCCACCAGGTTCTTGACGATGCTCATTCCAAGGCCGGTGCCCTGTGTATTATTGACCGTCTCTGTCTTTTCCCTCTCAAAGGCCTCAAAGACCTTGGCGGCAAACTCCTTGGACATGCCGATGCCACTGTCCTTAACCCTGATCTCATACCTGTTTCTGTCACCGTTTGTGCCCTTTTGTCTGGCGGTCACACTGACACTTCCGCCCTCCGGAGTGAACTTGTAGGCGTTGCTAACCAGATTAAGGAGTATTCTGTTGAGCCTGTTCTTGTCGCAGTATACATAGGGTTCGCTGATGCCCTCTCCGTCCACGGTATACTCTATCTTCTTCTCACTCATCTGGGTGGTGAACAGGTCTTTTAACTCGGAAAAGACATCCTGAAGGTTCACGGGAACCGGATCAAGCTCCATCTTGCCGCTCTCGATGCGGCTCATCTCAAGGACGTCATTTATGAGGGCCAGCAGATAATTACTGGAGCCCTTTATCTTCTGAAGGTACTCCTTCAGCTCCTCATAGGTTACATTCTCTTCCTCTGCAAGGTTGATGTAACCTATTATGGCATTCATGGGCGTTCTGATGTCATGGGACATATTGGAAAGAAATACCGTCTTGGCACGGCTTCTCTCGTGGGCCTTGGTGGTGGCTACTTCAGCCTGCTTTTCCCTCTTGGATATTATTGAGTAAATGCTGAACATGATGGACAGGGATATGATGTTCAGGCACATCTGGATAACACTGTTCCTTATAATGTTTCTGTCAACCATCTTAAGGTGTTCCCTGATATATTCCTCCGTAGTCCTGACCGTGACCGGATCCCTGTCGCCCCCCTGGGCCTCATAGAAGGCACTTATGTCCTTTATCACCTCAGTTGTCATGTCATTGGTGGCGTTTCTCACCCACACCAGCGAGGTGAAGAATATCAGGAACAAAAGTGTTATCCACACAATGGTGGACTGGCCAAAGCGCTTTTTGTCATCCCTCTCAAATATGATCCTGAAGTACAAAAATCCCAGTATGCTCCAGGTCGCAAGGATAAGATAGCTCTCAGTGGACATGGCACCTGCGGCCAGGACCATGAAATACAGGAAGAACAGGATCGACATTGCAAAGCCGACAACTCCTGTGATCTCCACCACTTTTTTGCCTTCTTTTCTGGCGTTTACAAATGCTGCCGCCGATGTATATGCATAGGCTATGGTCGCCCCGATGGTATTGACGTCAACGATCCACCCCAGGGCTGTTCTTCCAAGGAACGGAATGAATATGGATATGACCATAAGGACCACCAGCGCATTCTCCGGTATGCCGTCCTTATTGAGCCAACCGAGCTTTTCAGGAAGCATGCCTTCATTGGCCATGGCGTATACCAGTCTGCTGGCGGCTACCATGTTTCCGATAAGTCCCGTCATGATACCAGCAAAGGCAGCAATTCCAAGAATGAGAACGCCCTTATCCCCAAGAGCGTAATAGGCAGACTGGAAGGTGGGAATTCCCTCTACTCCCTGGAGGTTTCCTATGTCAGAGAGATACGCTTCCCAGCCCGCATA
>JAEEGL017300924.1_pt1 | contig 15497 bp, 4 predicted proteins | sample 9134231 | NCBI WGS metagenome assembly JAEEGL01 (sample SAMN16246548, study PRJNA631951) | gut metagenome | biome: gut microbiome; feature: rumen; material: fiber-attached | host: Bos | place: Iran: Karaj | collected 2018-10
AAATTCCGCCGGGTCTACGAGATAATCCCGTTCCAGGTCAAAAACCGTGAGATCCGCGGGAGCGCCCTCGGCAAGCTCCCCGCCGATGCCGAAGCGGCGGCAGGGCGCATCGTGCATCAGCTCCATCAGGCGCGCAAGGCCGATCAATCCGGGGCGGACCAGCGCCGTATAGGCGGCGGCAAAGGCCGTTTCCAGCCCCACGACGCCCATGGCGGAGCCCTGAAGGCCCCGGCTCTTTTCCTCGGCGCTGTGGGGAGCGTGGTCCGTGGCCAGCATGTCCACCGTCCCGTCCGCCACGCCCTCCAAAAGGGCCTCCCGGTCTGCGGGAGAACGCAGGGGCGGGTTCATCTTAAAGCGCCCGTCCTCGATGAGGTCCCGGTCCGTGAAGCGCAGGTAGTGCGGGCCGGTCTCACAAGTCACGTCCACCCCGCTCTGCTTGGCCCGGCGGATGAGCCCGACGCTCTCTTTCGTGGAGATATGGCAGACGTGGTAGGCGCAGCCAGTCTCCGCTGCCAGCCCCAGGTCCCGCTCGATCATGCGCCACTCGCTTTCGGAGCAGATGCCCCGGTGCCCGTGGGCGCGGGCATATTCCCCCTCGTGGATATAGCCGCCGCGCAGCAGCGCATCCACCTCACAATGGGCGGCCAGGACCTTGCCAAGTCGCCTGCACTCCTGCATGGCCTCGCGCATGAGCCCCAGGTCCTGCACGCCGTTCCCATCATCGGAGAAGGCGACGACGCGGGCGGACATACCGGCCAGATCCGCCAGCGCCTGCCCCTTGCGGCCCAGGGTAATGGTCCCGTAAGGGTGGACGCGGATCACCGCGTCACGCCGGATCAGGGCAAGCTCCTGCTCCAGGGTATCCGCTCCGTCCGGCGCGGGGGTCAGATTCGGCATGGCGCAAACGTCCGTAAAGCCGCCGCGGGCGGCTGCCAGAGAGCCCGTGCGGATCGTCTCCTTATAAGAAAAGCCCGGCTCACGGAAGTGCACGTGCACGTCCACCAAGCCGGGGAAAATGGTTTTGCCGCTTAAATCCAGCACGGCAGCGCCGGGGCGCGCCGCGCTCCCGGCCGGGAAGGAAACGACGCCGCCGCAGACCGAAAGATCCGTCTGCCGAAAGCGCCCGCCGACGTAAACCATCGCATTTTTCAGCAGCAGTTCCATCGGACAGCCCCCCTTCTCTTTTCATATCTTTTCTATTTTACTCCCGAACGTCGGGTCTTGTCAACGGGTCCGGCGGATTTTTCACGGACTCTCGCCGCTCACCTCATAAAGCAGCACCAGACGCCGCGGATCATCGGGTCTGCCATCCTCGTAGCAGGTAACGAGAAGAACGCAGCGGGCGTCTTCCGCAGGCCGTTGGCCGGGAAAGAGCGCCCCCGCCTCCAACACTTCCAGCGCGGCGGCCCGGTCTATGGACTCGCCCTGCAGATAAGGCATAAGCTCGAATACCTCCCGCGAATAGCCGTCTATCACCGAGACCATGAGAAGCCTCAGCTCCTCGCCGCCATCCTGCCGCCACAGGACGGCGGAGGGATTCTCCCGAGTGAAATCCGCTTCACAGAAGCGTTTCAGATCAGACAGCATCACGCCGCTTTGCCCGGCGTTATGCCCGTAGATCACGACCCAGTCGTCCCCCAGGTCCGGGTCATTGCGGTAATCCACCGTAATGCTGCCCATCGGTGAGGGATTCCCCAAATAGTCCCAATACAGATAATGATAAAACAGCGCGTTGCGGGGGCCGTCCGTCGTCGGCACTATGCCGCCGCTGGCGATAAAATCGCGGCGAAAGGACAGGTCCTGCAGCAGGGGAAAGTCCACCTCCGTCCCGTCCACCGTGAGCCAGCCGACGATATCGGGGTTGATCGCCTGCAGGGAAGCCAGATCGAAGGACGACGGGGCCGTTTCCGCCGGCGCCTGCTCCTGCGTCGGCTCCTCTGCAGGGCCCACGGCCGGGTCCGCTGCGGCGGGAGGCGGCGCTTCCTCTTCGGGGATCGGTTCTTCCGGCGGCTCCGTTTCCGGGCCCTGCTCTGAGGGCTCCTGCACCGCTGCCTCCTCGGGCAAGGCCACTGCGGAGGCAAGCTTCTCCTCAAGTGAAAGCGGCGGAGTAACAGCGGGCTCCTTCTCCGGAATCTGAGCGGCGCTTTCCCGCACCGGACGCAGCGCCTCTACCTCGGGGATAAAGTCGGCCCGGCCCCGTTTCGTCTGGAAATAGGAATGGGCCAGCATCAGGAGGGCGTAAGCGATCATCACCAGCGCCACAATGCGCAGGACCAGCCAAAACCGGCGGCTGTACCACAGTCTTTTCAATCGCTCCCCTCCTTTTCTGAAAAGCATGTATATGCGAAAGCCGGGGAGGCGCATCCGATCGATCCGCCTCCCCGGGACAGCTTATTTCATTTCAACTTCTTCCGCGGCTTGCTTGGCCGCTTCTTCCAGTGCTTTGCGTTCTTCCTCCTCCTCTTCCTCGGCCCGGACCTTCTTCCGGTAGCGGATCAGCAGGAGATCCAGCAGCCAGCAGACCAGCAGAAGCAGAAGCATCAGCGGCGTCCACCGGTCAATGAGGATCATGGGCAGCCGCATATCCTCCGTGAGGATAAAGGCGATCAAGGCGGCAATGGAAACGACAAGCTCCAGGATAAAGCCAATGGTGAATTTGCGGCGGAAGGGCTTGACATGATAATACAGGATATCCACTGCTTCTTCAAACTCTTCCTCGGTGATCTCACCATCGAGACCCGGAACCGGAAGCTCCGTTTCTGCCGGGTCGAGACCAGCCTTCTTCAGCCGTTCCTCCATGGCCACGCGCTCAATGCGTTCCCGCTCTTCTTCATCCTGCGGCACGCGCTCCGGCATCACCCGCAGGAAGGCACGGTTCTCATTGAGTCTCTTCATCATGCTGCCGCGGGAGAATTTGCCCTTCAGATGCAGCAGCGGGATCGTGAGATAGATCGTGAGAATCAGGCAGATCAGGTTCACCAAGGCCCAGGCCGCATTTCCACGATACGGCACCGGCTCAAAGGGCTCGGTCAGCCGCTCGATCAGCGGGGGTTCGGAATTCCCGGGCTCTTCGGGCTCATTGGGCTCATCAACAGGTTCGGTGGGCTCCGTCGGCTCATCGGGGCCGCCGGGCTCCGTGGGTTCGGTCGGCTCAGTGGGCTCGGTGGGCTCCGTCGGCCCGACGGGAATGCCCGGATCGTCAGCGATCACGAAGTTCGCCGGGATGTAATGCACACGGTAGTTGCCCTGCAGCTCGGCGCCGGAGGGAATGATGGCGTTGGGATAGGTGCCGGCCACTTCATCACGGCCCGCGCCGGGACGGGTAACGCTGTAGCGGATCACGAAACCGTCGATCACGCCCGTGACCTGGGCCGTAAAGACCGGGTCAGCCGCGCCGACAAGCTTCACGGCGCTGGCGGCCATAACCGTCACGTCCCGCGGGGTGACCCGCAGCACCGCCGTATCTTCCGCCGTCTCATAGCCCGGACAGCTTGCGCGGACCAGCACGTTCGTCTCGCCCACGTTGCGGATGGAGGGCGGCGTCTCGCTCCAGGTATTGCCGCCGTCGATGCTGTACTCGATCAGAGCAGAGGGTACGTTCGCCACGGCCGAAGCCCAATGCTGCCGCGCATCGTACACGCCCTCGTAGCCTCTGGCTCTCACCGTCAGCTCCTTAAGCTCTGCCGAATGGATCGTGAAGTCCGCCGGGACGTAGCGCACGACGTAGTTCCCCTGCTCGGACAGGCCGCTGGGAACGATGGCTCTGGAATAGACGCCCTCTTCCTCATCCTTCCCTGCGCCGGGGCGGGTGACGGTGTATTCGATCTCGAAATCGTCGATCACGCCCGTGACCTCCGCTTCAAAGACCGGGTCGGCCTCGCCGGCGGCCTTTTCGGCGGGCAGGGCCGTCACAACGACCTCTGCGGGGGTAACGGTGAGCGCCACCGTCTGCGTGACGGGCTCATAATTGGGATTCGTCGCCCGGACCAGAACGGTCACGCTGCCCACATTGATGACCGTGGGCATATCCGGCAGCCAGGTTTCGCCGCCGTCGATGCTGTATTCGATCACGGTGCCCTCCGTCACGTTGACGGAAGCAGAGCCCGTATGCTCCTGCGCATCGTACACGCCGAGATAGCCGTTGGCCGTCAGCGTCAGGAAGCCGGAGGAGGTGATGGTGAAGTTGGCCGGGATGTAGGTGACGATATAGTTGCCCTGCACCGTCTCGCCGGAGGGAACGATCACGCCGCGGTAGAAGCCCACGGCTTCGTCGCTGTTGCTTCTGGAAACGGTGTAGACGATGTTCGCGCTATCCAGCAGGCCGGTCACGTGCGCGCCGAACGCGGGGTCTTCCGCGCCGTAGAGCTTGCTGCTGTCCTCCGCGATCACGAAGCAGGCGGCAGGCGTCACGCGCAGCACAGCCCGGTCGTAAGCGGGCAGATAATTCGGGTTGGTGGCGCGGACCTGGAAGCCCAGCTCTCCAACGTCGCGGATCGCGGGCGGCACAGTGCTCCAGGTAGAGCCGCCGTCGATGCTGTATTCGATCACGGTGCCCGCCGGGACGCTGGCAGAAGCGCCGCCCCCGTGAGCATTCGTGTCATACACGCCGCTGTAGCCCTGAGCCGTCACCTGCAGCGTGCCGGCAGGCTCGATGCGGAAATCTGCGGGGACGTAGGTGACGATATAGTTGCCCTGCTCCGTCTCGCCGGAGGGAACGATCACGTCAGAATAGCTGCCCACGTCTTCATTTCCGCCGACGCGGGAAACGGTATAGGTCACGGTGTCGTTTCCGATCAGGCCGGAAACCTCCGCCGTAAAGGCGGGATCGGGATCACCGTAGCTCTTCACGGCGTCGTGAGCCGTCACCGTAACGGGAGCGGGAACGACTTCGAGCGTCACGGTCGTCTCCGCCGTGCCGTAGTTGGGATTCGTAGCCCGGACCTGGACGGTCATGCTGCCCACGTCAAGGATGGCGGGAGGCTCCGTGGACCAGGTCGCGCCGCCGTCGGTGCTGTATTCGATCACCGTGCCCTCGGAGACGCTCGCCGTCGCGGAAGCCGCGTGGCTGTTCCCGTCATACACGCCGTAGTAGCCCACGGCGCTGAGGGACAGACCGTCGGCAAGAGAAGTAATGGTAAAGTCCGCCGGGACGTAGCTGACGGTATAGTTGCCCTGCAGCACCTCGCCGCTGGGAACGATGACGTCGGAATAAGTGCCCACGTCCTCCTGGCCGCCCTCGCGGGCCAGGTCATAGCGGATCGTGTACCCGTCGATCACGCCGGAAACCTCCGCCGTAAAGGCGGGATCGGGGTCGCCATAGACCTTGGAGGCCGGAGCCGCCGTGACCACAGCGGGTCTGGGCGTAACGATCAGGGTCGCGGTATCATAGGCCGTTAAGTAGTTGGGGTTCTCCGCACGAACGAGGACTTCGACCTCGCCCACATCCAGAATAGAGGTGGGATCGCTTACCCAGGTCTCTCCCCCATCCACGGAGTAACTGATGACGACGTCACCGCGAACGTCCGTAGTAGAGGCGGAAACCTCGTGCGTGACTGCATCGTAGACGCCCTCGTAGCCCGAAGCGGATACACCGAGATCGGGCGAAGGCAGAACCTCCAGATCGGCCGGATAGTAGCTGACGAGGTAGTTGCCCTGGACCTCGGGGCCGCTGGCCACGATCACGCCGGGATATCTGCCGACGGCGGGAGCGTTTTCCCCATAGGCCAGAAGCGTCGCCGCCCCGATGCCGGAGGAGGACAGGAAGCTCGCAACGGGCTTTTCATCGTAAGCCGCCAACGGGCTGGGCGCCAGGTTCGGATTACTGAGCAGGATGTTTTCCACCGTGTATTCCAGCTGATAATCGTCGATCAGACCGGTAACCGTGGCCGTATAATCCGACCCGCCGCTGTCATAAACCTCCTGCGCCGGGTCTGCCCGGACGACGGCCGGGATCGGCGTCACCGTCAGCGCGGCAAAGGCGGTCGCGTCGCCATACTCATCGTTGTGAGCGCGGACGCGGAAACGAACGGTTCCCACATTCAGAATAGAGGGCGGCTGCGGGGACCAGGTGGCGCCGTCGTCCACACTGTATTCCAGGGTGGTGCCTTCCACGATGCTGGGCTCGGCCGAGCCGAAATGCACCATGGTATCGTAGGCGCCGGAGTAGCCGATCGCGGTGACGGAAAGCGTCTGCCGCGGGACCATGCGGGCAAAGACCACCAGACGGCCGTTGGTGTCGGCGCTGGCGCAGGTGGAGAGAGCCACGATCTTTTCGGTATTCGAGGCAACGGCCTCGTCAAAGATCACCACAGTGGTCTTTTCATCGGGGGCGCGCAGGAAGCTCAGCACCTCAGCCGCACGGTTGCCGACGGAATAGACCTGGTTTTCATAGGCATCGGTGCGAATGACGGCAAAGGTCGTGAGATCGTAAATGCCGGTGGTGGCCACGAGGACGCCTTCCCGGTGGCTGCCGAAATATTCGCCCTCCTCAAAGCGGTCCAATACGCCGAACATGGCGCCATTGTCCATGTGGTGGCCGTAGATGAGGTTATAGGAATCGGTAAAATTCCCCGTATTGGCAGCGGCCAGATAGATAGCGCCGGTCAGCGAGGACTTCCCGTAAATATCGTGGGAGGCGTAATACAGATCGTCCGGCCCCTGCATCACGGGATAGTCGATGGTGCTCTCATAGATCGTGAGCCAGGAGCGGTAATCCTCGTTGATCTCGGCCAGCGTATCTGCGCCGCTGAGGGGCGCGGCCCCGTCTTCAATGATCTCGGGCCGATACTGCAGAAGATCGATAGCCGAGGAAGCGGCTGCATTCTGCGTATAGAAGCTGTCATACAGCACGTAGCCGGAATACAGGATCAGCACGGAGGCGAGAAGCCCCGTCACGATAGAGATCAGCGCGTTTCCGCCCGCTACGAAATGAGAAAGCACGGAGCCGAACACAGACTTGGACGGCGCAACGTGCGGCTGCGGACTTTGAAAATCGTCCGGAGTGGGGCGTGTAACCTTTGCCATGAACGGCCTCCTTTCCGGCCCAGCGGCCAGTGATACCCTTTCGGGATGAATGTCAGAATTTGCTTACAGGTTGTTTCGTCTGAGGATCGTGATCAGCGTGCCGACCAGCTCGGAGCGCTTCACGGGCCCGAAATAGCGGCTGTCTTCTCCGCCGTTTCGCTTATCGGCCAGGACGAAGTATTCATCCTCGCCCAGGGTGAGCGGATAGGTCGTAAAGCCCTCGTAAGCCGGCGTGGCGTAAAATACGTTGCTTTCCACCAGGGCGTTGCCGTTCACGACCACGCTGCCGGTATCCGTGATCTCCACAGAGTCGCCGGGGGCGGCGATCACGCGGCTGATATAGAGCTGCTTCTTGCCGTCGCTGTCGGGCGTGACCTTTTCAAGGACCACGATATCCTGGGCGCGGGGATTCTTTTCCAGGCGATAGAAAAGGGTAAAATCGCCCGCGTCGATGCGGGGATACATGTCTCCGCTCGGCATGCGCGTGATGCCGATGATCTTGAAGAACAGCACCCAGATCACGATGATGAGAAGCAGCAGCCGCAGGAGGAAAAACTCGTAGCGCTTTACGGACTTCTCCGAGCGCTTCAGCTTTTTCTTCAGCGTTTCGGCCTCTTCGGCATGCTCCTCCGCCGCATTCTGCTCCTGCTCCTGCTGGGCGGACAGCTCCTCCGCCGTGGCGGTGGTTTTTAATTCGTCACTCATGGTATCTCCTCATGGGCGGCGGGGACGGGCCCCGCCCGGGATGGTTTTCGGTTAAAATCGGTTTTCTGCGCGGTTCCGGGGCGTTCGGGCTATGGGGCCCGCCGCCTTTATCCGCGCCGGTTTCTTTTCGACGCCGCGGGACAAGGGGCCGGGGATCGGCCCCCTCTCCCCCGGGGGCGGCCCGAAAACCGGGCCGCCCGGGGACGCGGGCATCAGCCCGCGAGGTCATTTGTCTTTGGGTTCATCCTCAGAGTCGCGTTTGGAACGCTTCTCCTTGTCTTTCTTTCAGGCCTCGTCGTCAGCCAGTCTGCGGCGGCGAATGCTCAGGAGGAGCAGCACGATGCCGGCAGCCAGGATCATCATGAAGGGAGCCACGCGGAACACGACACCAGTGGGAGAGATGAGGCTCAGAGTGTTCGTAAAAGCGATCTCCGTGCTGTCATTTGCTTCCAGGGCGGTCTGCGCATCATAGACGGCATCAGAAGAATCGTCCGGGTTTGCAACAGCCTCGTCCAGGTTCGTATCGGCACCCGTAGTAGTAACGGCGTAAGTCGTTCCGGCCTGATTGTTCGTTTCATGGACGGATACTTCCGTTCCGCTGGGAATACCAATATACTCCACATAACCCTCATGTCCGATCGTGGGAGCAGAAGTGATGTTATTGATGTTATCAGCAGCAGTCGGGGCAGTGACAGTGGCATAATTCGCACTCGCGTTAACGATCGGAAGAACATCATTCGTAACGGTGGCGTTCTCGAAAGCAACCGCGAACGGGAACTCAGCGTGAGTGCTCATAACATACGTGTCGCCAGCAACAGTCTTGGAAACCTTAACATTGAAGGTATAATAAGTATCGGGGTCAAGACCTGTGCCCGAAACAAAACCGTTAGTCTTGTCGGTAGCGGTAGTGACATCGTCGTTTTCAGCCATGCAGACGTAACCGTAGATATCCCAGTCAGACGCCAAAGAACCATCGGTATAGGTGTCAGATGCCTTTACGTACACATCAAGATAACGGACATGAGAGGTATCTCCTTCCGTAACACCGGCAACGCCGTAAGTAGCGGGAGTCTCAGTGATCACATAACGATAGATGCCATAACCATCGAAGACAACATTGCTGAAATCAATCGCAATGTCCTTGGTATTTGCGCCTTCAGTCAAGGTGTCGGCGGGAGTCCAAGCAATAGAGGTCGTATAGGTGAGGTCAGTCATAATGCCGGCCTTCGTCGTCACGGTCACTGCTGTAGCAGGATCATGATTGTCGGCATCATCAACTACAGTTTTGCCGGCAGAACCAGCCGTAATAGCATAAGTATAGCCAAAAGTGGGGGCATTAACGTCTTCGTCATCTGCATTGTCGGAGTAGAGTTCTTTCTGGAGGTTGACAGACTTATCGAGGATAATAGGCGTATCGACAGCAGTCCATTCGCCAGCAATGCCAGTCGACAAGTCTTCAGCAGCAAAGGCGGTGACGCTCAGGGCGAGGACCAGGCAGAGAGCCAGGACGAGAGCGCCGATTCTTTTCAGGTTCTTTTTCATGATTTTTCTCCTTTCGGAATGTTTTACAAAATTAGGTTTTCTCTTAGGGACTATTGCTTCAGGTAGGGTACTACAGAGGCTCGTCGTGGATCAACCTCCTTTCCCCGGGTCCGGCCCGAGGGTCACCTCGGGGCAGCTTATGGGGTCTCCCGCGGTTGTTCGGGTCTCCGCGGGGGCTGCTTCCCGTCCTTTCGGGTCTCCAAGCGAGGGTGGATGCTGCGTAACCGTCCATGGACGGGGAAGACTGCAAGGAAAGACGCTGGGGTAAGCGAGGGGGCGCGGCGCGGGGCGGCGCGTTCGCTCTTGAGAGCGGCGGACCGTTGGCATAGCGCCCGGTCAAGACAAGCTCATGCATCGGGCCCACCCCCTCTCCGCCTGCGGCGAATCGCCACAGGGAGCATCACCAGGATCATCAGGGCCAGGCCGCCCATGCACATCAGCGCGTAGGGCGTATCCTCCGTCCTGTACTCCGTGGGCGCGGGAGGATCGTAACGGTTTACGACTTCGAGCGTCGAATCGCCGGGTAAGGTAAGAGTTGCCGAGGAGCCCACGCTCGGGGAACCGTCGTTAAGCTTCCAGGTCGTCGTATAATAGCCGTTATCTTCTGTGAAGACGACCTGTTTGTTCTTCGGGAGGCCCTCGATCTTGACCGTGTCGCCGTTGCGCATCCAGAAGGTACCGCCGACAGAGATCGTCGAATCCGTTGTCGTGCCTTCGAAAACGTGCGTAATGGAAATGTTGTAGGGGCCGCCGGTGTTTTGCCCGTCCACACTGGTAAGGGTAAAGGTAAAGGCCTTGTCGAGATCGGCAAAATCGCCGGTAACTATTTTCGTGATCGTCAGCAGAAGATCGCGGATCCACAGCATTGCAGGAATATGCCGACGATAAATGTTGTATTGGCCCGTGTAGTGATCGGTGTCGATCAAGATCTTCGGCACGAGCTCCGTCTCTGTCAGCTCGTCGGAATAATAGGTACCCTTATCCGTACCCGTCGCTACGGGCCAGTCGTCCTTGCGGATCTTGATAACGAGGCCGTAATCCGTCAGCTCATACTTGTAATAGACTACGCCGCCCTCCGTGATCTCAACGGGATCGGAGACCGAGATCGGCTCGCCGCCGAGCGTAAACTGGAAGGTATAGGGCTGCTCATTGGAATGTTGATGCGTGTCGTAAATAACTTCTTCCTCGGGGCCGACGGCAACGATCTCAATATCCGGCACCCAGACGGCATAAAGTTCGTTTACTTCACCGGGCTCCAAGCCCTCGTTGTTCGCATAGACCTGCTGATTCTTATCAAAGAAGGTCCCGGAGCCGTTGGCTTTCGTATTCCAGCCGACGAGCGTATAGTGCTCACGGGTAAAGGCGTTGCTCTGCACGGTGAGGTCAATGGTCGCGTTCAGCGGGACGACCTGCGTATACGAGGTTGCGCCGCCATCCATCGTACCGCCGTTGCCGTAAAAGACGATGGTGGTCGACTTATCCTGCTTAGCCGTGAAGCGCGCACGCAGATGGACAGTCTTCATATAATGGATATTGCCATATTCATCTACAACCGGCGTAACCTGAATATACGGAGACCATTCCGTTTCATTCAGCGTGATCGTGTCGCCAGGATCATAGACAACGCTCGTAACACCGCCGGTGCTGTTGATCACCATCCACTTGCTGAAATCGACGCCGGCGATATATCCGGTGGGTGCCTCCAGTATCTGGAAAGTAGATTCAAACGTGTGCGCCATAGTATCCACGGGAACCACGGTCTGACGGTTGTGGGCATCGTCAAAAATACAGTAGCCGTCGTCCACCTCATAGATGAAGTAAACCGCGCCCTCCACGAGGTCGAGCTGCCAGCGGGCATAGAGCTTGAGGATGCCCTTCACGTTCAGATGTTCACCGTCGTTATCGCCGTAGGTGTTGTTCGTCCAGTCTGCGGTGTTCTGATAGTTCATATTCACACCGTCGGTCGTATTCGTGATCTGATAACCCTGTTCACCAAAATTGATCTCGGTCCCTTCCTGGAAGTCAGGCGTATAATACCAGCCGGTCAGCTTATAGCCGGGCCGTTTGGCAACGCCGGGCTTGATGTTGCCGTCACTGATAAATTCTCCGTAATCTACGCGGAAGCGAAGGCCCTGATTATTGGCAAACCAGAAGTCCGTACAGCCGGGGACCAGCACGACGCGGACACGGTAGGTATCGATCTTCGCGTAAACCGTGACGTCCGCATCCGGCATGATCTGGCCGGTGAAAACATGCGGGATCGTAAAGGATCTGTCGTCATACCAGCCGGAGAAGAAATACCCGGCCTCCAGCATATTTTCCGGCGTTTCGTAATACGCGGTCCCACCGACGGCGTATTTACTCAGATCGGAGCCATAGGGAACGTTTTGGACCTTATGATCGTTGTCAGAAGCATAATTCGTATGCGCGGCCGGCGTAATAAAATGAATCGTGTTTTCATTGCGCTTATAATATACGTTGATCCGGCCCGTATAGTTCTGCGAATTATAGGTGCCGCTCGTCCGATCGTCCACACGGCTGACCTTCTGAACGCCGTCATAGGCGACCGTACTGACGTCCTTATAACCTGCACCGCTATCCGTATCCGCGCCGCTGCTATTCCAGCCGACGCCGTTGGCGATGACGGAGGTCTTATCCGTCTGCAGCTTGTAGCCGACGCCGTTGATCGTCACGTCCGCCGTTTCGCCTTCAAGAACCGAGAAATAAGTCCTGTACAGATAATAGTAAGGATCGGCTTCACGCCAGTAGGTAAGGAAGTATCCGATATCGTCCGAGGGACTTACCAGAAGACCGTCGTCCATTTTCGCATAGACGCCGCTGATGTTGCTGCCGTCGGGAACGGTCACACCACTGGCACGAGAGCCCGTCAGCAAGGCATATATCCTCTGATTCGGACCTTGCCGGTTATAGCCGGTCTTCGTCTGCGCATTGAACGATGTCGCCGGAGAGGGCCAGAGGTTGTCAAGGCTCTGACCGTAGCGGACCTTCACGTCCAGATAGTAATAAGTCATATTGACTCTCTGCGCAGTCGAGGCCGTTGAACTGGTTACAACGTCCGTCAACACATTGTTAATCGGCATCAAGCCGGCCGTCACCTCAGGCTTGGCCAGATAGTCCGCAGAGACAAGATTGAGAACGTTGCCGTTGACCTGAGAATTGTTGACGTCCTTCCAGGTATTGCTGTCCGTCAGGTTCTCATAGTCATTCGCTTCCCTGTGCGTCAACGCCTCTTCCAGGGTGCGGTGGTTATTGTCTTTGTTCCAGCGCAGGAAGCCTTCGTTGTTGCTGTTGACCTGGATGTAGGTGCGAGTATTGCCGCCTGTTGACGTAGCTGTTCTTGTATAGATATTTGTATTGCGGTTTACTCTGTTAGTGTGGGACTCATTTGTATAGAAATATCCGTTGTAATAATAACAAACCGTTCCACTGCCAGTATTAGAAGAATAATACGTCTCAGTTGATGAATAACTATATCCAGTCTGCCATTCAACATAGTAGGTACCGCTGCTTCGTCTTGTTGTCGCAACACGAGTAAAGGTATAGTTCGTTGTTCCTCCAATCGCATACGAATACTCACGGGCGTAGAAGAAGCGCAGGGTATACTCTTTTCTGTCGTAGTACACGTTCAGAATGGTAGTACCGTCCGGCTTTACCGTTACAGCGCCCGTATCGGAATTCTCCGGGTTGTAAACGAAGTGGTTGAGGTAATTCGCATCGGTCGGATCAAGGACCTTGCTCTTGTCAGCTCCATCAATATATACCACATCGTCGGTCATCGCGTTTCTGGATTCGCTGGTGACGAAGTCATAGTCCGTCGCCTTGTTCCTTCCGCTTGTGTTCAGCTTCTGCTGCCAGAAAGCGACCGTAAAGCTGCTCGGCGCGGGGGACCACTGGGCGTAGAGGGTCACGTCTTCCGAAATGGCCGTGCCGAATTCATTGACAGTAGGATCGTCCGTCTTGCTCCACCAGATACCGGTCCCGTCCGCCTTCGTGTTCCAGCCGGCAAAGATATAGCCCTTCATCGTGGGATCCGCCGGTTTGCTCGTTACGCGGCCGCCGTAAATGAGCTGCGGGCCCGTAAAGGTCGCCCCCGTGGTGTTGGAGTTGAATACGAGCCAATAGCGGCCCAGAACCTTCGCATAGAGATCGATGTGATGATTAAGCGTAAGGGTATCGCCGTTCTGATAAACATGACCGTCCGTCGCGTCGATCCAGCCTTGAAACTGAACGGCAGTATCGGAAAACTCACAATTAACAGTTACAGTAAAGTCGGAAGCATCCGTCCGCACGCTCTCGCTTTTCAGGACGCCGACATTCCCTTCCCCGTCCATGACCATGTAGCGGAGATAGTAGGCTTCCTTGAAGCGGGCGTAGACCTTGATCTCCGTTCCGTCTGTGAAGAGAGGCTGGTTTCCGTTCCAGTATTGAGCAAGCAGCGTCTTCAGCGTCGTTTCGCTCGGATCGTCGCTGTCAAACTTATATATTCTCGTCTCGTCCGTCTCAGCGGGGTCAAAGGCCCAGCCGAGGAAGGTCTGCCCATATTCGGGGCTGACGCCGGGATCGTAAAACTCGCTAATCTGGGTAAGATACTCCGTGGCCAGCACCGTCGCCCCATCATGGAAGTAATAGAAAATACGCGGAGGCGAATCATCGGTAACAGGATAGATCGAGAAGCTCTGCGCCTCGAAGGTAACGGTGGAGTCCACTACCTCGACCTCGGAAACGAGCTCAGGCTCGTCTTCAGCCGTCTGCATATGCCAGACCAACAGGTGGTTCGCCTGATCCGGGAAAGCGTCAGACTTCAGACTCACCTGAACGGCGCCTTCGGTGGGCTGCCAGGTGATGCCCAGGAGCTTGGTGAGGGGGTTGGCGTAGATCTTGATATCATAGGCCAGGAGCGCGGGCTTGCCCTCCACCTCCACGGAGACGGGGTTCGCCTCCACGATGCCGAGAGCGGGCATCTTGCCGGTGAGGATGATCTCGTCATTTTCAAAGAGGGTGCCCTCCCGGGGGCCGAGGATCGCATCGATCACCCGGTCAAAGAGGGAGAGGTCCGCCAGGCCGAAGAGGGAGAAGCTCTGGGTATCGAAGGTGACGGCGTTGCCCTCCGTCTCCGCGTCCAGCTTCTCGGGCGTCCCATCCGCCTTGAAGTGAACGACGCGCAGATCGTCCAGATTCTCGGCAGCGGTGCTCAGCAGCTCGACCTTTACGGAAACGGCTTTGCCGGGCTGATATTTCACCCCGTCCTTCTCCAGGGAAATGTCAAAATATTTGGTAAAGGTCAGTTCCTTTACAGTAATGCCAAGGGTCTCCGCCGTCTCTTCCAGAGTGGTCATGAAGGCTTCGTCCACGACAGGCTCCGTCACGATGAGCTCGGCGCCCTCGGGGATGCCGGAGGCGGTATCATAGGTGACGGTGACCTTATAGGTGTTCCCGTCGGAGGCGACCAGGGTCTTCTCCACGATGATCTGGCCGGCGTAGACGGAGAAGGAAGCGGCCTCAAAGGTGACGCTGTCTCCATCCCGGGAGATAATGGGCGCTTCGGTGAGATTGCCCTCCCCGTCCAGATGGAGGATTCGCAGGGTCTTCCCCTCCTCCGCGGCGGCGGCAAACTTCTCGTTGAACACCGTGATGGCCACGGGGCCGTTGCTGGGCTGCCAGGGGTTGCCATCCCGGTCCGTAATCGTGATGTCCCAGGCGAAGACGGTCTCCGCGTCGTTGGTGCCGAAGGCACGGGCTTCCATTCTGACGACGGCGTCCACCGGCAGGAAGCCCTCAAAGGCGACCTCCGTAGCGGAGCCCTCGGGCAGGACCTCCAGGGTCTGCTCCGTCTCAAAGGTCACGACAAAGAGGACGAAGCCGTTATACTTATTCTTGGGAAGATAGATCTCGTCGCCCTTCTCCAGGTCGATCCGCAGGGGCGCTTTGCCGAGCAGCCCATCCGTCAAGCCATAGAGGACGAAGGACTGCCCCGTGACCAGCTCGGGGACGGACGTGATCTGCACCATGCCGCCCGTGGCCGCGGACCAATCCGCAACCAGAACGCCGTCCGAAAACTCATGGGTATCGTCCACTACATAGTCCGGTGCGTTGAGCTTCTTCACCTTCGCGCTGAGAGAATCGATCGCAAAGGTCGTGTGCTCCGTGAGAACGTACTGCACGTCCTTCACCCGCACGACGTAGGTGGAGAAGCCTTCCGCCTTGAA
>JAEEGL010368139.1_pt1 | contig 15496 bp, 10 predicted proteins | sample 9134231 | NCBI WGS metagenome assembly JAEEGL01 (sample SAMN16246548, study PRJNA631951) | gut metagenome | biome: gut microbiome; feature: rumen; material: fiber-attached | host: Bos | place: Iran: Karaj | collected 2018-10
ACCTGACGGAAGCCCAGCGCCTGGTACAGTCCCAGAGCAGGGGCGTTGGAGGGGCGCACCTCCAGAGTGAGCCAGCCAAGGCCTTTCTGGCGGAATATTTCTGTCATGGCTGCAATCAGCGCTTTTGCAATGCCCCGGTTTCTGCAGGTCGGCAGTGTGGCTATGGTCATGATATCCCCGCCGTCCGGGCCGTACTGTACACCCAGATATCCGGTCAGAGTATCACCGTCCATGGCTGTCAGCCAGATGGCCCATGGATTGTCCAGCTCCGACCGGATGGCTTCCTCACTCCAGGGTGTGGAGAAAGAGGCCGCCTCCAGAGCGGCTACCGCAGGAATATGCATGAGCGTCATGGGAAAGATCTGTATGCTGGTTTCATTTTTTTCGGATGTGTTCATAGTGCCTTCCTGTTCAAGAATCATTCTGTGCTTTCACCGCCCTGGGCAGCGGGGGAGAAAAATGGTGCTGCGTTTATTTCGCCTCATACCAGTTCCTACCGGCATGGGCCTCCGCCACCAGCGGTACTTTCAGGCTTGCTGCGGACTCCATCTCTTCGGTAACGAGCGTCAGGACAGCAGATGTCTCTTCCTCGGGACATTCCACAATCAGCTCATCGTGGACCTGAAGCACCAGTCTTGCCTGCATGCCTTCCTTTGCGAGCCGGCTGTGGACCCGGATCATGGCAATCTTGATGATATCCGCGGCAGTACCCTGAATGGGGGTGTTGAGCGCCATGCGTTCTGCGCCGGAACGGATATTGAAGTTCTTGCTGCTCAGCTCGGGAAGTGCGCGCCTTCGACCGTAAAGAGTCTCCACATAGCCTGTTTCCCGGGCGTTCTTTACCACGTCCTCCATATACTGACGTACTCCCTGGTAGTGGCTGAGATACCCATCGATGTAGGCCCTGGCCTCCTTGCGGGTGACACCGATGTCGCCGGCCAGGGAGAAGTCTGAAATGCCGTACACGATGCCGAAGTTGACGGCCTTGGCACTGCGTCGCATCTGAGCAGTGACATTCTCCGGTGCAACGCCGAATACCCGGGCAGCGGTCAGAGTGTGAAAATCGTCTCCAGAAGTGAATGCCTCCTGCATGGCTCTGTCATCGGCTACGTGAGCCAGAACCCGGAGCTCAATCTGGCTGTAGTCCGCATCCACCAGAACCCAGCCGGGCCTGGGCACGAACATCTTCCGGATCTCACCGCCCAGATCTGTCCGGACCGGTATGTTCTGCAGATTGGGATCTGTGGAACTCAGGCGCCCCGTGGCCGTGACGGTATTCTGAAACGTAGTATGGATGCGTCCATCCGGAGCAATGACCTTAAGAAGTCCCTCCGCATAGGTGGAGTGAAGCTTTGTGAGCATCCGGTAGTCAATGATGGCGGGAATGATGGGATGCTTGTCCCTGAGGAACTCCAGCACGTCAATATTCGTGGAGTAGCCGGACTTGGTCTTTTTCCCGTGGGGGAGCCCCAGCGTTTCAAAAAGCAGCTGGCCAAGCTGTTTGGTGGAATTGATGTTGAAAGGCCCTCCGGCGTAGCCATAGATCAGGCTTTCGCAGTCGGCGATCCGTTCCGAGAGCATCTTTCCGAAGGCTTCCAGTGTGCTCCTGTCTACCGCGATACCTGTGTTTTCCATCTCCGACAGCACCGGACACAGAGGAAAATCGATATCCCGATAGACCAATTCCATGCCCTGTTCTGCCACCAGAGAGGGAAGTGTATTTCCTAAGGCCAGAACAGCGGCTGCTTCACCTGCAAGATCCTCCGGCAAGGATTTCCCGCAGTACTGCATGCAGAGTGAAACAGGCGGATATTTGGAACGGGCGGGTTCCAACAGGTAAGCTCCGAGCGCCGTGTCGTAGACCACATTCCGCAGGGCTATGCCCCTGCGCAGGAGAGCAGACCCGACCGCTCTGCAGTCATGGCAGATTTTCGGCACATCCCCGGAAAAGAGATCTTCGAGCAGGACAGGATACTCCATGAGACCCAGTTCGGCCTCCGCTGCCCTGTAGACAGTCTCGCCGACTGCCACAGCCAACTCGCTGAGATCACCACTTGCTGCAACGGCCAAGGGTTCAGACCCGCGCAGGGCATCCCGGAGCAGGTCCGCAGTTTCCGGATCGCAGACGTCCACCACATGCAGTTCGGGCTCCTCAGCACAGGACTCTGTACCGGCAGATTCCAACAGCCGGTATTTTTCGATGAGGCGGCCGAATTCCAGCTCGCGGAACAGCCCTAGCAGCTTTTCCCGGTTCCAGGGAACGATCATATTGCGTTCCGGGACAAACTCCACAGGAGCGTTGCAGCGGATGGTGGCAAGATCATAACTCTGATAGGCGGAAGCCTTCCCCTCAGCAAGCTTGCGCCGGACAGCGGGTTTCAGACTTTCGTCCTCTGCGTTGGCATACACTCCGTCCAGAGAGCCGTATCTGGCCATCAGGTCCCTGGCGGTCTTTTCCCCGATACCCGGTACCCCGGGATAGTTATCTGAGGAATCCCCCATCAGAGCCTTCAGATCGATAAGGCCCCGCGGCGCGAAGCCGTATTCCGATTCAAATACTGCAGGGGTATAGTTGACCCCCTGCGTGCGGCCGCCCTTGGTGGTCACCAGCTTCACTGTCACGTGGTCATCCACCAGCTGCAGGGAGTCCCGGTCGCCCGTTACAACCACGCACTCCCAGCCATTCTCGCCGCAGATTCTTCCCGCGGTTCCGAGGATATCATCGGCTTCCCAGCCCTGAAGGGAGTACATGGGGACGTTCATGGCGGAAAGGACGTCCTTCAGGATCGGCATCTGCGAGGCCAGATCGTCGGGCATGGGCTTCCGGGTGGCCTTGTAGCCTTCATAGGCATCATGCCGGAAGGTGGGGCCCTTTTCATCGAAGGCGACACACAGCGCATCAGGCTGCTCTTCATCCAGAAGCGACTGCATGATGTTCAGAAATCCATAGATGGCTCCGGTGGGCTGACCGGAATGGGTGGACAGATATCCCACACCGTAAAATGCCCGGTTGACGACGGAGTTTCCGTCGAGAATCATCAGTTTCACAGCATCACCTTCTCAATCATACATAAACAGGTTGCACTTGATCATTCCATTGTAGAGTTTGCGCTTTTTCCGGCATTTTCTGCCGAAGTACCGCTCCAGCTCCTCCTCCGAAGATATGATATAAACGCTGTAGCCGGACTGGTTCCGCATATGCCGTCCGAAATCCCGCAGCAGGTGCTGAGCCTGCCGCTGTTCCAGCATCCGCTGTCCGTACGGCGGATTGGTGACGATGACGCCCGGGCCTTCTGGAAGGACGAGCTTTGTAGCGTCCGCTTCAGAGAAGGAGATCAGGTTCTCTACGCCGGCCTTTTTTGCGTTGGAGCGGGCGATAGCCAGGGACTTCGGATCAATGTCTGAGGCGAAAATGTGATAATCCCCATGGAACTCCTTGTCCATCGCTTCTGTCCTGGCTTCCCGCCAGAGCGCTTCGTCGCTCATGGCCCATTTCTGGCAGGAAAAGGAGCGAAGCAGCCCCGGAGCCCGGTTTCTTGCAATCATGGCAGCTTCAATGGCAATGGTGCCGGATCCGCAGAAGGGGTCAATAAAGTTCCCCCTGCCGCGGTAGTGGGCCAGAGTCACCATGGCAGCGGCCAGGGTCTCGCGCAGTGGCGCATCATTGCCTACGGCACGGTAGCCGCGCTTGTGAAGCCCGGCCCCGGTGGTGTCCAGAAACAGCTCTGCCCGATCCTTCATGATGGAGAACTGCAGCTGATACAGGGCACCGTTCTCAGGGAGCCATCCGATCCTGTACTTCTGTCCCAGCCGCTTTGCCGCGGCCTTCTTGATGATGGCCTGGCAGTCCGGTACCGAGTGAAGCTGAGAATTCAGGCAGTATCCCTTCACCGGGAAAGCCCCGTCCCTGGGAATGAATTCCTCCAGAGGCGCACTGAGCACACCCTGAAACAGCTCCTCAAAGGTTCGTGCAGGAAACTCTGAGATCCGCAGCAGTACGCGTTCGCCTGTACGGAGATTCAGGTTGGCCCGGATGATATCGGAAAAGTCCCCACGGAACAGCACGCGGCCGTTCTCCGCCTGTACGTCGGAGAGCTCCATACGCCGCAGCTCCTGGGCGGCCAGGCCCTCCAGTCCGAAAAGACAGGGGACAGAACAGGTAAATTGTGACATGACGGTCTCCTTTGCTTCAGTCTGCTTCTATTATAGCCAAGGAACAGCAATTGGACAAGCAAAAAAACACGGCCCGGATGAATCCGGACCGTGTCAGAATACAGATCAGATATAGAAGAGCTTTTCCGCCTCCCGGCGCAGCTCTTCACGGTAGTCGGGATGCGCGATATTGATGAGATTCTTCACCCGGTTCTGGACAGTCTGGCCGCGCATATGGGCGATGCCGTATTCCGTGACTACAATGTCCACATAGGGCCGGGGAATGGTGACTACCGCGCCTGGGGTGAGGATGGGCTTGATCTTGCTCTGGCCCCTGTTGGTGGTGGAGTGCATGATCAGAATGCTGCGGCCGCCTTTGGAGTGGGCAGCGCCGTAGGCGAAGTCGAAACCGCCGCCGGGACCGGAGTACTGCCGGGTGCCGATGGATTCCGAGCATACCTGGCCGGTCAGGTCGATTTCCATGATGGCATTGATGGAGACCATGTTGTCGTTCTGTTTGATGATCATGGGATCGGTGACATAGCTGGCGGGATGAATCTCACAGTCGGGATTCTCGTGGAGCATGTCAAACAGATGGCTGGTACCGCCGGCGAAACAGAAGATGTGCTTGCCGGGGTTCAGGTTTTTCCGGGCGCCGGTGATGACGCCCTTTTCCACCATGGTGCCCATCAGGTTGGTGAACATTTCGGAGTGGATGCCCAGATCCTTCTTGTCCATCAAAGCCCGGGCACAGGCGTTGGGCAGGGAACCGATGCCAAGCTGGATGGTATCGCCGTCCCGGACCAGTTCTGCCACGTACTGGCCGATTTTCTGGTCGATTGGAGAGGAAGGGGCGTCCTGGATCTCGTAGATGGGATACTCTGCCTCATAGAAGGCGTCAATATCTGCAATATTGATGTCCACGCCGCCCTTGACAGTTTTCAGATTTTTGTTGACCTCCAGAATAATCTTCCTGCAGGAGAGGGGGTCAATGTCCCGCTCCCACATCTGGGAGAGATTAACCTGGAAGTTCCCGTTCTCATCCATAGGGGTCACGGCGGCAATATAGGTGTTTCTCGGGTTGGCATCATTGTACCAGAAGGGCTGATCACGCAGATCGTTGGGAACAAAGGTCACGTTGCCCAGTTCCAGCGGGCGGTCCCAGCCCTTGGAGAAAAACGCGGACTGGGTCAGGATATGGCCCTTGATGCCTTCGTTCTGAAGGAAACCGAAATCAAAGCTGCGGCCTTTGAGAACGGTGACGCCCTCCACTCTGGGGGCAATGGTATGGAGCTGCTGGCAGAACAGCAGGGGCTCATTGCAGTCCTTGCCGAAGCAGATATGGTCGCCGGATACGATCATATCCAGGCACTCCTGCAGAGTGCGCTTCTTTTCCTCGTACATTCTACGGTAATCATCATATGAATACGCCATGAACGATCGCCTCTTTCCGCTTTTTATTGTCATTGTAGCGGTTTTGCGCGGCAGGGTAAAGGCCAAAGTGCACACTCTTTTTGGCAAATAATGTGCAGTTATGTACAAAACGCATGCCTTTTTGCTGACAATAATGAGATATCGTGGTATAATGACTGCAATCAGAACTGAAGGGAGACAGTGCCATGAACAGTCTTTCACAGGACATCCACGAGCTTATAGGCTGCCGGAGTCTCCAGGAGCTGCTGGATACAGCCTGCCGCATTTTGGGGAACCCTCTGATTCTGGCCGATCTGACCTGTCACGTGCTGGCCATGACTGAGGACGAGACCATTGCCGATCCGCGCTGGAGCGAGATCGACAGGGAACGTACCGTTCCGTCCAACATTCTGAATATTGGCCTGTACCAGTCCGCACTGCGCTCAGATGCGCCCGTGCTGACCACCGATTCCACAGGCCTGACCACTGTACGCTGTGCTGTCGGACAGGATGGAAGACTGGTGGGCTATCTGATGTCGCCCTGTTACAACAGCGCCCCGACACCGGAGCACCTTGATCTGATCCGCCTGCTGGGGGATCTCTGCATGCTGCGCATGCAGAAGGATCTCCACTATGGGGAATACCCGGAAAACATGCTGGAGTTCTTTCTGGCGGACCTGCTGGAGGGTGTTATCACAGATGAGCAGCGAATCCTGGACCGATGCCGTTTTTTTCACTGGAATCTTCAGCTTCCCTATCGGGTCATGACCATCCGGCCGGCAGGCAGCGGTATGGAGGCGGGTGGAGACTATCTGACGCTGGACCGACACAGGGATGCCCTGCACCGCCTGTTCCCGGATGCCACGGTATTCCTGTACGGCAGCCACATCAAGATGATCACTCCGGTATACGACCATTCTACCAAGGACAGCATGATCCTTCATGATTTCAGGGAGATCTGCAGCGGACGAGGACTGATCGCGGGCGTCAGCCAGTCCTCCCGGCGGCTGAGGAATCTGGCATCCCGGAACCAGCAGGCCATGAAAGCTCTGGAAATGGGCACACTGCTGCGGGGAACGGGACCGCTCTTTCTGTATGACAGCTACTCAATCTACCACTGCCTGGAGATCTGTGCGTCCCAGATGGATCTGGTGCAGCTGTGCCATTCAGCGGTGCTTCGGCTCGAATCCTATGACCGGAAAAACGGGACAGAGCTTCTGGGCTCCCTGCATGCCTACCTTTCCTGCCACAGGAACCTCAGTGAGGCGGCAGCGGCTCTGTTCGTGCACCGGAACACACTGTCCAAACGGCTGGAGAAGATCAATGACCTGATTCATGTAGACTTTTCGGACGCCGAGACGGTATTCCATCTGATGTTTTCCTACCGCATCATAGAGTACTACGGTGCCACCGTGCTTCGAAACTCCTATGAAAGCTGGGTGGAACGGGCCCCCACGCTGCGGCATCCGTGACATGTCCCGGAAATGGGACGCAGAAATGTGTATCATAAGGCCATCTGAGAACACGGGGTGGTTTTATGAAATCCAGTGGAACGATCATCGTTACAGCTATCACTGCTTTTGTCATGCTGCTGCGGCAGATGCTGGGATAGAAAACAGGCTCCCGTCATGGGAGCCTGCAGTATTCTGTTCTCTTATTCCAGTGCACCGGTGATTGCCCTGAACAGATCGTCAAATTCCTCAAAGGCGGGAATTGCCGGATAGCTGCTGCGGATCTGCTCTGTGGTGCGGAACAGGAACCCGGCAGGGCCGGCCTGGATCATCTTCAGGTCGTTGAAGCTGTCACCGCAGGCGATGGTGCGGAATCCCGCAGACTGCAGGGCAAGAACCGTGCTGTATTTGGAATCGGCGAGGCGCATGGTATACCCGGTGATTCTTCCGGTTTCATCTGCATTGAGCGTGTTGCAGAACAGTGTAGGCCAGCCAAGTTTTTTCATCAGGGGCATGGCGAACTGGTAGAATGTATCGCTGAGGATAATGACCTGAGTCACAGCCCGGAGCTTATTCAGAAACTCCAGGGCTCCCGGCAGCGGGTCAATGCGGGAAATGACGTCCTGTATCTCCCGCAGGCCGAGACTGTGCTCCTCCAGGATCTTCAGCCGGTAGGCCATAAGTTTATCATAATCGGGTTCGTCCCGGGTGGTGCGCCGCAGTTCCGGAATACCGGTAGCCTCTGCGAAGGCAATCCAGATTTCAGGGACGAGGACTCCCTCTAAATCCAAGCATACAATATCCATGGGATGATTCCTTTCTGGTTTTTTAACATATTAACACATCAAAGTGTCAAATGCAACCGATTCCAGAAAAAAGAGTGCTCAGATACATTTGAGGTAGGCCACACTGTACGGCGGCAGTTCACAGCCTCCGTCCATATGCCAGGTCTGCCCGGTAAGCAGATCCACGGTACTGCTGCAGCCGGGATCAAACCAGGCCCGATAGGATTTATCGTCTGCATTTACAGCGACCAGTACCCGCTGACCGTCCGCGCAGCGCTGGAAAACAGTCTGCCGGTTTGTGAGTACCAGATCCTGAAAATCTCCTCGGCAGAGAGCGGGACTCTCCCTATGTGCTTTGGCCATCGCGGCAATCCTGTCCGTAAGATCATTCCATACCGGACTGTCAAAGGCGGGACGCAGCGCATCATCGCCGTTTTCCTTGCGGCCCTCCGCACCCCACTCGCTGCCGTAATACAGGCAGGGAATTCCGGGCATGCCGAACATCATGCCGTAGAGCAGCGGCAGATGATTCGGGTTCTGCAGGATGCTGGCGGCACGGGTTACGTCATGGTTGTCTGCAAAACTCAGCAGATGCTTTCCCTTATACAGAGTCCAGTATTCCGGGCCGAACTGCCTCTTGAGACTGTGGACGATTTCAAACAGGTTCATGGAGTTGAAGCTGGAATACAGGCCCTTATAGCACTCATAATTGGTGCAGGAGTGGAGCATTCCATCGTTGACCCACTGATTGTAATCTCCGTGCAGGGTCTCGCCAACCAGAAAGAATTCAGGCTTGAGGCTGTCCGTAAAGGAACGAAGCTGTCTGAGGAAGTCATGATCCAGACAGTAGGCCACATCCAGGCGAAGCCCGTCGATGTCGAACTGCTCCACCCAGAAACGGACACAGCTCAGCAGATAATCCGTCACTTCGGGATTGCGGAGATTCAGCTTGACCAGTTCATAATGTCCTTCCCAGGCTTCATACCAGAAGCCGTCATTATAGGCGGTGTTGCCGTCAAAGCTGATATGGAACCAGTCCCTGTATGGAGAATCCCATTTCCGATCACGTACATCACGGAAAGCCCAGAAATTCCGACCGACATGGTTGAACACCGCATCCAGCACAACACGGATGCTCTTCTCATGGCAGATACGGCAGAGTTCTGCAAAATCCTCATTGGTTCCGAGCCGGCAGTCGATGGAACGGAAATCCCGGGTGTCATAGCCGTGGGAGTCGCTCTCAAATACCGGTGAGAAATAGATGGCATTCGCTCCAAGACTGATGATGTGGTCCAGCCAGGATGCCACCTGAGAGATACGGTGTGCAGGGATACCGTCATTTGCTCTGGGTGCTCCACAGAGTCCCAGCGGATAGATCTGATAGAATACGCTGTTTTCAGCCCACATTGTGCCTGCTCCTTCCGGACGATTGATTCTGCGCTATTGTAATCCCGCAGATCGGAAAAGTCAATGGACGGGAAGCGCCATCCGCCCCGGCGGATGGCGCTTCCCGATTGTTCAGGTCAGTTTTCGTTAAGATCCAGCTTGTAGGTGCAGAAACGGAACAGGAATGTAGCCATCTGAGCGCGGCTTATCCGGTTTTCATAGCGGTCCAGGATCTGCTCCAGCTCGCCGGTAGAGCCGGTGAGGAAGCTCTCCTCATAACACCAGATCATGGCCCGGAGGGTCTCTTCACTGAGATCCGGATAGTCCTCCATGGCCTGTTGAAGCTCGAGGCTGTCCACATTCGTTTCCACGTCAGACATCCTCGCATAGCGGTAGATCAGCAGTGATGCTGTGCGGTAATCCACCCGGTCATGGAAGTTATCCTGAACGTCGTCTGCCTGAATCAGACCGACCTCAAATGCCCAGCAGACCGCATCGTAGTATTCATAGTCGCTGTTGAACCGGGAGTTTTCATAGCGCGGCGGAAGCGCTTCGTTGGAGGTCTCCGGACATCCGGCGATCCGGTATAGCACGTCGGCGAACTCACCCAGGGCAGTGACATATTTTCCGCCGAAGGTGGTCTCGCTTTCCGGTTCCACATAGCCGTTGCGGTACATATAGGACACGCCGGCCTGATAGAAGATGTTTGTGATGTCATCAAATACAACGGTGTCTGTATCCTCAGAAGCGCCGGACTGCTGACCGAACACATGGGCATAATAGTCATTCTGCAGGATCTCCGCTGAAATCTGGAACTGATTATACACATACATCCGGTACATATTCAGCGTGTCAATATCGATTTCCTCAGTTTCATCGGAGGGAATAATGGTTCCTGCTGTCGCGTTGAAACGGAAGCGGTCCGTGAGGAAGCTCTTGTCGCCCAGTACGGCTATGTGAGGCCCGCCGGAAAGTACATCCGTGCCCGCAAGGAGTCTGGAATCGTATTCTGCGCCGAGCAGATTCAGCAGGGTGGGAAGAATGTCCGCAGTGGAGCAGTAGGCGTTCACCTCGATGTTTTCCTTCAGGCCGGGGGCGTAGCAGATAAAACTGTTGCGGAATTTTTCGAAGGAGGTGTCGATCTGCTGCCCGGCAAGCTCATTGTATTCCTGCTCGGTCAGACCATAGGGATAGTGATCGTTGGTCAGGACGATGCAGGTCCTGTCCAGTATTCCGGCCTCTTCCAGACGGTTGACCAGATACTCCATAGCGTATTCCAGCTCCAGATTACAGGCGATAAAGGCCTGAACGGGCATTGAGTAGGGGAGAGACTCGACCTTGTCCCGGTTTTTTGCGCTCATGGCGTTGTGCCAGTTATACTGATAGTGCCCGCTGAAGGTCATGTAGTAAGCGTGGAAGGGCCCCTCACTGTCAATGTAGTCGTCCACGGAGGCCTCAATCATCTCCAGATCCGAGGAAGGCCAGTCTACCGTGATATTCAGCCCGTTGTCAGCAGATTTAAAAGTGTATCCCATGTTTGGATGGGTGAGGTTCCGGTTATAGAAATCGCCAATGTAATTGTGATAAGCCCAGGTGCTGTAGCCTTCTGAGCGAAGAGTGTTTCCCAGACAGAAGGGCAGATAGTTGCTTTTGGACAGATCAAAGCTGGAATCGGTTTTGGTCCGGGACAGGTCCGGATACAGCCCCATACACATGGTGTATTCTCCGTTGGTGGTCACGGACTGGTAGGTGCCGTAGTAATTCTTGAACAGGATCCCGGTATTTGCCATCTCATAGAGCGTGGGAGTCAGCTCCTCAGAGATCAGCCACGGGGTAAAGGACTCGGCGCAGATGGTGATCAGATTGTATCCCTTCATCAGTCCGGTGTAGTCATTTTTCCGGGTCGGCAGCCTGGTGGAGAAATACTTGTCAAGACGTTTGAGAGCAGGATCGTCTGTGGAGGCTTCCAGAGCGGTGAAGTCGATGGATTCCAGGACATTGTATTCCCGGCTGGAGTAGATCTGAGGGCTTGTGGTGGTGCCCAGAGCTACATCGTTGAGATCACCCTGATCCTGGCCGACACCGAGGATCATATAGCGAAGCTCCTGCTCGGTAGTTGCCAGCATACCCACGTTTTTGTAGCTCATGTCCGTGGAGGTGTTCACATTGGTGAAAATCTCATAGACGGAGAATGGTTCTCCCCGGCCGCTCACCATGAGTCCGGCGGTGAGGCAGAGCAGCACGAACAGGACTCCGAGAGAGCAGAGGTTCTGCTTCCAACGGAGCCGATAGCGAGGCGCTTTCCTCAGGATCAGCATGACTGACAGCGAAATCAGGGGAACCAGCAGAAGAATCACGGGAAGAATGACCGCCCGGATTCCGAACAGGATCTGCTGCCCGAAATTAGTCAGCACATCACCGCCCATGGAGACCTGGCTGATGGGCATCAGACTGCCGAAGATCCTGTGATATACCAGCTGCACTTCGGCCAGCATTGTCTGTGCAAAGACCAGCACCATGCTGAGAATCCGCCCGGGGATTTTGGGGAGGGAGCCTGCGATGACGGAACACAGGATCGCAGTCATCAGGGCAAACAGGATCGGAAACAGGATCCGAATATTTACGGTGCGGAAAAGAAACAGATGAAGACAGAGCTCCAGATAGATGCTGACACAGGAAAACACCAGCAGGCTTCCCCGCCATTCCCTCCACAGTGTGCGGCGCAGTACTGGTCCGCTGATGGGCATCGAGCTGCTTATGTTCTTATCTTCTACAGACACAGGCATATCCATGTCTCCTTTCTTCGAATCATTATCTTACCCCAGTTTTATGAAAAATGCAAGAATGATTGCGCAGAAAGACCCGCAGTCCGGGCAGAAAAACCGCCGCAGGATATTCTGCGGCGGCTGATCGATTATCTGAAAAGACCTGCTCTGTGCGGAGCGTTACGGGTTGATCTTCTTGGTGATCTTTTTCAGCGTTTCCGGGGGTACAGGTACGCTGTCCGCGGTGAAATACTCCACCTTGGAGACCTTGCCGGTGATCAGGGTGTTGTAATCCTCCTCCGGGATGGATACCCGGTCACCAACACGGATGCTGTCATCCTCCGTGAGGAAATAGCCCCGGTTGCGGGTGGTGTTGTCATAGACGGTGCAGTAGATATATTCATCTGCCCGCCTGCCGTACTGGATCAGCTTGTCGCTGAGCATGTCGCCACGGGTGTTGTAGAAGTCAAACTTGACCTTTACATCAGTGGCGAAGCGGTTCCAGTTCTTAGGCAGCAGCTTGCGGTCAAAATTGCAGAGGTAGGTTACGACGGCACCGCTGTTGTAGGTGAGCTTCAGATGGAGGGTGGGTGCCTCTTCGTCCAGAGGCGGCTTGGGCAGATCAGGTACCTCGGCAAAGGATTCCGTCAGATCTCTCAGCAGGAAGTCGGTCTCTTTGGTTTTGAGGGTATGGGTTGCCAGAGCCTCATAGCCGAAGCCGCGCTTGTAGCAGATCTCATAGGAGGCAGCATCGATCTCCAGCTCCTCACGGTAGATGGAACGGTTTTGCTCCGGATCATCAAAATAGGAAAGATCCCGGATGCCCAGGGTGTCGAGCACATAGATGGCTCTCACATTGACAAGATAGTCGTCAGAACGGATCGTACTCATAGTAAAGCCCTCTTTCTGGAAGTATTCAGGATTGCCTTTATGTCTATATTATCCGCCTTATTCAGTCCTTTGTCAAGCAAAAGACGGCGATTGAGCAGAGCGGGAAGGCGGGAGATGCCCCGGAAGATTGACAAATCTCCGAAAACCCGTATAATAGGCCCATCATATGGAAGTGACTGCCCTGCCAGACAGACGGGATTTCCATACTGGAGGAAATAATATGGGTATTTTTCAGAAAAAACGGAGGCTCCCCTTTGATCCGGAAACCCAGGAGCCCGTGGTGCGGAAGAGCATCTGTACCGGGGAGATGACTCTGGGGTATGTGGACAAAGCCGGCGGGAAATTCCATGAGCTCCGGCTGATACGCAGCCGGGCTGAGCTGGAGGATTTCTGCCGGGAGATCGGTGTCACCGAAATACGGACCATTTACTGATTGCAAAGCCGCTAACTCCGCTCAGCCGGAGCGGGCGGCTTTTTTCTCTTATGAAAAAAGTTGAATCTTCCCGGAAAATACAATATGATAGCAATAGTTCCAAATGAAAAACACGGGCGGACAGCCGCCTTTTCCGAAGGGAGAATGCGTTTATGGCGATTCTTGCAGCATATATGGTGCCTCACCCGCCCATGATCGTTCCTGCGGTGGGAAAAGGGAGCGAGAAGCAGATTGAAGCCACCTCGGAAGCCTACAGACAGGTGGCGCGGGAGATTGCTGCCCTGGCACCGGAAACCATCATCATTTCCAGTCCGCATGCCATCATGTACCGGGATTATTTTCATATCTCTCCGGGGAAATACGCAAAGGGATCTTTCGGAAGCTTCAGGGCACCGGAGGTCAGTTTCCGGGAAACCTATGATACAGAGCTGGTGCAGACCATCGAGCGAATGGCGGAGGAACGGGACTTTCCCGCTGGGACCCGGGGCCAGCGGGATCCGGCTCTGGATCACGGGACCATGGTTCCCCTGTGGTTTATCCGGCAGCTGTACGGGGATTTCAAACTTGTGCGGATCGGACTGTCAGGTCTGCCCCTGGAGGACCACTATGCACTGGGCCGCATCATTCAGAGAGCGGTGGATGAGACCGGGCGCAGAGCAGTCTATATCGGCAGCGGGGATCTCTCCCACAAGCTCCAGAAGTACGGGCCCTACGGGTTTGCGGAGGAAGGGCCGGAGTACGACAGACGGATTATGGACGTCTGCGGACGAGGTGCGTTCGGAGAGCTGTTCGACTTTGATGAGGACTTCTGCGAGAAGGCGGCGGAGTGCGGGCACAGGTCCTTTGTGATACTGGCGGGAGCGTTGGACGGCCTGAAGGTGGAAGCTGCACGCCTCTCCCATGAGGACATCACCGGAGTAGGCTACGGAATCTGCACCTTCCATCCGCAAGGACCGTCTGAAGAAAGACACTTTCTGGAGCTTCAGGACCGCGGGGAGGAGCTTTCCGGGGATCCATGGGTGCAGCTGGCACGAACTTCGGTGGAGCACTATGTCACCGGCCGGCAGATCGTCGATGTGCCGGAAGGCCTGCCTGAGGAACTGACAGGCACCCGCGCCGGAGCTTTCGTATCCATCCATAAGCACGGTCAGCTCCGGGGCTGCATCGGCACCATCGCGCCTGTGCGGGAGAACCTGGCCCGGGAGATCATTCACAACGCAGTCAGTGCCGCTGTCAGGGATCCCCGGTTCCGTCCCATCAGGCCTGAGGAACTGAAGGACCTGGAGATCAGCGTGGACGTGCTGACTGAGCCCGAGGACATCTCTTCGGAAGCAGAGCTGGACGTGAAAAAATATGGTGTCATTGTCTCTAACGGCATGCGGCGGGGTCTGCTCCTTCCGGATCTGGAGGGTGTGGACACGGTGGGGCAGCAGGTTGCGATAGCCCGGCAGAAGGCTGGGATCAGCCCCGGAGAACCGATCAAGCTTCAGCGGTTCGAGGTAATCCGACACATCTGAGAGGGGGATGCGCTATGGCGGAATGCTGTGTCTGCTTCAGGCACTGTGAGATTCCTGAGGGTGGGATCGGCTTCTGCGGAGCCAGAACATGCCGGGAGGGCATCGTGCGCCCTGCAAATTACGGCAGGATCACGGCACTTGCGCTGGATCCCATCGAGAAAAAACCACTGAATCGATTCCATCCCGGAAGCAGGATCCTGTCCGTTGGCAGCTACGGCTGCAATCTGCGCTGCCCTTTCTGCCAGAACCATGAGATTTCCTGGTCTGCATCCGCCATGCGGCAGGCAGATACTGCGGAAACCGTCACACCGGAGAAACTGGTGCAGACAGCCCTGGATTTAAAAGCCAGGGGCAACATCGGGCTGGCCTTTACCTACAACGAGCCTCTGATCGGCTATGAATTTGTGCGAGACACGGCGGCGATGTGCCGGGAAGCCGGCATGGTGAACGTGCTGGTGACCAACGGCACAGCGGAGCTTTCTGTGCTGGAGGCACTTAGTCCGTATGTCGACGCCATGAACATCGATCTGAAGGGATTCACCGACCGTTATTACCAGGAGGTGCTGGGCGGTGACTTCCGCATGGTAAAGGCATTCATAGAGGCTGCGGTGCGGCAGTGTCATGTGGAACTTACAACACTGATCGTACCGGGTGAAAACGACACGGAGGAAGAAATGCGGGCACTGACAGGATGGGTCTCAGA
>JAEEGL010469602.1_pt1 | contig 15496 bp, 14 predicted proteins | sample 9134231 | NCBI WGS metagenome assembly JAEEGL01 (sample SAMN16246548, study PRJNA631951) | gut metagenome | biome: gut microbiome; feature: rumen; material: fiber-attached | host: Bos | place: Iran: Karaj | collected 2018-10
TGAAATCCTTGCCAAGACCTTCATCGAGGGCACAACCACAGAGAACATCTACCTCGGCGGCGGCAACGTCTTCGAAGACACCAAAGAGAACAATGCCCTGGTTGACTTCATTGACAAGATCAGCCAGCAGTATGGTTACGGTTCTGTCGGCAAGGTCTTCCTGGGCGGCGGTTCCGATGCCCCGAACTTTGCCCGTTACGGCGCCATCACCATCTGCGCCTGCGGTGTCCTGGGTGAATGGAACCACACAGACCGTGAATATGCGATTGTTGAATCCATGTTCACAAGAGCCAAGATGTGGGGCGCTGTCGTCACACATCTGAACGAACACAAGCATTAATTCCAGATTTGGTTGATAAATAAAGGAGATAGAAAACTATGTCAACTGCTGCTGTACCGAAGAAGAAGGGGTTCAAGATTCCGCATCTGTTCTTCCTCATCCTCTTCATCCTCATCTTCATGAGTCTTATGACTTATGTCATTCCGCCGGGAGTATTCGAAGAAGGCGTCTTCACATATCTGCCTGAGAGAACTCCGGTCAATCCGTGGAAGGCAATGATGCTGATCCTGGACGGTATGAAGAATTCCGGCCAGATCGTCGGCCTGCTTCTGGCTGCCGGTGGTTATACCAGCGTTGTTCTTTCCACCAAGTCCATTGACAAGATGATCGACTTCGCGATCTACAAGCTGCAGGACAAGGGTATGTCCGTGCTCGTACCGGGCGTCTTCCTGCTCTACTGCTTCATCGGCTGCTTCGCCGGTGGTGACCAGATCATCGCGATGGTCCCGATCGGCCTCATGTTTGCCAAGAAGATGCGTCTTGACCCGGTCTGCGGTCTGGCTCTGGTCCTGTTTGCATATCATATCGGCGGTCTTTCTTCCCCGAACTATGCTATGCAGCCGCAGCTGCTGATGGACGTCCCGGTTTACTCCGGCTTCGGTCCGCGTGTTGTCTGCTTCATCATCATTTCCCTGCTGTCCCTGCCGCCGGTTCTCAGCTACTGCAAGAAGGTCGCTGCTGATCCGACAAAGTCCGTACTGCCGGTTGAAGACTGGGTTCCGGAACTGGATACAAAGGCTGATGCTGTTGAAGAAAAGACAGTCAGCACACAGGATATTCTTACAGTTATCATCTTCCTGCTCCAGCCGATTCTCGCCCTCACCCTGGTCACAGGCATGAAGCTTGGCAACGGCGCTCTGGTTGCTCTGCAGATCATCCTGGCCATTGTCATTGGTCTGATTCACAAGTACGACATGGACAAGACCGGTAAGACATTCGCCCAGGGTACAGCCATGATGGCCTTCGTCGGCTACATCATCGGCTGTGCTTCCGCCATGTCTCTGGTTATGAGCCAGGGCCAGATCATTGCCACAATCGTCAACTTCTTCTGCATCCCGCTGAAGAACCTCGGTTCCGGTCTGGCTTCCGTCGGTATCTCCATGGTCTGCACAATCGTCAACATGATCGTTCCGTCCGCTTCTGCCAAGGCTGCCATCCTCTGCCCGATTATCAAGCCGATGTGCGAAAACCTCGGTATCACTCTGCAGATGGGTGTTCAGGCGCTGGGTTACGGCGACAAGCTGACAAACATCATTTCCCCGGTTCTGGGTACAACTGTTGCGGCTCTTGGCCTTGCCAACATTCCGTATGACAAGTGGTTCAAGTGGGTCGCTCCGAAAATCGCTTACATCGCAGTAATCTGCTGGGCTTCCCTGTACGTTCTGTCGATGCTGGGCTTCGCGTGATTCTCTAAGCGGAAACAAGTCAAACAGTATTGGAAAAAGCATATTTCCTGGCTAAAACAGGAGATATGCTTTTTTTGGTTCTTCTTATATTTATAACAGTTTATGTATGACAGACACCATTTATATGCATAAAAACGTATTTTCTATTATGTTTTAATAGCAATGTATGCATGAATTGTATCGTGTATTACATATTATCTTAATCAAAATAAACAAAATGGTATTATCCCTGCAAAAGCACTGACGCGGAAAGAGAGGCACCGAATGGCAATTACAATATCTGAATTGATTTACTTTCTGAAAACTGCGGAGCTCCAGAATGTAACCAAAGCTGCGCAGGAACTGCATATTATGCAGCCGTCACTGAGCCGTTCCATTTCCGCCCTGGAAGATGACCTCGGTGTACAGTTGTTTGACCGTACCGGACGGAACGTTGTCCTGAACCGTTACGGGGAAATCGTGCAGAGCTACGCAGGCCGGATCATCAACCTGCTGGACACCATGCAGAATGAACTGAACAACGAGAAAGGCATCGGTGACAAGACAATCACTATTTCCTTCTCTTCTGCCTCCACGCATCTGGCGGTGCTGATCAGTGATTTCAATAAGACATTCCCGGATATTCATTTCGATATCCTGCAGCACAATCAGCGTGAACTGAACGCTTTTTCCCGGCAGACCGACCTGAACATTTTCTCCAGTTCAGTCCCCATCAGCAATGATCATACCGTCATCCTGCTGCAGGAAAACCTCCTGCTGGCTGTGCCGGAAAATGATCCGGCTGCTTCCCTGCAGGATGTACGGCTTTCCGATTTTTCCGACCATGGTTTCATTGCCATGCAGAAATGGAATGACCTGCGTACAATTACAGACTATTACTGCAAGATGGCCGACTTTGTCCCGCAGATCCTGCTGGAAAGCGACAGCCCGCATACCGTCCGTGAATTCATCAAGGCCGGTATCGGCGCTGCCTTCGTCCCGGAAATCACCTGGAGTGAAGTCAGCGGCGAAAACATCTCCCTGAAGCGGATCCAGTCCCCTTCCTGTGTCCGCTATATCTGCCTGTCATGGAATCCTACCGGTTATCTCTCAGCACACGCAGCCCGGTTCCGGGACTTCCTGATCAATCATTTCGAGGAATACGCCCGCCGCGGCAAGACGGTCAGATAATTCCTCATACAATTCCTCAAACGGGACCTAAGAGCCCGTTTTTCCATGCCTCCTGATACAAAAAACCGGTTCCGTACAGAACCGGCTTTTTGTTGTTTTCAGCGCTTATTTGAAGAACAGCAGCAGCATGCCTGCCGCAACCGCCGAACCGATGACACCGGCCACATTCGGGCCCATGGCGTGCATCAGCAGGAAGTTGGAAGGATTGTACTTCTGGCCTTCCTTCTGGACAACTCTGGCTGCCATCGGAACTGCCGAGACACCGGCCGCGCCGATCAGCGGGTTGGTCTTGCCGCCGTCCAGCTTGCTCATGAGCTTGCCCAGCATGATACCGCCGGCCGTACCCATGGAGAAGGCAACGACACCCAGGACGATGATCTTGATGGTCTCGGCCCGCAGGAACATTTCAGCCGAAGCCTTGGCACCAACGGTAACGCCCAGGAAGATCGAAACAATATACATCAGGGAATTCTGCAGGGCATCCACCAGATGCGGCACCCGGCCACTTTCCTTGATCAGGTTGCCCAGCATGAGCATGCCGATCAGCGGTGCGGCATCCGGCAGCAGCAGGATCGTGAAGATCGTTACCACAATCGGGAAGATGATCTTTTCGGTCGTGCTGACAGGACGCAGCTGTTCCATCTTGATCTTGCGCTCTTCTTCCGTTGTGAGCAGCTTCATGATCGGCGGCTGAATGACCGGGACCAGAGCCATGTAGGAATAGGCCGCAATGGCAATCGCGCCCAGCAGGTGCGGGGCCAGCTGGCTGGTCAGCAGCAGGGCCGTCGGGCCGTCAGCACCGCCGATAATACCGATGGAGGCCGCTTCCCGGCCAGTAAAGCCCAGGAAGATCGCACCGAAGAAGGTAACGAAGATACCCAGCTGGGCAGCCGCGCCCAGCAGCAGGCTCTTCGGGTTGGCAATCAGCGGTCCGAAGTCCGTACCGGCGCCGATGCACAGGAAGATGAGCGGCGGATAAATACCCAGATCAACACCCTGGTACAGGTAGTAGAGCAGGCCGCCGTGTTCATCCCCGATCGCATGCTTCATCAGACCGGCAAACGGGAAATTCACCAGCAGCATGCCAAAGGCAATCGGAATCAGCAGATACGGTTCGAAGCCTTTTTTGATAGCCAGATACAGGAACAGACAGGCCAGCAGGATCATGACCAGATGGCCCGGGATCATAATCCCGAACAGTTCTGTGTCCAGAGCGAAGATCTGAGAAAACCCTGTACTGTTCCAGAAATCGAGCAGTATATCAAGCATGAGGGCTCCTCCTATCGCAGGGATACGAGCAGGTCACCCGCAGCCACTGTCTGGCCCTTGCTGACGGAAACAGATGCCACAGTGCCATCGGACGGAGCGACGATTTCATTCTCCATCTTCATGGCTTCAATGACCACCAGGGTCTGGCCGGACTTGACGGCATCACCGGCCGCGACATTCACTGCCAGGATCGTCCCCTGCAGCGGGGCGGTCACATCACCGGCACCCGCCGGGGCAGCAGCCTTGGCCGGGGCAGCCGGAGCCGCAGCGACCGGGGCCGGCGCAGCCTGAACAACCGGAGCCGGCGCAGGAGCCGGGGCCGGACCGGCACCGGACTTGACGAATCGCGTCGGGGCCTGGCCCTGGTCATAGACCGGAGCCGGAACTCTCTCCATCGGTGCTTCAATATTGCCGGTAACGGTACCGAGTTCTTCAACTTCTACTTCGTGTGTCTTTCCATCGACAACAATGCGGAATTTCTTAATCATCTTTCTATCCTCTCTTTACTGCAGTGAATTTGTTCTTGAAATGCGGCTCCAGTCAGACTCACCGCTGACCGGGCGGATGCTGCGGACAACAAACTGGCTTGAGTTCTTGCCCAGATAGGCAGCGACGGCGGCGGTAATGGCCGCGGTGATTTCCCCGCTGTCCTGTACCGGTGCTTTGACCGGTTCCGGCTCCGGGGCAGCCGCTGCGGCAATTGCCTGTACCGGGGAAGGTGCCTTCTTCCGGTTCAGAATTTTCGCTGTCAGCGTAATCAGCCATGATATGGACAGAAGCACCAGGAAGACGATGCTGATCGAAAACAGGCACACCGTAACCGCCTGGGATAACGTTAACTGATCTCCAAACATGATGGCTCCTTACAGCGGAATGTTGCCGTGCTTCTTCAGCGGCTTGCTGACCCGCTTGCCCTGCAGTGATTCAAAGGCAGAGATCAGATACTTTCTGGATTCATGCGGCATGATGACATCATCCACATAACCGCGGGAAGCCGCGATATACGGATTCATCATGGTATCCTGATATTCCTTGATCCGGGCTTTTCTTTCAGCTGCCGGATCTTCGGCATTCTTGATGGCTCTGGAGAAGATAATGTTGGCTGCACCCTCGGCGCCCATGACGGCGATTTCCGTATCCGGCCAGGCGTAGACAAAGTCTGCCCCCAGATGCTTGGAGCACATGCCGATGTAGGCACCGCCGTAGGCCTTGCGGGTAATCAGCGTGACCTTCGGTACGGAAGCCTCACTGTAGGCAAACAGCATCTTGGCCCCGTGCCGGATAATGCCGCCATGTTCCTGGGCCGTGCCCGGCAGGAAGCCCGGGACATCTTCCAGGGTCAGCAGCGGGATATTGAAGGCATCACAGGTCCGGATGAAACGGCTGGCCTTGTCGCTGGAGTTGATGTCCAGAACACCTGCCATGGCCTTCGGCTGGGAAGCGATGACGCCGATGCTGCGGCCGTTGAGACGGATGTAGCCGGTGATGATGTTCGGCGCAAAGTATCTCTGGTATTCGAAGAACTCACCGTTGTCGGCGATCGAATGGATGATGTCGTACATGTCATATGCCTTGTTCGGATTCTCCGGGACAATCGTGTCGAGCATTTCATCTTCCCGGTTGAGGTCGTCCGTGCAGGCATACTGCGGCGCGGTTTCATTGTTGTTCTGCGGCAGGAAGGTCAGCAGCGCGCGGATTTCCTGCAGGCAGGAATCTTCATCGGCACAGGCGAAGTGGGCACAGCCGGAAATCCGGTTGTGCGCCATGGCGCCGCCGAGGGCCTCGGCAGTAACTTCCTCACCGGTAACGGCCTTGATGACCTGCGGGCCGGTAATGAACATTTCACCGGTACCCTGCACCATGAAGATGAAGTCGGTAATGGCCGGGGAATACACGGCACCGCCGGCACACGGACCCATGATGACGGAAATCTGCGGAATGACACCACTCGCCATCGTGTTGTTGTAGAAGATGCGGCCATAGCCGGCCAGGGCGTCAACACCTTCCTGAATCCGGGCCCCGCCGGAGTCATTGATGCTGATCATCGGGCAGCCGACCTTCATGGCTGCTTCCTGGGCAGCCGCGATCTTCTGCGCGTGCATTTCACCCAGCGAACCGCCGATGACGGTAAAGTCCTGGGCGGAAGCGTAGGCCATGCGGCCGTTGATCAGGCCATAGCCGGTCACAACGCCGTCTCCGGCTGCTTCTTTCTTTTCCATGCCGAAATTGACACAGCGGTGTTTTACAAACAGGCCGGTTTCGACAAAGGTATCCGGATCGAACAGTCTTTCAAGCCGTTCCCGGGCCGTATACTTGCCCTGGCTGTGCTGTCTGTCGATGGCCTTTTCGCCGCCGCCCAGACGCAGCTGTGCTTTCCGGTCCAGCATTTCCTGCTGCTTAACAGTAGTCATAGATTCTTCTCCTATTTCTTAAAGCTTGCCGGCACTTCATACAGTCCGCCGGAGATTTCTGCGAGTTCATCGAGGGTCTTGGCTGCCAGCAGGTCCCTGTTGGCCCGGGCCGGATCGATATCCAGATCTTCCGGATAGGCAACCTTACCGGCTTTTCTGAGTTCGGCGATCTCTTCCTTGGTGAGTTTGTCACCCAGCGGCGTGCCCTGGGCTACAGCCCCCATCAGGCGGCCTCTTTCCTCAGCGTCCGCAGCCATGTACAGGTAGGCAATGCCCTGTTCGGTGACCACGTGTGTGACATCTTCGCCGTACATCATGACCGGTACGGAGTCCATGCCGGCATCACGGCCGATCTTGACTGCGTCCAGTTCAGGCACGAAGGCCGGGCCGAACTTGGAAGAGCTCTTGACCATCTGCACGACCAGCTTGCGGCCGGAGATCATTGAGCCGTTGCCCGGAGCCATATCCTTCCAGGCCTGGGTGACGTGTCTTCTGCCGCCGGACATGTTGCCCATGTTCGGGGCGCCGCCGTAACCGGACAATCTGCCGTTGGTAACGGTGGAAGAGTTGCCGGCGTAGTCCATCTGCAGGGTGCCGCCGAGGAACAGGTCCATGCCGTACAGACCGGCGACCTGTGCCAGTGCGCGGTTGGAGCGGAGCGAGCCGTCCTTACCGGTGAAGAAGATGTCCGGTCTGGCCGCAGCGTATTTTTCCATGCCGACTTCACCGCCGAACGCGCAGACCTGCTTGACCCAGCCGTCTTCAATCGCCGGGATCAGCGTCGGATGCGGATTCAGCACCCAGTGTGTGCAGATCTTGCCCTTCAGACCCAATTCATTGCCGTAGGTCGGCAGCAGCAGTTCAATGGCACAGCCGTTGTAGCCGATGCCGTGGTTCAGGGACATGACCCCATGCTTGGCATAGATGCCCTTGATGACCATCATGCCCATCAGGATGTGTGCGTCCTGAATCTTGGCCGGATCCCTGGTGAACAGCGGTACCATCGGGTACGGCTGGTCAGCCTTGACGATATAGTCAATCCAGTCACCGGGGATATCCACCCGCGGCAGTTCTTCGGTTTCGACAATTTCATTAACCTGTACGATGACGATGCCGTTCTTGAAGGCAGCCGCCTCGGCAATGGTCGGGGTTTCTTCAGTATTGTGGCCGGTGAACAGGTTGCCGTGCCGGTCCGCCTTGTCCGCGGCCAGCAGCACCACATTCGGGGTCAGGTCAACATACAGACGGCCATACAGTTCCAGATAGGTATGGATCGCACCGATCCGCAGCTTGCCTTCTGACAGGTACTTCGCCAGCTGCAGGCTCTGCACACCCGCAAACGCGAAGTTCAGTTCCTCGGCAATACCCCTGGCGAACAGTTCCAGATGTTCATCCCGTGAGATTGACGGAATGATCATGTTCAGGTGATTGATTTTTTCCGGGCTGACCTTTGTCAGGGCACCGGCGAGGAAGGCAGCCTGCTTCTGGTTGCACCCTTCCAGGACAACCTTGTCATGCGGTCTTATGACCGCCTCAAGAAACGGGACAATGTCTTCGGTAGACACGATCTTCCCGTTTGTCAGAGAAGCTGCCGCATCCATTCTTTCCGCTTTGGAAAGCTTCTGTGTATTCCACTCCATGTGCTATTCTCCTTTTTTTACTTTTAAATAATAAATAGAGAATAGATAACGAATTATGCATGTTGCGGTGGTTGCCAATGCATAAACGGTTATGTATTTGCGGAACAAAAAAAGGCGCATTCCCGCAGCTGCGGGAATACACCTTCTGCTCAGTAATAAACCGTCGGATTAATGCCGTATTCCAGAAGATTTGCCGTTGAAATGATGTCAAATACAGGAACATCCAGATCTTCCCGGAGGGCCCGGGCATACGAAGGGAGATTGCTGCATTCCAGGATGACCGCTTTCAGGTCCGGGGTCTTTTCCTTCAGCTTCCGGCCGGCGTTCAGCACATCCTGTTCCATCCTGGCCACATCGATGTCATGACCGCCGTTGATGACAATCTCGGCAAAGTGGGCCTCGTCCTCCATGCCCTGGATGGACAGGCGGATATCGGGTGTCCAGCCGGAGTTCATGATGTGCTTCATGCTGAGCAGTTCGGAATGGCCGGTAATGATGCCGATGGCACCGCTGCGGCCGATCAGCTGCCAGACCAGGGGAATCTGCACCAGGGCCGAGCCGGCAAACAGGAGGTCAGCCTCCCTGCCGATTTCGTGCTGATACAGCGACATCATGCCGCAGTCCCCCAGCACGGTCCTGATCCCGTATTTCTTCAGATTCAGGCAGCCGTCAATGATCCTCTGCCGGATCTCGTCCGAACCCTGAATCAGGTCCGCGAATCCGCCCTGAATGACTTCATAACGGACCTGATAATCAAATGTTTCAGCATTGCCGGCATCGCCCGGAATCCGCGGCGTATCGGTCGAGAACACGAGAATCCCGACGTTCTGTCCGTAGAACGGACGGCCAGTTTCGATCTTCATGGAAACCGATTACTTGTTGTAATCCGGCTCTCTGCCGACCAGGGCGATGATGTCCTTCATGCCCTTGATCATGGCATCGATGTCTTCCTTGACATTGAACCACTGGCAGGAGATACGGAAACCGCCGACACTGTCAGTGAATCTCTGGGCAACGAAGATGTTCTTGGCATGCAGTTCACGCATGATCATGCGGTCGAATTCCGGATCCTTGTACAGGCGGGCGATGATGATGCCGGCCCGGCGTTCCGGATCGCGGTGTGTGATGCATGTGCCGCCGATCGCTTCGATCTGGTCCATGCAGTATTCACCCAGTTCCCAGACATGTTCCTGGATGTTCTCAATGCCGATTTCGTTGACCAGGCCGAGGGATTCACCCAGGGCGATGGCACCGGCATAGTTGGATGTACCGCCGATTTCATACTTGCGGGCTGTGTTCGGGAATGTCCAGTCATAGACAGCCTGGGCATCAACCTTCTCCCAGTAAGCGCCCCAGCCGCCTTCCGGAACAGTTGTGTTCAGGTAGCCGCCGTAGGACTGCTTGATCTTGTCCAGGGAACCCTTGTTGACATACAGGATACCTGTGCCGTACGGGCTGTTGGCCCACTTGTGGCCGCCGGCAGCCAGCAGGTCGATGTGGCACTGCTTGGTGTCGATCTTTGTGACACCCATCTGCTGGACCGCGTCAACAACGAACATGATGTTGTTGGCCTGGCACCAGTCACCGATTTCCTTCAGGTCGCTGGCCCAGCCGTTGCACCATTCAACCGTGGACATGACCAGGATCTTGGTTGTTTCATCCGCCAGCTTGGCGAAGTCAGAAGCGCGGAACCGGTTGTCTTCAGTCTTGCAGACGCGGATGTCAATGTTCTTTGTCTTCCGCATCAGGCACCACGGCAGGGCAACCTGGATGAATTCGAGGTTGGTTGTGATGATGCTGTCACCGTCATTGAGCTCGATACCGGCTGCGGCGATGTTCAGACCATGGGATGTGGATTCGATCAGCGCGATTTCTTCCGGATCGGCATTGAAGAGCTTCTGTGCTTCTTCGTACGCCTTGCCGCGCAGGCTGTCCATGGCGATATGATGTGCGGAGCTGTTTTCCTCGTCCTGTACACCGGTCATGTCAGCGAAAGCCTTGACGGCGTTGATGGCACGCTGCGGCGCGAAGCTGACACAGGCGGCATCCAGGAATGTCATGGTTTCGAGGACCGGGAATTCCCTGGCCCGCAGTTCTCTCCAGTTAATGTCTTTTGCACTCATTCTCTTTTCCTCCCTTTTTCCAATCAAGAAATGTGTACGTTTTACACGGTAAGCATAACCGCTCCTTGAAAAAGTATTTGTAAACCAGATGACAAACAGCGGAAAAAACCAAAAAAGATTTTTTTATTTGTAACGAATATTACAAAACTGTCTGATAATAAAATCGTATTTTATACATGACAGCGAAGTTCATTGCCGAAACATGCACGCGGAAAGGAACGGTACCATGAATAAACATCAGTCAACTTCTCCGTGGATTTCCGGTGATCTGGAATGCCTGCGGGCATTGACGGATAACCGGCTGCCGGCCGCATACAAAAAAGATGCCATTGTGTATTACCAGGATGACGCGGCAGAAAACATTTTCATTGTCAAATCCGGCCGGATACGGATTACTACCTATGCCGAAAACGGCTTGGAAAAACAGGTATTTATTGCAGAAAAAGGAGCGGTTTTCGGAGAATTGTCCGCCCTGGTGGACAGTGTCTACCGCTGCAGCGCCGTTGCCATTGTCGACGCGCAGATCTACCGGATCCCGATTGGTGAATTCATGCGGATTCTGGAATCTGACTGGAAAACCGCCGCCTACTTCATCCGCTCGCTGTGCCGCAAGGGTCTGACCTTTGAGCAGGAAATCCTGGATCTTTCCTTCATGCAGGCGACCCACCGGACCATCAAAACCCTGCTGAACCTGTGTGACCAGTACGGCACCCCCTGTATGGTGGATGGCCGGCCGGGCACCCGGATCAACATCCGGTTCTCCCATCAGGATGTCGCCAACCTGATCGGTTCCAACCGGGTAACCGTATCCAACATCTTCTCTGACCTGGCCAAAAACGACATCGTTACCAAGGACAGCGGACGCTACATCGTACTGAACCGGCAGAAAATGCTTGACCTGCTGGAACAGGAATCAGAACTATAGGAGGACAGTATATGAAATACGTGATCAAAACATTCGATGAACTGACAAAAGAAGAACTTTATGATATCGCCCGTCACCGCCAGACAGTCCTGATTATCGGCCAGGGAAACATCTTCCATGACCTCGACGGCCGGGATAATGAATGCATTCACCTGTCAGCTTACGATGATGACGGAATGATCGGCTATTCACGCATCATGCCCAGTTCCACCGGCCTGCACGGCGACAACGGTTCCTTCGGCCGTCTCTCTGTGCTGGAAGAAAAAAGAAAGCACGGTACGGGCAGCGAACTGGTCAGAAGATCCGTGGATTATCTGCAGAACACCCTGCATGAGCCGAAGATCATGATTTCCGCAATGTCCTATCTGGAGCACTTCTACAACCGCCTCGGCTTTGAACGCGTCGGCGATCTGTACTTCATTGAAGGCGTTGAACACATCAACATGATCTACACCGGCAAGCCGCACGAATAAACATACAGAAAAGGCTCTTCACTGAAGAGCCTTATTTAATCTGTTAATCTTCCGGGAAAGCCTTGATGCCGACTGTCTCAAGGATTTCATACCGATCCATCTGCAGGCTGCGCTTCATCTTCAGCGCCTCCTCAATCGGGATTGCCGTAATCGCGCCGTTCTGGATGCAGATGACGGTATTTTCTTTTTCTTCGGCAAAGGCCTTGACCGCGTAATAGCCCATCCGGGTTGCCGTTTCACGATCTCTGGCACTCGGCGAACCGCCGCGCTGGATATGGCCCAGTACGGTCACCCGGGGATCAATGCCGATTTCATCCCTGATGGCAGCCGCGATGTCATAAGCCTTGCCGGCTCCTTCCGCCACAACGATCATGAAATGTGTATTGCCGGCAATGCGTGAATCCCGGATCTTTTCAATGACGTCTTCTTCGATATTGAGCTTCTTCTCCGGCACCAGCACGGCGGTTGCCCCGACGGCTATGCCGACATACAGCGCCAGGAAGCCGGCATCCCGTCCCATAACCTCAATCACTGAGCAGCGCTCATGCGACTGCATGGTATCCCGCAGTTTATCGATGCAGTCAATGGCTGTATTGCAGGCGGTATCAAAGCCGATCGAGTAGTTCGTGCAGCCGATGTCGTTATCAATTGTTGCCGGCACCCCGACCACCGGGATACCCATGCGGGACAGCTCCAGCGCGCCGCGGAACGTACCGTCCCCGCCGATGGCCACGATTCCGTCAATGCCCAGCATCTTGCAGGTCGCAACAGCCTTTTTCCGGCCTTCCTTTGTTTTGAACTCCTCACTGCGGGCAGTGTAGAGAATGGTTCCGCCCCGGGTCAGGATATGGCTGACACTGCCTGGCTTGAGAACCTCAAAGTCCCCGGAAATCAGCCCGTGCCATCCCCGGCGGATACCGATGCATTCAATTCCCATGGACTGTGCGGTCCGGACAACTGCCCGGACGGCCGCGTTCATGCCCGGCGCGTCACCGCCGCTGGTCAGTACGCCGATCCGATCGATTTTCTTTTCCATATGTGCCGCCTTTCCAAATGCCCAAGGCACTTTACAACAAATAAATTATATAACTCCCGGAAGCGTTAAGAAAGAATCAAAAAGCAGGAATCGCGGACGATTCCTGCCTGTTTGGAATGCTTCTGTACCTGCTCTTACAGCATGCCGATGACGATGCCGGCCAGAACAACGGACAGAATCGTAACCACGGTGATGCCGCCGAGGACATACGGAACGGACAGTGTATCTTCGATGTAGGTCTTTTCATCCGGTGTTTCACCGACTGCTTCGGCAACTTCACGGCAGATGACAACATTGGACGGGAAGCCCAGGAACTGCTCAACACCGATACCCATGGCCAGATCCTTGTCACCGACAAGCTTCCAGACCGGCAGCACGTAGCTGATCAGGGCAATGCCGGCAACCGCGAAGGCAAACAGGACAACTGTCTGGAAAGCCATTGTGCCGAGGTCGGCAATGGAAACCTTGGCCAGGGACGGGATGATGCCGCCGAATACGGCAACCATCAGCAGACCATAGGCCTGGGAGCGCTGCAGCGGCTTCGGCGGGAAGAAACCGCCAAGACCGGAAATGGAACCGAGCAGCAGGCACCAGATCGAGTAGTTGATCGGGGTCAGGCCGCCGAGCACCCGGCCCAGCCATGCGGCCAGGGCAACAACAGCCATCTGTACATTGGCTGTATAGAAACCCGGGTGTGTTTCCCAGAAAGCCTTCTTGGCATTCGGATCGGCATTGCCGCTCTGCTTTGCCTTGAGTTCTGCCATATATCTGGCCGGATCCTTGCGGAATTCAACCATGAGCTTCTTGGCATACTTCAGGCCCATCGCGGAAGCGATCGGGGCCCCGACAAACTTCTGCACGGAGTAGATGACTGCACACAGGGCCGCAGCGGTTGTCAGACCTCTTTCCGCAGCCGCCTGGGTCATCAGTGTGGTAGCCATGGCGGCACCGTTGATAACCGGCATGCCGACGAGGACAGCGTCCTTGCCGACGATCGGAATGGCAACGAGCATGAGGATGCAGGAAGCCAGCATGCAGGCCGCAGCCATGGCAACGACCCGCCATTCCTTGACCATCTGCTTGATATTGATGGTGGAACCCATGTTGAACAGGACCATGCCGGTTGCCAGGCCGGCCATGGATGTCAGACCTGCCTGATCAATGATGTCACCCGGGAGAACGCCTGTCAGGAACAGCACCAGGAAGATGAGCATGACCATCATCATGCCGGAGAGTTTTCCCTTGGTAAAGAAACCGATGATGTCGCCAAAGCCAAAGATCAGCATGACAATGGCAAAGTAGAAATACATTGAACTGAACATAATTTTTCCCCTTTTTTTTATTTTTCAGTTAATCAGTTGGTTGATGCACAGTATGCATCTGAAGTCATTGTTATTCGCCGATACGGGCAGCGAATTCGTCGATGCGGACAACCGCATTGGCAAGCACTTCCGTCTGTTCAAAGAGACTGTCAACCAGGGCGTATTCATTTTCCGTATGATTAAACTGCCCCCGGACACCGACAGAACAGATGGCCGGTACACCTGCCATGGCAACATGAGAAGCATCTGAGCCGCCGCCGACACGGACTGCTTCACGGGCTGCGAAACCGAGCTCTTCAGCAATATCAGAAACAAACGCGGCCAGTTTCCGGTTATCGTCATTCGGTTCAAACGGCGGCATGTATTCTTCAAAGGAAACTTCAGCTGTGCAGCCGTCGATGAAACTGCTTGCCGCGATTTCTTCCATGGCAGCCATGATCCGATGCCGTTCACTCATCAGCGTAGTCCGGCCGTCGATCATCATGGTGCAGATCGGCGGAACACTGTTGAGCATTGTGCCGCCTTCAATCTTGGTGACAATCACAGTCGTTCCCTTGTCGATGTCGGTGAGTGCTTCAATCAGCGGGATCTTATGAGCCGCTTCGGAAACAGCACTTCTGCCGCGCAGGAAGTCACTGCCGGAATGGGCACCGACTCCATGGATAGTCATCTTTGTCATGACATCACCCCGGCGGCCGACTGTAATAGAAGGTTCCAGTGTGGCAGACTCCATGTTGAAATCGCAGAGGGCGCCAGGTGCGAGTTTTGCCATGATTTCACCTGCCCTGCTGCCGCTGTGACCCTTTTCTTCATCCCCCAGGAACATGATCCTGACCGGGCGTTCTGCCCAGCCCAGGTCATTCAGCATCCTGCAGATATGATATGTGATGGCTATGCCCCCTTTCATATCATGGCAGCCCAGGCCGCGGGCATGTCCCTGTTCATCAATACGGAAAGGATGATCACCTGGAAGAGGTACTGTATCATAATGACCGGAGAACAGAATCGGCTTGCCGGGACGGTCAGCACCCAGGGTGCCAAACAGCAAGGGACCGTTGGTCTCGCTGACTTCATGTTTTTCCACTTTGAAGCCGATGCCCTCAAACAATGTCATCAGTTTGTTGCAGCAGTTTTCCAGATCTTCTTTCTGATTGACCTTGCTGGGTATGTCCACAATGTCCCGCCAGGTTGCAAGGATTTCATTCTGATGCGTCTGGACGTAATCATGAATCTCTTTACATAAATCCATACAAACCTCCTTTTTTCAGATTTGGCAGTTACATTATTTTATGAATAATTTCGCAAAACTGTAATTTTTACTACATATAACAAAAAACACAAAAATCCTTTGTTTTTTCTCGAAGAACTGTTCATGGCTGCA
>JAEEGL011067151.1_pt1 | contig 15496 bp, 9 predicted proteins | sample 9134231 | NCBI WGS metagenome assembly JAEEGL01 (sample SAMN16246548, study PRJNA631951) | gut metagenome | biome: gut microbiome; feature: rumen; material: fiber-attached | host: Bos | place: Iran: Karaj | collected 2018-10
AGCAGAAAATAATACTAATTATAATTTATTAGTTAAAAAATATGAAAGTTTAGAAAAAGATTATAAAAAATGTCAAGAAGCATATTTAATAAGTCAAAATAAAATTTTTGAATATGAAAATACAATAATTGAATATCAAAGAAATTTAAATGGAAAAGAAACAGAAAATGTTCATTATGAAGAAAAAATAAAAGTTTTAAATTCAAAAATAAACTTTTTAAAAAATAAAAATGATCAATATGAAAAGCAATTAGATGAATTCACAAAAATAATTGAAGATAAAAATAAAAAGATAAATAAATTAGATGAAGATTATGAAGAATTATTGTATGAAAAAAATGAATTAGAAAATAATTATATTAATAATATTGAGGAACAAAATAATTTAGGAACAAATATTTTAGAAATTGAAAACCAAAGAGATATTGCTTTAAAAGAATTAAAAAATATTTCAAATAAATTAGATGAAGCAATTAAACAGATTAAAAATTATAAAAAAGAAAATGAAGATTTAAAAAATTCTAATCAAGAAATATTAAATGAAAATGAGAAATTAATGAATGAAAATTCTTCTATAAAAAGTTTAAATGAACAATTAAATTTAACTCTTCAAAATTTAAATAAAGATAATAATGAATTTATAGAATACTTTGATAAAGTGTTTGAAAGTTTTTCTAAAGAAATGTCAAATATAATAAATCAAACTAAATTAAATCTTGAGTCTGTTAAAGAACATAATTCTATTATTTTTATAAAAAAAATCGATTCAGAACCTTCTTTTAAATTTACAGAAAAATTTTCAAGTGCTTTAAAGAATTTTCCTTCTCTTTCTTATTTAATTTCTTTATATGATGATATTATAAATTTAAATTCTAATGTTAAAGAAATTTTTTCTCCTATTACTAATAAATTAAATAGTATTTATAAAGAGTTAGAAAATGAAAGATTTGAATTAAAAAATAATGAAGAAAAATATAAAAATAAAAATCAGTATTTAGAAAATAAAATTGAAGAATATTCTTCTAAATTAAAAAATATTGATAATGAATATAAATTAAATATAATTAAATTAAAAGAAGGAAAAGAAAAAAGTGATTATGAAATAAAATCTATATCGAATTTTATTGGAAATATTTATAAAAATTATATCAAAAAATATAATAAATTAATATCTTCTTTAGGTAATCCACAAAGATTAAAATTAAGAGAAATTAATAATAATATTACTATAAAAGAAATTATTATTGATTTAGAAAAAATTTTAGATAATATATCTGCTTATACTTTATATTTGAATTCAAATAAAAATGAATATATAAAAAATAATGCTGAAAAAGATTTGTTTATTAAAGAAAATGAATTATTAAAAAAAAAAATTAATGAATATGAAAAGAAAGAACAAAAACTTTTAAATGATTATAAAAATAAAGAAATTCAATTAATAGAAGATTGCCAAAAAAAATTTAATGATGAGATAAATAAAATTAAAGAATCTTTGTTTGAAGAAAATGATAAAAATAAAAAGCAACTAAAAATTAAAAATGAAGAATTAGATAAGATCACCAAAAACTATAATTTATTGTATTCACAATATCATTTATTATTAGGAAAAGAGGAGACAAAGAAACTTCAAAATTAATTTAAATAACTATTTTTAAATAAATCCATTAAAATCAATTTTTTTAAAACAATTATATATTATTATTTTATAATTTATTTACTTTAATAATTTCAAAGATATTTTATTTTTCATTTTGAATACGTAATAATAATTTAGAAAACTCATTATCCAAAAAATTATTTAATAGTAAAAGAAAAATGAATTGGAATGATGATTCATTAAAGAATAGAATTTTTTCAAATTGAAAATAATATATTTAATAATAATGATAAAAAAGACAATAAAAGAAATTCTGAAAATTTTTTCAATATCAATAATAAAAATGAAAATGACTTTGAAAGTAATTCTAAGTTTAAATCAACTTTTTCTTCAAATGAAATAAAAAAAAATAAATCAAATCAAATAATTATTTAAAGCAATACAAAAAATAAAATTAAATGTAGAAGAAAAAAATAATAATATTAATAAATCATTTTTATTATCCACTCATTAGAAAATAGATCATTTAGAATAACATAATATAATATTTAATAAAATAGACAATAATTTTGATTATTATGAAATAAAAGTATAAGAGAAAGAATAAAATTACAAAAAATTTCTTAAAAAAAAATGTTTTTCCTTTTAATTATCATTTAAATATTAATTATAATAATTAACAAGGAAAAATTCTTTCAAAGAAAAAAATTATAAACAAATTTTTTTTAAAATCAAAAATAGTTTAAAAACTTATTTATTAAAAAACAAAAAATTTATCAAGCTATTAATAATCTTTTCAATGTTAAAGAATAAATATATATTGAAATTGAAGATAGAAATATTTTTATGAATTTAATTGTTCTTGTTAATAATACTTTAATTCAAATGGTAAATGTTGAAATTTTCTTTATATAAAATTTCTTGTAAAATTGTTGGTATTACAAAAGGTTCTAAAGTCGAAAAATTTTATTTTTGAATTATAAATTTTTAAATTTTTTTTTATTCATTTATATATTTATATATTTAAATTATAAAAAAATATATTCAAATGATAATAAATTTTTTTTCTTTCATTAAAATAAGAATATTTATATAAATAAAATTTAGAACTTATTGTTAAACATAATTAAAAAAATATAGAAAATTTATTATAAATTAAATAAGAGATATATTTATTAAAAAATAAAAATTGAAAAAATTTTAAAAAATAAATTAAATATGTCAATAAACAATAATTATCAATCTCATCTTTATTTTAACCCAGAAATAATAAACAAAGAAACCTCAAATTACAACTCAATAAGGCAAAATGTGACACAAATAAATAATGAAAATTCAAAAAATAAGAATCAACCAACTTTAGAAATAAATCCAATTGCAATATCTCAAATATCAAAAACGAAAAATCCAATAAAATTTCAAAATATTCAAATATCCCAAAATAACAATAACATTAATAATAATTATATAGAAATAAATGAATATTTAGGTAAAGAAGCTAATCGTCCTTTAACAATGGATATTTTAGATATGAAAGTAAAAAATTTTGAAAGTGGAAAAATTTCGAGTAAAAATATGGGAATAATAAAAGCATATGGTGCAAATACTCATGAAGGTTTAATTAGAAATTATAATGAAGATAGAGTTTCAATTATTATTAATATGAATAAACCTAAAAATTATAATTCAGAATTAAAAGGTAAATGGCCTAAAGTTTCTTTTTTTGCAATTTATGATGGACATGGAGGAAAAAATTGTGCTGAATATTTAAGAGATAATTTACATAAATTTATTTGTAATGATATTAACTTTCCAAATAATATACCAGAAGCAATTAAAAATGGTTTTTATCAAGCAGAAAATGATTTTTTGAATAATATTGCTTTATCTAAATTAAATAATAATGTTAATGATAGAAGTGGTTCTTGTGCAGTAGTAATATTATTAGTTAATAATAAAGTATATATTGCAAATGTAGGTGATTCAAGAGCAATTATGTCTACAAATAATGGAAAAAATTTAAAGGAAATAACAATTGATCATAAACCAAATGAAATAAAAGAAAAAAATCGAATTATTAAAAATGGTGGTAAAGTTTATCAAAGTCAAACTCCTTTAAATAATAATAATAATAATACTATTAATCAAATACTAATTGGACCTTATAGAGTTTTTCCAGGTAGATTATCTGTTAGTAGAACTATTGGTGATATTGAAGCTAAAAATATTAAATTTGGAGGTAATCCTAATGTTATTATCGCTGAACCTGAAATATATATTTTTGATTTAATTAATGATAATATTGATTTTTTCATTTTAGGTTGTGATGGGATTTTTGATCAAATGAATAATTATGATATCTTTAATTCTGTTTGGATGGTTATTAATTATTTTTGTAAAAATGGAGCAAATGTTCATAATATTTGTGGGAAAATTGTCGATTATGTTTTAAAAGGAGCTATGGCTAGGAAAAGTTTTGATAATGTTACTTGTTTAATTGTTACTTTTAAGGATTTAGGAGATCAGAAATTATTTGGGAAAGATTTTGGAAAAGGAGATAATATTAATAATCTTGCCCACAATAATAATAGTAATAATGAGGAGATTTTAAACAATGATAATAATGGTAATTTTAATGGGAAAAATACTGGGGAAAATAATATTAATTTTAATAAAAAACTGGAAAATAAAGATGAAAAGAAAATTAATAATACTATTAATGATAATATCAATCATAATAGTAATAATTATGTACATTATAATATTAATCAAAGTATTAATAATAATTTGAACAATAATATACACAATATTAATAATAATTCTAATCTTAGCAATAATAATAAATTAAATAATAACAATCAAATTATGACCAACAATAATAAGAACCACAATATCAATAATAATAGTAAAAATTCAAATGATAACATACAAAATTCATTTTTGAATAATATAAATGAAAATAAAAATGAAAATCATCACACTCAAACAAAAAATTTGAATAATGATAAAGTAATGAAATTACAAAACTCTCCTAAAAATTTAATTATTAAACCATATTATTTAAATCCAGAAAATAACTTTCAACAATCAAGATTTACTCAAAGAGAAACAAATACAATTTTTCAATTGAGTAAAAATTCAAATTTAAAAAGTTCCAAATTACCAATAAACAATATAAGTAATGATACAAATAATAATAATTATATAAACAATAGTATAAATTTAAATATAGAAAAATATTCTCCAAAAATAATGAATAGAAGATATAGTAGTACAGCAAAAAGTAAAATTGGATTTTCTCATAGCAATTTATTTGAGAATAAATTAAATAATAGTAATAATAAATATAGTATAATGACAGAAAGAATTTCTCATCAATATTCAACTCCAAAATATAATAATCAAAAAAATAATTATTATACTGAACCAAATAATTATAATTCATTTATTTTTATGTCAAAAAAGAATCCAAAAATTAAAAAAAATTATAATAATAATAATAATGGATTTAAAAAAAGAAAAGAATTAACTTTAGATATTTATGATAATTATAATTTTTATTTGAAAAATAATGTTCCTAATAAATTTAATTCGATTAATTCTAATTTTAAAGATAATGGATTTTTATCTTATACAGTTGGAAAAAGTTATCAGTTTAAAAATGAGAAAAATGATTTATGGAAATAAAAACTTATTTTGTAAATAAATTATAATATGTGTTTCGTTATTTATATTTTCTTTTTTAAAAAATGAAATTTATTTTTGAAATATAATATTTTTATCTAGTAAATTAAATAATATAATTAATTATTGAAAAAAAAATTTTTAAAATTAATTATTGAAAAAATAATGGAGAATCCAAATAATATAGAAATTAGAAATAGAGAAAATAATGAAAATGAGCCTGAAACATTTTTATTTTTATTTGAAACAAACAAAATAGAAGAAAATTTTTATGGATTTGGATTAAAAACAATTGTCAGGATAATTTCAATATTTACTTTATTAATATCAATAATTGAATTTTTTGATGCTTTTGGAAATGAAACTTTTATAAATTTAATTTTTGATTTAATTATTTCTATTATTTTATTAACAGTTACTTATTATGGTTTTTATTCCACTATTGATTTAAATGTTAATAAAGCATATTTAGCTTATTTAATATATGCAATTTTATGGGTTGTCTTATTAATTAAATATTTAGTTAAATCTACATTAATGATATTTGGTTATATAATTATTTATGAAAATGATTTCTTCAGATTAGGTACTATTTGTTATATTCTTATAGAAGCTTTTATTTTAGTAATGTATTTATATTTTGTTTGGATTTTTTTTTGCTATTATGTGAATATGAAAAGAGGGAATATTCAATAAAATATTAATTATTTTATCATTTAAACAAAAAAAAATTAGATAAATCTGCTTTTTTATATTATAAATACTAATAATTCATAATATTTATATTATATTTATTGGTTTTTTTCATAATTTAAATAAATTAGATATACATATATCATTATTAAAGCAATTCTTTATTTTTTTAAAAAGTCAATTCTTAAATCTCATTCACAAATAAAAAAAATTAATCATTTCATTTCATCTACTTCTATGTCACTAAATTATAGAATTTTAATTATACTTATTTTTTTTAAACTTAGGATTCTTCAACATCCTGTAAATACTGAACAAACAAAATATCTTTATTTGAAATCTGATTTTTTTCAACTTCCTTAACATCTTCATTTAAAAATTTTTTTTCCAAATCTTAACGTAACTTTCTTAACATCAGAAGAATCAATAAATTCATCATTATTAATATCAAAATATCTAAAAGTAGATTCTAACTTTTCAATTTTTATAACTTCTTTTACATTAAGATAATCCATAATAAATTCACTATACTAAAATAAAATATTTATTTCTAAATTTTTTAATTTGTTTTTTGTTGCATTTTTTTTTATTTTATCTGTCCTATTATTTTTATAATATATTTATCTATAAGGTTTTTTATTAAATACTAGGTTATAATTCTTTAAAGCAATAAATATATATTTAATTAAATAAAAAATACTTTACAAGAACTTTTTTCAAATCCGATAATTCTACATTTGTAAAATGACCTCCACTTAATAAGTTTTTTAATTTCTATATTTCTCCAACACTGTTTCCAATGAAACTTCTGAGTTTTCCAAGAATAATCTTTTACTAAATTATTATTTGATGTTTTTTTTTTCTATTTTCTTATTTTCTATATTTTCAGACTATATATAATTTGTCAGTAAATATATGATTTCTTCATTTATTTTGTTTTTTGTTTTTCTCCTTTCGATTATATTAATATCTTTTCTTCTTTTATTTTTTCACTACAAGATATTTTATTTGCCTATATTTGATTATTTAAAATAAGATTTGTTGAAAAACATTGATTTATTCGAGTAAAATACAGGAATTTTTTGTTTTTTTTATATTTCCTTTTCATTTTGTACTCATATATCGTAGTATTTTTCTTTTCCCATTTTAGAGGTGTTTATATATATTTAAAAAATAAAAATAGTACTATTTATTTATTTTTACTTTAATATTAAAAGGTTTAATCTTTTTTTTGAATGTGTTTAAATATTTAAAATAGTTTTTTATGTTATTCACTAAATAAACAAACTAAAAAAAATTTGGGTAATAATTTTGAATTAAGTTCAGGAATATTTTGAGTATAAAACAATAAATTAAGTATAACTTCTCTAAAATCATTATTAGATTCAATAACTTTTCTATCAAAACAATGAATAAATTGAGAATATAATTTATTACAATTTTTAAATAATTTTAAAGGAGAAAAAATCAAAGATTTAAAATCTCTATTATAACTAAGTAAATCAGATGTAAAATGTAATTTAACTTCTTTTTCTTTAATAGTTCCATCATAACTTGTATTTTCTGCAAGTTTTAAAGTTTCTTTTGAATTTTTATCATTTAAACCTTCAACATTTAATTTATATAATGTTGTATTATCTTTTGATTCAATTGATTTATAAAAACCATTTATTTTATTTTGTTCTTCTTTGAATTGTTTAATATCTTCTTTTTCATTCTCATAAAGTGTTATTATTTGACTAATTAAATTTACTAAAGATTCATTTGGTAAAATTCCTCTTTGATTTAAAATATTAAATAATTCAATATAACAATTCATTTTTAAAAGAAGAGAATAATTTCCATTTTTAATTTGATTTGAACAAATATTATAATAGGTAAAAATGATTTTTTGAACATATTTTCTTAAAGAAAAATTAATTGTTGATAAAATTTCAATGATTATATTTTTAAAGTTTTCTATTGATATTTTTTCAGTCATTGTAGTAAAAATAATTAATAAACAAGTTTTAACTAATTCTTTATAATCTATAATTTTATTTTCAATATAAAAAGCTTCAATTGTATTTGGAATATCATCTTCTTTTAAATCTTGAAAAGTAGGAGAATTTTTTTTTAATAAAGAAGGAAAAATTTCTTGAAGTTGAATTTCATTTAATTCATTTAATATATGCATATATTTAACTACAATTGAATTATCAAGTTCACATCTTGTATATTTATATGATATTTTTTTTGGTGTAATTGTTTTTTCTATATGTTCTGAATTAATATAATCTCCCATAATTTTAGTCAGATTTTCTTTATAATATATAAAAAATTTTTGAAAATGAATATAAGTTGCATTTTTATCTTTTTTCTTTTTATATAATTTATCTATAATATTCATATAACTGAAATTTAATGGAGTATTATTAGTATTATTATAATATAATTTTTTTAAAATTAAGAAATTCTCAGCAAAAATATAATGAGATAAAAATATAGGAATTGGAGTAGTATATTCAATAAATTGACTAAATGAATCTACTTTTAAAGTATCACCTAATATTTTCAAAAATAATTTTTCTTCACTTTTTAACCCAGGAATAACTTCATCAACATTTTTAAAATCTTTTCTAACAACTTTATAATATTTTCCATTTGAATCTGGTTGATCTAATTTTTCCAAAGAATATAAAGGATAAATAAAGCATAAAATATCAATATAAAAATCATAAAAAGCATCTTGAATAATTTTATTTAAATTTAATTTAGAAGGTTCAATATTAAAAAATTCAAAACCCATTTTATTTCCAGCATTATAACTTAATTTATTAGAAATATCTCTTAATTTAATAACTAAATTAATAATAATTTTTTCTAACATTCCATTTCCTTTTTGATTATTAATTAAATCTTCTAAATAATAAGTAATTTTTCTAATATTTTCATCATCTTCAGAATTTTCTCCAACATAAGAAATAAATTTATTATCTAAATCAATAGAAAAATGAGAAGGAGTATCATTTAAATAATTTTCTACTTCATTAGTATATCCAAAATTAAAACCTAAAATAGAAGGAGTTGGTTTTCCAACTAATTTACTATCAGTATGATCCATTGTTTCTTCTTTTCCAACAGAAGCAATTTGCCAATTATAAGGAGTATCAAAAGGAAAATTAAATGAAGTTATTATTAACATTGTTAAATTTAATATTTCTATTGTTTTACAAAATACATTCACTTGTTTTTCTAAAAATGTTAATATAAATGCTTCAACTATTCCTTCAAAAGGTAAAACATTTAATACTTCACATATATTTATATCAAAATATGGATATCCTGTTAATTGACTTCCTTCTATTCTGAGTTGTTCTAATTGTAAAAATTCTTGTTCTTCTTTTTTCCTTACATATTCATTTAATTCTTGTTTTGGAAGTAATATATAATTTTCATTCATATTTACTGGTGCTGGAATAAAATTTAATATATTATATATTTGAATTTCCATTGGAATTTCTAAAGCTGGTAAAGTAAATTGTTTATGAATTTCAGCAGATAAATTTTTAAATAGGTTAAATAAAGGATATTGACTTATTGTTAAAAAAGCTTTTGGAATAAAAACTTTATGTTTATTTTTCAAAACGAAATTTTCGTAGAAAATATAAGCATAAACATTAAAAGTGATTTTTTCATTTCCATCAATTGAATTATTTTGGAATATAATATTATTATTATTAACAAGAGGATCATATTGAATAGTATTTGAAGGATCATCATCTGTATGATAAATAGGTGGAGGAGATGGAAAACAAAAATTTAACACTTCATTTAAGGGAAATATATCTTTTTTATAATCTGAAGATATACAACTTAAAATTGTTGGTTTTTCACTTATTTTAAATTCTTCAAATATTTTCACATCTGCATTTTTTGGTTTTTGATTATTTACTGATATTTCTTCTATTGGCTTTAATATATGTTCTGGAATAAATGTATGATCAAAACCTACTATTATAAAACATTCTATTAAATTATGGGAATCACCGCAATATGGATAACGTTTTAATTCTATTCCTGAGTTCATTTTATATATTATTAATTATTTATATTTTTTTAATTTTTATTTTTTTATTCTTATTTAATAATCCACATTTTTTTATTTGTTTAGAGAAAAGATAATTTGAAAAAATTAACTATAATGTGTTTTGATTTTTAAAGATAATATTGTAACTTAGATTATATCAAAAAGAAATTCCATTTTTATGAATGAATATCCTAAATAGCAAAATAATTTTGATAAAAATAAATTTTAGAAAAAATATTATTATAGTTTTTGCTTAGAGAAATCAAGTTCTAATTATATTAGTTATTAAATGTAATAATATTACTCTATAGAAATAATACATAAATAATTAAATATTTTTAGATTATTCTAATAAAATTATGATTTATATTTCAAATCATTTAAAAGGATAATTTATTATATTATTAAGTAATCAATAAATTTAAATTTTCTTTTAAAGACTGATTTTTTATCAAAGAAATTTAGAAATTTAAAACATAAAATATATAAAATAATTTTATTTAAAACTATCAAATTATTAAATTCAATGAATCTAAAGAGATTTTTCTGAATGATAATGAAATATACAAAATTCATCATAATAAATAATTTCATAATTATTTAAATTGATTATTTAAAAAAAAAATTTATTAAATTACGTAAGTAAATGAGAAAGGGGCTAAGTTTAAAAAAATATCTTGAAATGGCATTGATACCTTTTATCTTAAGATTAATTATAATAATTTACTCTTTTAAATTGACAATTAACTTCTTTGGTATTTTCCTGGGGATTATAATGGGAATATTCTTTTTATATATAATTCTCCAATTATATATTTTCCTAATGAATAAAATATTTCATTTAGAATTTGTGACTGGAATAGAAAAAGTTTATATAACTCGAAATCCCAAAAACGGTTTTCATATAGTATCATTAGTATATTTTTCAAATTATAATCAAGAAGAAATGTATTCTTTCATATATGATTATTATATATGTCAAATAAAAAGATTTAGGCAAAAATTAGTTGAAAAGCATTTCGAATTTTGGTTTAAAGAAGTTTCTTCATTAGAAGCCAAAAATTCAATAATAAAATTAAAACCATTTAAAAACGAAGAAGAAATATTAAATCATGTTGAAAAAGAAATGAATGAAGAAATTGATATATTTAAAGATTTACCATATATATTTCAAATAGCTGAAATTGGTAAAAAAGAAGAAAAAAAAGGAATTTTAATATTTAAATTTGAACATATTATGACTGATGGTTTAGGATTAATTGCTTCATTATGTTGTGGTGCTAGTAATTATAATATTAATGCTTTTCCTACTATAATGACTAATATGAAAGAAGATAGTTTGAAAGAAACTATTTTTTATTGGTGTGTTTATCCTATTTTTTTAATTCATAGTATTTTCTTTTTTATTCCTATGAAACAATATAAAAGCCCTTTAATTCCAAATAATTATTCTAGGAAATATGTTATTGCCAAAAGTAAAAGTTATAAATTGAAAGATTTTGAAAAATTAAGAAAAGAAAATAAAATATCATTTAATGATTTAATAGTATCAATAATATCAAAATCAATGTATCATTTAATAAATTTAAAAGAAAATGAAAAATATAAGGATAAAAAAAGGATGAGAATGTTTGTTCCAATAGCAAGGAAAAAATTAGCCAGAAATATAAAAGAAATAGACATAATAAATAAAACAAATTTATTAGTATGTGATGTTCCAATAATAAAAGATTATTCAAAGAAGAATTTACAAATAATTCACAATGATATAAAAAGATATTTTAAAAAATATATTCAGTTTGCATATATAAAAACAACAACAACATTAGGAACAATATGTTCATGGCCAATATTTGAAATAGCTTCTCAAGCTTTATGTAATAGATTTGAATTAGCTTTTACTAATGTTCCAGGACCAAAAATAAAATTAAATTATAGAGATAATATTATTGATAATTTAATCACTTTTATTACTCCTTCAAGAGGATTAAGTTTTTTAGCTTTAATTAGCTATAATGAACTATTTTCTTTTACTTTAAGTGTAGATGAAAATTGCTCTGTTAAGCCTTCTGTTTTTGTTAATATTATTGAAAGGGAATTAGATGAGTTAAGTCATGAAGCCAATAATATTAAAACTGAAAGTGAAAATGAAGAAAGTTCGAAATTAATACAGGAATTTATTTAAATTTGTTTTTTTTTGTTTATATAATAAATTTTTGAAAATATTTATATTTATATATTTAATATTTTTTATTTTTTTTAGATGTTTATTTTTGTTTAATTATTTGTTATAAGAATATTTCTTTTTTGAAATATATATTTAAAATTAAAACTATAATGAAAATTAAATAATAATTAAATATATTCAAAACATGGTTAAAATTTATATTAATAATAAAAGTATTTATTTCTTTAATAAGATATGATTTCTTTAAATTCTAAATTCACTCTCTGTTTTGTTTTATTCTTCTTTATTTCAATTTTCTTTATTATTTCTTTGTTTTAAAGAATTTCAAATTTTGTTCAATTTCTTTGGAATTTAATTTATTAATTTATATTTAAAAATAAAAAAAAAGTTATGATTTAATTTAGTTAATGTAAACATATTTAATATATATATACTTTTTAAATCATCATAAAACAAATGTAATAATATGATTTCATTAAAAAATAATAAAAAAATAATAAAAAAATAATAAAAATCATATATTTTATTCTATCAAAATATTTATCTAATAAACTAATATAATCTTGTAATTAAATCAAAAAAAAAAAGAAAACCCAAACTAAAAATATTTTAACAACAAAATTTTTTATTATTTTTTTTCTCATGTTTTAATTTAATTTTATTTAAATTACTTTCTCCATTTAATTCAATTAATTTTTTTAAAAGTTCCACAAAAGCTTCTTTAACATTATAACCAGTAGCAGCAGAAGTTTCGAAAAATTTAATATTTAAATTATTTGCTAAATTTTTTCCTTCATCTGCAGAAACTTCTCTATTATCTTCACAATCACATTTATTTCCTATTAAAATAATAGCAACTTTATTAATATCTAATCTTTCTTTAACTCTTTCAACCCACATATTAATTTTATTAAAAGTTTCTCTACTTGTAATATCATATACTAAAAATAAACCATTTAATCCATTAATATATTGATTAGTTAAATTACCATATCTTTCTTGTCCAGCTGTATCATAAATTGTTAATGTATAATTTTGATTGTTATATTCTTCAATATGCTCAAAGTTATATGCTGATGTTGTTGATAGTTCTTCTTCATCAAATTTATTTTCTAAATATCTTCTTAATATACATGTTTTCCCTACTCGTCCTTCACCAAATGTTCCTATTGAAAATTCGTTTGTCATTTTTTTTATATTTTATTTTTTGGGTTTTTTATTTTTTTAATTTTTTTAATTTTTTTTTTTTTAAAAATTTGGATATTTTTTTCTATATGAATTTATTTTAAATTTTTTTACATCTAATTTTTTATTTAATATAAATTTAATATAATGATTTTAAATGTCAAAAAATTAAAAATTATTCCATAATTGTTTTTTTTAACATATATAATTAGATAAAATATTTATTTTAATGAGTCTTTTTGAAAGTATTATTAATGGTTTTTATAAAGAAAGAGTGTTTTATTTTATTCATTTAAATGATAATTTTTATATATAACTCTAATTTGATTTTTTCCTAATTTTTCTTTAAAACTTTTTTCATAATTATTATTATCAAATCTTGAAGTATTAGAATCTAATCTAGGATAAGGAATATGTTTTTCAATATAATCATATTTAATATCATATTGTTTTAATTGACCTAAATTTTTTCTTTTTCTGAAAGAATCCAAAATCATTTTTCTATTATTTTCTCTTTTAGAATACATTATTTTATATTTTTCTCTATTTTTTTTTTTAATTTCAGATATAATTTTATTAAGTTTTAATTCCTTATCAAAAAAAATATCATCTTTTTTCTTTATAATATGTTTAATATCATAATATTTAATATATGAAAAAGGTTTTTTTTTATTTAAAAAATCAGTTGAACTTGATTGTCTTATTTTTCCTCTATTCAATTTTAAAATTTGATTAATATCATTTATATAAGGAGATAATTTTGGAAGAAAAGATTCTGTAATTGCTTTTGCCCTAATAAATTATTTTAATTTATACATATTTAAAAATATAGTTTCATTATTTCTTGATCTTGGCCTTATTTTTTTTTCTTTTTGAAATAATATTTTATTTGATTTATTTATTTTTAATTTTTCACTTTTTAATGTTTTCATTATTGATGATTTTTCTTTTTCTTGAAGTCCAAATTGTTTATTTAAAGCTTTTGAATATTTAGATAAATTAAATGATTTATTAGATTTCATTTATTTTAAGTTGATTTTTTAATAAATAAAAATTAAATTTTTTTTAAGAAAATTAATCTTTAATAATATTATTTGATTTACTCAAAAATATAAGAATTGAAATATTTTAAAATGATCTAAAGTGTATTTGTTTGATATACCATTATTAGATATAAAATGAATTAATTCATTATGTAATTTATAGACATTTATATAAAAAAGAAAATTAAAAATAAGAATAAATGAAGAAATTATTTGAATAATATATATAAGATTGAATTAAAAATAAATAGAAGATTTACAATAAAGATTTAATTGGGAAAGAATTATCTGATAATACTAAATGAGATTCTCATGAAATTAAATAATTTTAATGAAGATTACTTATAAGAGATTAATATTTTATATTTTATTATTTAGATTTTAATTATTAAACAAATTTAAATTTTTCTTTAAATATGGATTTATTTTCTAATAGAATAATGAATAATAAAATGAAATTAAAGATTAAGACTTTTAATGATATGAAAAATTCAAATTGTGAAAATAAACAATTTCCAAATTTAAAACCATCTTCTTCTAAAAATAATTTAAAAAAAAAATCTTATTCTTTTGGAAATAAAAAAGTAGAAAATTCAAAAATTCATATTAAAATAGGTTATGAGAAAGAAAATAATGAATTAAAATTAAAAGTAGAAATATTAGAGAATGAAATAAAAAAATTAAAAAATGAAAATAATGAATTAAAAAAGAAATTAGAAGATGAATTTATTCCAAGAAATAAAAAGAAAATAATATTAATTAATCATTCTAGAATTAAATTTAATTCTTTTAATGATTATTCTTCAATAAATACAACAACAACAAAAATTGAATCAAAATTAAATTCTGAACAAAATAGAAAAACTGAAAAAAATTCTTTTGAAAAAAATATTCCTAATTATAAAACTATTGATCATAATATTAATGAAAATAAATTTAAATTAATTCAAAGTAGACAAAATTATTCTTTAAATAAATATCAAAGTTATTCTAATATTAATGAAATTATGAAATTTGAAAGTAAAGATTTTAAT
>JAEEGL012151791.1_pt1 | contig 15496 bp, 7 predicted proteins | sample 9134231 | NCBI WGS metagenome assembly JAEEGL01 (sample SAMN16246548, study PRJNA631951) | gut metagenome | biome: gut microbiome; feature: rumen; material: fiber-attached | host: Bos | place: Iran: Karaj | collected 2018-10
AAAAACAGAAAAATCTTAGCTACCACTCTTTTGAAAGCTCTCGGTATAAGTGTTCAAGAGATGGAAACTCTATTCACTCACAGTGAATATTTGAAAAAGACTTTGGAAAAAGATACAACTGAAACTACCGAAGATGCTTTGATTGAGGTTTATAAAAAACTTCGTCCCGGTGATCCTGCTTCAGCTGCCGGTGGAAAATCAATCATTGAAAGCCGTTTCTTTGATGAAAAGAAATATGATATCGGTAAAGTCGGTCGTTATAAAATTAATAAAAAATTAGGTTTGAATGTACCTGAAAATACAAGAACGTTAACTGTTCAGGATATTGTTGCAGGTATCGAATATTTAATTAATTTAAATTATGATGAAGGCAGTCTTGATGATATTGACCACTTAGGAAACAGAAGAATTCGTTCAGTAGGCGAACTGCTTCAAAATCAATTCAGAATCGGTTTATCAAGATTGGAACGTATAGTTAAAGAACGTATGACTCTGCAAGATGCAGAAACACTTACTCCGTACAACTTGCTCAATACTAAACCGTTAGTTGCTGCTTTGAGAGAATTCTTTGGTTCTTCTCAATTGTCACAATTTATGGATCAAACTAACCCGTTGGCTGAGTTGACTCACAAAAGAAGAATTTCAGCTTTAGGTCCTGGTGGTTTGGCCAGAGAAAGAGCCGGGTTTGCTGTTCGTGATATTCACCCTTCACAATACGGAAGAATTTGTCCTGTTGAAACTCCTGAAGGTCCGAACGCAGGTCTTATTGGTAGTTTGGCTACTCACGCAAGAGTAAACGAATACGGTTTTATTGAAACTCCTTACTTTATTTGTAAAGACGGAGTTGTTACTGATGAAGTTCGTTATTTAACTGCGGATGAAGAGGAAACTTCACGTATTGCACCGAACGATATCAGACTTAATCCGGATAAATCAATTGCACAAGAATTTGTTCCTATTCGTTATAAGAGTGAATTTACAATGTGTGCGGCTAATTTGGTTGACTATGTTGGTGTTTCACCAATTCAAATCATTTCAGTCGCTACATCATTAATTCCGTTTATTGAACACGATGATGCCAACCGTGCATTGATGGGTTCTAACATGCAGCGTCAAGCCGTTCCTCTTTTGATTACTCAAAGACCAAGAGTTGGTACTGGTTTGGAAAAACGTGCGGCAATGGATTCAGGTATGGTTGTTGTTTCTAAACACAATGGTACTGTTCATTCTGTTAACGGTGAAGAAATCGAAATTATTGATGAATATAATAATTTGCATACTTATCAACTTATGAAATATGTAAGAAGTAACCAAGATACTTGTCTTAACCAAAAACCTATTGTTAAAACGGGTCAAAAGGTTAAAATAGGTGATCCTATTGCGGATGGTGCTTCTACTCATTGCGGTGAACTTGCATTAGGTAAAAACGTTCTTGTTGCTTATATGCCTTGGGAAGGATATAACTTCGAGGATGCTATTTTGCTTAGTGAAAGATTAGTACATGATGATGTATTTACCAGTGTTCACATTGAAAAGCTTGAAATTGATGCAAGACAAACTAAACTTGGACCGGAAGAAATCACAAGAGAAATTCCTAATGTTTCTGAGGACAGTTTAAGACACTTGGATGAAAGAGGTATTGTTCGTGTCGGTGCAAAAGTTCGAGCAGATGACATATTAGTTGGTAAAATTACCCCAAAAGGTGAATCAGAACATCCTCCGGAAGAAAAACTGTTAAGAGCAATTTTTGCCGAAAAAGCAAGAGATGTTCGTGATAATTCATTGAAAGTTCCTCATGGGGAAGGCGGCAGAGTTGTCGATGTTAAGGTTTTTGACAGAGAAAAAGGTGACGAACTTCCGCCGGGTGCTAATACGGTTATTAAGGTTTACATTGCACAAAAGAGAAAAATCAGTGTTGGTGATAAACTTTCAGGACGTCACGGAAACAAAGGTATCGTTTCTCGTATTCTTCCTAAGGAAGATATGCCGTTCTTGCCGGATGGTACTCCGGTTGATATAGTTCTTAACCCTCTGGGTGTTCCTTCTCGTATGAATGTTGGTCAAACTTATGAAGCATTGCTTGGCTTAGCAGCATACTTAAGAGATGAATACTATGTAGCACCTCCGTTTGATGAAATGTATGGTGAAGAACAATCAAGACGTGCTACTACAGAAGAGTTAATTAAGGGTATTAAAGAGTCCGGCTGTGATTGGGTAAGAGAGGATGGAAAGGTTATTCTTTATGATGGAAGAACCGGTGATCCTTTTGACCAACCGGTTTCTGTCGGTATGACATACATATTGAAACTTGTTCACTTGGTAGATGATAAAATTCACGCAAGAAGTACCGGTCCTTACAGTTTGGTTACTCAGCAACCTTTGGGCGGTAAGGCACAATTCGGCGGACAACGTTTCGGTGAAATGGAAGTTTGGGCACTTGAAGCTTATGGTGCTGCTTATACGTTGCAAGAAATGCTGACCATTAAGTCAGATGATGTAAACGGTAGAAGCAGAGCTTATGAAGCTATTGTTAAAGGTGACAATATTCCTCGTCCGGGTATTCCGGAATCATTCAAAGTTTTGGTTAGAGAATTGCAATCAATCGGCTTAGATATTACAGTTGCCAAGAAGGGCGGACAGGAAGTTGATTTGATGAGTGATACTGATATTATCAAAAGGTCGGTTCCTAAACGTACTTTGAGTGATATTGATTCAGAGTTATTAAATATTAATTTCTTTGAAACGCCCGGTACTTTAAGTGATTAGTTTTAAGATTTAAGGAGAAGAAAATTGTCTACGAGTATTGATTATTTTGATTATATAAAAATCGCAATTGCTTCACCGGAACGTATATTAAAGTGGTCATATGGTGAAGTAACAAAACCGGAAACGATTAACTATCGTACATTAAAGCCGGAGCGTGACGGATTATTCTGCGAAAGAATTTTCGGACCATCAAAGGATTGGGAATGTTATTGCGGAAAATATAAGAGAGTTCGTCACAAAGGTATTATTTGTGAAAGATGTGGTGTTGAAGTTACTGATAGTAAAGTTCGTCGTCACAGAATGGGGCATATTTCTTTAGCTGCTCCTGTTAGTCATATTTGGTTTTTGAAAGGAATTCCAAGCTATTTAGGTTTGGTTTTGGATATGACTTTAAGAGATTTGGAACAAGTTATATACTTCAATTCTTATATTGTTCTTGATCCTGGTGACAGTGAATTTAAGAAAAACCAGCTTATTAGTGAAGAAGAGTATGAAGATTTTATACTTGAAAATGAAGAAACTACATTAAAAGTTGGTATTGGTGCTGAAGCTATAAAAGAACTTTTATTAGAAACTGATTTGGACGGTTTAATAGAAGAGTTGAGGGGTCAATTAGAATCTTGTGGAAGTTCTGTTCAAAAAAGAGCAAAAATCATTAAAAGGCTTCGTTTATGCGAGTCTTTAGCTGCAAGCGGTACTGATCCTTCTTGGATGATTATGGATGTACTTCCTGTTATTCCTCCGGATTTGAGACCGATGGTTCAACTTGACGGTGGTCGTTTTGCAACCAGTGATTTAAATGATTTATACAGACGTGTTATCAACAGAAATAATCGTTTATTAAGATTATTAGAGATGGGAGCACCTGAAATCATTGTTAGAAATGAAAAACGTATGTTGCAAGAGGCTGTTGATGCTCTTATTGATAACGGCAGAAGAGGAAGAACAGTTGTTGGCCCTAATAACAGACCTTTAAAATCATTAAGTAATATTATTGAAGGTAAGCAAGGTCGTTTCAGACAAAACCTTTTGGGTAAACGTGTTGACTACTCAGGTCGTTCTGTTATTGTTGTAGGTCCTACTTTACAGCTTCACCAATGTGGTTTGCCTAAAGAAATGGCTATTGAATTATTTAAGCCTTTTGTTATTAATAAATTAATTGAAAGAGGTTTGGTACAAAATATCAAATCGGCTAAGAAAAAAATAGAACGTAGCGAAAATGTTGTTTGGGATATTTTGGAAGAAGTTATTGACGGGCATCCGGTTATGTTGAACCGTGCTCCTACGCTTCACAGACTTGGTATTCAAGCATTTGAACCTATTTTAGTTGAAGGTAGGGCTATTCAACTTCACCCTCTTGTTTGTTCAGCATTTAACGCAGACTTCGATGGTGACCAAATGGCTGTTCACGTTCCTCTTTCAATTGAGGCACAAACTGAAGCTCGTATGTTAATGCTTGCTACGAATAATATATTGGCTCCTGCTACAGGAAAACCGATTATTACTCCTTCGCAAGATATGGTTTTGGGTATCTATTATTTGACTTTAATAAGCAACCCTGATGAAAAACCAAAATACAACTTCTTGAACTTTGCTGATGCTCTTACAGCTCATGAAGCCGGAGTTGTTGATTTACATACAAAAATTATGGTTCGTGATGAAAATAATAACAGGTTAGAAACAACCGTCGGACGTATTCTTTTTAATGAAGTCGTTCGTAATGCAGTATTAAATTCGTAGAAACAGAGGTAATAATAAATGGATACTTTAATAAAAGGAAAACAAAAGAAAACCATGAAATTTATTAACGAAATCGTTAATAAGAAAGGGTTAAATAACTTGCTTTCACAAGTATATCTTGAATTCGGCGGTGCAAAAACAGCTTATTTGGCTAACGCATTAAAGAATTTAGGATTCAAATTTGCTACAAAAGGTGGTACTACTATTTCTATTCAAGATTTGGATGTACCTGAAGTAAAAAAAGAACTTTTACAGAATGCGCAAGATGAAATAGCAAAAGCTACGGCAAGATTTTTAAAAGGTGAAATAACTGAAGTTGAAAGGTATACTAAGGTTATTGATACTTGGAGTGAAACGACTGCAAAATTGACAGATGAAGTTGTTAAAAACTTTTCAAGAACAAACCCTGTATATATGATGGCATTCTCAGGTGCAAGAGGTAACGTTTCTCAGGTATCACAATTGGTTGGTATGCGTGGTTTGATGGCTGATGCGCAAGGTAAAATTATCGACTTACCTATCAGATCAAACTTCAGAGAAGGTTTGAGTGTTACCGAATACATTATTTCAAGTTACGGTGCAAGAAAAGGTCTTGTTGATACTGCGTTGAAAACAGCTGACTCAGGTTACTTGACAAGACGTTTGGTTGACGTTGCACAAGATGTTATAATTAGAGAAGCTGATTGCGGTACTGATAAAGGTATTGAGATGACAGCTATTTCTGATGGTGAAAAAATTGTTGTTCCTCTTGATGAACGTTTACTTGGTCGTACATTGGCTAAGGACTTGGTCGATGTTGACGGTAATGTAATTTTGAAAGCAGGAGTTGTATTAGACAGAAACGACGTTAAAAAGGTTGCGGAAGCAAAGGTTGAAAAAGCTGTTGTTCGTTCTCCTCTTACTTGTAACTTGGAATATGGTGTTTGTCAAAAATGTTACGGTTGGTCACTTACAACAAATAAACCTGTTGATATCGGTGAAGCAATTGGTATTATTGCTGCTCAATCTATCGGTGAACCCGGTACACAGCTTACAATGAGAACATTCCACACAGGCGGTGTATTCAGAGGTGCTGCTGCAACAAGACCTATCATTTCAGAATTTACCGGCAAGGTTATTTCTAAGATAGCTACCCGTGATATGAGAACAAGACACGGTGATATTGTACAAGTTACTTCAAAAGCTTGCGAACTAAAAATTGAAACTGATAAGGGTCGTACTCATACAATCAGTTTGCCTTATTCTGCTACTTTGTATGTAAATGAAGGTGATGCTGTTAAAAAAGGTGATTTAATTGCCGAATTTGAACCTACAATGGGGCAAGGTGACGGCGCTCGTCTTACGGAAAAAGCTACAAAGGATATTACTTCTGATGTTAGCGGACAAATTTTATTTGACGGATTTACTGTTGATGAAAAACGTGACAGACAAGGTAATATTTCAAGAACTTCAAGTAAAGGTGGTACTATTTGGGTACTTGAAGGTGATGTATATAATCTTCCCGGTGGTTCTAAAATTCTTGTTAAAGATGCACAGGAAGTTAAAACGAATGAAGTTTTGGCTGAAACAACTACAATCTCAGAACATGGCGGTGAAGTCAGAATTAATAACAATTTGGAAATTGAGAATGTTAAAACAAAAGGCGGAACAATAAAGAAAATTGTTTCCGGCAAAGAATTAACAATAGTAATTGCTTCAATTAAACCAAGTAATGCTACTCTTGAAGTTACTAAGAAAGAATCAATTTGGACAGTTGATAAGACAGGTGAAAAATATGTTATAAAATCACCTGCTGATATCGTAGTCGAAAATGGTATGATTATTGCCGAATTGATTGATGAAGAAAATGCGGTTACTACGAGTGGTGAAATCCGTTATGATGGTATTGAAGTTGATGAAAATCAAATTATAACGAGTCCAGGTAAAGTTATATTTATTCCGGAAGAAGTTCAACCTATCAATAAAGATTCAAACTTGAAGATGGTTGAATCCGGTACTTATGTAAAAGCCGGAACTGAAATAGTTAAAGATGTTTATGCTCATATAGACGGTATTGTTGAATTTAAAGAATACAATGAAATGATTCACGAAATTGTCATCAGACCAGGAGAGATGTTTACTATAGATTCTCTATCTGATTTGATGGTTGAAGAAGGTCAAGTTGTTGAAACAGGTACTGTTGTGGCAAAAGGTATCAAAGCTAAGGAAAAGAGTATTGTTTGTGCTGTTATTCCTGAAAATGATGATACTTCAATAGATATTGATGATGAAGATTTAGAAATGGAAGAAGAAACAGAAATTCCTGATAAAAACATTGATATCATATTAAGACCTATTCAAGAATTTTATATTGAACCTCGTGATATTTCTATTGAGTTTGAATCAACTGATAATCAAATAGATATAGTTCCTATTACTCAGTTACAATATCGTGACGGCAGCCGTATCAGAAGTATTGATGGTGCTTGCTTAACAAGAACCAGTTTAGTACTACAAATGCAAGGCTATTTAAATCACTTAAAAGGTATGGTTGAAGTTGACAAGACTACTGACAATTTGAAAATTGTTGTACTTGAAAACTTGATTATCAGAAGAGAAATAGAAAGTCTTATTAGTAATGCAGGTGCATTGCAAACAGAGCTTCTTGTTGAAGACGGACAATATATTAAGCCAAAAACTCCTGTTTCTAAAACTCAGGTACTTGCAGTTAATGAGGGTACTGTAAAAGTTGCAAGAGAGGAAGAAAGCAGAAGATTGCTTGTTATTTCCGACAAAAATACAGTTAAAGTACCGGTTAAATCTAAACTTTCAGTTAAAGAGGGCAGCTTAATTAAAGAAGAAGATATTATTACTTCAAACGGTGAAGTTTCTCCTGTTTCAGGACAAATTTTATCAGCTTCTAAAAATGAAGTAGTTATAAGAAAAGGTCGTCCTTGTTTAATAAGTCCCGGTACTCAACTTCTTGTTGAACAAAACGGTTTAGTTCTTAGAGGTGATTTACTTGCTACTTTAATCTTTGAACGTCAGAAAACAGGTGATATTGTACAAGGTCTTCCGAGAGTTGAAGAGCTTCTTGAAGCAAGAAAGCCTAAAGAAAGTGCTATTTTGGCAGAAGAAGACGGAACTGTTGAAATTGAATATGACGAAGGTATGCAAAGATTATTCTTTGTTACTGAAAACGGTAGAAGTGAAATTAAATTTCCTATCGATTCAAGTATTGTTGTTGCGGATAAACAACAGGTTACAAAAGGTAAGGCTTTAACCAGCGGCCCGCTTAATCCTCATGATATCGTAAGATTAAACGGTACTTGTGCAGTACAACAGTATCTTGTTGATGAAGTACAAAGAGTATATCGTTCTCAAGGTGTTAATATTGCAGATAAGCATATTGAAGTTATTGTTCGTCAAATGACCAGAAAAGTTAAAGTTGATGATGCGGGTGATACTTCATTGTTACCGGGTGAATTAGCTGAAGAATATACAGTAAATCTTCAAAATGAAAAGGCAGAAAAAGACGGACATCAACCGGCTACATATTCGCCTGTATTGCTTGGTATTACAAAAGCCAGTTTGAATACGGAAAGCTTTATATCTGCTGCTTCATTCCAAGAAACAACAAGAATTCTTACTGAAGTTGCTGTTGAAGGTAAGAAGGATATGTTGAGAGGCTTGAAGGAGAACGTTATTATCGGACGTTTAATCCCGGCTGGTACAGGTTATTACCATTTGCAAAATGCTTCTGAAGAAAAAGAAGAAATGATGAGAAAAGCAGCAAGAGCAAATGTTAGAAAGCCATCTGCTATACTTGAAGAAATAGAAGGAATGTTTGGTTCTCCTGAGTTCCAAATGTTGGATGAAGAGGATACAGTTTCTGATTCTCCGATTATTTCTGATGGTTCAGAGGAAGATATGTAAAAATATATTTAAAAATATTGAGAAGGAGCTGCATTTAATGCAGCTCCTTCTTTAATTTTCTTTATGAGTTGTTTGTACTATGTGTTTTTATGTGAGCCAAATTTTACTAATAAATTATTTTTTTCTTTTGTATATGAAAATTCCATTATTTTGTTTTTCCAATATATAATTTTGGTCTATATATTCTTCTTCAAGTCTTGATTTTGTATAATTATCTACAACTAATTTATTATTAGAGGTTTTTAGGTACTTATATATATTATCAAAATCTTTTTTAAAAAAGCAATCTATTAAATCAGAAAAAGGCAATAAATTCGGATGTTTTAATTTTGTATAGTAATAAGAAGCATTTTCTGTAAGAATATCGTATTGTTCATCTTTTCTGAGTAGGAATAATTTTGTATTATAAAATTCACTTTCTGCATTTATTGCTGCTTTTCGAATATATTGAGGAAAGTATATTAAATACAAAAAATTATTGGTAGCGACAAATGTAAATACTGTAAATAGAATAAAAAACTTCGAAAAATTAATTTCTTTTAGAAATATTGATAAAGGCGAGGTGTTTTTTAAGTCTTTATATTGAGTAAATTTTTTATAATAATTTTCAGTTAATATACCTGATAAAATTAACATTGGCCATGAACAAGCAGTTAAACATAATATGTGGCTTCTACCTTGAAAATAAGTAAAAAGACCAAATCCGATTATTGAAAATGTAAATTTTAAGCTATCTTGTTTTGATATATTTTTTTCAATAACAGCTTTTATAGAATCAGCTATAGAAATTAAGTAGACTATAAGTACAAGTAAAAATGGTTGCTCAAGTATATTCATTTTTAGCATAGCGAATCCTTTGTTGTAAAATATGAATTGTCCAAAAAATAGTCCTAAAGGATTTATTATAGCTGACGAATGAATATATGTAACGATAAAAATAGTAAAAAATGTGCATAATATAGATATAATAGTCTTTAAAAATACTTTTGCAATGAGTTTTATTCTGTGTGGACTATTTAAACTTAAGTAAAAATGTAAAGAACTCCATCCTGCAAGAGCAACAATTCCTGATTCAAAATTCCAAAACATTGCAACAGAGGAAATGATATAACCAATATATTCAAGAATTTTTTTTACTTTTTCGTTATTTAAATTTATGTATGCCGTTATGAATGCGCCTGTTATCATGCAAAAAAATACTCTGTGAGGAAAATTTTGTAAACAATAACATCCGAAACCGGGGATAACTCTTAAATTAACAAGAAAAGAATAATATAGACAAACATTGAAAGTTAAAAATGCAATTACTTTATTTTTTATGTTTGAGAATAAAATATATGCTAATGTTGTTAGAATTAATATTACTAATATTGTATTAAAAAGACTTATTCCTTGAATTGATATATTATTAAAATTAAAAAACAATGAATAAATATACGGATAAAAGCCATATAAGTTTCTGAAGTCTATACCCGGAGTCATACCTGAAATAGTTTTATAAATTGGATAGAAATAAGCTTCAAAATGATGTAAATCAAAATGGAACAAGGTATACGAAGGCGTATTGTATAGTATAAATATTTGATATAAAGAAAAGATTATTGCAGAGTATATAATTGTGGAAATTAATGAGCAGAACATAGATGGTTTTGATTTTTGTTGTTTAGTGTAGTATATGAGAGCTACATAAGAAAACAATAGTACTATTAATGGAATAATAATTGATGGAAATGTTGGAAAATATATATATTTTGTGAAATCTGAAAACATTGTACTTAAAAAAACTATTATAATTCCCAGTACAATTTCCAAACCAATTACAAATTTTAATTTTTTTTCTGTAAAAACTTTTATATGTGATTTAAAAAATAAGTAAGATAAGAAAAATGTTATAGGGAAACATATAATAGAAACTATATAAGACATTTTTTCTGCTGTTTCTGCAACAAAATCTTCAATAGGAACTGCAAAATTTGAAAGTATGTATTCAATATCCAATTTGTCTTCAACAAAAATATGAATTAATGTAACTAAAAATATAATAATTAAGCAACTTGTAAAAAAAGATATTGATGCTATATATTTTTGTTTATCTTCTTCTTGTAACATATATGTTCCTTTTATAATCTATAAAATTATATTATATATAATAAATTATTGTGTCAAATAAAAATAATGGTTATTTATTTGATAAATATTAATGTAGTAATGCTACTCATATAAAGAGATGAGAACAAAGTTATTCTCATCTCTTTTGGTAAATTTAAAAATTGGCTATTTGCAGCAGCAACAATTACAACCTGCTTCAAGAGCAAGTGTTTTTGTTGTTATATCACAAACTTCGCTTGGTCCAAAGTATTGAATTGCACCGGGGAATAAATAACAATCCTCAGTAGCCCAAGTTTCACGATTGTCAGCTAGTTTTTTGAATACAGGTCCATTCAAATCAACCAGTGCTTTTTGTATAACAGGTTTCATTTGACCGTGTCTTTTTTCCATATTCATCATCATTGTGAGAGGAATACCGCCTGCAAGCCACTCAGAGGCAGGTTTTGTTAAAGCTCTTACAGAAGAAAGATAACCTGTTAAACCGAATTCAATAAGTGCTGCGGCATTATAACCTAAACTATAACAATAATCAGCATCAAAGTTTGATGGAGCAGCACATCTTCCTTCATATCCGAAGAAATGACCTAGTGCAGAGAATTTGCCGTTATATTTGCCTTCTTTTTTCATAGAAGCAAGTTTTGCTGAAATCATTTCAATAAGTAACTTTTCTGTTTCTATTCTTGAAACTTGAACATTACCGTGCGGATCTCTATCCATCAAAAGTTGAGATTGGATAATAGCCGGCAGTGAAGCAAATACGGAAGCATTGTTTCCTTCTAATTTTGATGTAATGAATTCGCATTTCTTTTCAAATGTTAAACTGTCAAAATCAGTTGCACCTGCCAAAACATCGTTTAGATTAGAAATCATTGTTTTCATTTCCGGAATAAATTCGATTAATCCCTCAGGAATAAGTGCTACCCCATAATTTTTGCCCATTTCAGCACGTTTTACAATTATATTAACCATATAATCGACAATATAGTTTAGTGAATATTTTTTAGCTTCAACTTCTTCAGAAATAAGTGCTATATTAGGTTGAGTTTGAAGTGCACATTCAAGAGCGACGTGGGTTGCACTTCTGCCCATCAATTTAATGAAGTGCCAATATTTTTTAGCGGAACGAGCGTCTCTGCAAATATTACCGATTAATTCAGAGTAAGTTTTTGTAGCTGTATCAAAACCAAAAGAAATTTCGATTTGTTCATTTTTTAAGTCGCCGTCAATTGTTTTAGGACAACCTATGACTTGTATTCCTGCATTTTTAGCTTTCATCCATTCAGCTAAAAGAGCTGCATTAGTATTTGAATCGTCTCCGCCGATAATTACTATTGCTGAAATATCAAGTTTTCTGCATACATTAAGAGATTTTTCAAATTGTTCTTCTGTTTCAAGCTTGGTTCTGCCTGAACCAATGATATCAAAGCCGCCTGTATTTCTGTATTCATCAATAATATCAGAAGTTAATTCAATATAATTACCTTCAATAATACCTGAGGGGCCTGATAAAAATCCATACAATTTATTATCACTGTTAGCTGCTTTTAAAGCATCAAACAAACCTGCTATAACATTATGTCCACCTGGGGCTTGTCCTCCTGAAAGTATGACGCCTACATTTCTTCTTTGAATTTGACGATTACCGCCTTTTTTAAAGCTTACGATAGGTGCACCATAGACATTTTTGAAAATATTTTGAATATCATTTTCATCTCTTACTGCTTTTGTTTTTTCTCCTTCAACGATTTCCAAATTTTTTATTCCGTCAGATAAGGAACTTGGAAGCTTTGGACAATACTGTTTGCGAGCTTGTTGCAATTTTGAAATCTTTTCCATAACTAAACCTCTCTATTCGTCTAAATATCAACAAATTTAACTTAATTTCATTTTATCATTAAAAAATTTTTCATACAAACTTTAGAGTCTGTTGGAAATAAAAAATCCGCATTCTTACAGCATGATTTTAAATTAAGCTGTGTTCTATTCGTATATTTTAGCTTATAATTCCGGCAATTGTTGCGGAAAGATAAGATGCCAATGTACCGCAAATAAGAGCTTTTATACCGAGTTTTGCCAAATCTTCTTTTCTGTTAGGCGCAATTTCTCCGATTCCTCCGAGTTGTATTGCAACAGAGCCGAAATTTGCGAAGCCGCAAAGAGCGAAGCTTGCGATAATAACGGATTTTGCACTCAGAACGCCGCTTTTCATCATCGGTATAAGATCAGTATAGGCAACAAATTCATTTGTAACAAGTTTTGTTCCCATCAAGGAACCTACATTTATTGCTTCTGACCATGGTACTCCCATAACAAAAGCGAATGCTGAGAATAGCAAGCCTAAAATACTTTTTAAGCTGATTGAATGTAAATCAAGTCCTAAGACTGTAGTTATTCCGGTTAAATTAGAAATCCAAATTCCGCATTTTCCTATTATTGCATCTATCATAGCAATGAGAGCGATGAAGCCGATTAGCATAGCTATAACGTTAATTGCTATTCTCATACCATCGCTTGCACCATGAGCTATTGCATCAATAACATTAACGTGAGTTTTTTTGACTTCTAAATTGATTTCACCTTGAGTTAATGATTGTTTATCCTCAGGATAAACAAGTTTGGATATGACGAGTGCTCCTGGAGCAGCCATAATGCTTGCTGTTAAGAGGTATTCCGCCGGTACGCCCATTCCGATATAGACTGCCATTACTCCACCTGCAATACATGCCATTGAACCTGTCATTGAAGCAAGTAATTCTGACATAGTCATTGTAGGTACATAGGGCTTAATCATAAGCTGAGCTTCTACTTGACCTACAAAAGCGCTTGAAACATTAGATAAAGCTTCGACTCCTGATACTTTCATTAATTTATAAACGATTTTTGCGATAAAAGAAATCAAGTGTTGCATAATCCCGTAGTGATAAGCAATATTTACAAGACATGCAACAAAAATTATCGTAGGAATGAGTGTCAGAGCAAATAAATAATCTCCAAAGGTTCCGAATACTTTGTTATGAATAAGATTTGTTTTTGTTAAAACACCGAAAACGAAATCTCCGCCGAAATTTGAAAATTCAAGCAATTTATTAATACAAACGCCAATTTGGTGGAAAATATATTGTCCTATTGAGGTTTTCAATATAAAAAGAGCAAGTGCAATTTGCAAAACCAAGCCCGAAATAATTGTGTGCCAGTTGATTTTCTTTTTGTTATTTGACATAAGGAAGGCTATACTCAAAATAACAAAAATACCTAATATTCCGCTAAATCTATCCATTTTTACCTCAATAAAACTTTTACATATATAAATTTTAAAACAAATATAAAATTAATGGTTGAATTTATACTAACTTTTTCTAAAATTTGACCAGTCTGGTAGAATAAATTTTGGTTTGTTTCTACTATTTGCATATATTGAATTAGCTACATTGTATATGGTTTCTAAAATATTGAAAACACTTTCTTCAGGAAAATCAGTTTTGGAAATAACATAGGGCTGAGAAGAAGAAAAATATTTTTCTTTATCTTTGTGAATAATTTTTGCTTTCCAATGTATATAATACGGATTTGAGTCTTCTAGCAACTGCGTAAACATAAATTTGTCAGTATTATTAGGCAACATTTTATTTATACTATATGCCAATCCTCCAAATACGTCTACATCTTTTACTGAACTTGTGAGATTTAATAAGTTTTTCATATTTTGTGTTGCATCATTGTATACAATTTTTCCGTAAAAGTTTTTGTTTTGAATAAAATTGATTTTCATAAGCAATTCATAAATAAGCTGTATAATAATATAAAACAAGTAAACAAAAAGTTTGCTATTCTGAGTATATTTTCTATAACAGAAAACTATGTTTCAATAATAAGATGCTAGTTTTTTCTAAAGTTTGACCAATTTGGTAAAATAAATTTTGGTTTGTTAATCTTATCTCTTTGATACATTTCGTCTGCTACATCTATTAAATCTAATAAGATAGACATAACATCCATTTCGTGAAAATCATTATTTATTGCATTATAAGGCTCAGAAGCAGAAACTGGTCTATCTTTACCCTTATGAATAAATTTTGCTTTCCATAAAAAACTGTTAGGCTTATCTGTTTCTTCAACTTCCGTAAACATAAATTTATCGGAATCGGAAGGCATCATTTGTTTTATACTGTATTCTAATGCTCCGAATAAATCCAAATCCTTTGGTCCCGCACTAACAGAATTCAGAACCCATTTCATTTTGTTTGTTGCTTTATTATATACAATTCTTCCGTAAAAATTTTGATTAGAATTAAAATTAATTTTCATAAACAAATTCCTAAATAGTATGTATAATACTACAAAACAGATAAATAATAAATTTGTTATTTTGAAAGAAAAAAAATGAATGTCACGGAAAATTAATTCAACACCTTTATTTGAAGCTAATGACAGATATAAAAAATAAGTGAAAGAAAAAACTAAAAAACTATTTATAAATTGGTTATCAACAAGGCAGCTTTTTTGTTTGTTAAAAATTAAAATGTAAAAAAAACTTGTTTATAGTATTCTTTTTCTATGATAAACAGGGTTGAAAACTTTTTAAAAGAGAATAATTTTTTAGAAGCCGATGCAAAGTTTATTTTAGCTTTTTCCGGCGGATTTGATTCGATGGCACTCGCTCATATTATGTTTCCTCTTTCAAAAAAATACGGCTTTAAATTGGTTTTGGCTCACTTAAATCATAATTGGCGAGGGCAAAAAGCACTTCTTGAGCAAAAAAATTGCGAAAATTTTGCCAAAAGTTTGGGGCTTGATATATATACAGATAAATTAGATGAAAATATTCCTCATACCGAAACTGTTGCCAGAGAGATGAGGTACAAATTTTTGTTCGATTTGGCAAATAAGCTGAATATTAAAAATATTATTACCGCTCATACAAAATCCGATAATATCGAAACTCTTTTGCAAAGAATAATAAAAGGGA
>JAEEGL016563135.1_pt1 | contig 15496 bp, 10 predicted proteins | sample 9134231 | NCBI WGS metagenome assembly JAEEGL01 (sample SAMN16246548, study PRJNA631951) | gut metagenome | biome: gut microbiome; feature: rumen; material: fiber-attached | host: Bos | place: Iran: Karaj | collected 2018-10
TATCAAACTTCTGTCCGCTCCCTACATCATCTGGGCGGTTGCATTTATCATCATTCCGCTGCTGATGGTCTTCTATTACGGACTGACGGACAAAGACGGCGCATTCACATTTGCAAACGTATTGAATATATCAAGGCCCGAACATTTTAAATCATTGTATCTGGCTTTGATTCTTGCACTCATTTCGACCGTAATCTGCATGCTTTTGGCATACCCTCTTGCACTGATTCTTTCCGGAATGAAAACCAAGAACGACCATTTAATCGTATTTATTTTTATCCTTCCGATGTGGATGAATTTCCTGCTTCGTACCATGGCATGGCAGACTTTGCTCGAAAACGACGGTGTCATCAATAACGTCTTAAGCTTCCTGCATCTGCCGACTTTGCATATCATCAATACGCCGGCCGCAATTGTATTCGGTATGATTTACAACTTCTTACCGTTTATGATTCTGCCTCTGTACAATGTCATCAGTAAAATCGACGTAAACGTATTAAACGCCGCAAGAGACCTTGGTGCAAATCCTGTGCAGACGCTCACACGCATTATTCTGCCGCTTTCCGTTCCGGGCATCATTTCCGGTATCACGATGGTTTTCGTACCTTCTCTTACCACCTTCGTTGTCAGCGAAATGCTCGGCGGAAGCAAGATTCTCTTAATCGGAAACGTCATTGAACAGGAATTTACCCAAAATTCCAACTGGAATTTAGGTTCCGGCTTATCCATCGTGCTGATGGTCTTCATCATTATCAGTATGGTTGTGACGAGCATCTACGATAAAGAAGGGGAGGGAAATGCCTTATGACAAAGATTTTAAAGCGCATTTACGCAGGCTTAATTCTTCTCTTCCTCTATTTACCGATGTTTACGTTAATCGTTTTATCGTTTAACGCATCCAAATCCCGTGCAAAATGGGGCGGCTTTACCTTTAACTGGTATCAGAAACTCTTCCATGACCGTGTCATGATGCAGGTTCTTCTTACCACATTAATGATTGCCTTGATTTCATCCGTTGTTGCCTGCATCATCGGTACAATCGCCGCACTTGCAATGGATCGAATGAAAGTCTTCACCAGAAACACACTTATGGGTGTTACCAACATCCCGATGTTAAATGCGGATATCGTAACGGGTATTTCCTTAATGCTTCTGTTCCTGTTCTTCCGCTTTAAATTCGGCTTTACGACGATACTTTTATCGCATATCACGTTTAATATTCCGTATGTAATATTGAGCGTTATGCCGCGAATCAAAAAGATGAATCCTTCGAATTATGAAGCAGCTCTGGATTTGGGCGCAACCCCGATTTACGCGTTTTTCAAGGTCGTTTTACCGGACATCTGGCCCGGCGTACTCTCCGGCTTTTTGATGGCATTTACGATGTCGCTTGATGATTTTATCATTACGCACTTTACAAAAGGCGCCGGAGTCGATACATTGTCCACGAAGATTTACGCGCAGGTTAAGAAAGGCATCAGCCCCGAAATGTATGCTCTGTCCACACTGATTTTCATTTCGGTTCTTGTCCTTTTAATCCTGATTAATACGCTCCCGTCCGGCAACAAGGACGGCAAAAAAGAAGCCAAGAAAGCTTAACATATACGAAGTATCATCAAGGAGGAGAAAAATGAAAAAGAGTCTCTTAAGAACCCTTACCGCAGTCATGACCGCTACCGTTCTGACTGTCCCTGTACTGCTCACCGGCTGTACAAAAAAGAACGAGCAGGTCGTTTATGTCTACAACTGGGGCGAATACATCGATCCCGAAGTTTTGGACAGCTTTACTGCAGAAACCGGCATTAAAGTAATTTACGACGAGTTCGAAACCAACGAAGTAATGTATCCGAAGGTAGAGGCAGGCGCTGCAACTTACGATGTAATATGCCCTTCCGATTACATGATTCAGAAAATGATCGAGAACGATCTTTTGGCAGAACTGAATTACGCAAACATTCCGAACATTAAATACATCGGAAAACAGTATCTGGATTCTTCCGAGGAATTCGATCCCGGCAACAAGTACTCCGTACCCTACTGCTGGGGAACCGTAGGTATCCTTTACAACAAGACCATGGTTGACGAACCCATCGATTCCTGGTCCGTACTCTGGGATGAAAAATACAAAGGCGAAATCTTAATGCAGAATTCCGTTCGCGACGCATTCATGGTTGCATTAAAGCTTGACGGACATTCCATGAACACCCTGGATGATGCGGAGCTTGAGCAGGCAAAAGAAAAGCTGATTGAGCAGAAACCTCTCGTTCAGGCATACGTTGTGGATCAGGTAAGAGATAAAATGATCGGTAACGAAGCTGCAATCGGTGTAATCTACTCCGGCGAAGCAATTTACACACAGCGTGAGAATCCCGACCTTGAATATGTCATTCCCAAGGAAGGTACCAATGTATGGATTGACTCCTGGGTAATTCCGAAGAACGCTCAGAACAAAGAAAATGCGGAAGCATTCATCAACTATATGTGCAAACCGGAAATCGCATTAAAGAACTTTGACTTCATCACCTACTCCACTCCGAATGAGGCTGCAAGAGAGCTGATCGAGGAAGAAGACATCCGCAATTCCGAAATTGCATTCCCGGATCTTACCAAGTACTCCAATCTTGAGACTTACCACTATCTCGGTGCTGAAGGCGACACGAAGTACGCAGATCTCTGGAAGACAGTTAAGTCTGAATAGTCTGACGCCTCAGACAGTCAGTTACGCTGGTAAATAAAAAAGCACCCCGTACGGGGTGCTGTTCTTATGCTTAAATCCTTTAGAACTTGAATGCGAACTCAACCGATCCAATCGATATGATGTCGCCGCTGCGTAAGCGGTTTCTGCCGGGAATACGCATTCCTTCGAGATATGTTCCGTTCGGCGTTCCCTGATCCTCAATGAAGACCTGTCCGTTCATATAGCGGATTTTTGTATTTACCGCAGCCACATCCGTGTCTGCAAAAATGATATCACACTGTGAAGCGCTTCCGATGGTTATTGCATTCGTTAAGGAGAAGGTATCGGAAGTATTCATGCAGTGTCCGCTGTAAACTTCGATTCTCATAAAGACACCGGGCTGTTCCGTATGCGATAAAGGCGCTGCCGTGGATCCGATTACAGAATCCGCTGCGATTGGTGCCGCTACGGTTGCACCGATTGGCTCAGCTCCGACTGCTTGAACAGGTTCTGCAGTTTTCGCTGCCTTTCCTGCTCCTGCGGCTTTCTTTGCTTTCTTTTTCTTCGACTTCTTTACGATGCCCGTAATCACAATAATCAGAATGATTAATGCAATCAGTAAAAGAAGAAGCACTGCCGCAGCAATAATAATTACAATTCGATGATTCTCAATGAATCCGCCCAATCCTTCTTTTTCGTCAGCAGGAACTTTTTCACTGGTTCCTTCGGAACCGGGTTCCGCCGATTCGATTTCGGAAGGTTTTTCACTGTTCGGATTCTCTACGGAAGGTTCTCCTTCAGTCGGTTCTTCGGCTGAGGGTTCTTCTGCTTTTTCATCGCTGATCTTTCCCGGATGAATACCGGAGAACTCAGCATTGTTTACATTTACGTCATTGCCCTTTAAATCCTTGGCAAAGGAAATCTGAAGGGTATAATTAAAATCCTTGTCCGGAGCACTCGTCAGTTCAAATTCGGCCGAATAGAACGAATCGAAATAATCCGCCATCTCACCACCGAGCTTCTTGGCATCCGGATTGGATCTGATTTCCTGATCCTTGCCGTTGCCGCCGGTTAAAGATTTTTTCGCAACCGGAGTCCAGTCCTTTAAATTAACGGTGGAATAAACCACATCCGTAAATCCTGCAATGACCTTTTCCGTCATGGAAGCTAAGTTGTCTTCCTTCGAAGGGTCTTTTAAGCAGGGTTCTCCGTCCGTAATTAAGATTACGGAAACAATATCGCCTGCAGACTTGCTAAAGCCGTCCAGATAGGTATCAGCGCTCTTGAGTGCCGTATACGGATCCGTGTAGTTTTCGTCAAAACTTACGTTCTTTAACGCTTCTTTCGCAGTCTCGACATCGGTCATTTTTTCTTTCACGATATCGAAGCGTTCACCGAAAGTTGCAATCGTATAGGTTACCTTTAAATCCTGATTGTCCGCAACACCTTCCATATAATCCGAAATGCGGTTGCTGTAGGATTTCATGGAACCGGAATTATCAAGGATAAACAGATAATGTACCGTTGCATCACGTTCGGTGATTCTGGCAAGTTTGCCGTTATCTTTATACGCAAGTCCGTCACCGCTTGCATTTACCAGGATATTCTCACAATCAAGTCCGTCTTCGATTTCCAGAAAGGAAAACAGATGTCCGGCATGAATATAGGAAAATACACCCTTCGTGTCAATTGTTTTTACTTCGGCATCTTTTTCCGTATTCTTATCGGCATCTTTCGGGGTGTTTGAAGTTGCCTTAACAGGCAAAACCATTACGAATACCAGAAACAAGGATAAAAGAACTGCCCAGATTCTTCGTTTCATAAACTCTCCTGCCCCTTTTACAAGCAAAGGGTTTATTATTCCACAATCAGCGTTACAATGCTTAAATTATCGTTCGTTCCGTCCACACGGTCCATAATACGAAGCAGTAATCTTTCGGTCCATTCCTTTGCAGAACGGGATTTTAACCGGTCAATCAGAACTTCGGCATCTTTTAAGTATTCCCACGCGCCGTCGGAACAAAGCATAAACGCATCTCCCGGTGTGATTTTATCCGGGTAGTTATAGATTGTGGGTTCGTTATGATCTTCACCGCCGATGGAACGAAGCAGGGACGACTGATCTTCGTCTTTTCCGAGCTCGGTTCTTTTGATTTCACCGGCTTTGTACTTTTTGTAAGCTACGGAATGATCTTCCGTAAAATACGTAAGTTCATTGTTATGAAGATAATAAAGTCTCGAGTCACCTGCATGCGCAAACGTCATGTCGCCGTTCTTAACGGTAAGCATAACAACGGTGCTCTTCATCTTTTTGTTTTTTTCTGCCTGAATTGCGAGAAGTTGATCATTCGCCTCTTTCAAAGTATCGGTGATCCAGGCGTTCATATCGGTAATACTCTCATCGAATTTATCAATCAAAGTATTTCTTACCGTCTGGGATGCCACTTCACCGAGCGACAAACCGCCAAGGCCGTCCGCTACCAGAAAGATTCCTCCGTCGGCGCAAAGTTTTGCGCCGACGCAGTCTTCGTTATAATCTCTTCCGCCGCTGTTTGAAAACTCAAAGTAATCAAATATCATTTTTTACCCCAATTCCAAACGGATCATGTTCTGCTTATCGCCAACATAGAAGCTCTCGCCCGGTTTTACACGATAAGGAACGTTAGCATTTAATTTCTGTCCGGTGGTTAAGAATGTTCCGTAAGTGGAACGAAGGTCGGTCAGAATGAAGTCGCCGGTAGATGCATCATATGCAACGGAGCAATGTCTTCCGCTGACACCAACGGTTCCTTCCACATAGATCAGTTTGCAGTTTGCGGGATCACGACCGATCAGAATCGGAGTGCTTCCTACTGCAAGAGTCATGCCGTTATGCTGTGCTGCAAGGGAACGAAGCATTGCACGCTGTCCCTGTGCGGGAGCTGCCTGCTGTGCTGCGGGAGCTGCACCTGCTGCGGGAGCTGCTTTTGCGGTTCCGGCTGCTGCTGCGCCGCCTGCTGCAGCTGCTTTTTTCTTTTTGGACTTCTTAACAAGTACAACGATAAGAATAATGATACCGGCAGTGATAAGAAGGAATACCAAACCGAGGATTAAGAATAATACAATTCCGCCACCTACAAGTAATCCTGCCATTCCGTTGCCGGAAGTTGCTGTGTAATAAGGAACGTTATTGTTGTTTAAGAACTTAACTACTTCGCTTGCATTTAATGCATAGTAGTCAGCTTCAATCTGGTTCGTATAAGGGCTGGTGGAATATACATTGGTATTTACACCGATTACGTTACCTTCTTCGGTAACAAGAGGACCACCGGAGTTACCGTGCTGAACGGTTGCATCGATAGCGATTCTTTCAATACCCTTACCGGAGTTGATTGCAAACTTGGTAATGGATCCCTTATGTACGGTAACGTCGCCGATGCCGTATTTGGAACCGTCGGTAAACTGGTTGTCAGCGTTTCCGGGGAAACCTACGGTATAAACGGTATTACCAACCATGTCCTCTGTAGGAATCTGGATGGGAAGGGAATGTCTCTTGTCCGTGCCGTTACGAAGTCTTAATACAGCAAGGTCAACCTTTTCAACATCGCCGATTGCTTCTACGAAAGCAACGTCATAATCGTTTGAATCATAGTAGATACGAAGTTCTGCACTTTCTGCCATGATTACAACGGGATAAGTATTGTTGTAATAATAACCGGTATAAATGATAAATCCGTTACCTTCACCGGTATTCACATAGTCAACAACTACGTGAGCATTGGTAACGATGTACTGAGGATTTTCGCCTTTGTTTCCTACAAAGAAACCGGAACCTGCGCCCCAGCAGATGTCGCCGAGATCCTGCATCTTCTGGAAATCATATCCGTCGGTTACATAGTATCCTGCGTTTGTTAAATAAAGACAAACCGGAACTACACCGCTGCTGACATCCTGTTTGTAATCAGCCAGAGCATGAATATTGAAAAGGCTGATGGTACTTACAACCAAAACAAGTGCCAGTAAAACGGAGGCAAGACTTTTGAGGGATTTGTTCTTCAAAACTTTCATCATAAATTCTCTCCTTTTCACCTGATGCACTGTACAACCACAGCAGTAAAATTATCCTGATGAGGTCTGTGATGTGCAATTACTTTTTGTTCCAAATCGGAACACATATGGTTAACGTCCGAAAGCTCCAAAGATTCTTTGATTTCTTCTTCGCTTAAGACGCCGCCAACACCGTCAGAGCAGGCCATGATAATGTCTCCGTTGTGGAGATTGATCGGAATCACATTCGAATCCGTCTTATCAAGACCTATCATTCCGAGGAATCCGGTCAAAGCCGTCGCCTCGGGAAGATTCTGAAATTGTAAGGGATTTACGTCTCCGTCCTGAATTGCTTCAATTTCACGGTCATGCAGTAAAGTATGTTCGGAATTCAGCATAATCAGTTCGTTGTTACGATACAGGAATAAGAAACTGTCCCCTACACAGCAATAATACAGTTTTCCTCCAAACAGAACGCATTCGATTAATGTACTTCCGCCGTCTCCGCCGATTAAGGCTTCCACTTTGGAAGATGCGGTATATGCACTCTCCACAAGCTGTGCGGGAATGCTGCCGCTGCGATCCATTTCGGTAAAAGACTGACGCAGGGATGCGATTGCGGTTTCGGAAGCAAGTTTGCCGTCCTTCATTCCACCCATACCGTCACAAACGGAAAAGAACAAGCCCTTTTCCTTCATGGCCGTAACGTCCATGGAATTCATTACCGTAAAGGAATCCTCCTGTCTCGCACGGGAGCCGATTCCCTGAAGGTTGCCGATTTTATAACTTAAAAGGCGTTCCTTCGGTCTCGGAGTCAGTGCAAGATATGCGCCCTCATTTGCATTTTGCATTGTATCCGGCATAATCTCTCCTTACTGTAATCCGTTCTGCCAGTTGAATTTATCGCCGCAGAAGGGGATAAATAAGAATTTGCTTTCGCCCATTTCAATCAGGTCAAAAGCTGCGATCGGTGTAGGAACATAAACCGGTTCGTCATTTAAGTAAAGACCGTTGGTTCCTTCGCCGGGAATCAAGTGGAACGTATTGTGTTTCACGTCATATGCAATTCTTGCGTGGGACTGTCTGGAAATCGTGGAATCGTTCTTGATTACGATGTCGTTTCCTTCGCCACGGCCGATGGTGTTGTTCTTGCCAAGAATTTTGTAATCCTTGCCCTTCTCAGCACCCTGGATACATACGATCCAGCCTACTACAGGCTCGATGCCGGTATCCTTCTTCATTACGGCTACGGTCTTTCCGATATCCTCTTCTTCGGGTGCGGAAGCCTTAGCCTGAGCGTTGTAACCTGCGGGTGCCACGGTAGCACCGATTTCGCCAACATTTACTGCAGAATTTACTGCACTGCTGGCACCGACTGTTTTGCCGATTCCGGAATCCGGAGAGGCAAATTCAACCCGGTTAACTCCCCCATTACAATACGGACAGGACGCATACTGCGCGGAGTCGTATAAATGTCCGTTTGCACATTCTGTTAATGCCATAACCTTCTTCTCCTTTTCTAAAATTTTATGTTTAGAACATTAACGCACTTAATTAGGTATTTCTTCGTCGGAACAAATCCGAAACTAGAATTTCATATCGTCGTATTCAAGCCATGTATCGTATGTAATCAGATCGACACCCTGAATCTCCCACAATCCGTCATTATCGGTATCGAATACGTAGAAAAGGCTGTTATACTGGTGTTCATTCAGGAAGAAACGGCTCTTCGTGATATAGAACAACTGCGGCATCTTTGCAAGTTTTGCAAGTTCCACGGTTGATCCGTCATAAGAACTGATTTCAATGATTTTAATCGAACCGTCGGTATCCTGGATGCATGCGTAAACATCACCGGAATATGCGATGAAGCTTCGATAGCTTACGGTACCTGCGCTATACTCGAGAGCGATGTCATGTACTTTGTAATCGTCGTATACATCGTAGTATCCTGCGGCCCAGGAACCGTTCATTCCGCCGAATACATAAAGGTGGGAAGTATCCGCAAAAATCATGCAGTTGGTTCCGTTCAGTTCATCAAAGAGTGTCGGTTCCGCTCCGATATCTCCGGAAGGAACATAATAAACACATTCTTTTCCGACATCGTTTAAGTCAATAAAGAACAGGAATCCGTCAACAAAAGTATATGCAAAATAACGGATGAAACTTCTCTGTCCGACGGTAGTACCGGTCGTACGGTCGATGCAGTAAAGAGTTCCGCCGGCATCATCGCTTTGCTCTACCCAGTAATAGGAAGTGGAAACATACAGGCAGTAAACATTGGTGTAACCGGACAATTCGGGAATAATCTCACTCTTCGTACCGTCATGATGTCTGCACTGTTTTTCAACCACGCCGTAATAATCGGAGCCGATATTGGTCTGGCATCTCCAGAGCTTTCCGGTATCGGTTGCATATGCATAAGTACCGCTTTCGCAGTAAAGGTTTAACTGATAAGCATTTGTCGGGGTATTGCCCTGAGGCTGCGAATATTTACCGTAGTTGGCCATATCCTTAACAGGTGCTCCCGGTCCCTGCTGATCTCCGTTTCCGCCAAACGGTTCGCCCGGTTCGGAGCTGTCCGGTTCGGAAGCAACCGGTCCGAAGCTGCCCGGTTCCACGGGTGTGGTGCTGTAAGGTTCGGATGTAATTACAGGATTCGGACCTACCGGATTATTCGGTTTTTTCGCGTTATTTACTGCCGCTACAATCGCAACGATTACAATGATGAAAATCGGAATAATAACAACCAGCGCTGCTGCTGCGATTACTACGGGAATCCACCATTTTTTCTTTTTCTTTTCAGGCTGAGCGGATGCGGAAGGCTGTACTCCCTGTGTTGCACCGTAAGGAGCTGCTGCGGAACTTGCCACGGTCTGACCTACGGGTGCGGATCCGGATGCCGGAATCTGCTGGCTCGGCGTAATCTGCTGAGACGGCGTAATCTGCTGAGACGGCGTAATCTGCTGTGAAGGAGTAATTTGCTGAGACGGCGTAATCTGCCGGCTCGGCATTACGGGCTGTGCAGCTGCGGCAGTGGTCGCTCCGACAGGCTGTGCAGGCGCTACAGGTGCTGCTGCGGGTGCGACAGGTGCTGCTGCAACAGGAGCTGCGGGGGTAGCTGCAGGAGCCGTAAAATATGTCTGCTGAACAGGTGTTGCCGCTGCGGCTGCAGCTGCTCCCGCTACCGCTGCTCCGGCTACAGTTGCACCGACAGCGCCGGATGCACCGAGTAATCCCTGTTTAAACTGATTCATGTTCTGATAACGATCGGATGCCTGAACAGCCAATGCCTTCAGAATTGCATCTTCCGATGCGGCATCAATCGATACGCCGAGCGCGCTGGGAGGAACGAGATCGTCTTCATCCAGACGTTCTACGGAATCGGGCGGACGCTTTCCGGTCATGGCATAATAGAAGGTTGCACCGAGTGCATAAACGTCCGTGTAAGGGCCCTGTTTGCCGTGACGGGTGTACTGCTCCTTCGGAGCAAAACCGTGCTTTAATACAACGTCAAGGCTTCGGCTCTTATCACCGAGGGAATATCTTGCGGCACCGAAGTCAAGAAGTTTTACAACGCCCTCTTTTGTAATATATATATTATCCGGTGTTACATCACGGTGAATAATGCCCTTGCTGTGAACTACAGCAAGTGCGTCCATGATGGGAACCAGAATTTTCTTTGCATCTTCAAAGGAAATCCTTCCGCCGCGTTCGCGAATGTACTGGTCAAAGGAAGTTCCTTCCACGAAGTCCATTACGAAATAAGCCGTTCCGTATTCTTCGAAATAGCTGTGAATGCGCACGATGTTTTCGTTTCCGATAAACTGTGCCAGAGTCTCCGCTTCTTTCAGGAAGCAGGTTTTACCGTATTGGTAAGAATCGCCGCGTTCTCCCGAGAAAGGAGTAACCGTTGTGGCATTTGTTCTGGTTGCCATGCTGTCCGGGAAGAATTCCTTTACGGCAACTTTTCTTCCGTCCTTATGGTCCACTGCAGCATAAGTGATTCCGAAGCCGCCCTGGCCCAGAACCTTCTGAATTACATACTGTCCGGCAAGAACTGTTCCAACAGGCAACGCCAGAGGATATTTTTCATTCAATTCCCCCATATTCTCCTCCACAAAATGTTTTATGATGATTTGTGCAAAATATGGATTTTACACACAAAAACACACAGAATAATTATAAAAAATAACCTATAAACTGTCAATGATTTCAAGGCTTTAATGCCTTATATTTAACGATTTTCGTTTTCAAGGTTTTCCTTGGCCACGGCAAGCATCAGTTTTATACGGTTTTCCTGGTTTACTTTTGTCGCACCGGGATCGTATTCAATATCAACCGCATTCACCTTCGGATTGATTTGACGAACTTTGTTCAGCACGCCTTTTACGGCCACATGACAGGGCAGACATCCGAACGGCTGCACGCAGACAATGTTTTCATAACCGTGTTCCGCAAATTCCAGGATTTCGGCGGCCACATACCAGCCCTCTCCCATGCTGTTCGCGATATCGAGAATGCCTTCGGAACGCTTCATCAGATCGCGGACACGCTCCGGTGCGGTAAACTCCGGAAATTCTTCTATGGCGGAAATCAGAAGGTCTTCGATTCCGAAGTACCATTTCATGACGATTTCCATCGTAAGATGTTTAAGCGGCTTTCCGCCGAATTTCTTTAACTCTTCCAAAGCGCCGTTGGTTTTGTATACACCGAAGCCGAGCATACTCGGCATGTAGTATTCGCAATCCTGTGAAACAAGGAACTCTTCTAAGTGATTGTTGCCGGGAATCGAGTATTTTAGGAATAATTCGCCGACGATTGCCACCTTGACCTTGGGAGTCAAAGTTTTTTCGATCTTTGTAAAATCCTCTCCCATCGCATGCAGGTTCTTACGCATGGCTTTCTTGGTATATCCTTTTCCGTGTTCAAACTGGTCAATCAGTTTATTGATCCAGGAGTCAATCAGTGCATCGGTATCACCCTTGTGATTCTCATACGGACGAACCTGATTGCCGAGAATCATCAGAAAATCGCCGTAAACCATTCCGGCCACTGACATAAACAGTGTGGAAAATCGCATCAGAACGCCGCTGTTATATTCCATAAACCAGGTATTTGCGGAAATAAACGGTACATTCGGATATCCGGCCTTTTCAAATGCCTTGCGCATCAGGTTGATATAGTTTGAATCCCTGCATCCGCCACCCGACTGGGTAATCATCATGGCAACCTTGTTCGGGTCGTATTTACCGCTTTCCATTGCGGTCAACATCTGACCGGTAATCAAAAGGCAGGGATAACAGATATCGTTATGAACGTACTGAAGGCCTTTTTTGAGGACTTCCGGCCCTTCGTCGCCCATTAATGCGGTATTGTATCCGTCGCGTGCAAGAATCGGCTTGATTAAGCGAAAATGAAGCGGCGCCATTTCCGGAATCAGAATGGTATATTTCTCCCGTTTCATTTTCAGGCTGTATTCAACTCTTTTTTTGTATTGTTTCAGAGTAACGCTTTCCATAACTATCCTTTGCGTTTCTTAAATTTACTGATTGTTTTTTGCGTCTTCCGCCTGTTTGATCGCTGCAAGAAGGCTTCTTAAGCGGATTTTAACCGCACCGAGGTTGGTAACTTCGTCAATTTTAATCTGCGTATACAGACGTCCTTCGGATTCGAGGATACTGCGGACCTCATCGGTCGTAATCGCATCCAGGCCGCAGCCGAAGGAAACCAGATGTACCAGATACATATCCGGCTGGGTTGTGATATATCCGGCCGCCGAGAACAGTCTCGCATGATAGGTCCACTGATTCCGAAGATTCAGTTTTAAGTTCTTCATCTTTAAGCTGATCGAATCTTCGCTTACAACGGCAAATCCGAGTTCCGCAACCAGTTTATGAATTCCGTGATTAATTTCGGGATCCGTATGATACGGTCTTCCCGCAAGACAGACTATTTTTTTGCCCTGCTCTCTTGCGGATTCGATAATTTCATCCGCTTTTTTCACAACCGTTTTCATGTATTTATCGTAAGCCGCATACGCCGCTTCCACGGCTTTGTTTACTTCCTTCCTGGAAGCCGGCTCGAATTCTTTGTTAATCAGGTCATACATGCATTTTTCAAAATGCGCCGGATTATGCGGTCCTAAATATTCACAGACATATTTGGATTTGCCGAAATCACGGATATTTACTTTTATTACCTCGGGATAACCTGCGATTACCGCACAGTTATAATGGTTCTCACCGCGCTTTTCGTTAAAATTAAACGTCAGGCAGGGGAAGAAAATATAATCCACTTCCTCTTCGATCAGCTGCATGATGTGCCCGTGAACCATTTTCGCGGGGAAACATACCGTATCCGAAGGGATTGTTCCCTGTCCTTTGATGTACATTGCGCGGTTTGAGAAACCGGAAATCTTTACTTCATAACCGAGATTCGTAAACAGCGCATGCCAGAACGGGAACATCTCGTACATGTTGAGTGCCAAAGGAAGACCGACGGTCTTCTTTGATGACGAACAGGTGCTTTGCACATCGGCTTTATTGGCTGCATTCCCCAGTAAATCCTTAAAATACTGGATTTTATATTCATACAGATTCAGCGAATTGTCCGCCGACTTCTTCGTAACCGGCTTTTCGCACTTGTTTCCGCCGATGAACTTACGTCCGCCGGGGAATGTATTTACGGTCAGATTGCAATGATTGTTGCAACCGTTACAGTTAATGCTCTTGGTTTCATACGTAAATGTATCCAGCTCTTCTTTGGTAATCAGGCTTGCGCTTTCTTCCGCACTGACTTTGCTGTCTTTTGCATAGAGCGCTGCGCCGTATGCGCCCATCATACCTGCGATATCGGGACGGATAACATTTACACCGAGCTCTTTTTCAAATGCACGCAAAACAGCGTCATTTAAGAAGGTACCGCCCTGAACCACAATCCGTTCGCCGAGTTCTTTTGCGGTATTTACACGAATAACCTTGTAAAGCGCATTCTTAACAACACTGTAGGAAAGGCCTGCAGAAATATCTTCCACGGATACGCCTTCCTTCTGCGCCTGCTTTACCGAAGAATTCATGAATACGGTACATCTTGAACCCAGATCCACGGGAGATTTACCGAACAGACCGATTTTTGCGAATTCGTCAATCGGATATCCCAATGACTGTGCAAAAGTCTGTAAAAAAGATCCGCAACCTGAGGAACATGCTTCGTTTAAGAAAATATTGTCAATCGCGCCGTTTCGGATTTTAAAGCACTTCATGTCCTGTCCACCGATGTCGATAATAAATTCCACATCGGGCAGGAAAAACTTTGCAGCCGTAAAATGGGCAACCGTTTCCACGATTCCCAAGTCAATGCCGAGCGCGGATTTCATCATTTCCTCGCCGTAACCGGTTACCGCGGCGCGCGTCACCTTTAACGAAGGATACTTCTCGTACATTTCTTTTAAAAGTTCCACGACAACGTCAATCGGACGTCCGCCGTTTGATGTATAGCGCGAATAGCAAATCCGGCCTTCCCGGTCAATCAGAACAAGTTTTAAAGTGGTGGAACCGGAGTCGATTCCGAGGAAGACTTCCTCTCCGCTTTCGGGGTTAAAATCTTCTCTTTTTACAACCGTTGCTTTGCTGTGGCGTTCCAGAAACGCATCATATTCGGCTTTATCTTTAAACAAAGGATCCAGCGCGGATTCCGCGGAAAATTCCTTCTTCTGTCCGATTACCTTTACCGCTTCTTTTAAATCCACCGGTTCGGTTGCGTAATATGCGGCACCCAAAGCCACAAAAAGAAGGGAATCCTGCGGTAAGGTTCCCTTTAAATGCAAAGCTTCGTCGAAGCTTTTGCGAAGATAGGACATAAAGGTCAATGGTCCGCCCAGATATACGATATTGCCTTCAATCGGGTGTCCCTGTGCAAGACCGGTAATGGTCTGGTTTACGATGGCTTTAAAAATACTTGCGGAAATATCCTCTTTTCTCGCGCCCTGATTCAAAAGCGGCTGAATGTCTGTCTTTGCAAAAACGCCGCAACGGGATGCGATGGAATAGATTTTATCCGATTTTTCGGCCAGATCGTTCATGTCATCTCCGGTGATATTCATCAAAGATGCCATCTGGTCGGCAAAAGCACCGGTACCGCCTGCGCAGGTACCGTTCATACGGACTTCCAGATTGCCTTTTAAGAAAAGAATCTTGGCATCCTCTCCTCCGAGTTCGATGACACAGTCCGTTTCGGGAAGACGGTTTGCCACCGCCACTTTGGTTGCATACACTTCCTGAATAAAAGGAATTCCGGCATTCTGCGCAAGTCCCATTCCGGCGGATCCGGAAATCGACAGATACACAGGTTCCTGAATGTCGAATTTCTCAATAAGCCCTTCCATGACTTCCCTGGTCTTTTCGGTAATCATGGCAAAATGACGCTCATAACTGTTATGAATGATTTGATTGTTCTCGTCCAGAACCACGCATTTAATGGTGGTGGAGCCGACATCAATACCGATTCTCATGCTGTTTTGCAGCCTTTCAGATGATTTTTAAAGTTTGATAAATCCTTTTACAAAACGAAGGTAGGAAAGCCCGATTTTACTCCATTTAAAACCGAGTTTGTTCAGTTCTGCGTTTGTATATTCATTACTCATCGGAATATTCTTCGATGAGGACGCAATCGCGTTATAGAAGGATAAAACCATAACGCTCTTATCATGAATCTGCTCGCGCAGACTCTTTTCAAACAATTCTCTCGGCACACGTTTTGCATGAAGCATAAACTTTTTGCTAAGCTGTTCGA
>JAEEGL017038863.1_pt1 | contig 15496 bp, 13 predicted proteins | sample 9134231 | NCBI WGS metagenome assembly JAEEGL01 (sample SAMN16246548, study PRJNA631951) | gut metagenome | biome: gut microbiome; feature: rumen; material: fiber-attached | host: Bos | place: Iran: Karaj | collected 2018-10
TACTTATGTCAAGCCTTCGGTCCATGATGCAGAACACCAGGTAGGCCAGCAGACCAATACACAGAAAAGCCACCGACACCAGCAGTGGGGTGCTCAGTGCATAGTGGCGAGTTATGGGGGCTGAGACACTCAGCGCAGCCGCCGTGCCCAAGCGCGCCATGGCCAGCTGTATGCCCATGGCTAGAGCCAGCTCATGGCCTGCAAACCATCGCCTTCTGCCGTGTGGATGAAGACGGCAGCATCAACAACGACCACGACATCCACCTCCGTGCACAGCGTGCCGCCGAGGCTGTAGCCCGCCGGAGAGGATGGAAGACGGCAATGGATGTACGTACTGGGAACGCGGAACACATCTTCTCTGTCTGTGAGGCTGTCCTGAAGGCCATGCCCGAATGGTCGTGGGCTGACTATGTGAGACGTGTCGAGAGTGTGGATGGTGGAAGACTGCAGGTAAAGGCAAGGAAGACACGCTGGGGACCCGTCAAGGGCTATTCCATCATCCAGGATGGTATCAGTTACAAGGCATCGGAGCTGGGTAGGGCAGGAACCTGACCTATCCGAAGCTTTCTGAAACGTGGAGGAAGCTTCATTCCACGGCAGCGCAACGTTCAGGAGAAAGACCGGCCACTCAACAGTCTGCCGTCAACTCCAAAGAAACCATCCCGTTCCCGCTGGAACCAAACGACAAAAAGCAACCACAGGCATGGAAGCCCATGCAACAGCCTGCCACGACCAATGTTTTGTCAAGTCAGGAAGCACAGACAAGACCAGGGATTGACTACACCGCCATGTCACCGGGATGCAGCCCTATAGACATATACGTGGACGGCACGGAACATCGCCTCTATCTCCCTCAGCATGTCCTTGACTATTTCGATGGCGAATTTGACAATGCGGAAATCGTCAACTGGGAGCCATTGACGAATCTCGCCTGCGCCTATTTTGCCGCGCTACTTGCTCCTGACATCCCAGCATCGGCAGGTGGCGGCGGTTCTGCGAGCGATTCTGGCTGGGGACGTAAGAAGGACGAGGATGACATGGAGTTCGCCCGTCGTTGTGCAGAGCAAGCAATGATGGACATTGGCGTTCAGGTCAAGAAGAAATCACGCGGTATACACAGATAAGAAAGAAAGGAATGTAAAAATGGAAGAGAACAAAATAACAACAGATGACCTCCGGCGAATGCTCGACGTGAATCCCTCAGGTCAATGTATGGAAGGTGAAGCCAAGGTTGTCAGCGAGGCCGCCAAAGCCCTTGCCGATGCCACGGCATCGTTGAAAGAAGCACTCTCGCTCATGTCCTCAATGACAGGGCAAATCAGCGAGGCTACGACAGTCAAGATTCCCTATGATGCCATGCGACGGGTAAGGGATGCTGGCGAGGAAGCGGGAGAAACAGCAGCCAGGATCATTCGGGACTCAGTAAGTGAGGCCATGGCAGAGGCAAAGATAGAAATGAAGCACGTGTCCATGCCGTCCTCTGTCGCCACCTGTCTGCTGATTCTGATGCTTGCACTAGTCGGCTTTACCGTCTTTATCATTGTAGGGAATCATGCGTTATGGCACATTGACATGATTTGGGGAATGGCATGGAAATTTGGTGGAGGCATGGTTCTTTTTATCGCTATGACTCTTTGGGCCTGCCATAAAGAGTTGATGTAGATTTCAGAAGGAGCAAACTGGTTGTAGGTACAGCTTACTCCTTCATCAAACAATTATTTTACTTAGATTCGACCAACTGTCACGTCGATAGTTTCTTTATTTTCTTATGACTCTACCGTTTCCTCTTTTTCCCTAAGTTTGGTCATTTCTTGACCTACCAGCTGATGGGCACGGAAGAAATCGTTCAGCTCTCCCCGCAGATAGTTTTCCAAATCAGGAATCTGGTACAGGAATGGGAATGTAGATTTGCAATGCACATCCACAGTTTTCGCGACATCGTCGATGGTATACACCACCATTGTGGCACAGTTTAGGTTGGCCGTGTTGATAGCTTTCCGCAAACGGGTGAACTCGTCAATATCATACAACTCCACTTGTCCCCAATGCGTGTCATAAACAGTTATGTAGAACCTGTCATCAGATACCTCGACGAAAAAGTTCTCACCTTGATATGCAAAGAATATCCTGTCGCCCTCCTCCTCTTTCTCATACTGACAGCCAATGTTCTTTAGTGTCCTGAGGAATAGGCCTCTTGTCTTGTAGCTATTCATTTTTTCCTCTTCTGTCATTTCCGATTCAAGTTTTCTTGTTGTTTCCATATCTATGTGAGGCATAGGTCGTTGTCTTTCCCCGTTTTCTTCAGGAACGTCAACTCTCCTTATGGGAACATCAGTTCTCACCTCTTTGTAATCAATCAGCAGTTTAACCATAATTGCAAAGGCAAATAGTATTACAAGTAGAACGAAATACATCATAATTGTACATTATTCTTAATAATGGTCACAAGACCTGCCTGCCTTGTGACCAGGAAACTATTGTTCATCTAGGCAGCGATGTTGTTTTCTATCATGTAATCCTTATGCTTCTCTATCTTTTCAAGATACGATTGTATCTCATTGATGAAAGATTGTGCCTTATCACGCTTGTCACAAAGACCGTAATAGACTTTTTCCTCGGCATTATATTTTTCTTTGAAAGCAGCATATTCAGGATGCTCTTTGGCAAAACGTATATTACGTTCACAATCTATTATGCTCCAACTTTTCCCATGATACTCGGTTTCCTCTGCGATAGCGTTATACAGCTCCTCGCGCATTTTCTTGTATTCATCGTTCTTGGAACTCAGTTTATCCCATATCGGCTGTTCCTTGTCAATGCTTTTAAGATAGTTTTCCAGTGCTTTCTTCTTCAGGGAGATTGCATTTCGCAGTTCATGAACAACCGAGTAATTGCAATTCATGATGCGTCGGATATATGAACCGACCTTATCGGTAATAGGCACAAGTGTCTGAAGCTGGTCAAGGAAATCCAAGGCACCAGAAATCTTCTCGCCCTTGAATCGCACCAAATCATCACCAGTGATAACGATGCTGTAAGGATTGAAGAAACTCTCCTGTACTCTGTAATTGCTGGAACGATGTATCGCTTCCAAACCAGATACCATCTCCTCCACTTCGTTTAGAATATTCTTCTGAACGAAAGTGGCCGGATTACTTACTGCCGCATTATAAGTATCTGCAGTGAAAGCCATAGCCTTCATCCATTCCTGGTTCATAAGATGGTATTCCCTGGTATAGCGGATAATATCATGCGTGCTGGCTTTGCGGTAGTGTACCCAGTGTGAATATGGCAGTATTCCTATACCTTTATAGTATATCTGCAAGAAGAAGTAGCTTGCACTTCCATACCCAAAGTTAGTGAGATAAACCACTTTGATGTCGTCATTTAGATTGAATTCAGGCGTGGCCCAGCCTACCCGGCGGTGTGAATATGCCAACACCGTGGGGTCTCTATACAAATCGTTTGCCAAATCCTCCAACATAGCAGGCAATACACGATATGCTATGCGATTGTAGTAACTTTGACGTTCATCTCGGGCATAAGCCTCTTTGCCTGCCTCATCCCCTTTTTTGTCAAACTCGTCCATCTTCTTCCGATAATCAGCAAAAGAGACTGACGTCAGACAGGGAACCCATTGGTATGAGTCGGACAGGCAAGAACAGAAGTCAAAATCGTAAGTAAGATTTCTTAGCGAACTGCCTTTCACATAGTCCTGCAAGTCTAATACGGAACGGTTGTCGTTATCTGCCATCCGTTTAAGTTCTTCAAGTTGATTCTGGTACTTGAACTTCAGCTCAACAAAATCAACCTTTACTCGGTCTTCGTTCTCTAATTTGCGAAGAACGCATACATGCGTTTCATTCACCTTAACATTGTTCATATCCATAATAGTTTCCTTTAAAATGTTTTCTTGTTACATCCTATAATACCCAAATCATTCAAAAGGTAAACAGCCAAGAAAGATTATTCAGTTAAAAAAAGTTCAATAATCCTCCATTTTCTTTTTTCTTATTACCTTTGTAGCAAAATCTCTGTATGATGTACCGCTTCGTCCTTATATTGACTTTCATGGCTGCATTACCATTCGTGAGTAATGCGCAACGGAAACGAGCCTTTATGGTTGGAATCTCTAATTATCACTCCAATGGCTACAAGGTTTGGAACAACATTCATGGTGCAGAAGACGTAATGCTCCTGACACCAGAGTTGGAGAAAAAAGGATTCACCGTACAATCCATTACCAATGAGGATGCTACCTATCAAGCCATTGTCTCCGCTCTTGACGCTTTTATCACCTCATCCAAGAAAGGTGATATCGTCTATCTTCATTTCTCATGTCACGGCCAGCCTGTGGAAGACGGATTAAAGGGTGATTCTCTTGATGAGGAAGACCACTGGGACGAAGCAATAGTGCCTATTGATGCGGGGAAAGAGTATAGCGCCACTGGTTATCAAGGCGAAAGGCATATTACCGATGACGATTTAAACGCGCAGATAGTCAGTCTTCGCAAGAAGATTGGCCCCAAAGGGATGTTGTATTTGGCAATGGATGCCTGTCATGCCGGAACGATGTCACGAAAAGGAATTGAAACAGTAAGGGGAACGAATGAAGGGCTGACAAAAGCAGGAACGAAGTATAATCCTCCAAGATCAAATGTAAAACACTTCAACATTCCGAAGTCAGCAGATATGGCTTCAGCACTGATTTTAGAAGCTTGCCAATCCCGTGAACGGAACACAGAAGTCATAATTGACAGGAAAGAATACGGTGCCTTGTCTTATAATATATGGCAAGCGCTTAATGCCATGTCGTCATTCGACAGGAACTCGAAAGAAACATTCAAAACAAGCGTCGAGAACTCAACGAAGGTAGCTGGTCGATGGCCGCGAACCCAAACCCTCGTAATCGAAGAATAAAGTTGATGGCAATGGACAAATCATACGAAAAGGTCTTTGAACAATTCATAATACAGAATGAGCAAAGGGCGATAAATACGCTATCCAAACATTATTCTGTTTTATCTGGGGAGGATATCAAAAATATCATCTACGACTCTTATGTCGTTTTGCATCAGAACATAATAGCCAAAAAGGTAACAGAGCCTCTATATCCTTACTTCCTCAAAATTTGCAACAACCTGTCCTTAAAAGCTATAAGGAAGGACGGCAAACATGTTGTTCTCGGCATTAGTGATGCCAACATTCAACAGTCAAATATGATTTCGATGAATAAGGTTGAGAGCATACTGCAGGTTTGCCAAGAGCAAGAGTCTGTCATTAACGAGAAGAAACAACTCGTTCATGACGCATTGGGAGAAATGGCTACAAGATGCCGGGAATTGTTGTGGAGTTTCTATGCCGACGAATTGAGTTGGGCAACGATAGCCGAGCAATGTGGACTAAAGAATGCTGATACTGCAAAGGCTGCTGCATCAAGATGCCGCCAGACATTCAAGGAGAAGTACAACTATTTAAAAATGAAATTCTATGGCAAATAAAAATAATAGCGAAAGAATTGAGAGATATCTCCGGGAGCAAATGTCTCCAGAGGAAAACGATGCATTCCTGAATGAACTCCAGAATGATAAGGAGCTTCGCGAAGAAGCCCAGATGATGGCTTTGATGATTCAGGGGATGAAAGAAGAACGAGCAAGGCAGGATGCAGAAGTAACAGAAAAAGCTATCGCTGCCAACGAATTGGTAAAGAAGCCAGCTGCGATGATTAGAAGACTTCGTTGGCCATTGTCAATTGCCGCCATGTTCGTTCTCATCTTTGGAACCGCTTTACTATGGAACAACAGACAATCAGACACTAAGGCATTGTTCAATGATTATTATGAGCCATATACCGTACAGGGTACTCCTCGTTCTCCTTTTGGTACTGATTCAGAAGTAAAAGAGAAACTAGTCACTTTGTTTAACCAAGTTGGCACAGCTGAAGATATTTCTCCGGTTATCAAAGAACTGCAAGCAATCTATGATTCCATCGATTCTGAATATGAGTATAGTATATATGTAGATGACGTCGCATGGTATTTGGCTCTGGCATACTTAAAAGATAATAAACTTGAGAAAGCCAAAGAACTATTGAAACCTTTGGCAGATAATGGCAATGAAAAAGCAAAGAAACTCATGGAGAAAATCAATTAAGACCATCTAGCAAAATGAATGCTGCCCAATACTTAGGTTCGTTGTACTTGCCACCCTCTGTTTCACGAAGAAATTTCTGAGCGGACAGCAAAGACTGGTGCTTGCTTTGGCCCGAAAGCCAATTCTTGTAAAACTGGGTCATCAAGATTTGGGTGGCTTTGTCATCAACTTCCCAAAGGCTCATTAAGATGCTGTTTGCACCAGCTTTTTTAAAACCTCGTTGCAAACCAAAGACGCCCTCGCCCTGAGAAATGTCGCCTAACCCCGTCTGACAGGCAGACAGGACAACCAAATCAAGTCCTCGCAAATCAACATTTGCAATCTCTTTCGCAGTCAAAATGCCATCTTCAACGTTATCTGGCAAGTTTTCTCCTTCCAAAATATGGTTGGCACCAGACATTAATAATCCAGAACGCGTAAGAGCCTTGTCTTCAGCTGATGTCCTATTATCATCTAGAAGCATAAAACGATAGCCCTTATAATCAGCGTCTTCTTGTGTGTAATAGAACCCATGAGTTGCTATGTGTATTGTATTGATTCCTTTTCCAGATAATGACTTGAACGATTCTTCTGTTCCCATGGACATCGTATCTAACAGGCAAGTCCAATTTCCTTTTTGTAGTTCTGTACCAATATTTTCAACTTCCTCTTGAGTGTATTCAAGGTTGTTCTGAGCTCCACGTACACTCAATCCTCTAACATCGGCATGTTCTCCAAAGGTTTCACTTATTCTTGCTAGACTTCGACTACTATTTAGCGTGTCGAGGTCTGCATAATAATCCAATCCACCATATAATACGGCACGTGTACCTGTTTCACTTTCCTTTCTTGTCACCAGTTCTCGCGTAGAAGACAAACGATAAATATTGTATTCATCCATTCCTGGCAAATACTCTATACCTATATTATATAGTACTCCTGATGGTGAGAAATAGATATTCTTTACTCCCTGTAGTTCTTTTTGTAGTGGTTTCCATACCAAATCCGCCATTTCCTCGCATTGATAATATAACGTATCAGAAATAGATTTCAATTGTCTATATTCGAAAAGTGGTGTCATTTTTGGTTCGTCATATTCACTCTTTATGGTTAGTGCAGCATAAATTACACTGTCATTCTTTAATGGAATATCAATAAACTCAACCGCTATCTCATCTTCCTGTAGACTACTTTGTATATCATTCCATGTTATATTCATCAGTTGAAGAATATCATTATCTTTTAGTACTTTTTCTGCAAAGTACTCTTCTTGTTGTTGTAATGTATTATTTAAAGAGTCCAAATTCAAATGTCGTTCCGATACAGGAAGACTAATTAACTTGTTAAAAATCTCTTTATTTGAAACATATTCATCATACTTATTTAATAAAAGAGAATCGCCGCTCTCTTTTATAAGCTCCTTTATATTAATTTCAGTGTTTAAAAGAATTCCTTTTGCGAAAAGTGTATAATAGTCATAAATCATAGATGTGATTTGAGGCAGATTACATCTATATGCAAAGCCTAAATAATATTTGAATCTTTGCTGAAGCAACACTCCTATTATATATCTTTCATTATTTGACATTTCAGAGAAATTATGCAAACAATAATGCTTAAACCGTTCCGAAGCTTTCTCAATATATTGAGTAGACTCTTGGTACATTCCAATTTCTGAATAGTAATGTGAAATATTGTCTAACAGGTTTGCAATCCAAAAATCATTCATACTTGAAACTTCCATTAATACATTCAATGCTTCTTTGCCATATTCGATTGCTTTTATATTGTTCCCTTTATACGAATAACATTCTGCTATGATAGAATAAATAAAAGCATTACGAAGGTCTTTTCTTTGTCCCTTTTCATAAATGGATAAAGCCTCGATAGCATAGAAGATAGCGTTGTCATATTCTTTCATATCCATATATATAAGAGCCTGGTTATGTCTAAGTATTGCTATATATGGATGATCCGCAGCAACTGAGTTTTTTAAGATAGCGAAACATTTAAGACAGCTAGAAATTGCATCATCGTACCTTTCAATAAGACAATAGTAACTTGAAAGATTTAGAAACAAAATAGCAAAAATAGGATGTTCATCATTATAGATTTCTTTGTATATGTTTATTGCTTCTAAATTAAGTCGAATGGCTTTCTCATTATTGCCGATATTGGAATTACATACCCCCAAAAGGCTCAAAGCTGCAGCACGCGAAGGATGATGAATTCCATATGTTTTTTGAAAAACATCCAATGCTTTTTGCCCAAATATAATTGCTTCTTTGTCATATCCTTGATCTGATTTACATTTTGCCCAAATAAACAAAATAGTAGCATATTCAACTGTGTAGTCCATGCCTTCTTTTTCATATATATGAGAAGCATATTCACATAATTGGCTGGCTTTTGTTGCCTTTCCATATTCATAGTAATAGTCTGCTAGTGAGCCAACAATCTTAGCGTAACTCACAGAAGATTTCCCTTCAATCTCCTCAATAATGGATATGGCTTCTTCTCCTATTTTTATGGATTGTTCAAAAATTCCCAGATCCAAATGATTGTCTGCCAAGACCATCAAGTAGTCAGCATAATCCGAATTTTTCTTGCCCATACACTTTTCTTGGATATTCAAAGCCTCAGTAATCAACTCCATAGATTCTGTGTAATGTGCTTGTTCGTAAAGGCATTTAGCTAGCAGACTTAATGATTTTGCATAACTGGGGCTATCCTTTCCATAAACGACTCTATTAACGTCTAAAGCTTTTTCCCCAAATAATAGAGCTATTTCGTAATTTGCGTATTCATAGTTATAATTAGCAAGGCTATCTAACATCACTGCATATTCAGCAACAAGCATGCCACCTATTTGAGTGACATCTTCACATACTACAGAGTCATTCCTGCTTCCATCATATACTTTTAATAGCAAGTCCGTGGCTTTAGGAAACTCACCAGCCCGATAGCTCTTTACGCCTTCAATAATCCAATATCTTACACTATCGCCACTTTCGGTTACACTTTGGCCATATATGTTTCCTAACATACATTTCGCAAAAAGCGCAATGCTAATTAATAAAAGCCTGATATTCATAGCTGTTATTTGGTTTTTATTTTGCAAAAATACGAAATAATTCCATGAATCTTTTATTCTTTCGTAAAAAACCATTTTTTTTGTTTACCTTTTCTTGTTTTTGGGTATAATAAGACGTAAACAACAAACAATATTAACATTTTAAACATCAACAATTATGAAAAAGTTATTTCTTACAATGGTCGCCCTCGTGGCAATGGCAACAACAAGTTTTGCACAGTTCTCGTCAATAACAGATCGGGACATCGACAATTTCCTGAACTCTTACAGTTCGAGTAGCGTATCGTACAACTTGCCGTCAGTGACGTACTCTGTACCTACTGTGACCTACACCGTGCCCAAAGTGACATACACGGTACCGAATGTGATATACAGTGTTCCAAGCACCGTGAATTACAACACAACGAGCGTTAGTGGATATGTACGCAGCAATGGCACTTACGTTGACAGCTATATCCGCACGATGCCTAATAGCACGAACTGGGACAACTTTTCCACTCAGGGCAATTCCAATCCCTACACGGGTTCAACGGGCTATAAGGCAAGGGACTATTCCATCGGCGCATATAACTATGGCTCAGGACACACAATTCATACAGGCTCCCGTGGAGGCCAGTACTATTACAACAGCAACGGAAACAAGGTATATGTTCCTAAGCGCAGGTAAAGGTTTATTCACAACCAGAGAAGGGGGGCATCATTGCCCCTCTTCCTGTTCAATGCCATCAAGTAAAACAAACGCGGCCCAATACTTTGGTTCATTATACTTGCCTCCCTCTATTTCCCGGAGATATTTCTGGGCTGATAGCAGAGACTGGCGCTTGCTCTGGCCCGAAAGCCAATTCCTGTAGAACTGGGTCATTAGTATTTGCGTAGCCTTGTCATCAACCTCCCAAAGACTCATTAAGATGCTGTTTGCTCCTGCTTTCTTAAAGCCGCGTTGTAATCCAAACACACCTTCACCTTGTGAAACATCGCCTAATCCTGTCTGACAGGCAGACAGAACAACTAAATCAAGGCCTCGCAAGTCAATGTTGGCAATCTCTTTGGCAGTTAATATGCCATCTTCAACATTGTCTGGCAGCATCTCACCCTCTAGAATGTGGTTGGCTCCTGACATGATTAGCCCAGAACGAGTTAAGGCTTTATCTTCATCAGTAACGATAAAATTATTCGTTTGCATAAAATTAGGTATGATGTTGTCTGCTTCTTCTGGAGTATAATAAAAGCCATGTGTGGCAATATGCAGGCAGCGGATTCCTTTCATAGAAAGAGACTTAAAAGATTCTTCTGTGCCGATTTCTGCAGTATCTAAAAGACATGTCCAATGGTCTTCTCTTAATAACTTCTCAATCTGCTCTACTTCTTTTTTAGTGTGTGGTAGATATTCTTTTCCTCCTCGTAGTTTTATGCCTCTTATATCAGTATGTTCAACAACTGCATAATCAATAGGATTCAGAAAAGTGTCCTTGTCTATTGTGTCGTTTTTAGAATAATAATCCAGTCCGCCATAAAGGACTGCTCGTTTTGTCATTGGCGCTGTTTCATTCCGTGCCACCAACTCACGAGTAGAAGAAAGGCGACAAATATAGTAGTCCTCCATGCCAGGCAAAAATTCGATACCTATATTATATAGAACGCCTGATGGGGAAAAATAAATACTCTTGATTCCTTCCAACTCCAATGACAACGGTTCCCAAACAAGATTGGTCATCTCCTTACATTGATAATATAACGTATCTGGAACCAACTTCAATTGTTTTTCCTCAAACAGAGCCGTCAACTTAGGATATTCCGAATCTTTGTGAAGAGAAAGTGCCGCATATATTGATTGATTCTGATTCCACAAAGGAAATTCAATAAACTCAATTGCAAGTTCATTTTCCTTCAAAATACTTCGCACGTCTTCCCAATGTGGGAAAAAAGTATCCAATGCATGAATGCTGTCAAGATGAGCAATGAGACCTCTCTGCAGATGAACTATTTCCCAGTGTTTTTCTACCGCACTCAAATCATGTGCCTTAATCATAGACTGATAATTGTGTATTTCTTTGTCAATTCGAGTACTATAGTCTATTGAAATAGAGTCTAGTGTGGCTTTTAGATACTGGCGTAACCTGTTTCCTGTAGTTAATCGAAACTCCTTTGTAATCAAAGCACCATTGTAAGCTTTTTTGCATAAGTCGGCAGAATTCGTTTTGTATGCGAAATATGGTATGTGAGTTGCCAAAGTCGGTGAGTAGGCAATATCAAACACTTCTTCATAATATGCCCCAGGCGTTATAATGGTTGGTTCTTTAATAATATCCTTCAGCCCCTCTATACTTTTTTCATACTCTTCTTCACACAAAGATAACAGCATTTCATAATTACCAAGGACATAATGGTAATATGGATTCTTTCTGTCATACATTATTGCACTTGCAATATCTCCTTTTGGAAAGTAGCAATTTCCTATCGCCTTAGATACTGATGTGTGCATAAGGTCTACATAAGTCACAGATTGTTCGCAAGAAAGATAGTCATGGTTGTACCATACTTCAGAAATCCACTCATTTCGTCTTTCATTGTACAAACTGTCTATGGCTAAATACTGCATTAGAGCTACATCAAAATGCTGAAAGTTGCGGTTGTAGTCTGCTATGTTGTTTAATGCACTTGCATAAATCCATGAACCAGGGTAGTGTAGCTTAGCTTTATCCCTAACTTCTTTCCATATATTTATGCTACTATAGGTAGGATAAAATGTCTTGGAAGGACGGATGTCAAGATCTGAGCCGATGTTCATTAGACGCTCAAGATATTTCCTGCTACTTGTGTCATATATGTGGCTGCAGACATCAATTATCTCATTGTCAAGTTCAGGAATCCTTTGCGTTTGGCCATCCATAATCAATGCTTTCCTATATAGAGAAAGAGCGTGTTCATATTTTTTGTTGTACTTGCCAAAAGACTTCATCATTGGTATTAAGGATTCACACCATTTAATAACATTTGGTAGGTGTTCCCCATTTATATTAAGCTCAATATTACTTAGGAGCATACCAACTTCAACCAATTTCTTTATAATCTCGTCATTCCCTTTGTAATCAAGCCAATGATATGTATTCTCAAACTGTGCCAATATGTCTTTATCGTCAGGTGAGGAATTTAAGAAAAAATCTAAGACCCGATATTTTGATAATATACTTTTTGAGATCTTCTTTTTTGCTTCTGGGGTACAGACAAGCCAGGACTTCCTGACATATTGATTCAGAAGATATGCCGCTATGCCATATTTCCCTTGTGAAACTAAGGTGTCTATATGATTTTCGTACGCAGGAAGCAAGTCCTCAAATGGTTTGGTCGCTTTCCTGTCATCAAAAGGAACTGGAAAACTTATGTAATGAGAGGTACGTTCAATCACTCCCCCTGTAGAAAAAATCGGTTCATAGTGTTCTTCAAAGAACACCTTGGTTCCTCCTTTATATGTAGTGCGCGGGTGACGATTGATAGGAAGAGTTGTGTAAATGATACGATATTCTTTGCCTTCTGCTTTTAGCGTTTCATCCATTTCGCTAAAGACCCAGCATCCATTTTCCGAGGGGACAAAGTAGCCCTTTAGTATCGTACAGTCATCTCTGAATTCTATTGTCTCATACATCCACAGTGCCCACCCTAAATCTTTTGACACACCAAGACTAACCGTCTGCGTAAAAGCGCGTAAAGGCAATAGAAGTAATAAAAACGAAATAATTATTTTCATATGGCTTCCAGAGTGTTCGTATTACAAATAATAACGAGCAGAAATCGTTTTACAGGTTCTATAATGCTTATAGTGTGCAAATATACTGCTTATTTTTCAATCAGCAGTAGTTAGTTATTATTTTTTTTGTCTATTTTATTCTAAAAAGAATAATATCTATGTTTACCTTTTCCTGTTTTTGGGTATAATAAGACGTAAACAACAAACAATAATCACAATTTAAACATCAACAATTATGAAAAAGTTATTTCTTACACTGGTCGCCCTCGTGGCAATGGCAACAACAAGTTTTGCACAGTATTTCACTATTTATCAGCCGGCAGGGTATAACACAGAAGGCAGTTCTTCAAGGTCTTATATCCCTGACTTCTCAAACTTGTATCAAAACACCTATAAGCCAGTTGTATTGACTCCCCATCCCAGTACTGTCAACTACAACTCCACATACGTTGACAGCTATACCCGCAATGATGGGACTTTCGTACAAGGGCATTACAAGTCTATGCCCAACAGCATGAACTGGGATAATTACTCTACAAAGGGCAACACCAACCCCTTTACTGGAACAACGGGCTATCGCGCAAGAGACTATTCGAGTGATGCATATAACTATGGAGCTGGGCACACCATCCATACAGGATCACGGGGAGGACAATATTATTATAATAGCAATGGTCGTAAGACTTATGTTCCAAAACGAAACTTGTGGTAGTCATGCAAAATCAGGCTGTTCTAACTATCAAGAACAAAAGCGAGGTGATTTATCTGCCATTGAGCAATGTCCTTTATTTCCAAGCTGATGGAAACTATTGTAATATCTACTTTGCTGATGGGAGCGTGCTCAACACGCTCACCTATCAGCGAGCAGAAATAGCGAGGATGATGGACGAGCAATTGCAGGAAGAAGACCGAAGAGACTTTGTGATACTTGGGAAATCATATCTGATAAACAAGAACTACGTACTTCGTATTCAGCCAAGCAGGCAGCTCCTGACTTTCCAAGTGAACAGGTTTGGAACAACGAAAAAGATAAGTATCAAGGCAACAGCAAAGGCCCTCAATCTGTTGGTGCAGCATATCGAGGCATTTTCCAATAGTCCTTCCGAATGACTTTCATACCCACAACACCCCTTTTTGTACACTATAAGGGTTAGAGCAGAGGCGCCTTGCCTGAATCTGATTACCTTTGTAAACTCTATAGATAAGAAAGAACGATTGACTCGATAAAACCAGAGTTGATAGTCTCCCGTTCTCAAAACAATAACAACCGATTCAGGGGATTAATCGGTCAAAAACATTTCAAAAAAATGAAAAAAGCATTATTTATGTGTCTGGCTATGTGTCTGCTGTCAGTGGCAGCATATGCGCAGAAAGAGGTGATGGTAAAGGCAGGTACGCTGGTGCCATTGCAAGTAACTAACCCCACAAAAGCCGCTGACGTCACAGTTGGCCAGAAAGTGGCATTTAGGGTCTCTCGTGACATCAACGTAGATGGCGTGACTGCAATCCCATACGGAACAATCGTCAATGGTACCGTCTATGAAGCCAAAAAATCTTCATGGTGGGGAACCAAGGGCCGCTTGGGCATCAAAATTTCTGAATTGTATGGCCCCAATGGGGAAATGATTCCTCTTACGAATGGCGATGTATATGTTACTGGAAAGAATCGTACAGCTCTATCTGTTTGCCTGTCCCTTTGCCTTGTATGGCCAGCATGCTTTATTTGCGGTTCAAAAGCTGAAATTCCAGTTGGATATGAAATTCAAGCGAATGTGGCTGCAAACACTTTAGTGAAGGTGAATTAGTCCGTTAGGTCAAGGGCATCTGTCCAAATTTCTAATTGGCTTCGTGCTACGAAATTTGGGACAGATGCCCTTGAAAACTGGATCTGGGGAGGGTATACATGAAGGCCTATAGAGAAGAATGTCTGGAGAATCGTCTCCAAAAGAAGAAAGGTAACTATTTTGAGTTTCCTTACAAAATCGGAGTCAGTGATACCTTACGAGATGAACGCTGTGATACCTTAGGAGAGCATGATAGTAGAGGAGCTTATATGCTGAAAGGGGCGGATTGTTACGATAGACTTGTACGCCCATAGGAGTGGGTGAAAAAGCAATGGCACAAACACCGAAATTGGGAGCGATATACCCGAGAGATGGCACTACACCTATTCAACACGCCAAATACACGCCAAACAAGATAAAAAAAATCTCCACGCTGTTGATTTTCAACGACTTGGAGATTTCTTCTGTGTCGACACTTGGACTCGAACCAAGGACCCCCACCATGTCAAGGTGATACTCTAACCAGCTGAGCTATGCCGACTTGTTGTTTGTTCACTCTTCAGCGAAACAACTTTATGCATCCCGTAGGGAGCATGTAGGGGAAAATGACTTGTTAATCAACAATAATACCCATCTTTGTTAAGTTGATTCTAACTAACTTTGCCGCTCATTATATGCATAAAGGAGTTAACAAGAGAATTTATTTAAGCAACTATCTCCATAATTGCCGTGCAAAGGTAA
>JAEEGL010226776.1_pt1 | contig 15495 bp, 13 predicted proteins | sample 9134231 | NCBI WGS metagenome assembly JAEEGL01 (sample SAMN16246548, study PRJNA631951) | gut metagenome | biome: gut microbiome; feature: rumen; material: fiber-attached | host: Bos | place: Iran: Karaj | collected 2018-10
AAGGAACTTCCTATCAGATATTCCGAGTATGACGTTCTTCACCGTAAAGAGAAGTCCGGACAGATGAACGGATTGTTCAGAGTTCAGGAGTTCCGTCAGGATGATGACCACACATTCGTAACTGAGGCTCAGATCAAGGATGAGATCAAGGACGTTATCGCTATCGCAGACGAGATCTACAAGACATTCGGCCTTACATACCGTGCAGAGTTCTCCACAAGACCTGAAGACTTTATGGGTGACATCGAGTCTTGGAACAGAGCGGAGGCTGCTTTGAAGGAAATCCTCGACGAGAAGTACGGTGAGGGCAATTACGAGATCAATGAGGGCGATGGTGCTTTCTATGGACCGAAGATCGACCTTCAGATCAAGGATGCACTCGGAAGAGAGTGGCAGTGCGGTACAGTACAGCTCGACTTCCAGCTTCCTCATAACTTCGAACTTACATACGTTGACCAGGATGGTTCCCAGAAGATGCCTATCGTTATCCACAGAGCTATCTTCGGCTCTCTTGAGAGATTCATCGGTATCATCACAGAGCACTTCAAGGGTGCATATCCTTTCTGGCTCAATCCTTTCCAGGTTGCTATCGTACCTATCAGAGAAGAGCACAATGAGTATGCTAAGAAGGTTGAGATGGCTTTGAAGGAAGCTGGTATCCGTGTTGAGGTTGATTACAGCGACATCAACATGAGAGATAAGATCAAGAGATTCAAGAACATGAAGGATCCGTACATTCTCGTTCTCGGTAACGAGGAGGCAGCTGCTGAGCAGGTTTCCGTTAATGTCAGAGGTTCCAACCAGCAGGTTAGAAACGTTCCTCTTTCCACATTCATCGAGAAGTGTAAGCAGCTCAACGCTGACAGAACATTGGAGCTTCCTTCAGAATTCTGATAACAAATCTAAGCAATATAAAACAGGACCGGACAGGTCCTGTTTTTGTTTGTGATTAATTATCTTTAGCAACCCTCGATAAACTCTTTGATTATCTCAACCCACTGAAGAAAATCATCGACCGCGATGTGCTCATTTGCCTGATGGCACTGATCTTCCTGCCAAGGAGTCTGAACTCCGAATGCGACAGTGTTCGGTATGTGTCGTGCGTAGGTTCCGCCGCCGATGGCCATCGCTTCGTTAAACTGTTCACGGTACTCTTCCTTGAAGCCCGTGAACTTATCCATGTGCTTATTCCAGATCTTCGTAAGACCTTGGATGGATGAGGAATCCTTATCCATATAAAGAGCATCCATGGCATTGATGACATCTGTTGTGAATCCGTACTCTGAAGCCTTCTTAGTTAGATTATCTATTACATTCTTAAGCTTCACCGAGTAGGGGACTCTGAAGTCCAAAGTAAGAGCACAGTCGTCGCCATCTGCTTTAAGAATGCCTATGTTAGCGGATAGCGCACCGGACTCGTCGACCGTATCGCATCCGGTGAAAGCAATGCCGTCAAAATCCTTAATGAATCTGAGAATAGGGTATTCTGTGATGTCTATACCGCGGGATTCGATCTCATTGACAAGAAGACTTATGGCATTGATTCCAAGCTCCGGCCTCGAACCGTGTGCGGGCTTGCCCTTGGCGCTGATCTCAGTTCCGTTAATTACGCACTTGGCTTTGGCAGGTACCATGTTTGCAGCGGAACCGCCCTCGGCACAAAGACCGTTATTGTTCTTACCAACGACTTTGATGTGAAGAATGCCTTTCTCACAGTAGATAGCAGGGAACTCAGCATCAGGCGTAATAGCGAAAGTCGGGATCTCTTCATGTTCAGCATAGTACTCTATACAGGAACAGGTGCGCTCTTCGTCCGTTCCCATGATAAGGCGTACACGGAAGTTTGTGGGCGTCTTTCCTTCTTCGAGCAGCTCCTTCATAGCGAAATAAGAAGCTGCAGCAGGACCCTTGTCATCTACTATGCCTCTTGCGTACATGGCGTTGTCCTTAAAGGTGAGGGTAAAGGGGTCCGTTTCCCATCCGTCTCCTATAGGAACCACGTCGAGATGGCATATGATGCCTATAAGCTTCTCGCCCTCGCCGAACTCTATCCAGCCTGCACGGTCTCCCGTAACACCCGTTCTGAATCCGTGGCGGGCAGCTTCCTCTAGGAAAAAGGATAGTGCTTTACGAGGTTCTTTACCATAGGGTGCACCCTCTTCAGGGGTGCCGCCGACAGACGGAATAGATAAAAGATTTGTAAGAAATTCCTTCTGATAATCAGTTAATGACATTATTTTGCCTCCATACTTGCGTATATACATTTCATTTGATATTATACACGGGCATAAAAAACACGTGAGGCGAAAAATCTTTGTGCTTTCAGGGAAAGTTTAGGCCACACGGAAGAAAAACAAGGAGGAATATTTTTTATGCCCGTTATTTTAATGAAGCAGCTGCTTGAAGCAGGCGTCCACTTTGGACATCAGACAAGAAGATGGAACCCTAAGATGAAGGAGTACATCTTCACAGAGAGAAACACCATCCACATCATCGACCTTCAGAAGACTGTCAAGAAGATTGACGAGGCTTATGATGCTATGAAGGAACTCGCTGAGAAGGGTGACATCCTCTTCGTAGGTACAAAGAAGCAGGCTCAGGATTCCATCAAGGAAGAGGCTGAGAGATGCGGTCAGTTCTACGTTAACAACAGATGGCTCGGCGGCACACTTACAAACTTCAAGACAATTAAGACAAGAGTTGCAAGACTTCTTGAGCTCCGTGAGATGGAGAAGGACGGTACATTCGATGTACTTCCTAAGAAGGAAGTTGCTAAGCTCAAGCTCGAGATGGCTAAGCTCGATCTCAACCTCGGCGGTATCGTAGGTATGGATCGTCTTCCTGCTGCTCTCTTCATCGTTGATACAAAGAAGGAGCACCTCGCTGTATCTGAGGCAAAGAGACTTGGTATTCCGATCATTGCTATCGTAGATACAAACTGTGATCCTGATGAGATTGATTATGTAATCCCCGGTAACGACGACGCTATTCGTGCTGTTAAGCTCATCGCTGGTAAGATGGCTGATGCAGTTATCGAAGCTCACCAGGGTGAGGACTTCGTAGCTCCTGAAGCTGCTGAGGATCTCGAGGAGCCCGCAGAGGCTGAGTCTATCGAGGAGATCGCTGCTTCTGAGGAAGCTTGATCCCGTTAATTAATCACAGGAGGAATAATCATGGAAATATCAGCAAAACAGGTAAAAGAACTGCGTGACCTCACAGGTTGCGGAATTATGGACTGCAAGAAGGCTCTTATCGAGGCTGAAGGCGATGTAGAGAAGGCTAAGGACTGGCTCCGTGAGAAGGGCATGGCTAAGGCTGAGAAGAAGGCTAGCCGTGTTGCTGCAGAGGGTGTAGTTGCTTCCGTTATCTCTGATGACATGAAGACAGGTGCTATCGTTGAGGTTAACATCGAGACTGACTTCGCTGCTGCTACAGATAAGTTCAAGGCTTTCGTTGAGGACGTAAAGACTCAGATCATGACAGTTAAGCCTGCTGACATCGATGCTCTCAAGGCTTCTGCTATGTACAATGATTCTTCCAAGACAGTTGAGCTTGCTACAAAGGAAGCTATCGCTGATATCGGTGAGAATACATCTGTAAGAAGATTCTCTCTTTATGAGGTAAACGGCAACGGTGCTATCACATCTTACATCCACATGGGCGGTAAGGTTGGCGTTCTCGTTGAGTTCTCCGTAAGCGATGATTCTGTTATCAAGACAGACGCTTTCCAGACAATGGCTAAGAACATCGGAATGCAGATCGCTGCTTCTAACCCTTCTTGGGTTGCAGAGTCTGAGGTTCCTCAGGCAGCTCTTGACAGAGAGACTGAGATCATCAAGAACAAGGCTCTTGAAGAGGGTAAGCCTGCTCAGATCATCGAGACAAGAATCGTTCCCGGTCAGATCAAGAACTTCTACAAGCTCAACGTATTGCTTGATCAGGAGTACGTAAAGGACGAGGACAAGACTATCGCTCAGTACATCGAGGCTGAGTCCAAGGCTATGGGCGTAGAAATCTCTGTTGCAAGATTCACACGTTACGGTCTCGGCGACGGTATCGAGAAGAAGGAAGAGGACTTCGCTGAGGAAGTTAGAAAGCAGGCTGGTCTTTAATTCTTAAGACCATTGCTTCATCTTAAGTTAATAACTGCCGGTCGGATTTATTCCGGTCGGCAGTCTTCATAAGAAGGAATTATGATTTATTTTGATAACAGCGCTACAACTAAACCCTGTGAAGAGGTTATCCGTACGATAAACGAAGATCTTACGGGCGATAACTGGGGGAATCCCGGATCACTTCATAAGCTTGGAATTATCTCGGGCAAGGGCTATGAGAAAGCTTTGGCTGATTGTGCTTTTGTGCTTAACTGTAATAGCAAGGAACTAATTGTAACTTCATGCGGAACCGAAAGTGCCAATACAGCTATCACAGGTTACCTAAAGGCTAATCCCAGAAAAGGTAATGTTATTATCTCAACAAGGACTGAGCATAAGTGTACTCTTGAAACATTGAGCCTTCTTGAGAAGCAGTCGTATGTTATCAGATACGTCGACGTTGATAAGACCGGAAAGCCTTTGCTTGATGATTTAAGAAACATGATCGATGACAACGTCGCATTACTTTGTTTTACTCACGTTAATAACGAGACGGGATCCATTCTTCCGTTAGATGAGATCTTGAGTATTAAGAAGGAGCTTCGCCCTCAGGCTGCAGTTTATCTTGACTGCGTTCAGTCATTGGGAAAGCTTCCAATCAATTTAAAAACTCTTGGTATCGATATGGCGGCTTTCTCCGCACATAAGATACATGGAATTAAGGGCGTCGGATTGCTTTATGTTAAGGATGGCGTAAAGATAGATCCTTACATAATCGGCGGCGGACAGCAGAACGGAATGAGATCCGGAACACAGAGTCTGCCTTTGGCAGCTTCCATGGCAACTGCAATGAAGGAAGCCGAGAAAGCAAGAGAAGATGCCTTCTCAAATGTAAGTAAGATCAACGCCTACTTAAGGGAGGAACTCACATCAAGAGGTGCTGTAATTAATTCTCCTGATGATGCACTGCCGTTTGTGCTTAACGTTGCATTTAAGAATTTCCAGTCAGAAACAATGCTTCACTGCCTAGAGATGTATGACATATACATATCTACAGTTTCAGCATGTTCATCAAAATCCAAGAAGATCTCTTATGTTCTCGACAGTATGGGAATAGACAGGAGTATATCTTCGAACAGTGTGAGGCTTTCCTTTTCGCGTTATAATACCATGGAGGAAGCGAGAAGCTTTGTCGAGGCGATAGATGAGATTTATAAGCTTTATGAGGTAAAGGTAAGATAATGGCAACTAACGTAATACTGGCAAGAATGGGTGAGGTAACCCTTAAGGGTCTTAACAGAGGCCGTTTTGAGCAGCAGCTCATGAATAATCTGAGATACAGATTAAGAAGCTATGGCAAGCTTAATATCTTCCAGAGTCAGAGCAGAATCTGGATCGAAGCTAAGGAAGAGGATAACCCGTATTTTGCAGATAATGCTTCTGCAACAGAACTCATGACAGCTGTATCACAGGTGTTCGGTATTGTTTCCGTCAGCCTTGCAAGAAAGTTTAATGGCGATATTAATGATATCGATAATAATGCTTTGGAATATGTAAGGGAGCATCTTGATAATAATCCTTCTCACAAGACGTTCAAGGTAGAGTGCAAGCGCGGTAATAAGCACTTTCCTATGAACTCACCGATGATCTGTGAAGAGGTAGGTGCTTATCTTCTTGAGAATATTGAAGATCTTACTGTTGATGTACATAACCCTGATTTTATAGTTAATGTTGAAGTCCGTGACGATAACTATGTGTATGCAGGTAAGATCATGGGACACAGAGGACTTCCTGTTGGTACGGCCGGTAAGGGAATGCTTCTGTTGTCCGGCGGTATTGACTCGCCTGTAGCAGGATATATGATGGCATCAAGAGGTATGCCCATTGACGCTGTATATTTCCATTCATACCCTTATACTTCCGAGCAGGCTAAGCAGAAGGTAATTGACCTTGCTAAGATTGTCTCAAGATTCTCCGGAAGGATGAATCTTTACGTAGTTGATTTCACTAAGATCCAGCTTGATATGGTAAAGAATTCTACTCATGACATGCTTACTGTCGTAATGAGAAGAGTTATGCTTCAGATTGCTGAAGAACTTGCCAAGAAGAGCGGATGTAAGTGCCTTATTACAGGTGAGAGCTTAGGGCAGGTGGCAAGCCAGACTCTCGAGGCTATTGCTATCACAAATGAAGTAGTTGATATGCCTATCTTAAGACCTCTTATCGGCATCGATAAGGAAGCTACTGTTAAGATCTCAAGAGATATCGGCGCATTTGAAACATCCATACTTCCGTTCGAGGATTGCTGCACTATATTTGTTGCAAAGCATCCTAAGACTCATCCTAAACATGTGGATATCGAAGAAGCTGAGAAAAATCTCGATATAGCAGCTATGGTTAAGCAGGGCGTTGAAGAGAACCTTGAGGTTATCACCATATGAATATTGGCAAACTCACAAATGAGCAGTTGTCCAATCTGGTATTAAACAGACTTCCGGCACTGTCTTCATCCACCGTTGTCGGTTCAGATATCGGTGCTGATTGTGCGTGGATAGATTTGGGCGATCAGATGATGGTAATATCATCCGATCCTGTTACAGCGGGAGGAATGGAATCAGGTACGCTTACCGTTCATGTATCCTGCAATGACATTGCTGCATGTGGTGTGAAGCCTACAGGAATACTAATCGATATTATCGCTCCGCCTTCTTGCGCCGAGGAAGATATAAGCAGGATAGTAGAGGATGCATCTTCTGAAGCTAAGAAGATCGGCGTTGATATTGTGGGCGGTCATACCGAAGTATCTGAATCGGTTAATACGTTCATTGTTATATCTACGGCATTCGGTCTTGTCGGTAAGGATCATCCTGTTCCGTTGGGACATGCTGTAGAAGGGGACAGCCTCATCTTAACTAAGACCTGCGGTATTGAAGGTACGTACATTGCTGCGAGAGAACATAGAAGCAAGCTCTCTTCGCTGCCTTCAGAACTTGTTGATAGAGCATCGTCTTATTCTTCACTTATCTCAGTAGTGCCTGAGGGTGTTGTTACAGGTGCACTTGAATCTTCATCCGGATCTCTTAATGACAGAGGTTATAAGATCGGCGCAGCTGATCTTCTTCATGATGTTACTGAAGGAGGCGTGTTAGGTGCCGCTTATGAGATGGCTCACATCTCAGGGCTTGGTATTACTGTAGACGAGAGACTTATTCCGATTACTGATGAGACATCGAGAATCTGTGAGGTTCTTAATATCAATCCATTCAGATTAATTTCTTCAGGTTCTCTCCTTATCGCTACACCGGAACCCGACAGGATCCTTAAGGCGTTGTCTGATGAAGGAATCAATGCTGTTGTTATCGGCAAGTTTACTTCTAGGAATCAGGGATTTAATCGCGTAGATAAGGCAACAGGGAAGACTGTCGAGCTAACTCCGCCTGAAGCTGATGAACTTTACGGTATGTGATTATGAGGTTATTAAGAAGACTTATTGCATTCATCATAGTAATAGCGCTTGTTGTAGTATGCTACAGACACTTTAAGCCGGATATAGTAACCTTCTTTAACGAGGCCGGTCTTGATGTGCCCGGAGTGACAGATGATACTGTGCTTTTCCCGACTTCAGAGACAATAGTTAATCGTGACGGCCAGGTCACAATCGTTGTGAATATTCCTTCCACGTATGCTCAAGAATTAGACCAGAGTCATCTTGATGAATTGATGGCTGATTCTGACGGCAGACTGGTTGCATATAAGGAGGAAGATGGAAGTGTATCCGTTACGTTATCAGAAGAGTACAGGGACGAGATTCTTGTTCAGATGAGTTCCTATTATGATGATGTCGTGCTTGATAATTTAATTGGCGGAAGTATCATTTCCATAGCTCATGATGAAGCTTACACGATCTTTACGGTTACTTGTGAACCAGGCATGTCCGAAAGCGAGATCTTAACGCTTACAAGTAAGCTTTTCGCTGTGGGGAAGATGTATTCTTCCTTCTCGGGTAACGGTGAGCAGAGTGTAACCGTATACATAGTAAATGCCCAGGAAGGTGCAGTAACCAATTCCTATTCGTCAGACAATATCGCTCAAGGCTTGGCTTCAGATGCTCAGCACTGGGCTGGAGACGTGTTTGATCAGGCAATTACCAATATCGTAGAGGGCTGATATGAAGATAGAGAAGAAGACGTTGTTCCCGGTATTATTCCTGATAATCGCTTCCGTCATTACGATGACGGTCGTATCGGCTTCTTCTCCCATTTATCCTCTTAATGTATGGGATGATGCTAATGTGTATTTTACGGTAGGAAGAGGAATAATCCATGGTGATGTGCCTTACCGGGATCTTTATGAGCAGAAAGGACCTATCTTCCTGTTTATGTATGCACTGGCATCTCTTGTTTCCAACACGAGTTTTACCGGTGTATGGGTCTTCGAATGCATAGCAGCTTCGATCTTCTCGATAGTGTGTTGGAAACAGGTGAAACTCTTTGTTATGGATGTCCCTGCTTTCGCAATCGGACTTGTTCCGGTGTTTACGGGTATTATCTATACGATCGGTATGTTCAACTTTGGCGGTAATACAGAAGAGTTCTGTTTCCCGTTATTGTCCGTGGTTTTCTATATAGCATTAAAGGCGATTCATGATAAGCAGATTCCCGGTATGAAAGATGCTCTGATTACGGGTGTTATATCGGGACTACTGTTTTGGACTAAGTATACTTTCTTGGGATTTATTGCTGCTTTTATCCTGCTTCTAATCATCAAAGCTTTTAAGGCGAAGAAACTTCCTTTGCTCGGTAAAGATATAGCAGCATTCTTTCTGGGATTTGTCGTAGTCTCTTTACCCGTATTCGTTTACTTTGGTGTTAATAACGCTTTGGATTCTTTGTGGGAGTCTTACTTCTATAACAACATCTTTAATTACTTTACGCATGTTGAATACCAGGGTATATATTCTATTGCTGCTGTAAGGTTTGTTGTTATTCCGCTTATTGCACTTAAAGATACATGCATGATGAATCTCGATTTTACTGTTCTTTTTATATTGTCGATATTTGGAATCGCTTTCTTTGATAAGAAGTACAGGAAAGATGTAATCGTCCTTGCGGCTGTTACTTTCCCGATAGCATTGAAGGCTGTATTTACTCAGAACTTCTATACATACTATTACGGATACATTCTGGTTTTTTATTTTATCTTCGCTTTGATCTTTGTTTCAAAGGGTATCGTTGCATTACTTAAGAAGATGAAAGATAAAGCGAGAACAGTTAAGTTGTTCTCGATTATCGTATGTGCAATAGTGTTTGTTAACATACTTCTTCTTTGTAAGAATACGTATTTGTTAACGGTCCCGAGGGGAGATCTGGCACAGTACAAGTTTGCCGAGATCATTAATGAGACCGAGGATCCTAAGGTGTTAACTTATGACATCATAGACGGTGGATTCTATCTTGCTGCAGGTATTAGTCCTTCTAACAGATACTTCACGACAATGAATTTCATCGAGAATAATACAGAGGCTTGTGAAGAACAGAACAGACTTATCTCAGAAGGCTACTTCGATTACATAGTAACTTACAGTGATGAGTATGATTGGGATAATTATGAGATTGTAGCACGAGATGAAGATCCATATTGTGACTTCACTAAGATCCTATACACAGACGGACATTGTCTGTACAGAAGAGTATCAGATTAAGTCGGATCTTTTGTACAAATAGTATCTTTCAACTAACATTCTTCCATTTGCATATGGAAAAACAAAGTCAGCTGATTGAATTACTTCGTATTGTTCCCATTCATTGTTGTCAGATCGAGAAACAATATAGTCAAAGTAACCTCCATCAATTAGCTGTTCACGTTCAGCTCTGACATCCGGAAGTGAATTAAGAACGATGAAATAGCAATAATATTTATTCGAAGGTAAAGATCCGCTGGCAGTTAAGAATCCTGAATCCATAACATCATAAGTCATAACTTTCGGATTCTCTGTTTTCTGGATTTCCTGTGCGAATATGAATTGAGGAGTGGTCTCATATGGTACTCCAATAAGACAGATATTCTTGCTTGTGAGAATGAGGCTGGCAAAACAAACAGTTGTTATAACTATGGTTATTATGTATTTGCTGAGTTTTGTTACTTTGATTTTGTTAATCAGATTCTCATAAATCATGGCGAAATGTATCATCATTAATGAAGTGAAAGCGATTAGACAAAAACCATAATAGAATATGATGATACCGTCTTTCAAATAACATACGAGATATGTGATACAAAATGTTGTAAGAAGAAATACAGTTATTCTTTTCTTAAATAGCGAGAAGAATATGACAGATAGTATCAGCAGGATTAAAATTCCTTCATTGTTTTGATATGCCCAAGCAAACGATAATGATAATAGCTTTATCTCATGATAAATGAATTGAATTAAGTTGTTATCAGTATCAGAAAAACCACTATGAACGAATATATTGTCAATAAAGTATGCATCGATCAGATCTTTGACTGCATTATTCATAATAAAATAAATTGCAACAGGGATAGAGACCATTATGAATCCGGAAAGAAATGCCCCTGCCCGTTTTATAAGACATACGACTTTCTTAATAATGAGGGAATACACTACGAAGAATATAACGAAAGCGAATGCCAAAGAACACAATGTGTATTTTATCCAGAATATTATTCCTGTGATTATTCCTACAATTAAAGCTTCTTTCATAGAAGGAATTCTATTGTCTTGTTTAAGCGATTTAAGGCCGATATACAAAACTATGGTAAGAAGCGGAAAACAGAATTCTTCACAACTTCCACCTAAATGAAACATATTCGAAGAATAGACTATACCGGCAAGTATCATGATCAATAATACTGAATATTCATTTCTTTTTATATTGATAAATAGTTTCGTTATCTTCCATGAGAATAGAAGGAAAACTGAACACATAATTATTTCAACAATATAAACTCCGAGAAACGAATCATCCGATATCAAAGCACAGAATGCTTGAATGAAGTGCCAGACAGGACCTTTCTGTTCGTATACATCACGATAGGGAACCAGCCCGTTAAGCACCGACCGGCCTAATGTGAAATAAACATTCGTATCATCCCACGGATTAGTGGGATAAAGGGGAGAAGAACCTGACATCATTGTCATGCTGATAATGGCAGTGATTACAATAATGATAAGTTCCTTTAAAGATATGTGATTATCTTCAACAGAGCATGGATGGTCTTTATTGGTGTATGAAGACAATAGCTTCGCCATTATCTTGCACAGATCAATACCTGTTAAAGATGCGGGAATGCACATAAATAAAGCTATGACAAGATGAGAGCGACTGTGTCCCAAACAACCGTGAAAAGTAATCAGCAACAGTCCTAAAATGATACATATCATTTTGAGGACAGTAATATCTTGTTTATTGACAGGTTCTCTTTTAACTAAAACTGATAAAAAACTCAATACTACAAGTGCTGCGAATGCAATACCGTTGCTTGTGTTTATGACATAAATGAGCGAAAAATGAGATAGTAAAAGCGATAACCTGTAGATTATCAGTCTTGTTTTATCCGACGGTTGCATTTCCTGTGTTACCAGATTGTCCGAGTTCAACCGCTAATGCCTCGTATGTGTTGAGGTGATCCAGAGTGTGGTATCTTGTTGTGTCGTTCTCGCCTCTGTAGGCGCCGAAAGTAACGAAGATATACTCGTGACCGTTTATTGTAGCAGCTGTTGCAAGGCAAAGACCTGCTTCTGACGTAAATCCTGTCTTACCGCCTATAAATGATCCGCCTTCGAAATCCATAGAGGATAATCCCTGTGAAAATGTGCTGTAAAGCGTAAGTCCGCCGGGATGATTGATAGTAGCGGTTGAAGTGTACTGTGTGGTAGAGAATACTTCTCTGTACTTATCATTCTGCAATGCAGCCTGAAGAAGAATTGCCATATCACGAACTGTTGAATAGTGGTTCGGATCGTGAAGGCCTGTGCAGTTTGTAAAATGAGTTCCTGTCATTCCAAGTTCAGCTGCTCTTTGGTTCATGAGTTCAACGAAAGCTGCTTCTGAACCGGAGATTCTGTTGGCAAGACCTAAGCAGCATTCTGCGCCTGAACGAAGCATGAGACCGTAAAGGAGGTCATCGATATCAATGTTCTCGTTACACTCGTAGCCTGCAGTTGAAAGATCCTGATAATACAAAGTATCGTAGATCTCACGGGGAAGAGGGTAAACCTCATCGTAGTCTGTAAGCTGTTCGCAAGCAATAAGAAGCGTCATCATCTTGGTTACTGATGCGGGATATGCCTGCGTATCGGGGTTTTTCTCGTCTAATACAACACCGGTCTCGGCATCTATAAGGATTGCCTCGCTGCTGTAGATGTTAGTTAGAATATTCATACTGGGTGTAGGAGTTGGAGTTGGTGTAGCGGGGACCGTCTGATCCGGAATCACAGTTTCCAAAGTATATGATTCCAACGTTACATTGCCGGCTTGTCTGTCACTGTTGTTTTTCTTGCTCTCTAAACCGATGATCAGAAGAGCTACTGCGATTACGATAATGCAGAAACCGCCTATGAAGGCTTTGCCTCTTGCATTGAGTTTCTTTTTACGTCTCTTTTTTGAATTTGCCATAATATAATTATATAATTTTATAGTGCTTATTATGTTTCCGATTTATGTTATTCATGTTGCGGAACTAAACTGAACCCCGGGGGAGGTTTTGTATGACTTTTAGCAAAAGAATGAAGGTTTCTTTGCTTGCCGGATTGATAGCAACCATTTTGGGCAGTTTGCTTGTGCTTTTACTGACTGAATCCGTAAGGTCTATTGCTTTAGCGACTCTTATTATCTCAGCGGTTATATTCGGTATAACATTGATATTGTCATTTGTCCTTGAAGGTAAGTCTTCTAAGATCAGAATCCCTGTTTTTGCAGCTGTTGTCTTCATTTCATTAATGGTCGTGTTCTGTTTTACGATTTATAACCTCGGTAAGAGAATCACGATGCCCGGAAGTTATGATGAAGATGCATATGAAGAATTGTGTGATATGAAGGCAGGGGTCGTGGAGATTTCTTACGAATCACTTTCGGGATGGAGAATACCTGCGTCTTCAGTTGCTGAAGGTGAACAAAGACCGGTTATCCTTTACTTTGGCGGTAACGGAGAGAATTCGTCTTTTAAGGTTCTTTACATACTCGAGAACGATAAGCTCAGTTTCTTGCATGAGAATTATGACTTTGTCTATATCGATTATCCTACCTATGGATTAAGTGAAGGAACATTAAGTGAGCGTTCGGTATATGAATACACTTTACAGGCTTATGCATATGTAACATCTCTGGAGACTACTTCTTCAGTTACATTGCTTTCATATTCAATCGGAAACGGTCCCGCTATGTATCTTGCGTCTCAGGACGATGTCGATATCAGTTCCATGGTAATGCTTGCTCCATATAGCTCCGGTTATGATCTTTATAACTCATCTCTTAATATATTCCACGGACCGTTCAGACTTCTTGTTGCATACAGGTATACAGCAGACAGATATGCTTCTGATGTAGATTGTCCTGTTACAATGATCGTTTCCACAACTGATGAGGTAATACCGACAGAGTCTTCAAGAGCTCTATTCTCCGCTTTATCCAGTACTTCTGCCAACTATATTACTGTCGAAGATGTCGGGCACAATGTGTTCTTCCAGTCTCCGGAGGTAATCATGGCCATTATGAGTGCTTTGGGGGTGAACTGATATGAGAACTGATTTAAGATACAAACTTACTTTGGCGGCAATCATAGCGTTGATCCCGTTAATAATCGCAATTATGATCATCTTCCTGATAGGAGCATCTTCAATCTGGACAGGACTTTTCCCGGTTTATCTGTTTGCTGGGGCCTTTGTTCTGACCTTTATTTTGGGATTTGTTCCTTTTATGAAGGATCATATGTGGCTGTCCGTAACGGCTTCGGTGCTTTTGGCCGGCCTGGCGGGATTGATCTTTTATTTGATTTAAACCCTAAAGAATAGTAAAATTTCGAGGTATTTTGCGCTTACGGAGAAAAGCTTTTGATTAAGAAATTAGTATCACTTATAACGGCATTTGCTGTGATAATGATAATTTCACAGCCCGCATTGGCTAATGCACGTTTCGAGAGATTCGAGATGATGTGGAATGATGCGACTGATTCCGAGCGCTATTACATGCCAACAGAAGTTAAGGCTTATGCCTGTGGTTTATCTACTTCCGATTTTATTTTCTTCGCACGAGTTGTAGAAGGTGAGGGAGCGGACAGCGAGGACAATATCACAGATAAGGTGTTTGTAGCTGCTACTGTTCTTAATAGATGTATGTGCAGCAGATTCCCCACAAGAACTGTTTTGGCCACACTTCAAAGACCTGGCCAGTTCGAAGTTGTTGACCGTGAGACACACCAGACTCACTGCGGCAGATCTTTAGATTCTGAATGGGCAGTAGTTATTGCTTACAGAATGGTCGAGAATAAAGAGATTGACTGCCATATGGTTTACTACAATGCATATGGTTTTACAGGATATTCAAGGGCGTATATTAATTATGCGTACTTTGGAGGCAACTATTTCTCGTTGGAACCATGTAGCTGTGCTTCATGTACTTCCAGAATGCCCGATTGGGATGAAGACGAGATAGAGATGTTGCCGGATGATTATGAAGTCTTAAGGCCGGACGGAGTAGGCCCGAATTACATATAAATATAATATTCAGGAGGATATATTTATGTACGACAAGATTAAGGCAGAGGACTCTGAAGTTTATTCCGCTATAATGCAGGAATTGACAAGACAGAGAGACAAGATCGAGCTCATCGCTTCTGAAAACATCGTTTCTGAGGCAGTTCTCGAGGCAGCAGGTTCAGTTCTTACTAACAAGTATGCTGAAGGTTACCCGGGAAAGAGATATTACGGCGGATGTGAGTACGTTGATATCGTAGAGCAGCTCGCTATCGACAGAGCAAAGAAGCTTTTCGGTGCGGAGTATGCTAACGTACAGCCTCACTCCGGTGCTCAGGCTAACACAGCAGTTTACTTTGCAATCCTCGAGCCCGGTGACAGAATTCTTGGTATGGACCTCTCTCACGGCGGTCACCTTACTCACGGAATGAAGCTCAACGTTTCCGGTCGTACTTATGAGTCTGATTTCTATCAGGTAAACAAGGAGACAGGTGAGATCGATTACGAGGAAGTAAGACAGAAGGCACTCGAGTTCAAGCCGAAGGTTATCGTAGCAGGTGCTTCCGCTTACCCCAGAATCATCGACTTCAAGAAGTTCAGAGAGATCGCTGATGAAGTTGGCGCATACCTCTTCGTTGATATGGCTCACATCGCAGGTCTTGTTGCTGCAGGACTTCACCCTAATCC
>JAEEGL011879133.1_pt1 | contig 15495 bp, 10 predicted proteins | sample 9134231 | NCBI WGS metagenome assembly JAEEGL01 (sample SAMN16246548, study PRJNA631951) | gut metagenome | biome: gut microbiome; feature: rumen; material: fiber-attached | host: Bos | place: Iran: Karaj | collected 2018-10
CGTCGCACTGAGAAGCGTTGCCACATTGCTCTTTGTCTCGGTAACGTTCTCGGATACTGGATACTCGGCATATAGCTTCACCGAACCACGCGCCGGAATTGAAGTTACTTGCGCCAGCTGACTCGTACGTAACGTATAGCCAGTATTAGTCGTAAAGACAGCGCCAGGAAGATCTAACCCGACATTGACATTGCTAATGGCGAAGTTATCTGGGTTCGATACCGTTATCTCGAACAAGACCTTTTCATTCTTGTAATATTCCGTCTTAGGGTTCGAAATTGTCTGTGTAATCGCTGGACGGAATATACCAGGAGTCTCCATCCACTCGCCCACGATTTCAACATTCTCTTCTGGCATCTCGAAACTATCCGCTTTATACCAACCCAAGAACTGATAACCAGTAGCCGTTGGCTGCGCTGCCGTCGTGACAGTATCGCCAGGATAATGGTTAGTTGTTGCCGGCAGTAGCGAGCTTGCATTTTGCGGCATTACCGTACCTTCAAACTTATAGCTAACTGTATAACTAATTCTCTCAAACGAACCAGTCAAAGTAACGTTGCTAGCCGGCATCGTAAAGACACCATCCGTCACCGTCGCATCACTTGTCGTCCACCCTAGGAAGCGATATCCATCAACAACTGTACCCGCCGGAGTCGAATCAACATCGACAACATCACCCGCGCCATATGTCTTCGTCTTAGGTGCATGATAAACCGAAGGTGCCGTACCAGATATTGCATAGGTAACATTATATGTCGCCTTCGGCGTAAAGCTACCCGAGAAAGTCACAGTATTAGTTGGCATCGTAAATGTGCCATTAGAGACCGTCGCATCAGTCGTTACCCATCCGCTAAACTGATAGCCCTCAAGTATCGCATCCTTCTCGACGCCCACCGTCGAACCATCAGCATAACGCGTATCCTCTGGAACTTCAGGTGCGCCATCTGGCACCGTGCCAGTATATTGATATTTCACCTGATACATTGAAACTGTCTTCTTGCCAATGTAAGTATGGACTGTATTAGAATTTCCGCTCAAATCACCCTCGAAGAAACCAGCCGTGTTATAGAAATCCATGCGGTTGACGCCCGTTGGCAAGGTTGGCGTATGTGTAACAATACCAACCGTTAACTGACAGCCAGCCATCAAATTTTTTACCTTGAAACGAACTGTTCTATCGGATGCCGTATAGTGAAGACCATGATAGACGAACTCTGTATTACCAGCATTCCAGCCAGTCGTACTACCAGTATCATCAATTACATAACCAGCACAAGGCGTCGTATTATCACTACGCCTCACTGCGCCAATTGATCCAGTACTCGTAGTAACGAAACTTTGGAATGTCAAACCATTCGGAATCTTATCCGAAACGACAATTGAATCACTGCGCACTTCCGACGTCACTGAGTCACTCGACTCGACACCAGAACGATCGACGCCATCATATTTAACCTTCAAGTAGTAAGTAAGATCTGTATCTTCTGCGACACGCTCTCCATCAGGTACCGCCTCAGCATCACTATGCCGCTTTGACCGAATAACATTGCCAGTAGCAAAAAAAGCCACAAAGACAAACATACAGAGCACTACAAAACCGACAGTCTGTATTTTTCTCTTTACGCCTCTATCACGCAAAAACTTCACGAAACCTGTTCCCTCTGTTCGCAGTTTTTGTTTTTATTATTCTCTCACACTTAGCATAAGTATAATAAACTATTTCAGAATTTGCAAGTAGTAAAATCGTTCTACATTGCCAAATCTGCCCGCCACCTCATTATCACGCTTCGCAATAATCACAAAACCATGACTTTTTAGCCACATTTCAAACTCCGCTATAATCTCGCGTCGCATCTTACTATTCTTGACAATACCGTTTTTGAGCTGCCACGGCTTCGCCTCAAACTGCGGTTTTAGCATCACGAGCAGCTCCGTCCCCTTCTCGGCCAATTCTTCCCGAACGTATTCAAGCACTTTACGCAAGCTCACGAAACTCACGTCCGCCATAATAATATCCGGAGTCTCATCGGTTACAAATTCAAATATATCCGTCTTCTCGTGTAGCTCCACTCGCTCATCAAATCTGAGCGGAGCCATCATTTGATTCGTCCCCTTCTCTACTGCTATCACTTTCACAGCCCCTTGGCGAAGCGCATATTCCGTAAAGCCCCCCGTCGATGATCCGATATCTAGCGCAACCTTCCCACGAAAGTCCACTCCAAATGCTTTTGCCGCATCGGCAATCTTATATTCTGCTCTGCCTACTACGTCTTTCATTTTGTCTTCGTTACGACAAGTAGCGACTTTCCAACCTTAGATATCTCGACCGTCCTTACACCGCTAACCATCTTATATTCGCCTTCCGCCTGAATCATAAGTTTCGTCGGTTTCTTAAAAACTAAGCAATCATACTCACTGTCCGTGCCAGGAATCTGTTTGAACATTGACTTTAACATCATCGGCACCATTTTGCGAAACTTAGTCATCTGCCCAGTCATACTCAAGAATCGCGTTCCGTCAAAACACCAATCCGATCCTTTCATTATTTTCCCTACCGATTTGCCATTTACTGCCATATAATCCGAAATCTTCTTACATTCCATGAACTCTTCCGACGAATCGCCGAGATGAAAGCTCTCCGGCAAGAATTTTCGACGCTTATTTTTGAGCCACCATTTTCCAAGTGTCACTAGACTAAAAAAGGTCGTTTTACCGCCCTTGCGCAAAGTCTTGCGTGTCTTCGGCTTATCAAAAACCGCACACGCTTCCGCAAACATACCAAGCGTAAAATAGCACATACCAAATCGCCAATGTTTGCCATTAATCTTACATTCCAACGGATAAACCCTTTTTACGTTGCCCTTCAAGATATCCTCGAGCTTCGTACAACCGAAAGTTCGCGCCACATCATTAAAATTCCCGTAGCCAATTACACCAAATTTCACATTCTGTGCACGAGAGAGCATAATTCCGTTCACCGCAATCGTCGCCGTACCATCACCGCCCGCCGCAATCACTAAATCTCCTGAGGATAATATTCGCGCAAGACGTTTTGCATTATCATCGACATCAGTCGGAGCAACCTCAAACTTGCCGATCATTACCCCTTTTAAGCCACGGAGCTTATCGATAATCTCCTCTTTGACCTTAGAATAATGCGAACTTCGCGGATTGTATACAACAAACAAACGTTTCATATTTTCTTCGACAAATAATTATTCAATTCTTTTATTGTCGCATAAAAATCCGTAATGTCACTCCTTGACATTCCCGTAATATCCTCTATCTTCGCATTTTTGTACTTCTCAGCCAGTTTATCGCCATTCTGCCAAATATTACTATATGCTTCAATTAGCTCATTCGAACCCTTACCACCCCCACCGTACTTCTCGCTATATTCTTTCTGTTGATTTTGATACTCAGTTAGCTCTTCCGCGAGCGTCTTCAAATACTCGCTCTCGGATTGCGCCAATTTCGCAAGATTATCCTCCGATATATCCTCAAGAAGCACCACATCATCCCAGATTTTATGAAGCTTTTTGACCTTTCCATATTTTACCATCGCCTCATCATATCGTTTAGCCGCCTCTGAATCTTTCAATATATTCGAAGTCGCAAGTAGCGCCATATCATCATCAACGCGCTCAAGCGCCGTATTAAACCGATCCATGACATCCCTTTGTTCAATCGTGATATCCTCATCGACCTTACCATCCCAGAAATCCTCCACAGCCGCTTGCGTATCAAGAATTGACGACGTCTTCTCCTTGCCGGTTCGATAATCTAGCTGCTCGCGCGTAATCGCCATCGCACTAAAAACTACTACTAGTGCCGCTATACCAATCGCGACTGCAATCTTTATCATTTTGCCATTGTCAGCGCTCTTCTTAGGAGTAGTTTCTTTACGCACCATATATTATCTCCCTACCCACAATTCATTAGGAAGTGGCCACGCATTTGGTTTGCAACCCTGCAAACCAGTTGATTGTTGTAGCATTATCGGCGCTAGCCCATCCTTAATCTCGCAACTCTGGATATGCGTATGCCTAAGATAATGACCTGTTTCGTGGTTTACAACCATTCTTCTATAATTCAGTAAACTTTCTCCAGCATCATTATACGAATCTGTTGCATCCATCCATCGGTCGTCATTAATAATAATATAGTTGCTAAACTGACAGCTTAATTTATCTGAACAAACCGACGGCGATGCCGCTTTTACCTGCTCAGGTGACGCCAATATAACATGCGCCTGACCACCAGACTCAACCTCATTCATTGTTACGCCCGCGCGTTTCCAACCGCGCTCGTCGGCATAAATCTCTGCAACTAACTTGCGGAATTCTTCTTTATCCGCCTTTACTTCACCTCTAACCGTAACATCGTATGTAATAGTATATTGTTTGTCTTTTGTGTAAAAACCGTCCGCAATTGCTTGAGCTGCAAGCTGCGCTGACGCAACTTCTTTCGCCACCGCCAAACTTACCAAGCTACCGATCATTTTTTCTTTTCCTCTTCCTTTTCTGGGCAAGTCACAATGTCGGCCATTACCTTTTTGTCTTCGTCGGTCATATCTTTACAAGGATTTTTCTCATCTTTTTCGTTGTAGGCAGATTCTTTCCAAATACCATCCGACACTTTCGCGTAAGCTAAGAATCGGCTCTTGTCAGTACCAGTCGTTACCTGTATGCTAGCAATCTTGTAGATTTTGCTTTTCTTTGCAAAATTAAATGACTCTTTCGTATCATCAAGCGCCACACTCTTGCCATATTTTTTCGTGATCATTTCACTAAGCTGTTTAATATCCGAGCCATCGAGCGTTTCCTCGCGTGCTATTGTCGTCAAAGCATCTCCCTGACCTTCAACATTCAAACTCGAATATAACTCCGTCAGTTTTCCCGTTAATGCGTCTTTTTCGGTCGACAATCGAATAACATTGCTATTATATGCATTCGCAATCACAATCATCACAATCACCGCTACAAAACAACCTGCCGCAATAATCATTGCACAAATTGCAACCTGCTGCCAAATATAATCAACTACCTTACGGCCGCTGATTACGCCGTTTGCATTAACAGCATTCACGACGTTCATTTTGACGTCACCTTTTTGGGTCGTCTGAATATCTAATTGATCTGGCCGCGCATTATTGACGGCGCTCATAAAATCTTTTTGCGGATCCATTTTCTCCTCACCCTACATATGCTTATGTATATATTTTAACAGAAAGTCACAAAAAATGGCGGAGAGAACAGGATTCGAACCTGCGAGAGCCTTGCGACCCTACACGCTTTCCAAGCGTGCTCCTTCAACCACTCGGACACCTCTCCGGCTCCCTGTATTTTACCACAAAAACTAGGTCACCGCAAAATCCAAAAACCTTTTCCATTTATCTTAAAAACGTCGTATAATTATAGTTAATCGCTAATATCAAAGTAATTATTTTTTCGGGGTAAAATGTCAGATCAAGACAACGAAGCAATCATTGAGCTAAAGTCCATCTCCAAACGCTATGGCTTTGGCGATGCCGAATCCTATGCCCTTCGCAACTTCGACCTTACTGTCAAACGCGGCGAATTCATCATGATCATGGGGCCATCTGGCTGCGGCAAAACCACGCTATTAAACATTATCGGCCTTCTAGACCAAGCCAGCTCCGGCGAATATATTCTCGGCGGCAAAAACGTTGCTCGCGTCTCTGCCAACAAAAAAGCTCGCTTCCGCGCCAAAGAAATAGGTTTCATCTTCCAGAATTTCAATCTCGTTCCTAACCTCTCGATTATCGAGAATGTTTCCCTACCCCTTATCTACTCTGGCTACCACAAAACCCGTCGCCTTCGCATGGCCGACAATATCCTCGAACACTTCCATCTTCGCGAACGCGAATACTATATGCCATACCAACTCTCCGGCGGCCAGCAACAGCGCGTTGCGATTGCACGCAGTCTTATTTCAAACCCAAGCATTATTCTCGCCGATGAGCCAACCGGCAACCTCGATAGCCGCAATAGCCATATTATTATGGAAGAGCTTCAAGAAATACACTCGCTCGGCAATACTATTATTATGGTGACTCATAACCCTGCCCTTACTACCTACGCTACTCGCGTTATTAATATGCTCGATGGCGAAATCGACACCGATATCAAGACCGTCGACGATAGTGAACTACCACGAAGTGGCAAGAACGAGAAGGTTACCGTCAAGGTCCTCTCCTCTCGCAACCCGATCCACATGAAGATAGACTCCGAAAGCGAAGTAGTTGTATCAGGCGACAAAATCAGCACCGACAGCGAAGCTGATAAAAAATCTAAGTCTAGCAAAAAATCCAAATCCAAGAAAAAGGACTCCAAAAAGGAGGATAACAAATGAGATTATTACTAAAGACTCACCTACACCTAGCCGTCGATAGCCTCAAGCAAAACCGTGGCCGAACTTTCTTATCCGCGCTCGGCATCGCAATCGGCGTCGCAAGCATCGTCCTTATTCTTTCCCTTACTGGCGGCATTAATCAACTAATTAGTACTAACAGCAAAAAGGATAATGCTAACCTTATTCTCGTCCGCCCTAGCAATGGCAAAGATACTACCGATAGTATCATTGAGGAACTAACAAGTACGAACCAGTATTCCAAATCTAATCTTACCCTCGAAGATGTTGAGGCAATCAAAAAAATCGAAAACGTCGAATATGCTGCCCCTCTCGCAATTAGTAGCGCTGCTATTACTGTCGCTGACCGCGCTTATCAATCAACGACCATCGTCGCAACCAATGAGGATCTAATGCCAATTCTCGACCTCCATCTAAAGAGCGGTCAATTCCTCAATTACAGCCTCCGCGAAAATGTGGCAGTCGTCGGCAGCAATATCTCAAATCAACTTTTTGGGACTACTGAAGCTATTACCCGCACCTTTACCTATAATAACCAGCAATTCATGGTCGTAGGCGTCCTCGACGAGATTAACGATCCAATCAACTTTAATGGCGTAGACTTCGACAATTCTATCCTTATCAATACAAAATTCGCGAGCACTTTTGAATCATCTATTCAAATCCAGCAAATCGATATCCGCACCAAAACTACCGATGTCGTTCAAAATACAATCGACATGATAAAAGATACACTTGCAAAGTCCAAAAAGGGCGACCAAGGCTTCAAGGTTATCTCCGGTAGTGAAAATCTCCACCCAGCCGGCTCTATGCTATCTATCATTTCCGGAATGCTAACCGTCGTAGCAAGCATATCCCTCGTTGTTGGCGGTGTCGGTATTATGAATATTATGCTCGTCTCCGTTTCAGAGCGTACTCGCGAAATCGGTATCAGAAAAGCGGTTGGCGCTTCCTCATGGCACATTATGCTCCAATTCTTGTTCGAATCAATTATCTTAAGCATCATTGGTGGCCTCATGGGTTTCGTCCTAGGCTATATCTGCGCTTTCGTCATCTCGCTCATTACGCCATTTGCGCCACACATCTCCTGGCAAATTCTCGGCATCACCGGCGCAGTCAGCCTAGTCGTTGGCGTACTCTTCGGTGTCTACCCTGCCGCAAAAGCCGCTCATAAAGACCCAATCACGAGTCTCAAGTTCTACCGATAGTACCACTAAAACAGCTTACATAAAAATAACTCCCCCTAATAAAGGGGAGTTATTTAGTGATTAGAGCTAATTAGGCAGATTCTACTGCTTCGCCAACTGACTGACCTTCAACGACAGTATTATCACGCTGACCAGTTAAGTCCTCTGGTCCAACTGCTCCTCCGTCAGGAAGAATGTCGGCAACTCTCGAAGCTTCACCGGCAGCTACTCTTCCAGTCGATCCGACTTGCTGCCTAATAGCTGCGATATTGTCAGACGATCCACTTATATCTGAGGAGAAAACGAAATCATCATTATCTAATGCAGAATAATCCGTCGCCTCAGACCCGCCATTGGCATTTTCAGCCGCCACAGGCTCGGCATTACCGATCTCAGCCTGCCTCAAAGTCGTCGCATCGTCAACGACTAATATACCCGCGTCACGAAGTGTATCGTAGCTCGAACGCATTTCGTCGGCAAACGCTGAATCAATTTCAGCACTTCTGCCCTGCATCATAAATGCCTTCTCTCGGTTAGACATACCATTCCAGACCTCAATTGCATTCTTGATACGTGCAAGATCAGCTCCTTCACCAGCAATCTCCTGAAGCCGCTTATCAGACGCGTCTATTGAGCGGCCGGCATCAGTTAATCCCCGAATTGGATCGAATGAATCACGCGCCGCTTCACGTTGTCTTTCAAACGCGTTAGTGGCAGCATCTTCCGCAGCTGCACTAGTAACCACTCGCTCACTACTCGCGACAGGCTGTTCTGGTACAACTCCATCACTTGTCTCAACTGCAGGGGCGGCATCAGTATTTTCGGCGCTAGGTGCTTCAACCTTCTTTAGACCTTCCTTAGTAGGGATTATGCCAAGATCCTGAAGTTTGCGAATGCCTTCCTCCGCCCACTTGCGCACGTAGCCTCCGTAACCGATATCAATAATTCCCTTCTCTACCGCATCATGACGGCGCTTAATACTCCATTGGTTCCAGGCCGACCTAGCCAGTGTGTATTCTTGAGGAACCTCAGGCTTCTTATCGCCTACTTGTTGTAGATTAAGAATCTTGCGGAAATCGTCGTCTGTTAGCTCAATCTTGCCATAGCCTTCCTTCTTAGCTTCCGCTTCAGCCGCCTGCATCTCTTTTAGTAATGCGTCTGGATCAAATGCCTTAGGGGTAGTATCGGCTTCGTTGCCATCAGCCTTCGCACCCGTGCTCTTCTCGCTCGCTGCCGGAGTATTCGGACTGACCTTCGGTCCTTCCGCCGAGTGCGTCAATACATCCTTCGGCTTAGGTGCACTATCGGCTCTAATAATTGGTGATTTCTGACCAGAAACAATTTTAGCCACAGGCTGGCTAACCTTCGGTGGGTTCTGATTAGCGACCGGGGTGACCTTCTTCGTAGTCTGCGCAGATGCCGTCGCTGCTTTAGCTTTATCCATTGCAACCATCTTCTGCTGAACGGCCTTAATACCGCTAAGTGACAATTTCTGCACGTCTTCTTCGCTAGAAACGCCAGCAACTTTCATAAAGTCGCCAATCTTTCCAGAAGACATCAAATCAGCCAAAATCTCCGTACGTTCCTTAGTCTCAGCATCTTCTGCCTCGGTACGTTCCTTAGTCTCAGCATCTTCTGCCTCAGTACGATCACTTTTATCATCGGCCTTGCTCCACTCTAGCGGAATACCTGCTTGATTAGCTAAATCAATCAATTCCATTGCCGACATCTTACCGCCAGAAATATCATCAGCGTCATAATACATACTCTCTAGAACTGGCAAGTTATCTGGCGATGTCAACATAGCAACCATTTCATCGCACTGCTGTTTACGCAGAGCAATCATATCCGCAGGAGACATTGTCCACATATCACCAGCCGTAACGCCTTTAGCCTTCAAGAACGCATCCATCTCCGGATAACGCGAATCATTAAATTGCTCTCGAATCGTACGTGCAAGACTGCCTTCAAGCTGAGTAAGCTCATCTGCCGTCATCTTCTTCAAGTCGTCAGGCGAAACTTCCTTACCCGGAATAGTCGAAATCTCTTTCATGCTCGCAAGTGTATCAAGCATTTGCGAACTTTCTTGTTCGTATGATTCGCCCGTCTTAATGCCGACAAGCTTGTCAACGCGCTTACTGTAATCCTCCTCACTTTCATCAACATCTCGCGGATAAACCGTCTTTAGTAGCTCTGATTCCCCGAGCGACAATTTACGATCAGGATTATTTGCAATCTCTTGTCCAATCTCCGTAAAGAAATCTTGACAAACTCTCGCCATTCTATCCCCAGCAAGCTCATCCTTCTTCCGAGGTTCAGCCTTAATGCGATCGCGCAGACCAACCCAAGTTAGCATCTTTGCTGAATCTGCTTCACTAAGTTCGATATTATAAACCTTATTTACACGCTTGCGCCAAGCAGCATCACCCGCATCTTCACCTTCGGCTGCTGGAAAATCATCATAAATCGCTTCAAGCTCAACAAGATTTGGTCTTTTTTCACCACGATTTTTTATGTCTTCGGCAACTTTTTCGGATATATATTTTTTATGAACGCGATGATTGTAGCCATATCGGCCATCAATCTCTTCATCCGGTTCTTTCGGATTCTCTTTAAATGCTTCTCGCGAACCAGCATTATATTGCTCACGCTCCGCATACATCGATCGAATGCCATCGAGATTTCGCGAACGCTCAATCAATTGTTCATTCGTCGAGTTAGCAAGTTCTTCGTCTGATGGTTCACGGAAATGCGATTCACTCTCTTCCGATTTTGCTATTCGTTCACGCTGAACCTGCTGCGGATCAAATGGTGGAAAATTCCCGTTCCACCCACTATCGCCACTAGACGATTCAGAGCTGTCTTTCTTGAGCTCATAGATACTGCTCATTGTTACCTCCAAAAAATTGCCTAATATCCTTATGCTAATTATATCACTAAACCATCAAAAATCTCCACTTATTGTGGAGATTTAAGCCCCCGAGTTAAACTAAGCTTGTATTATTCCAAGATTCCTTAACCGTTCAAAATCGACTGCTGCCTCTAACTCTGACCCTTGCGCTACCGCGACCTGATCAAATTCTCCTTTAATCATATGCTCGCGCTCTTCAGGAGTCGATTCATTCCAGTCTTGAATAGCCGTCTTAATATGCCTCATCTCCTCTGCAGATACAGGACCGCCAGCTAGGATTTCGATATCACTATCACTTATATTAATATCTCTGGCATAATCGCCGACCGTTTTAATTGGCTCGAAGCTTATCGCCCGTCGTTCGCCATCATCAGTCTGATTTTCACTAGACGGCTCCTGTGTAGCAGACGGTTGCGATTCTGGCTCCTGTGTAGCAGACGGCTGTGGCTCAGGTTCCTGTGATGGCTCCTGGGTTCCAGATGGTTGCGGTTCAGGTTGTGGCTCAGGCTGTGGTTCAGGAGTCGGAGTCGGCTGTTCCACTACCGGCTTGCGCCCCTGCTCGCCCCGAGTTAAATTCTTACGGCGTACGAATGGCCAGACAAAGCCCGTCGTATCAACGCTACCAGTTGCGGCCGCCGCCTCTTTCGTTCCAATTCGCAGAACATCATAAGTTGGCGACGTCGTAGTAACCTCTCTAGGAACAACCTGTTCAGTAAATCCACTCGGAGTAGTTTCACCATGATAAGACGCCATAATGAATGATTGCGGATTACCGTTAACAACCCTCCCCGTCTTTGCACCAATCATGATACGCGCAAATGCTCTATCATCAACCAACTTCTGAACTGTTGGATCAGCATTATCGAACGAGAATGAGCCATCCGCATGATAAGTAGCCTCACCAAGCGAAACTAGCTTACCGCCGTCTTGATTACTAAGACGAATAAAGCCTTCGTAACTATGGTTATCGAACGCCTCTTTCGCGTTAACTGAAAGCCCAGACGAAGAGGTCGACGTACCGCCGAAGTGGCCAGCTAGATGACCATCCGCATCATAATAAAGACCACGTTCATTACCCTCATAAATCGTCGGCGTTTTATTATCACCATAAACAAGACTATGCGTCTCGGTCTTAGGTTTAATTGCATCCTCTATCGACACTCTCTGCGTTTCATTCACTACCGACTTATGTTCTACTACGCCACGCTGACGTACTGTATAGCCATGCGAACGATAATCCTGAACCTCTTGGTCGCTAAGTTCTACATTCGTCCGGACACTACCCTCGAGCTGAGGAATTGTCGATGCGGCAAGCTCTTGTTTAATTCCAAGTGCACCTGCAAGAATCGTATTCGAAGCACCCGTCTCATTGACACCAATATTAAACGGCTCGAATTTAATGCCGAGCGTATCATTCATCTTATCGATGAGACCATAGGAGTTTGGACTGACTGCAGCCACAAGCTCTTGCGAAGCAAGGCCAGACGCAACCGTCATAGCGGCCGTCTTTGTTGCTTGAGCAGCTGTGCGTTTACGACGAAGCTTAATGAAGCACCTATCCTTCGCATTCATATCGGCCTCGAACTTCTCGCGTGCCGACTCAGCCGCCATTACATATTTCTTGCTACCCTCAGTAATACCAGCTTTCGCGAGCGCAACCTTCGCCTCAGCGCGCTTAATATCGAGATCAAGACGTTCGTCGTCAATCGTCTCCATATCACCACTCGAGTACCGGATAAGATCAATTTTTCTCTCGTCACTTGCCGAATCGGCATATTCGGCAAGCGCCAGAAGACCAAGCGCAGACTCATAGTCTTTATCCTTGATAGCCTTATCAAGCTTAGCCGTAAGATCTTTTGCCTCAAATGAAGTATACTGCGTCTCACCAACTTGACGATCATACTTCGTGTCGCCAATTTTTTCGCCACGCGCCAATCTTCTCGATTGATCGGCCCTATCAGCTGCCACGCGGCTATGTTCGCGCATACCGGCAAATGTTGTTGCCATAATTGCGCCACCAAGAATCGGAATACCAGTCGAAGCCGTAAATGCTACACCGGCCGCCGTCTTAACTGCCATTGTACCGGCACTCAATACCGCTGCAATCGTCTCCGGCTGGAAGACATGTAGCCTACCACTTATCTTCTCCGAAATTTCATCAATCTTACCGCGATGTGTTTCCGTACGCTCTCTCGCAGAATAATCAGCCTCAATCAAGCGGAAGCCAGCCATTACGTTTTCCATGCTGACCTGGTGATCAAATGCATTGCGCGCTTCAATCGCTGTTTCGACTAACGTGTCGCACATCATGTCGGCATCTTCACCACCATGTTCCTGCTTAATTAGCGCTAATTCCTGTTCAAGCGTAGCTTTATCCATCTTGCCACTGGCGAACTGCTCAATCGCATCGCGAATAGCAACTGTCTGTTTTGCTTCAGGGCTATTCTGGTCAACCGCCTCTTTCTTCTTGCCACCTTCCGAATACTTATAGACTACTTTCTTACCCGATTCGTCAATCTCGACACCATAGGTATTCATCCAGTTACCTGCTTTGCCATGGATAAGACCTTCCTCCATTCCATCAACATAGGCTTTCGTTAAACGTTCGACAATCTTGCCACCTGCACCATCGCCTTCAGACGACCATGCTTCACCAACATCAATGCCACGGACTTTCTTGTCGCCGTTCTTGATTGCATCAAGTGCTTCCTTCTCATATTTCAACAGCGTCGACGCTTTCATGATATTGCCAAAGAAAATCGAACGCAAAATACCGCGCTTGCCATTCTTCTTCAAAAGCTTCTTATCGAGCATCTTCTCAGCAAGTAGTCGAGCTGATTTCTTTGCATCGCGTTCCTGATTATTAATCACCGCAATCAGAGGCTTCATCTCGAAGTCATCTTCCGATTCAGGCTCCGGTTCTGGTTCCGGTTCCGGCTCCGGTTCTGGGTTTGGATCAGGTTCTGGCTCTGGTTCCGGTTCTGGTTCTGGATTAGTATCGCCTGCACCTCTTCTTCTTGCTAAATCCAAAAGCTCCTCGAGCGTCATATGGTTAAGATCATCCGCGCTCAAATATTCGCCGTCTAGAAGCGCCTGATCGCCACTCAAATCATTAATCAAGCCAGTTCTCTGTTCATCGCGCAGATTATAGAGGACATCAAATCGCGAGATAGCAAGATCATCAACCGTCCAACCTTTCTCTTTGATAAAATCCTGCATTTCCGGATAATCATCATTCCGATAAGCCGTCCGAATCGCCCGATGAATGAAGTCTTGATACAAACGCAGATCATCGAGACTCATTGCACGAATTTCATCGGCTGACACTGTCTTATCGCCAAGCAGCTTCGACATATCCGTGCTACTCAAGATGTCAATCATCTTCTGACGCTCAGCTTCCATCTCCTCGCCGACTATCGTGACATCCGTCTCTTCTTTAATGCGATTGACGTAATCATCTTCGCTTTCGTCGTCGCTACGAGGATAAAGCATCGCAAGAAGCTCCGCATCACCCATCGAAAGGCTCTTACCCGGCTCCGCCGCAATCTCTGCCGCTCTATCTTTGAAATACTTTTGAAAAACTCTCTGCTGAAAATCACCTTCTTCTTCGCCATCCTCCATCGGCATAGCATCCAAAAGTTCACGAACTTTCATCCATGAATCATAGGCCGCTGCGTCCTTCTCACTAATCTCAATTCTAGATAGCTTCTTCACACGAGCACGCCAATCTTCTTCATCTTCCCCCTCGGCATGCTCATAGCGCTCGTATAGCGCCTCAAGTTCAAGTACATTCGGGCGCTTATCTGGACGTTTGTTTATCTCCGGCGCAAGCACTTCGCTAAGGAACATATTCGTCACCCTTTTGCCGTAATCTTCGTCGCTTTCGCCCTCGTTCGGTTCTGGTTTGTTTTCTTTAAATTTTTCTTTTAAGTCGTTGAAGTCATCGGATTCTTTAAAAAGTTTTTTCACGCCATCACGATTTCGCATCTTTTTCAAGAATGCCTCATCGGTCAGCTGGTCGTCTGTTAGTTCGCCTTCTTTCGGCGCTCTCCATTTTACTGATTCTGCCATCGTTTTTACTCCGCCATTGCAGGCTCAGCCTGAGCATTAGCTTCAACTGGCTGATCGTTTAATCCACCACCAAGATAAAAAGCCTTGTAGAAAATCATCGTTTCAAGCGCTACGCGCTGCAAATCTACACCGCAACTGCGCATATATTCAGAAACTTGCTCTTCGCCGAAATTCGGGTCATCCAGCTTTTCTGATAGCTCATTGGCTTGCTCTTCGGTGAGCTCATTTAGCGCCGCACGATCAATATGATTCATAAGATCCTGAATCATGTCGTCCTTAAGCTGCTCGCGGACCTCACCCTCTACTTCTATTCCTTTTTCTTGGAGTAAAGACTCCATAAACTCATCAAAGTTTTCCATTTTGACCTCTCAACATTAATATCCTTATGTTAAATTATAGCACAAGCGCTAAGAAGCAGCATATTTGGGATTAACAGAGAGATGCGATATAATAGCTAAGATGAATATCCTCGGTATAGAATCTTCCTGCGACGAAACCGCTGCCGCTATTATCGAAGACGGACAAAAAGTCCTGTCTAATGTTGTTGTGTCTCAGATTGATATTCACGCCGAATATGGTGGCGTCATTCCCGAAATCGCCGCCCGTAGCCACATCGAAGCAATTAATCCAGTCATCAAAAAAGCCCTAAACGATGCTAGCGAAACACTCGACTCCATCGATGCTATCGCCGTCACTCATACCCCGGGTCTCGTCGGCAGCCTACTTATTGGCACACTTGCCGCCCGCACCCTCGCGATACTTCACGACAAGCCATTCTATCCGACTCACCACCTCAAATCGCATATTTACGCCAACTGGCTCAGCGGTTACCAGCCAGAATTTCCACTCCTTGCTGCCGTTATTTCTGGAGGTCATACTCAAATCATCTATATGCAACGCCACGATCATTTCGAAATAATTGGCACAACTCGC
>JAEEGL011935432.1_pt1 | contig 15495 bp, 10 predicted proteins | sample 9134231 | NCBI WGS metagenome assembly JAEEGL01 (sample SAMN16246548, study PRJNA631951) | gut metagenome | biome: gut microbiome; feature: rumen; material: fiber-attached | host: Bos | place: Iran: Karaj | collected 2018-10
AGCTGCTCGAAATACTTCTTGCCGACTTCCATTACGACGTCAGAGAACATCTGGATGAAACGTCTGTAAGAGTCATATACGAATCTCTCAAACTTAGGATCTGAGTTGCCTGCGATCATTGCAGCAACAACTTCGTCGTTAAGACCAAGGTTAAGGATGGTATCCATCATACCGGGCATGGAAGCGCGGGCACCTGAACGAACGGATACGAGAAGAGGATTCTTCTTGTCACCGAACTTCTTGCCGTTAAGCTCTTCCATCTTCTTAACGCCTTCCATAGCCTGAGCCATGATCTCATCATTGATCTTGCGTCCGTCCTCATAGTACTGAGTGCAGGCTTCTGTTGTGATTGTGAAGCCCTGGGGAACAGGAAGTCCGATTGAGGACATCTCTGCAAGGTTTGCACCCTTACCGCCAAGGAGATTACGCATTGACATGTCGCCTTCGCTGAACATGTACACCCATTTCTTTGCCATTATTACATTCCTCCTAAAAAAATTGCAATTTTTGCACCGCGTGGTATTTTAACATATCATTTCTTCTCTTTCAAGAAAAAAAATTAATGAAAATTTATTATTTTACGGCTTTTTTCGTAATGGCTTTTGCAAGCGTCATTTTTTCTTTTTTCTCAATGGCTCCGAGCTTTGCATTCCTCTTTAAAGTCTCGCTTCCGGACTTAAAGAACATGGAAACGATCTTCTTGACCATATTTCTTGTTTCCTTCGGAAGTCCGGAATAGGTCTTTAACGTCTCGGTGGCAAAACTGAACACATCTGCGTTTATGTCCTCCAGCGTCCTGGAGGAAGTGGCGAAAACAACGCCGAAGAGAACGTTTACAAACTCTGCCCTCTCTTCTTCCGAAAGAGCGAGTATCCAGTTTTTTATCGTGTCATCAAGAGCTGCGCTGTACTTATCAACTTTCTCAAGAGTCTCGAAATGCGTGCCTTTAACCTGCCATGTGCCTGCATCGTGCTGGAAAATAAACTCTCCGTCGCTTCTGACAACGGTATAATTGGTGTCGTGGTCAAGGAGCATGCCGACAATGGACTGTTCCGGAACAAAGGAATGCACCTTTTTAAAAGTCTCTTCCTTTCCTACCCCAAGGTCTGTCCTGTCACCGAATCCCGGTCCATCGAAATTGTAGATGTCTTTAACTCTCTTTCTGACCGAGCTCTTAGCCTTGCAGGAAGAATAAACCGCAAGGTTTCCGCCCTTTGAATGTCCGCATACAACGAGATTTCCCTTAGTGTTTGCGGCAGCCTTCTCGAGATATTCCAGTGCCTTTCTCTGGGCGGGCACTTCACCGGTGAAGCACATGTTGAAGTCTTCCTTCCAGCCGATGATGGTATCGTCGGTGCCCCTGAAAGTGACTATGCTGTAGCCCGCATCGGTAAGTATGGTGGCTGCGGCAAACTGTGTCTCGTCCTCCATATCAGTGATCTTTTCAAAATCAGCGACGCGAAGTTTCCCGAAACGATTTGATTCCGCAAGCTTCTTAAGTGCAAGTGCGGAAGTTCTTGTGAAGGAAACGGAGTTCTTAAGGCATTTTTCAAGATCGTGAGTCTCGAAAAATTTGTCACTGGCTTCCTTTAACGTCACAGGCTTCGCATCAAACGTATCCGGTATGAGACCGTCAAAGGGAGCGTAGATGAGCCATGAGAACACAAGGCAATCCACCTCGTTCAACGGAGACTGGGAAAGCGGAAGATCTCCTCTCCAGTCAATGTAATCAAATATATTAGCCATAACCATTCTCCTTTCGGTAAATGTTATTCAATGCTTTTTAAAATGATCACGTACTTCGCTTGCCATATAGAGTGATCCGAGACACAGCATAAGGCTGTTTTTCGTACAGAGAGAAAGAGCTCTGTCGATCCCCTCGGGAACAAAATTGCCGTCGATTATATTTATGTTTTTGTCTTTGCAGACAGACAAAGCCTCATCAAAGAGATCTTTATGAGCCATTGCCCTGTTGTATTCCGGCTGGACGCAGACGATGGTATCCGCGATCTCGGAAAGGATCTCAAGTATCGCCTTATGGTCCTTATCGGCCATTACACCGAACACACAGACTATCCTGTCGAACTTGGAATCTGAATCTTTGATCCCGTTTTTGACCGCATCTACCGTTGCTCTCATGCCCTGAGGGTTATGGGATCCGTCTACGAACACAAGGGGATCTTCCGATATCCTTTCGAGTCTTGCGAACCAGTTTGTGTGCAGAAGGCCTTGTTTTATCGCATCATCAGAAATATTAAACCCTGATTTAATAAGTATCTTTACCGCTTCCGTTGCGACCGCTGCGTTCTTTTGCTGGTACTGACCGATAAGACTGAGCTTGATGTCGACGAGATCTTTATAGGAAAATGTCTGGCCGAAAAGGCTGTTCTCCTTTGTGACGAGTTTCGAAAAGTCAGGGATGATGAGCTCCACCTCTTCCTCATCGCACTTTGCCTTTATCTCTTTATAAGCTTCTTCGTTCTCACCGTAGAACACGGCGGTTGAACCGTGCTTTACAACCCCTGACTTGGTCCTTGCTATCTCGGTTATGGTGTTTCCGAGATACTGCATGTGGTCAAAGCCGATGTTTGTGAACACGGTGGCAAGAGGTGCCGGGATCACATTGGTGGAATCCGCTTCTCCTCCCATTCCAGCTTCAAGAACGACGATATCGCAGTTTTCCTGTACGTAATAAAGAAATCCTATGGCAGTTACGACTTCAAACTCCGAAGGAGGCTCAGCCATCTTATCGACGGCTTCCTTTACAATGTCGGTAAGCCGTGCCAGCTCTTCGTCAGGTATTTCCTTAAAGCCGTACAGCGAATCCCCTTCGTCCCCGGTGCTCACCATGATGCGTTCGTTAAAGCGCATTATGAAAGGGGATGTGAAAAGTCCGGTCTTGTATCCCGCTTCCCGCAGGATCTCCGCAATAAATGCCGCAGTGGAACCCTTCCCGTTTGTCCCGACGATATGAACATATTTCAGTTTCTTTTCGGGGTTACCCAGGAGCGAAAGTATCTCTCTTGTTTTTGTAAGCCCCAGCTTCTTGCTCATCCATCTGAGGCTGTGTATGTATTCAAGTGCGTCTTCGTAGTTCATTTTCTCAATAGTTAAATTCAGATTCAATTTTTACTTACCGGTTGTTCTTAAGGTTTTTGTTTGCCATGGAAAGCATGAGCTTGATACGGTTCAGCTGGTTAACCTCACTTGCTCCGGGATCGTAATCCACCGCAACGATGTTTGCCTCAGGATGACGATACCTCAGTTCCTTAATAACACCCTTTCCGACGATGTGGTTCGGAAGGCATGCAAAAGGCTGACAGCATACGATGTTCGGCACTCCGGAATGGATGAGCTCTATCATCTCTCCGGTGAGGAACCATCCTTCACCGGTCTGGTTACCGATGGAAACGATGGGCTCGGCATATTCCGCAAGCTTTGCGATATGAACCGGAGGCTCGAATCGCTTACTCTTCTTTAATGCCTTAACAGCTTCCTTACGCATGAGTTCATAGAAATCGATGATCCAGTTGTTTAATATCATGCTCTTTCTTGATTTTCCGAGAGCCTCATATTTGAAGTTTGCATTGTAGGAGCAGTATGCAAGGAAATCCATAAGATCCGGCATGCATGCTTCCGCGCCTTCGCTCTCCAGCAGATCAACAAGGTGGTTGTTTGCGGCGGGCAGGAATTTAACAAGTATCTCTCCTACGATGCCGACTCTCGGTTTCTTTATGTCAAGGAGCGGTATCTCGTCGAATTCTTTAACGATGTTACGGACATTGCGCTTGAATGCACCTATTCCTCCCTTTGTGACCTGCTTTATGGCCTTTGCCTTCCATTTCTCATGAAGGGCATTTACTGAGCCCGGAACCGCCTCATAAGGTCTTGTCCTGTATACGCATCTCATGAACAGGTCACCGTATACAAGGGCCTGCATGGCTTTTACGATGATCCTCGGTCCGAATTTGAAACCGGGGTTCTTTTCGATGCCCTGAGTGCTTAAGGATACTACCGGCACCTGTTCCATTCCGGCTTTCATTAAAGCACGGCGGATGAACGCGATATAGTTTGTGGCTCTGCAGCCTCCTCCGGTCTGGGTGATAAGGACTGCCGTCTTATCAAGGTCATATTCTCCCGACTGTAAAGCCGATATCATCTCTCCCACAACGATTATGGAAGGATAGCATGCATCGTTATTGACATATTTAAGGCCGGTATCGATGACATCCCTTCCGGGATCGGGAAGTTCCACAAGGTTAAAGCCTGCAGCCGCCATTGCGGGAGCAAGAATGTCAAAATGGATGGGAGACATCTGAGGCATAAGGAGTGTATAGTTCTTCTTCATCTCCTTCGTAAAGACGATGCGGTGATATGCGCTGTCCTTAACGTTTGCCGTGATGCCCTTTCTCTTTCTGTCGTTTATGGCGGAAAGGAGCGATCTGATCCTTATTCTTGCGGCTCCGAGGTTATTAACTTCATCGATCTTAAGCACCGTGTAGATCTTTCCCGAACCGGACAGGATGTCGGAAACCTGATCGGTGGTTACGGCATCAAGTCCGCATCCGAAGGAATTTAACTGGATGAGATCCAGGGATTCGTTCTCTCTCACATAGCTTGCGGCCGCATAAAGCCTTGAATGATACATCCACTGGTCAACAACGATTGTGGGTCTGTCAACGGGGCGCAGGTGTGATACGGAATCTTCCGTGAGCACAGCAACACCGTAAGATGTGATGAGTTCCGGGATGCCGTGGTTGATCTCGGGATCCACATGGTAAGGACGTCCTGCGAGAACTATGCCGTGGCACTTATTTTCTTTTATGTACTTGACCGCAGCTTCACCCGCAGTCTTCATGTCATTTCTTGCTTTTTCAAGCTCAAGCCACGCCTCATGGGCAGCCTCTTCTATCTCCTCATCGGGGATGTTGTTATGGCTTCCGATGACATCCACAAGTCTTCTTGTGAGTATCTGCTCATTCTCAAAGGACATGAAAGGATCCTGGAAATCAATATCTCCGTTCTTAAGCTCCTCAACGTTGTTCCTTATGTTCTCGCCGTAACCTGCAACGATGGGGCAGTTATAGTGGTTTCCCGCATCCGGAAACTCGGTCCTCTCATAGTCAACGCAGGGATAGAAAATATATTTGATGCCCTGTCTTATGAGCCATGTCACATGTCCGTGAGCAAGCTTTGCAGGATAGCACTCGGACTCCGAAGGGATGGACTCGATGCCGAGCTCGTAAATGCTCCTTGATGAAAGGGGAGAAAGCACCACTCTGTAACCAAGCTTTGTAAAGAAGGTGAACCAGAAGGGGTAGTTTTCATACATGTTGAGGCATCTTGGAATTCCCACGGTACCGCGGAATGCGGCATACTCTTCCAAAGGCTCGTAGCCGAACAGTCTCTTTAACTTGTATGCGAAAAGATTGGGAAGTGCGGTATTGCTCTTTTCTTTTCCGAGGCCTTTCTCGCAGCGGTTTCCGGAAACAAAACGTCTGTTGCCCGGGAAATGATTGATGGTGAGCAGGCAGTGGTTCGTACAGCCCTGGCATCTCGTAAGTGTGGATGTGAAAGTGAGGTTTTCGATCTCGTCGAAGGAGAGCATGGTGGTCTTCTGTCCTTCGTAATGCTCTCTTGCTATAAGAGCTGCACCGAAAGCACCCATGATGCCCGCGATATCGGGACGGATAACGTTTGTGTTAACGATCTTCTCAAGGGCGCGGAGGACGGCATCGTTATAGAATGTACCACCCTGTACGACTATGCGGTTTCCGAGATCCTTGGCATCGGAGACCTTTATGACTTTATAAAGAGCATTTTTAATTACGGAATAAGCAAGACCTGCTGAAATGTCGGATACTCCGGCGCCTTCCTTCTGAGCCTGCTTAACCTTCGAGTTCATGAACACGGTGCATCTCGTACCGAGATCAATGGGGTGAGGCGCAAAAAGAGCGATCTTTGCGAAGTCTTTTACTTCGTAGTTAAGTGACTTTGCAAATGTCTCTATGAATGAGCCGCAGCCCGAAGAACATGCCTCATTCAGCTGTACGCTGTCCACCGCGTTGTTCCTGATCTTTATGCACTTCATGTCCTGACCGCCGATATCAAGCACGCAATCTACGGAAGGGTCGAAAAATGAAGCTGCGTAATAGTGCGCAACCGTCTCAACTTCGCCCTCGTCAAGCATGAGTGCACTCTTTAAGAGCGCTTCGCCGTAGCCTGTGGAGCAGCTTCTCACGATCCTTGCATCTTTCGGCAACGAGAGCGCGATCTCTTTTATGGCCTTTATGGCAGTCTTTAACGGACTTCCGTTGTTGTTCTGATAGTATGAGTAAAGAAGGGCTCCGTCCTCGCCCACAAGTGCCACCTTTGTTGTGGTGGAACCCGCGTCGATACCGAGGTAACAGTTACCCGTATATTTCTTAAGATCTCCTTTTCTTACAGTCGCATTCTGATGGCGGGCGGTAAACTCGCCGTATTCTTCCTCAGTGGAGAACAGAGGATCCATACGCTGGACCTCAAACTCCATCTTGATGCCGTTCTTTAAGCGCTCGATCATTTCGGAGAGAAGGACGTTTCCCGTGTTCTTCTGCTCTTCCTTTGCGCTCATGGCAGAGCCTATGGCAGCAAAGAGATGGGAATGACTCGGTGCTATGGTCTGCTCGGGAGTGAGCTTTAATGTTCTTATGAAAGCCTCTTTAAGCTCTGTCAGGAAATGAAGTGGGCCACCGAGGAAGGCAACATTTCCTCTGATGGGCTTACCGCAGGCAAGTCCGGAGATGGTCTGGTTTACAACGGCCTGGAAAATGGATGCGGCAAGGTCTTCCTTTGAAGCACCTTCATTGATAAGGGGCTGAATGTCAGATTTTGCAAATACACCGCAGCGCGCGGCTATGGGATATATGGCTTTATAACTCTTTGCATATTCATTAAGGCCTGCGGCATCGGTCTTAAGGAGTGATGCCATCTGGTCGATGAAGGAACCCGTGCCTCCGGCGCAGATGCCGTTCATTCGCTGTTCCACACCGCCGGTGAAGTAGATTATCTTTGCGTCCTCACCGCCAAGCTCTATGGCAACGTCGGTCTTCGGCGCATATTCCTTTAATGCTCCCGCTACAGCCACAACTTCCTGTACGAAAGGAACGTTAAGATGCTTAGCGAGGGTAAGTCCGCCGGAACCTGTTATGGCAGGACGGAGCTCGCATTCACCGCACTCCGCGTATGCGCTTTCAAGAATGCTGGCAAGTGTGCCCTGAATGTCCGCAAAATGTCTTTTGTAGTCCGAAAACAGCACTTCTCCGTTATCCTTAAGAAGTGCGGTCTTGACCGTTGTGGAACCTATATCGATACCTAAATTCAAAACAGGTACATTATTACTCATGTCTCATAACCCTTTATTTCTGATATTTTCTATCTGCCAGTCGATGGGCTCTATGCCGTTCTCGACAAGGAATTCGTTTGTTTTTGAAAAATGTCTGCATCCGAAGAACCCTCTGTATGCCGAAAGCGGACTCGGATGGGGACTTTGGAGCACAAGATGCCTCTTGTTTGTGATGAGTTCGGCTTTCCTTCCGGCAGGAGCGCCCCATAATATAAATACAACGGGCTTTTCCCTTTCGTTAAGCGCAATGAGCGCCGCATCGGTAAATTGCTCCCAGCCGTGGTTGGCATGGGAATTTGCCCTATGGGCTCTTACCGTGAGCACGGTGTTTAAGAGCAACACGCCCTGTTTTGCCCATTTTGTGAGGTCACCGTTATCGGGGATGTAGCACCCCAGATCGTCATGAAGCTCCTGATATATGTTTTTAAGGCTTGGCGGGATCTCTATATCGGGCTTCACCGAAAAAGAAAGTCCCATGGCCTGACCGGGCTCATGATAAGGGTCCTGCCCTATGATCACGGCCTTTGTGTCTTTAAAAGAAGTGTCATGGAATGCGTTGAACACATCCGAAGACGGCGGATATACAACTTCCGTATTGTACTCATTTACAACAAATTTGAAAAGCTCTTTGTAATAGGGCTTGCCGTATTCGGGTGAAAGTACGTCATTCCAGTCGTTTGAGATAGCTGCCATCTAACACCTCACCGGGATACCGTTTTCCGAAAGGTACTTCTTAAGTTCGGCTATGGACAGCTCACGGTAATGGAAAAGCGAAGCCGCAAGAGCAGCATCCGCACCGCCGGACAGCAGTACGTCCTTGAAATGTTCTTTTTTACCGGCACCGCCCGATGCTATCACGGGAACCGACACAAGCTTTGAGATGGTGCCTGTGAGTTCCATGTCATAGCCGTCCTTTGTGCCGTCGCAGTCCATTGATGTAACGAGGAGTTCGCCGGCACCCAGTTCACAGGCTTTCACAGCCCATTCAACCGCGTCGATCCCCATATCGATGCGGCCGCCGTTTTTGTAGATGGTCCAGCCCTGTCCGTCCGAACGACGCTTTGCATCTATGGCCACAACAACGCACTGGCTTCCGAACTTGTCGGCAGCCCTGCTTATGAGCTCCGGGTCCATGATGGCAGCAGAGTTCACAGCCACCTTATCGGCACCTTCCCGGAGAATGATCTTAAAATCGTCTATCGTTCTGATCCCTCCGCCTACGGTAAAGGGAATGAAAATGTTCTCGGATATCTTTCTGACGAGATCCGCCTTTATGTCCCTTGCGTCGGAAGAAGCGGTGATGTCGAGAAACACAAGTTCATCGGCGCCTTCGTCGTTATATGCCTTTGCGGTCTCGACAGGATCCCCCGCATCTTTAAGATCAACAAAATTAATGCCTTTTACAACACGTCCGTCCTTTATGTCGAGGCACGGTATTATCCTTTTTGTGAGCATATGTCCTCCGTATCACATAAATGCGAAGTTCTTAAGTATCTGAAGTCCCGTGTCACCCGATTTTTCGGGATGGAACTGGCACGCGAAAACATTGTCATGTTCCACGGCTGCATGAAACTCTGTAATATAATCACACTTTGCGGAAACGTACTCATCTTCCGTGAGGAGGTAATAGGAATGCACAAAATATACATAGGGATCGCTCTGAAGCCCTTTAAAAAGCTTAGAGTCTTCCTTTGTCTTAAGATCGTTCCAACCGATCTGGGGCACTTTAAAGCCCTTGTCAGTCGGGAATTTGTGCACATATCCCGGAAGTATGGACAGTCCCTTTACTCCCGGTGCCTCATCGCTGCCTTCAAAAAGAAGCTGAAGTCCGAGACATATCCCCAAAAACGGTGTCTTTCTTGAAACAACGGTCTTTATCACTTCATCAAGTCCGCTGTCCTTAAGCTTTCCCATTGCGTCTCCGAATGCTCCGACCCCGGGAAGTACCACTTTATCGGCACTTAAGATCACATCCCCGTCCCCTGTCGTCACACACTCGCATCCTATGGCCCTGAAGGCTTTTTCGACGCTTCCGATATTTCCTGCTCCGTAATCGATTATCGCTATCAAGTCGGTCTCTCCCATGAAAAAAATAAAACAGACGCCTATTACGACGTCTGTCTATTTTACTCGTTATTTGTCTGATTTTCAAGTCCCAGCTCTGTAACCGTATTGTAAATATATTTTGTGTAGTAAAGATTTGCGCTTGCCTCATTCTCGGTGTCCGTGATGCCCGCATACGTGGAAAGAACAGTCATGGCTTCTTCTTCACCGATGTCATAAACGCCTTCGAGAAGTCCCAATATCTGGTCTCTCACGAAATAAAGATCGTCCTGGTTTCCGAGTTCAACTGCATAAGGGATCCACTTGTTATAGCGGAGCAGACCTTTAAACAGATCGTTGAGGCCTGATGTGTAATCTCCTGTGGCGTAATGGCTGTTGAAGGATGAGATCTGGGTATTTACAAAGTTTACGGTGTATATCTTCTCTCCCAGCTCGTAGTCCTTTTCATCAAGCTCAAGGCCGTAGATCTTGTCGTAAGCGCTTGTATAAAGGCTTAAGTCCCGGTAGATGTAAGCGTCCTCATAATCCTTCCTGGCGGATTTGACGGTGGTCCTGTATGCGATGTTGCTGGACCCGCTTATTATGAGGGCTGCGATGCCGACAAACATGGCAAATATGATCGTAACACCGGCTTTATTGAGTCGAGTGGTGTTATCGGTGTCCTCGAGGATGAGCTTACTTATCTCCTCGCGTTTCTTTTCCTTTGCGGCAGCCTTCTGCTCGGCTGTCATCTTGGCCTTTTCGGCTTTTTCGGCTGCTTTGGCTTTCTTCGCTTCTTCTTTCTGTGCCTTCTTTTCGGCAGCCACAGCCTTTCTTGCCTCGGCAAGAGCAGCCTTCTTTGCGGCTATCTCTTCTTCCGTAGGCTCGGGCTTTATTTTGTCCTCAGGTATCGGAACATTTCCGAAGAGTGCCAGATACCAGGGTTTCTTATTCTTTTTCTTTTTGGATTTTTTCTTCTTCTCTAAAGTATCTTCTTCAGTGACCTGGATATCGTTAAAAAGATTGTTTAACGACTGTACATCCCCTTCTTCAAGGTTATCCATGGACCCTAAGAGATCTCCGAGACCTCCGCCGGAAGATGAATCGGATGATCCGGAAGATTCGGCCGGTTCTTCGCTTTCCGGTGTATTTTCACCAAGATCGAACACAAGTCCCGAAAGAGGATCGTCCGAAGACGACTCTTCGGTGTTGTTTTCACCGGCATTGAACAGACTGTCGAGATCATCCTCCGAAAGTCCTTCGCTTCCGCCGAGAATACCGTTGCTTCCCTCACTCTCACCGAAAAGATCGGGACTTTCTTCTCCCGCAGGCTCTTCTTCGGCATTCTGAGGTTCCTCTCCGCCGAAATTAAAGTCGGGCATGAAATCATCTATATCTGATTTTTCACCCTCAGGTTCGCTTTCCGTTTCGGGGGATGCATCCATAAGTCCCGCCAAGGGATCTTCTTCCTGTGCAGGCTCCTGCTCTTCCGCTTCGGGATTTCCGAAAAGTTCAGCAAGAGGATCCGTAGTTTCTTCCAGAGTTTCTTCCTGAGTTTCTTCACCGGGCTGTTCTTCAGGCTCTGCCGCAGGCTCTTCGTACATTGAAGGTTCTTCAGCAGGCTCTTCCGGAATATATGCGGAAGGTGTTTCAGACATGCCAAACAGCTCTCCGTCATTCATCTCTGCGGAAAGCTCTTCATCTATCATCCTGTCGATGTCTGCATCGTCGTAGTCACCGAATATGTTGTAATCGTCTGATCTTAAATTATCGTCAAATCCGGCATCATCACTGTCGGCCCCAGTAAGATCGGGCATATCCGAAATACCGAGATCATCTTCGTCCGAGAAGTCGAACCTGTCTTCCTGATGTTCCTCGTCGTCCTCTCCGAATCTTATCTCCGGAGTTTCTTCCGGCTCCTTCGGATTCATCCAGTCATCGGAAAAAAAGAAATCCCCCTGAGAAGGTAACTCCTCATCTTCCGGAAGTGTGTGGAATACAACATCGTCTTTTTCCTCTTCCTGAGGAATGACTACCGGTTCCCGCTCTTCCGGCTCTTTTGAGATAGTAACGGTATTTTCAGAATTTCTCCGCGTACTTTTACGGTACGCGGAGAATCTGTCGTCGTCATGTTCCGTTTCTGATGATAATCCGTTCAGAAGACTGTCAAGATAGGATTCATCAGTTGGCATAGCCTTTAACCCCTGTGGTGTGTTTAGTAGTATTTATCAGTCGAGAATGAGCTTATCGATCTCACCTACGAGTCTGTTGATCTCGGGCTTTGTGATCTGAGCATCTGCGCCGAGGGATTTGCCCTTTACGATCATGTCGTTGGAGATCATGGATGAGAATATGATGACCGGGATCATCTTTGTTCTGTCATCACTCTTTACGAGTTTTGTAAAGCGGTGACCGTCCATTCTGGGCATCTCGATATCGGTGATAATAAGCTTAACCTTGTCGGTAACATTACCTTCATTGGCCATCTTATCCAGCTTTTCCCATGCTTCCTGACCGTCCATGTTGACGATGAGGTTTACATAGCCTGCCTTCTTTAAGCAATCCTGTAAGAGCTTTGAAAGAAGTGCGGAGTCCTCTGCGATAAGGATGGGCTTTGAATTTCTCTCTCTGTGTCCGAGTTCGTCCACATCGGATTCCTGGATGGATGTTTCGGGAGATATCTCAGCTATGATCTTCTCGAAGTCAAGAAGGACAATAAGTCTTCCGTCAAGCTTAACGATACCTGTTGAAACGCCTTCACCGTGTCCGTTGAGTGTGGAGTCCGGCTTAAGAACTTCTTCCCATGAAACTCTGGTGATACCTACAACCGAGTGTACATGGAATGCTGCGTTTGTATGGTTGAAATAAGTAACGATGTAAAGATCGTTCTTCGGGTTGTCCGATTCCGGAAGATTGAGCACCCTTGAAAGACTGATGGATGTGACAACTTCGTCACGGGGCATGAATATTCCTTCGATGGCGGGATCCGCATTGGGGATGGGAACCGCAGGTGTGTACTGAAGGATTTCACGGATCTTGGCTACGTTGATGCCGTAACGGTTGGGCCCTACTGTGAATTCAAGTATCTCCAGTTCGTTCGTTCCACTTTCAAGCAAGATATTGGTGTCCATATTTACTCCTCCGTATGTATAAAATGATGTTTCACATATACGTTTCTTGTCAAACTGACATTTACAAGATTATATATTAAACTTTCCGTATTTTCAACGATTTGAATACTTATTTACAAAATCTTTCTAATCATTTTATTTTTATGATCACGGCGTCTCCGTCTTTGTTGATCATTGAAATGGCGGCTTTTTCGATCTCTTCGTTTGCGGGTATGCGGAACACGAGGATGGCATCGTATGCCTCTCCGGGAGCGATAAACTCAGCATCACCCGTACCAATGAACCTGATATCGTTTGTAAAGAGCGTGGTTTCCGCGGTTTGAGTCTTGCCGTCATTGTACATGAGAGTACAACCAAGCTTCTTTTCAAAAGTATTGAGTTCAAGCGGCTCTTCGGTATCGTTTGAAACGGTAAACTTCGTGATGATGTATTTAATGCCCGGAATGGGATTTAATGCCGATGCGGCATCCCCCATGGTAAAGCTTTCAACCGGTTCGCTGGTACCGATGTAACGGGCGTAAAGACCGTTATCCGTTGTTATGACATTCGTAAGTGTCTCATTTGTAAATTCAGTATTGTCAGGTATATCCGTGGGAGTAGGTGTGGGAGTTATCTCTGCGGGATCCTTTGTGGGCACCGGTGTCGGTGTTTTTTCACCGGGGCGAAGTGTCGGAGTCGGTGTTTCGTTCGGAGCATGAGTGACCTTCGGAGCCTCGGTGAGCTTAACTTCGGAAACCAGCATGTCCGTATAGTTCCTGTCGTATTTAAGCAGCTTATCAGCGGCATACTGAGCGATGATGTTCCTCTCGTTGTCGGTGAGATCGATGGTCTCGATCAAACATCCGCCCAGCATCAGGCAGCAAATAAATGCAATTGTCAGAATTATTGCCTTCCGCACCTTAATCTTCTCCTGAAAGTTCAAAATTTCAAAATAATGAGACTCTATCCGTAATTATCTGAACAAAACGATTTTAGCACTTATAAAATATTAACGCAACTTATCTTTAAATTATTTTAGCAAGGTTTTATCTTTTGAGGCAGCTGTTCAGATCGAGTTCAAACCAGAATTCGACACCGTTTGCATGATTTATAACGCCAAAAGGCTTATTGTGGGCGTCCATAATGGCCTTGACAATGGAGAGTCCAATGCCCGTACCGCCGTATTCACGGCTTCTCGCTTTATCCACCTTGTAGAATTTGATCCATATCTTATCAATATCTTCTTCGGGTATCGGATCTCCGGTGTTGAATACCGAGATCCTGACGGTATCAACGCTTTCCGTTGCCTTTATGTCAATGATCTTATCGTAACTGCAGTGATTTATCGCATTTGTCAGATAATTGGTGAAGACTTCCTCGATCATGTATTCGTCTGCCCAAACGTCGATCTGTTCCGGGATATCGCAAAGGAGCTTGATCTCTTTGTTCTTGAGGAGAACATCGGTTGAACTTAAAACGGACCTTATCACTGCCGAGATATTGAAGCGCTCAAGCTCCACTATCTCGCGTCCGAATTCGATGCGGTTCAGCGTAAGGAGCTTCTGGACCATCTTGTTCATCTTGTTGGACTCGTCGATTATGACGTCGCAGTAGAACTCTCGGCTTTCCGCGTCATCGTTTATGCAGTCTTTAAGACCTTCGGCATAACCTGATATCAGAGCGATGGGGGTCTTAAGCTCATGAGTGACGTTTGAAAGAAATTCCTTCCTCATCTCGTCGATCTGAACCTTCTGTTCGATGTCGTTCTGAAGTGTGTTGTTGGCGTTCTTTAAGTCCGAAATGGTGCTTTCCAGCTGTTCGGACATCACGTTTATGGCTTCTCCCAGCTGCCCTATCTCATCACACGTGTCTCCGGTGTATTTTGCATTGAAATCAAGACGGGCAACGGATTTTGCGACACAGTTGAGCTGTTTTATGGGTTTTATGAAGGATCTTGTTGCAAGAGTGATTATTATGAGCGTTCCCGCAAGAACAACGATGCCCGCATGAAGAAGGAAACCGCTGGCAAGCTTTGCACTGTACTTCATACTCTCAACGCTGGACCTTATAAGTATATAAGTACCGTCCTCACCGGAAGCCGAAAAAAGATCAAGATAGGACATGTTCGTACGTACATCGCGGATCTTAGTGACCTCGTACTTTCCGTCAACCTGCTCGATCAGCTCGCTGTGCTCGTTCATTCCGTCAAGATAACTCTTGATCTTCTGGTAGAGCACGCTCTCTCTCGTATATGTGCTCATGGTACTGAAGTAGTAGCGGTAATCCACCAGGACATAAATGGAAAGATTATTGATCGAAGCAAGCTTTTCCAGCGCCAGCGTATCTTCAGCGGTGAGGAAATTGTCGGAGGTTATCTCTCTGAGCCCGATCCTGTATTCAAACATGCCGTTGGGGCTGAAGATAGATCCGTCGGGATCTGTGATGGAATCGGGGACATCCGGGTCAATTGGATCAGATGTCTTAAAAGATGCGAGGGAAACAGCCCCGTCAAACAGGAATCGACCTGCATCGGCGGATTCCTCATTTTTCTTTACATAATACTTTGAAAGAATGTTCTCGACCGTGGTGTATGCGGAGGCAAGAGTATCCACCTTTGACGCGGTGTAATACCTTTCAAGAAAGAACCTGTTTAAGATCCAGGTTATAAAAATGGCGCCGGCAACCGTCGCCATTGTAGTGATTATTATTTTTGAACGCCATGAAATATGCATATCAGACCTCGAATTTATATCCCATGCCCCAGATAGTCTTAATGTATTCGCCCTTATCGCCCATCTTGCTGCGGAGCTTCTTAACGTGGGTGTCGATGGTGCGGGCATCACCGAAATAATCGTAGTTCCATACGTTGTTTAATATCTTCTCTCTTGAAAGAGCGATGCCTTTGTTGGTGACGAAATATTCAAGGAGTTCAAATTCCTTGACGGAGAGTTCTATGGG
>JAEEGL012157668.1_pt1 | contig 15495 bp, 11 predicted proteins | sample 9134231 | NCBI WGS metagenome assembly JAEEGL01 (sample SAMN16246548, study PRJNA631951) | gut metagenome | biome: gut microbiome; feature: rumen; material: fiber-attached | host: Bos | place: Iran: Karaj | collected 2018-10
CCCGGCGCGGAGTAATCTTTTGTCTCCGATCACATATTGATCCACGATCACGCATTGATCCACGGCGGCGGATGCTTTGCCTACGGGCATGGTGTTCGCTGCCGTTTTTCAGAAGATACGATGAACAAAAAAATCTACGGTTATCTCCGGAGCAGCTCCGGCGGCGCGGAGACTTCGAACAAAACAGCCCGGCTGGTTACGGCGGGCATTCCCGCCGGGGATGTCTTTGCGGATGAAGAAGCGGCGGGCGCGGCAGATGCGGCGCAGACGGCCGCGCGCGTGTCTTCCGCATCCCGCGGTTTCCCTGCGTTCCGCACTCTGTTGAACCGCCTTGAGCCCGGCGACACCGTTGCCATCTGCGGGCTGGACGATCTGGGATGCAGTGCGGCGCAGATCCTTTTCAGCATGGAACAGATCTGTACGGAAAACGTGGCTGCCTTGCGTGTGCTCTCACTCGAGGAGGGCGGCAGCCCCGAGGCGGGGGCGGATCTCGATACTGAAGCACGCGGGACTGCCCACGTGCACACTGATCCGGATACGGCTGCGGCCAGGACCGCCCTCATACTGCAGGTTCTCCGGGAAACCGTCTCGGCAGAACGGAAATACCGCAGAAAACAGCAGGCGGACGGCATCGCGGAGGCGCGCGGCAAGGGCATCCGCTTCGGAAGGCCGTCCAAAGCCCTGCCGGACAATTATTTTCATGAGTATCAGAAATGGCGCAAAGGCAAGACGACGATCGCCGAAGCAGCGAAGGCGTGCGGCATGACGCCGTCGCGCTTCTATTATCAGGCGAAGAAGTTCGGAAAGCCGCAATGAGAGACGGGTGTTTCATATTTACTGAGGAGTGGGCGGCATGAAGCTTCCTGCAAGTCCCCGTGTATCCGGGACCCTGAAAAACGCTGCTTTGATCCTTCTTGTGGCTGCCGTGTTTGTCCTGTCGTGCCTGCTGTACCTTTACTTCCGGAAGACGCCGGCCTCGGCGCCGGGAAAGACCTTTTCCAATCAGGATTTCAGGCTCGATACCTGGATCAGCCCTTATGACGCGGACGGCGACGGCATCGACGACCAGACGGACATTCTGCAGAACGCGCGGGACTATCTGGCCGCAGATCCGAAGTACGAGAGCCGTTACTATCAGACGGGCTACCCCGACGACGGGTATGGCGTCTGCACGGATGTCGTCGCGTTTGCGCTGCGCGGCGCCGGGTATGACCTGCAGGCGCTGGTCGACGCGGATATCCGCACCAATCATGACGGGTACGCTGATGAAAAGCCGGATCCGAAGATCGACTTCCGCCGCGTCCGGAATCTTCTGGTCTATTTTCAGCACATGAGCGGGAGTTCCGATGCTTCCGGCGAGAATTCGGCTGCGGCCAGTGCGGGCGGTGGTACGGATGGATCTGCCGCTTCCGGCGGAGATCCGGATCCGGTCCGTGCAGGCGGCACGCTTGCCTGTACGTCTCTCTCCTGCGACCCGCTGGACATCAGGGCGTGGCAGGGCGGCGATATCGTGATCTTCAGCAACCACATCGCTATTGTGTCCGATCGCCGGAACAAGGACGGGGTCTGCCTGATCCTGCACCATGCGAATCCTTTTCAGCTGTCTTTCGAGGAAGACGGTCTTTCGTGGTATGGCCAGATCCGGGGACATTTCCGGCTGATTCCGCCGGAGATGCGGTAAAAGCAGCCGATCTGGTATTATTGCATTTCCGGCTGATGCAATTGGGTTTTATGATATGCCCGTTCCGGCTGTTCCGGGCGGGCATATTTATGATACTATTCTGTTACCGGCGCATCCTTGTCTTTGGGAATAAGCCACGTCTGTCACATCTGATCACATCTGTTTTCTTATCTGAAAGGAATGCCCTATGTATTTCTCTATTGCAGCTCGGAATGAGCACCAACGTCTGGAATCTCAAATCGAAAAACTGAATCAGGAAATTGCGAAATACCCTGATGGAGAACTGCGCTCTTACAGCAGCCGACGCGGTGTGAGATTCTATTACAGAAAGCCTGACGGGACACTGCTGTATCTCAAACGCGGAGATAGAGCCCTGTTATTGCAGCTTGCTCTGAAAGGCCTGTATATCGCCCAAAAAGAAGACCTGCTTCATCAGCGGGAATATCTTGACCGCCTGATTGGAGCTCCCTCCGGGACAACGGAAGAAAAGAAATATCTGTCCCGACCGGGAGTGAAAGCACTTCTCATCGCGGCAAAACCCACTGAACTGAGCTGGGCGGAGGAACCGTATGAGCATTCTTCCGAGTATCCTGAGAGGCTGGTAGTTCCTACAAAGAAAGGTGATCTGGTTCGTTCTAAATCAGAGAGTCTTATTGCCGATACGCTTTTTGAAGAACGGATTCCGTATCGCTACGAATCTGTCACACCGCTTTTCAGGAATATCGGCGTTCCGGATTTCATCATATTGACCCCTTTCAGCGGGCGCGAAATCGTCTGGGAACACTTCGGCATGATGGACAGACCGGATTACCGCAGAAGGGCATCCATGAAGCTCAGTGACTATTTCGATCTGGGGTATCTTCCCGATTACAATTTAATCTGCACATTTGAGTCAAAGGAGCATCCGCTGAATCTTCAGTGCATAGAGGAACAGATCAAGAAGATTCTTGTTATGTGAAAAAGATTCTCGCCTGCTTTCAAGGAAGTGTGCAAAATGTCCCTCAGATTGAAACATTTTTGAAAGCCCTGGCGTTGGTTTCAAGGAAGTTTGCAAAATGTCTCATAGATTGAAACATTCTTGAAACCCCAAGCCTTGCTTTCAAGAATGTTTGCAAAATGTCTCTTAGATTGAAACATTTTTGAACGGCCAGGTCTTGGTTTCAAAGAAGTTTGCAAAATGTCCCTTAGATTGAAACATTCTTGAAACCCCAAGCCTTGCTTTCAAAGAAGTTTGCAAAATGTCCCTTAGATTGAAACATTTTTGAACGGCCGGGTCTTGGTTTCAAAGAAGTTTGCAAAATGTCTCTTAGATTGAAACATTCTTGAAACCCCAAGCCTTGGTTTCAAAGAAGTTTGCAAAATGTCCCTTAGATTGAAACATTCTTGAAACCCCAAGCCTTGCTTTCAAAGAAGTTTGCAAAACTACAGGGAAATTGAGGAATTCTTGAAAAACTCAGCCCCAGACGGCAGCCCCCTCACAGGTCCGCCAACCACCCCCACTTTCAATATGCCAAACAAATAAGAAATCTTTGCATTTCTGTATACATTCTTTTTTCATTTTTGTACCAAAGTATCACAAATCATGATATGATAACTCTTAGTTTATCCAATTAAAGCATTGCTGTGCTGAAAGCCGCCCGGCACTCCTGAAACCGGGCGACGGCAGGGAAAAGAAGCCAGACCGGGTGACAGCTCAGACTAAGGGTACTCGAAGACAGGGCACTCGAAGACAGGGCACTCAACGAGAGCGCACTCGATGAGAGACCCCCGATGTGAGACACCCGGATCCCGGCCTCCCGACCCGCATAGGCGCGGCGTGCTGTGTAGCTATCAAGAGGGGAGGGCACATCATATGGCCAAAGAAACAAAAGACACCTCCGTCAAGAAATCAGGGTTTGACAAGTTTCTGGACGGAATCGAGCGGATCGGCAACAAGCTGCCGGATCCGGTCACACTATTCCTGTGGCTCGCTGCCATCGTCGTAGTAATTTCGGCGATCCTGAGCGCTGTAGGACTCGCGGTCGTCAACCCCGCGAGCGGCGAGACCGTCGCAGTCCAGAACCTGTTCTCACTGTTCGGCCTCCGCTATCTGTGGACGAACGTCATCACGAACTTCTCGGGATTCGCGCCTCTGGGCATGGTTCTCGTAGCGGTCATCGGCTCCGCTGTTGCTGAGAAGAGCGGCTTCCTTGTCGCCCTGATGAAGAAATTCCTCGGCAACTCCAAGGGCTGGGTCGTCTCGATGGTCGTCATCTTCCTGGGCATCAACCTGAACATCGCGGGCGACGCGGGCTTCATCGTCCTTCCGCCTCTTGCGGCCGTTCTGTTCATGTCCATCGGCAGAAGCCCGATGCTCGGTCTGTACACCGGTTTCGCTTCTGTTGCCGCAGGCTTCTGCGCGAACGTGCTGCTCGGCCTGTCTGACGCGCTGGCATACGGCTTCACGGAAGCTGCCGCGCAGATGATCGACCCCACTTATCAGAGATCCATCGCGATCAACTGGTATTTCCTGATCTGCTCCTGCATCATCCTGACGATCGCGGGCACGATCCTCGTGGAAAAAGTCCTGCTTCACCGCTTCCCGATCACTCGTGAGAAGCTGGAGTCCTATGACTATGATGTCGACGCGAAAGTCACCGACGAGCAGTCCAAGGCTCTCGGCGCTGCCGGTATCGGCGAGCTGATCTTCCTCATCGTTATGATCATCCTCTCCGTGCCGAAGTTCTTCACGAACCCTGACACCGGCATCGCGCAGGCGATCCTGGCGGGCTCGGACGGCACGATCACCGCGGGCGACGCTCCTTTCACAAAGGGTATCGTCTTCACGGTCACCCTGGCGCTGTTCATCCCCGGCCTCATCTATGGTATCAAGACCGGCAAGTATAAGAAGGACAAGGACGTCTGGGCGGACGTCAACAAGGGCTTCGAGGAAATGGGCGGCTACATCTTCATGTGCTTCGTCATCTCCATTTTCACGAACTTCTTCTCAGTCTCCAAGCTCGGCACCATCATCGCCATCGGCGGTGCGGACGGCCTGAAGGCGATCGGCTTCACCGGCGTCCCGCTGATGATCGGCCTGATCATCGTCTCCTGCATCGTCAACCTGTTCATCGGCTCCGCATCCGCGAAGTGGGCAATTCTCGGTCCCGTCTTCGTCCCGATGATGATGCTGATGGGCTACGATCCGGCTATCACGCAGGTCGTGTACCGTATCGGCGACTCCATCACGAACCCGCTGTCGCCTCTGTTCACATACCTGCCCGTCATGCTCGGCTTCTGCCGCAAGTATGAGAAGGATACCGGTCTCGGCACGATCATCGCCAACATGATCCCGTTCTCACTGACATTCGCAGTGATGTGGATCATCCAGGTCATTGTCTGGGTCGCGGCAAACCTGCCTCTCGGCCCCGGCGGTGCGATCTATCTGCCGTAATCGGCTGCAAGGAAAGCATCAGCAGCCCGGATCTTCGGATCCGGGCTGTTTCTTTTCCAGGAGATGCGGGACCCGGAGGCTGGGTGTTCCGGCAGATCATACTGATCCCGGAGACTGGATATCCCCGGCAGATCATACTGACCCCGGCGGCTGGATATTTCCGGCAGATCATTCTGCTCCCGGCGGAGGAGTATTCCGGGAGAGTATAATAATTCCCGCAGAGATGTAGTATTATTGTAGTTAACGAAAACAAACGCCTGTCAGCAGGAGGAAACAAGTATGAACTTTGCTGCACGCGCCAAGGAACTGGAGCCGTGGATCATCGGCAACAGGCACTGGCTGCATCAACACGCGGAACTCTCGTTGAAGGAAGCCGAGACGACCGCATTTCTAGTCCGGAACCTCGAGGAACTGGGCATTCCGGTCCAGAGTTTCGACGACTATTACGGCTGCATCGCCACCATCAAAGGCACGGCGGACGGCGCGGAGAACGGTCCCACCGTACTGCTTCGCGCGGATATCGACGCGCTTCCCATCACGGAAGACAGCGGCGTGGATTTCCCGAGCCTGACGGAAGGCGTGATGCACGCCTGCGGGCACGACACCCATACAGCGATGCTGCTCGGCGCGGCGAAGCTTCTGTGGGAAAAGAAGGATGAGCTCCGGGGGACAGTCAAACTGCTTTTCCAGTCCGGAGAAGAAGTATTCATCGGGAGCCACTACTACTGGGACGAGGGATATCTGAACGACGTCGACGCCGCTTTCGGCATGCATGTCTGGCCGAGCGTCGACTCCGGCAAGTTCGGCATTCTCGATGGTCCGGTCATGGCGAGCTGCGACAATTTCAAGCTGACGGTCCATGGCAAAGCAGCCCACGGCTCCACGCCGCACGTCTCGCACGACGCGCTGGTCGCCGCTGCGCAGATCATCATGAACGCGCAGACTATCGTCAGCCGCATGAACAATCCGCTGGATTCGCTCGTCGTCTCGTTCGGCACGATCCGCTGCGGCACACAGTTCAACATCATCGCGGATACCGCGGAGATGACCGGTACCGTCCGCTGCTACACGAAGCGGGCGCGCGACCTCGTTGAGCCGGCACTGCGCAGGATCGCGGAGGACACCGCGGACGGGCTCGGCTGCACGATCGAGCTGGAGTACAACGCGCTTGAGCCCTGCGTGCGCAACGACGTCCCCGAGCTCACGGGGATCGCGAGAGGCGCGGCGACAGAGCTTTACGGCAGTGATTCTCTGCAGGGGACTCCGCCCGGAAGCGGAAGCGAGGACTTCTCCTACATCATGGATCACATCCCGAACTCGATGTTCGCTTTCATCGGCTGCCACGACGAGGAAGTCGGGGCGGTCTACCCCGTCCACAACGGGAAATTCTGCATCAACGAGTCGCTCCTGCACCGGGGAAGCGCGATGTACGCGCAGTTTGCGGCGGACTATCTCGCGAAGAAGAATCCGGCCGGGCAGGAAGGAGGGGAGGCATGATGGATATCAGAACTCTCGCGAAAGAACAGGAAGCGTACGTCATCGAGTGCCGCAGATATCTGCATCAGCATCCGGAGCTCTCCCTGAAGGAAGTGGAGACCACGAAGTTCATCGTCTCCGAACTGGAAAAGCTTGACCACTGCGAGATCAAGACATACGAGGACATCACGGGCTGCGTCGCGACCTTCCACGGCACCGGCAAGGGCGGCGGGAAGAACGCAGGCAAGACCGTCATGCTCCGCGCGGACATCGATGCGCTGCCGATCCAGGAGGATCCGAATATCGTTCCTTTCTGCAGCGTGAACGACGGCGTCATGCACGCCTGCGGCCACGACTGCCACGCCGCGATGCTGCTCGGCGCGGCACGCATCATCAACGACCATCTCGATGAATTCAGCGGCACAGTGAAACTGATCTTCCAGATGGCGGAGGAGATCGGCCGCTTCGCGGAACAGTACGTGAAGCGCGGCGCGCTGGAGGGCGTGGACGCGATCTACGGCTCCCATGTCTGGGGCACGATCCCGTCCGGCAAGCTCAACTGCCAAGGCGGTCCCAGGATGGCCTGCAGCGACCGGTTCACGATCCAGATCCACGGCGTCCTGACGCACGGCAGTGCCCCTCACCTCGGCCATGACGCGGTCCTCGCGGCGGCCGCGGCGGTGCTCGCTCTTCAGACGATCGTGAGCCGGATCAACAATCCGCAGCATCCGCTGGTCGTGACGACCGGCATGATGAACGGCGGCACGAAGGAAAACATCATCACCGACCACGTCGAACTCGTCGGCACGGTGCGCACGTTTGACCGGGAATTCCGGAATTCCATGCCCGAGCGGATCCGCGAAGTCGTGGAGAACGTCGTGAAAGGCTACGGCTGCACGGCCGACTGCGATTACTACTTCGGTCCGAGCCCGCTCCTGAACGACGCGCAGGACCTGGTCGACATCGCGCAGGGCGCGATCAAAAAGATCGCCGGCGAGGACTGCCTCGTCCCGCACGAGATGTCGCTCGGGGCCGAGGATTTCGCGGTCTACACCGAGTCGGTTCCGGGCGTCTACGCCTACATCGGCTCCGCGGACCACGAAAAGGGCACCGACTACCCCAACCACAGCCCGTTCTTCAAAGTTGACGAAGACGTTCTCTGGACCGGCACCGGCGCCTATGTGCAGTTCGCGAAGGACTATCTGGATGCGTGATCCAAAAGAAATGAATTTCTATTGAGAGGTGCGATTTGAAAGAAACAGAAACATCAAGAAGCTCATTCACCAGCAAGCTCGGATTCGTCCTGGCGGCGGCAGGCTCTGCCGTCGGCCTGGGCAATCTGTGGCGCTTCCCTTACCTTGCCGCGCAGTACGGCGGCGGCATCTTCCTTCTGGTCTACATCGTCCTGGCCTTCACTTTCGGCTTCACGCTGATGACCACGGAAGTAGCGATCGGCAGAAAAACCGGCAAGTCCGCGATCTCCGCCTTCGGCTCGCTCGATAAGCGGTTCGGCTTCATCGGCGTTCTCGCGTCGATCGTGCCCGTCATTATCACGCCCTACTACTGCGTGATCGGCGGCTGGGTAACCAAATATCTCGGTGTCTATCTCACCGGCCTGGGACGCGACGCGGCGCAGGACGGCTATTTCGGCGCGTTTATCTCACAGCCATGGCAGCCGCTCGTGTGGTTTTTCGTCTTTGTTCTCGCGACGTCCGTCGTCGTCATCCTCGGCGTGGAAAGGGGCATCGAAAAGGCATCCAAGATCATGATGCCCGTGCTGCTCCTGCTTTCCCTCGTGATCGCGGTCTATTCCTGCACGCGGCCCGGCGCGCTTGGCGGCATTCTCTACTACATCAAACCGGACTTCTCGAAGCTCTCCGGCAAGACGGTGCTCGCGGCGCTCGGACAGCTCTTTTACTCGATGTCCCTCGCGATGGGCATCATGATCACCTATGGCTCCTATATGCAGAAAAGCACTAACCTCGAATCCTCCGTCCGGCAGATCGAGTTCTTCGACACGCTGATCGCGTTTCTGGCCGGCCTGATGATCATTCCCGCCGTCTTTGTCTTCTCGGGCGGTGACGAATCCGCGATGAGCGCGGGCGCCGGCCTGATGTTCATCACGCTTCCGAAGGTCTTCCTGTCAATGCCCGGCGGGCAGCTGATCGGCGGCGCTTTCTTCTTCCTTGTGCTGTTCGCGGCGCTGACTTCCTCCATCTCCCTGATGGAGACCATCGTCTCGATCCTCATGGACCGCCTCGGCTGGAGCCGTCTGTTTTCGACCGTGATGACGACGCTTTTCGTCCTGCTCGCGGGCATTCCGTCCTCGCTCTGCTACGGCGTCCTGAGCCACGTGACGCCGCTCGGCATGGAACTGCTCGACTTCTTCGACTTCCTGAGCAATTCACTGCTCATGCCGATCGTTTCCTTCCTGATCTGCTTCATCGTAGCGTATATCCTGAAGCCTGACTTCATCGTCGAAGAAGCGAAAACGGAAGGCGCCTCGTTCCGCACGGAAAAGTTCTATCGCTTCATGATCCGCGTTATCGCGCCAATCGGCATCGTCGCGATCTGGGTCAGCTCCATGGCTGCCAGCCTCGGGCTGTTCAGCCTGTAACAGAAGATACGGAGATCGATCTGCCGACAGACAGAAACGGGCCGCCCGGGAAAGTCCCCGGGCGGCCCGCATTTTATTTGTCGGAAGCCATTAACCCATCCATTACCGGTTTTCCCTGCCGGCCTTCTTTACTGTTCTTTCTCCCCCTGCCGGCCCCGAAACCACGGCGATCGCACCGCCAAACGCATGAGTACCGTGACACAGTGGATGATCACGACGTACGCGATGATCGTGACGATCAGCGGAGCCACTACCTCATAGCTGCCCAGGCGGATCACGTCGAACACTTTCGTCAGGTCGTATGCCGCCACGTATCCCACGACAGATGTGCCTTTTATCAGCTCGATGATCCTTTCGAAGTAGTCCTCCGCCGTTTCCGGTCCCTCGTACCATCTCAGCGCCCTGAAGAATTCCGGTGTCTCGATGTATTCCAGCCGGTAATCGCGCTCCAGAAGGCCGTCGTCCGCAGCGGCGGCGTTTTTCTCGAGGCTTCGGTAGACCTGCGCGCCGAACGTCAGGGTAAACCCGATCACCGCGGAGATGATCCCGCCTTTGCCCAGGTCCTTGTAGAACCGGTAGAAGACCAGCATGATCACCATGATGGGCGGAACGCGCAGAAGAAACCATGCAACGCCCTTTGCGATGCCGCGGATCACAAACCCGGCTCTCCTGCTGGCAATATAGAGGATGACGCCGAACAGCGTCCCCTGAAGGACTGCGAGCAGCGAGATGAGAAGCGTCGTCCCGATCCCGCGCAGGAACAGTTTATACCTCCCCTCCTCCAGGAATGATCTCCTGAAGTGGCTGCGCAGCTGAGCCCGGTATCCCGCGTCGGCACTTCCGCCGCGGTCCGAAGTACCTGCCGTGCAGATACTGATCCCGCCGCTGTAATCCGCCATGCCGAAATAGTACATCTGCTGCCGCTCGGGCGTGATCGTGATCGCGCCGCAGCCCACGTCATATGTGCCTTCCTGCACGCCCCTTAACATATCGGTAAAGCTGACTTTGCAAAACTCAAGAGAATATCCGTATTCGCGGCAGAATCCGATCGCGAGGTCGATGTCGTACCCGGTCGGTTTGCCGGCGGAATCGTACGCGAACGGGATATTGCTCGCGTCGTAGGCGATGCGCAGCTTCCCGTTGAGGTTCGGCAGCTCGCCGGCATCTCCGCTGATCTTGTTGTCCGTGTCGCCGCCGAACCACTTTTCATCCAGTTTCTGAAGCTGCCCGCTCCCCTTCATACGGGTGATGTACTCGCTGTACTCGCCGCTGAGGCGAAGGCCTCTCTCATTCTGTCCGAAGATAAAAGAATAATCCGACGCCTCAAGGTATCCGTCCAGCAGGGTGAACATGTCCCCGGACCGGAGGATCGCCCGGATGATCGGCTCATCGTCCGCGATGCCGTCGACCTCCCCGATCAGCAGTCCCCGGTAGGCGGTGTCGCGGGAGTCGTAGTGACGGACCTGTGCCTGTGGCAGATCTCTCACCACGGCGTCCCCGAAAATATAGCCGTCCACCACGCCTACGGTGACCGAGGCGTCATTAAACTCTTCCAGCGTCTTTGGTGCGCTGTCCTGCTTCTTCCCGCAGGCCGAAGCCATCAGGCAGATAATAGCCAGGAAAGCTGCCGTCGCAGCCCGTAAGGCTTTTCTCCGGCTCTCTCTTCTTCCGCTCTTGATGCAGCTTGCATTCTTCCTGCAGCTTTCGCCGCCCCGACGTCTGATCACGTTCATTCCATCACGTCCCTGGTGCTGTTTCCGGTTTTCCGTCCGATTCCGTCACGTTCCCGGTGCTGTTCCGGTTTTCCGTCCGAATCCGTCACGTTCCCGGTGCTGTTCCCGGTGTTCCGTCCGAATCCGTCACGTTCCCGGTGCAGTTTCCGTTGCCCCGTCCGTATTTTCCGTGCCGCTCTCTCCCGCAGTGCATTCCCTCTCGATCCGGTCCGCGCTCTCCGCGCGGTCGAAAGCGAGTGTGAAGTAGTCGTCATGATACGGGTCGTACGGGACTTCATAATATTTCAACCAGTAGTAGCATGCGTCGACGACCTTCTGCGAGTGCCGGATCATGTAATTCATGGAGCTGTACTGGTTCGACTCCAGGATGCGGATCAGGTAATTCGCCTGCATCTCGGGATCGCTGATGTCGAACCGCCGTCCCTCGCCCCGGCCTCCGGGACTGAACCACTGGTCGGCGAAGCGGTACAGTTCTTCCTTTTTGTCATACGCCGTGAACTGTGCGTAGCCGTAGCCGCCGTCCAGGTTGACCCATTTCTGGTCTTTGTTGAAATATCCGTTCGTGACGCCGCCGTGACGCGCCTCGAGGAAGTCCTTGCGGTCGATCAGCCGCTCATTCAGCTGGCTGGTGTAGGTATCGTCGTCGATTCCCCAGAGCTGGTTGTTGTAGTCCTCAAGCGTGGCCGCTTTCAGCTTGGATTCCGCATTGAGGTTGCACATGATGCCGAGGACGGCGGTCTTGTTCCCGCCGTAATAATCCATCAGCACATCCCAGATGATCTGCTGCTCCGGGCGGGTGTCGCCCGGCTCTTCCGGGGCGTCCTCTCCTGTCTCCTGTCCCGCTTCCCTCTGCTGCTGAAGCTGGTCCGCAGGGATGAGTTCCACCCGGCGTTTCGCTGCGGATGCAGTCTCCCGTTTCAGAAAACTGCCCGGGATCACGGCTTCCGTGATGAAGAAGAGGACAAGAACGGCGAGGATGACCCTGCATGCGACCCGCCATCTCCTCGGGATCAAACCGCTGCGGAGGCTCCGCTCCACCCTTTTCGCGCGGTTCCGTTCCCGGATCTTCGCCTCCTCGATCGCCTTCAGGAACCTGCGGTCCGCCTCTCTCCGTCTCCTGCCGATCTTCACGCCGCGGGCGTCGCGGTTCCTCAGATACTCTTCGCTCCGCTCCGCGAGCCGGTCATACCGGTCCTGCCGGTTCTGGTAGTATCTGCGGACACGGTCCGCGCGCCTCGTATAGTCTCTTTTTCGTCTTCTGTTCGTGAATGCTCTCATTCGTCTTTCCACCGGTCCCGTATCTGTCAGAACAGCCGTACCGGTTCATAAAGATTCCGGATCTTCCTGAGGAGTTCCATCACGTCGTGCTCTCCGGTGCAGGAGCGCTCCGGCCGGACCGGAACGCCGCGGAAGGAGGGAATGTCTTCCTGGAGTTTCTCCAGCATCTGTTTCTGCGCCCGCTCGATCGTCGCGAACTCATCGTAGATATAGACGCCCCGGATCCCCTGCGCGTCGCCCTGGCTGCGCACGGCAGCCCGGATCGATCCTGCTTCGGTCAAAGGCGTGATCTCGCGGATCAGCTTTTCTACTTCCTTGTCTTTCACGATGACTTTCAGGTAGACGATCTCCTCCGGCTCGAAGTTCGCGCCCTCGAGGCAATGCTTATAGGGAGATCTCGCCATGTGCGCGAGAACGGGCTTTTCTTCCTCCCGTGCGTTCCCCTGATGGAAAATGAAGGATCTCCCCTCCCGGATCGTGTAAACGAAATAGCTGAGTCCCATGGAGTCCAGCTTTTCCCTGACGCGCGTGCTGTCCTGCAGGCTGAGGCTCTTCGGCTGGAGATAGGTCCCGGATTCCAGGTCGTAGAGCGCCGCGCCGTCCATCACGATCATCGGGAGCTTCAGCTGCACCGCCCGCAGCTGTGCCGAGTAAAAAGCCGGCGCGTGCCGTATCTGCAGGCAGATCAGCGCTCCGTCGGCGCTGAGCTGATTCAGCTGGAAGAGCACCGCGGGAGAAAGGCCTGTCCTGGGGTCGGGCACGAGATCATGGACGTCCACGAAAAAGACCTGGTTGCGGTCCTTCCTTCGCGGCAGGCGGAATGTGTTCACGCCGATCGCCACGAGCGTGCCGATCAGGATCTCCGCCATCTGGTTCGCGACGCGGACGAGGGGCTGTTCGACATAGGGGAAGTTGATGACAAAGCAGAGGAAGACGATCGCCGCGATGCTGGAAGTCTCAGGCTTTTTGATCGAGACGGCAGTGTAGAGGCACAGGCCGATGCCGAGCGCGATCAGCAGGTAGAGGAGCACGAAGTTCGCTCCGATCTGCGGAAATATCGTGATCAGAATGAGCAGCACCAGTCCCCAGCCGAGGCCGGTCCCGGATCCGATGAAACGGCTGGCCGCGTATTCCGCGGCGGTCGAGACGTACGGCTGCATGCAGGCGATCGCGGTGATTGAGGCTTCGGCGGACATGCTGCCCGCGCGGAATCCCCTCAGGTAGCTGATCAGCAGGCAGATCAGCACGGCGACCGCCGTCTTGATGATGCGCTGGCCGACGTGCGGCAGCCGGAGCCCTGCCCCCGCCGCGTATCCTGTTCCTGTGGTGCTTTGCCTGTTCTTCATGAATCAATTATACATGATATGGTTTCCGTTGGGATACCGGCATACCGGGTCTTGTATACTGAGGGCCGGCAGGGGATCGTCCCCGGCCGGCCCAGGCTTTTATCTGTCTGTCTGTTCCTGCTGCTGAGGCTGCTCAGCCGACGGTCGAAAACTCGACCACTTCTGCGGCTTCGAGCTCCTCAAAGAGCGTGCCGCCTTCTTCCGCCGTCACAAGCTTGCCGTCCTCCACGGTCATCTTCTTCACGGAGTGGCCGTTCGCGACGTAGAGGATACCGTCCTTCACCGCGAGCGGATACGCCGTTCCGCCGCACTCCACGTAGCCGAGATACTCCGGCACTCCGTCGTTGTAGAAGAAGATCTCCGCGTCGATCGCCGCATAGAAGTCCTCCTCATAGGTATAGGTGCCGCTCGAGACGAGCAGGACGTCCGTGCCGCCGAGATTCGCGTTCGCGTAGCCCTGGCCCTTTTCCAGGCTGTCGACGATCTGTGTAAAAGTATCACATCCGTCGATCTTCGTCGTCATCTCATGTTCCTGTGTGATCTGTGGGAAGAGCTCCACGGGATCCCAGCCATAGTCTTTGTACTTCGTGATCGGAAGCTCGTTTTCCAGGACATAACCCGCGATGGTCTGCGTCCGCACCTCTTCGCGCGTCACGTCGTCGGAGACGACTTCCATGGCTTTTTCATACCAGCTGCCGCAGATCTCCTTCATGCTGTCGGCGTAGTCCCCGCCGTCAGCTGCGACGTCGCAGCTGGTCACCACGTATCCGTCCGCGGTCTGCTTCAGATGCATGCAGCCGGGATAGGAACCGCCGGAGACGCATTCCAGCGTGTCGCCGTTCAGATCATAATTGAAGATCCAGTAGCTGCCGATGACGCGGATATCCTCCGGATCATCCGTCTCTTCCGCGACGATCTGGACACAAGGGATGCTGACGTCAGCCGGCTCGTAGTGCTTGCCGAACCCTTCGACAATGTAGCGGCTGATCGCCTCCTTATAAGGATCCTCTTCCGTTGCGGGAACAGTATACGCAGGAAGTTCCGTGATCACTTCCTGTGCGGCCTCTGCGGACTCTTCCGCTGGCTGCGCCTCTTCCTGTACCTCATCGGCTGCCTCCGCCTCTTCTGCCGCTTCGGCCTCAGGCGCTGCCGCTTCCTGCTGCTGCGGCTGTGTGGGCGGCTCCAGCGCCGGCGCCGTGCAGCCCGCGGCGAGTACCGCCGCCAGGATCACTGCTGCAAATACAGAAATCTTTTTTCTCATGATTTTCCTCCGTTTATCACTGCCGGGACTTTCTTCCCGGAATATTTACTGACATAGTATAGCACGGGTTGTCTCCGCCGGGAGATCCCGTTTTGATGCCGTCTTTTCCCGCCGTCATGCTATAATTGGAGTCACACCCGGAACGGCTGATCCGGGCAGGCAAGACTATATATGGCGGTGGAAAGAATGAACCAGAACAGATTGGAAATGGATCCCTCCGGGTTTGTGCTGCTCTCCGACCTCGTGCCGGGAATCCTGCAGGAGATAAGATATTTCTCGACCTATAATTTCGTTGGCGACCGGATCGACGGCTATGAGGAACCGTGCGCGATCCTCACGAAAGAGGCTGCCAGAGCGCTGAAAAACGTCAGCAACGAAATGGTGGTCCAGGGCTTCCGGCTGAAGATCTTTGACGCGTACCGTCCCGTGAACGCGGTCCGCCACTTCACGCTGTGGGGGATCGAAGATCTGGATCTGAGGATGAAGCCGTTTTTCTACCCGGATCTGGAAAAGCAGGAGCTCTTCTCAAAAGGGTATATCGCGAGCAGATCCAGCCACAGCCGCGGAAGCACGGTCGATCTCACACTGCTCGACATGAAGACCGGAAAAGAACTGGATATGGGCAGTCCTTTCGACCTGTTCAGCGAAGTGTCGCACCCGGACTCCAAAG
>JAEEGL012903086.1_pt1 | contig 15495 bp, 20 predicted proteins | sample 9134231 | NCBI WGS metagenome assembly JAEEGL01 (sample SAMN16246548, study PRJNA631951) | gut metagenome | biome: gut microbiome; feature: rumen; material: fiber-attached | host: Bos | place: Iran: Karaj | collected 2018-10
GGCCATCGGCGTCCGGGGCTATGAAGACGCGCAGGTCACGGCGGGAGGAGTCCCTTTAGGCGAGATCAACCCCGCAACGGCAGAGTGCCTGAAGCAGCCCGGCCTTTACCTGACGGGCGAACTGTTGGATGTGGACGGAATCTGCGGAGGCTACAATCTCCAGTGGGCATGGACCACCGGGATTCTGGCCGGGCGGGCCGCTGCCGCGCGTGCCAAAGGAGCCGGAAAATGATACAGATTCAGGATCTTCGGCTTTCTTACCGGCACAGGCCGGACGATATCAAAAAAACCGCTGCAGGAATTCTGAAGGTTGCTGAGAAGGAGATCCGGGAGATCCGTATCCTCCGGCGCTCCATCGATGCCCGCAAGAAACCTGCGGTAGAATATGTCTATACGGTGGCCGTGAGCGTACCGCATGAAGGAACGGTACTTCGTTCCTGCCGCAGCCGCCATGTCTCGCACTATGAGGAAGCCGCTTATGTGCATCCGGAACCCGCGGGCACGCCTCTGGCACATCGCCCGGTGGTCGTGGGTGCGGGCCCGGCCGGCCTGTTCTGCGCGTATTACCTGGCTCTGGCCGGCTATCAGCCTCTGCTGATCGAGCGGGGCGACCCGGTGGAAGAGCGGATGCGGCGCGTGGAGGCCTTCTGGAGCGGAGCGGCGCCGCTCGACCCTCAGTCGAACGTCCAGTTCGGCGAAGGCGGGGCGGGCACATTCTCCGACGGCAAGCTCAATACCATGGTCAAGGACCCTCTGCACCGCGGAAGGCTGGTGATGGAGACCTTTATCCGGTTCGGCGCGCCGGAGGAAATCCTGTGGCTTCAGAAGCCGCACATCGGCACGGACCGCCTGCGGGACATTGTCAAGAAGATGCGCAGGGCTATCGAAGAGGCCGGCGGGGAAGTACGCTTCCGCACGCAGCTGACCGATCTCATCATCGAAAACGGCCGCCTGTCCGGCATCCTTGCCGGAGAGGAGACCATCCCCTGCGAAGTCTGCGTCCTGGCTCTCGGCCACAGCGCGAGAGATACCTTCCGGATGCTTCTGGACCGGCAGATCGCGATGGAGCCCAAGCCCTTCGCGGTCGGGCTTCGCATCGAGCACCCCCAGGAGATGATCGGGCAGTCGCAGTACGGGAGCGCGTGGAGAGATCTGCCGGCCGCGGATTATAAGCTGACCTGGCAGACCGGCACGAGAGGCGTCTACTCGTTCTGCATGTGTCCCGGCGGCTATGTGGTCAATGCCTCCTCCGAACCAGGGCGGACCGCTGTCAACGGCATGAGCAATTATGCCAGAGACGGAGAAAATGCCAACAGCGCCATCGTCGTGACCGTCTCTCCTTCGGACTATGAAGGGGAGGGTCCGTTAAAGGGCGTTGCGTTCCAGAGGTCACTGGAAGAGGCTGCCTTCCGGGCAGGAGAGGGGCTTGTCCCCGTCCAGTTATTTGCAGATTTCTGCACCGGAACGGCTTCCGCCGCCCTGGGAGAGGTCACTCCCTGCATCCGCGGCGGTTACCTGCTGGCCAACCTGCGGGAGATCCTCCCGGAGGACATCGGGGACAGCCTGGAAGAGGGCATCCATGCCTTCGGGCGGAAAATCCGCGGATTTGACCGCGGAGACGCCGTCCTGTCGGGCATCGAGTCCCGCACCTCTTCACCGGTAAGGATCCTGCGGGATGAGCATCTTCAGAGCATCCCCGGGCTGTATCCCTGCGGGGAAGGCGCCGGCTACGCCGGCGGGATCACATCCGCTGCCATGGACGGCGTGCGGATCTACGAAGCCATTGTCGCTGCCTTCGGGCCGCCTGCGCGCCCGTAAGAAGTTCAGAAAGGAAACATCGCTTTGGATCAGAAAACCATTGACCGTATCAACGAGTTATATCACAAATCCCAGAAAGAGGGACTGACGGAGGAAGAGCGCATCGAGCAGGCCAACCTGCGCGCGGAGTATATCCAGGCGATCCGCCGGAATATGAGAAGCACGCTCAACAATGTCTCTGTCATCAACCCGGACGGTTCGATCACGGACCTGAAGAAATATGATCCGGAAGCAGACAAAGGCTGAGCTGCGAAGGGCCGCGAAGGAAGCCCGGGACCGGATGGCGCCCTCCCTGCGCGCGCAGGAATCGGAGGCCATCTGCCGCAGGATTCTCTCGTCCGAGGTCTACCGGGACGCGAAGTCCGTACGTTTCTTTGCGGCGATCGGCTCGGAGGCCGACCTGTCCGCTGCCGCCATGCAGGCGCTTGCGGACGGCAAATCCGTCTCTTATCCCTGCGTGCGCGGGGGAGCCCTGGTCTTCCGGCGTATCCGTGATCTCTCGGAGCTCCGGCCTGCCGGGGCCTACCGGATCCCGGAGCCTGGCCCGGAATGTCCCCCAGACGAAGAAGAGCGTGCTCTGATCCTCGTGCCGGGGCTTCTCTACGACCTGAACGGTTCCCGCATCGGCTACGGCGGCGGCTATTATGACCGATATCTGGAGCACATTTCTCCGGAAGGCTCTTCGGTCTGCGGCGTCTGTTTCGACGAGCAGATTTCTCCTGAGCCTCTCCCGGCCACGTCCCGCGACATCCGGACAGCGCGAATCTTCACCCCCACGGCGGAACATGTGATTCCGCCACATGAAAGGAGTCCATATGCCGAACAGAACGAATTATAATTTTGGCAATAACAACCGCAACAAGGTCAACATGAACCCCTGGGCCATGCTCGTCGTCATGATCGTCCTTACGGTGCTCAATATTCTTGCCACCATTGCGACGAAGCAGATGGACTTCTTCACCGTCATGTCATTTGTCGCGTGCGCCGCAGGCATCATCCTGTGCATCGTCAATATCATCCGGAGCAAGAAAAAATGATGGATACCAGGCAAGTCATCGAAGAGTATCTCTCTTCCGACGATTTCCGGCTGGCGCTCTCGCCCCCGGAGTCCGAGCCGCTTCGGCAGTATTATTTCATCGGCCTGCTGAGGAGATGGGTACGCACACGCGAGGAGGCCCTCGGCCGCTCGCTCTATGCATGCACGAACACCTTCGGCTGCCAGATGAACGCGCGTGACTCTGAGAAGATGGAAGGCGTCCTGACCGCTGCCGGCTTCGTCCCCACCGATAAGGAGGAAGAGGCAGATCTCATCATCTATAACACCTGCACCGTGCGCGAGAACGCGAACACCAGGGTTTACGGCCGGCTGGGATATCTCAACAGCCTCAAGAAGAAGCACCCGGACCTTCTCATCGCCCTCTGCGGATGTATGATGCAGGAGGCCCATGTGGTGGAGAAGATCCGCAAGTCCTACCGTTTCGTGGACATCGTCTTCGGCACCCACAATGTGCATAAATTCGCCGAGCTGATCTGGGAGAGAATCTCCGGCAGGCGCATGGTCGTCGATATCTGGGACCGCGCGGACCGGATTGTGGAGGATCTGCCGGCCTCGCGCAAATACTTCTTTAAGTCCGGTGTCAACATCAGTTTCGGCTGCAACAATTTCTGCAGCTACTGTATCGTCCCTTACGTTCGCGGGCGGGAGAGAAGCCGCGCGCCGGAGGACATCCTCGCGGAGGTGCGCCGGCTCGCGTCGGACGGTGTGGTCGAGATCATGCTGCTGGGACAGAATGTGAATTCCTACGGGAAGGACCTGGCCGAGCCGATGAGCTTCGCCGAGCTGCTGCGCAGGGTCTCTGAAGTTGAGGGAATCGAGCGGATCCGTTTCATGACCTCGCATCCGAAGGATCTGTCGCAGGAGCTGATCGACGCGATGGCCGCGCTTCCGAAGGTCTGCAGGCATCTGCATCTGCCCGTTCAGTCGGGCAGCAGCCGGATCCTCGAGAAGATGAACCGGCGATACACCAAGGAGCAGTATCTGGACCTCGTGCGCCGGCTTAAGGCCGCGGTGCCGGACATCTCCCTGACCACAGACATCATCGTCGGCTTCCCCGGAGAGACCGAGGAGGATTTCCTGGAGACCATGGATGTCGTGCGGCAGGTCTGCTACGACAGCTGCTACACCTTCATCTACTCGAAGCGGACCGGCACACCGGCGGCTTCGATGCCGGACCAGGTCCCGGAGGATGTGATCAAGGACCGCTTCGACCGCCTCCTCGCCCTGGTGGGAGAGTGCTCCGCGAAACGCACGGCGATGCACCTCGGCGAGACCGTCCCTGTCCTCGTGGAGGAGGTCAATGATCATGACAGCCACATGGTGACAGGACGGATGGACAACAACCTGCTGGTTCATTTCCCGGCAGGGAGCCGGCTGATCGGACAGATCGTTCCGGTGCGCCTCACAGAGTGCCGTGGATTTTACTACATCGGAGAACTCGTTCTTGAAAAATAACCGGAATCAGGTACAATAGAACTAGAAACTATAGATGTGGGCGCGGTGTATCTGCGCCTGTGTCTCAAAGTGAATACATAGGAGGAATGCACTATGGTTTTACAGGAAAAAGCTGCCGAACTGCGCGGTGACATTGTCAAGATGATCCATGCCGCAGGAAGCGGTCATCCGGGCGGGTCCCTGTCCGTGATCGACATTCTGGTAGCACTCTATTACAACGTCATGAAGGTGGATCCGAAGAATCCTCACTGGGAAGACAGAGACCGCCTGGTCCTCTCCAAGGGCCATGCCTGCCCCGCCCTGTATGCGGTTCTGGCAGACAAGGGATATTTCCCGAAGGAAGATCTGGCAACGCTTCGTAAGATCGACAGCCATCTTCAGGGCCATCCGGACATGAAGAAGACCCCCGGCGTTGACCTGAACACCGGCTCCCTGGGCCAGGGCGTCGCAGTGGCAACCGGTATGGCGATTGCCGCGAAGTATCTGAAGAAGAATTATCACGTCTACGCGATCGTCGGCGACGGCGAGATCCAGGAAGGCCTGGTATGGGAGGCCGCTATGGCAGCCGCTCATTACAAGCTGGACAACCTGACCGTCATCCTTGACCACAACGGCCTGCAGATCGACGGAACCAATGACGAAGTCATGAGCCTCGGCGATCCTGTCGAGAAATACAAAGCGTTCGGTTTCGAGTGCTTCACGGTGAACGGCCATGACATCGACGCGATCACGAAGGTCTGCAAGACCCCGGTACACGGACGGCCGAAATTCATCTGTGCCGAAACCATCAAGGGCAAGGGCGTATCCTTCATGGAGAACAACGCCGGCTGGCACGGCAAGGCACCCAGCGCAGAAGAAGTCGCTAAGGCACTTGCGGAACTGGAGGTGAAATAAGATGGGAAAATCAATTCGTATCGCCTACGGTGAGGCGTTAAATGAAATTGCCGAGTATAACGACAAGCTCGTTGTCTGCGACGCTGACCTCGGCCATGCAACCATGACCAATATCTTCGCGGACAAGCATCCCGACCGTTTCTTCAACTTCGGTATCGCAGAGTGCAACCTGGTTGCGGAAGCAACCGGTATGGCTCATGCGGGACTTGTTCCCTTCGTCAGCACCTTCGCCCTCTTCGGCGCAGGCCGCGCGTATGAGATCATCCGCAACTCTGTCTGCTATGTGAATGCCAACGTCAAGTTCGCCCTGACCCATTCCGGTCTGTGCGTCGGCGAGGACGGCGGTTCCCATCAGGCCATCGAGGATCTTGCCCTGATGAGAGTCCTGCCTCATATGACCATCCTGGTTCCCTGCGATTACGAGCAGACCAAGAAGTGCGTCAAGGCTGCGGCTGAGATTGACGGCCCCGTCTACATCCGTGTAGCACGTCCTGTCGTCGATGAGATCACGACCGCCGAGACTCCTTTCGAGGTCGGCAAGGCTCAGGTCATGAAGGACGGCACCGATGTCTGCCTGATGGCTACCGGCCTGATGGTCGGCACCGCCTTAAAGGCAGCCGAGATGCTGGAAGCTGAGGGCATCAGCTGCGCAGTGATCAACCACCACACGATCAAGCCTCTGGATGCTGAGATCGTCCGCAAGTATCACGAGAAGTGCAAGGGCATCGTTGCATGCGAAGAGCACTCCATCTACGGCGGACTTGGCAGCGCCATCGCGGAAGTGATCGCCGGAGTGCCCGGCGGCAAGTTCGCACAGGTCGGCGTGATGGACAAGTTCGGCAAGTCCGGCACCCCTGACGCTCTGTTCGAGGCTTATGGCCTGACCGCGGAGCACATGGTGGAAGAAGCGAAGAAATTCTTATAATTCTCAGTAGAAAACCGGGAAAAGCCTGCCGAATCCGGCAGGCTTTTCTTCCCATCCCGCTGCAAGGGAGCAGATAGGAGATTCATTTTATGGAGATGACATTACGCTGGTACGGTTCCAAATTCGATACCGTCACCCTGGAACAGATCCGCCAGATCCCCGGTGTCACCGGTGTGATCTCGACCCTGTATGACGTTCCTGCCGGAGAAGTCTGGACGCAGGAAGCCATCCATGCACTGAAGGAAGAAATCGAGGCGGCCGGCCTTCGCCTGTCCGGCATCGAGAGTGTGAACGTGCACGATTCGATCAAGATCGGCGACGCAGACCGCGATAAATATATTGACAACTACATCGTCTCTCTGGAGAACCTGGGCAAGGAAGACATCCATATGGTCTGCTACAACTTCATGCCGGTCTTTGACTGGACGAGGACCGAGCTTGCCAGAGTCCGCCCGGACGGCTCCACCGTTCTCGCCTACACGCAGGAGGCTGTGGATGCGCTGGTCCCTGAGGAGATGTTTAACTCCATCGCAGGCGATATGAACGGCACCGTGATGCCCGGCTGGGAGCCGGAGCGCATGGCCCGTGTGAAGGAGCTCTTCGCGGCATATAAGGATGTCGACGATGAGAAGTTATTTGCCAACCTGAAGTATTTCCTGGAGCGCATCATGCCGGTCTGCAACAAGTACGACATTAAGATGGCGATCCATCCGGATGACCCGGCCTGGCCGGTCTTCGGACTTCCCCGCATCATCATCAACAAGGAGAACATCCTGCGCATGATGAAGATGGTGGACGATCCTCATAACGGCGTGACGTTCTGTTCCGGTTCTTACGGAACGAACCTGGAGAATGACCTTCCGGATATGATCCGTTCCCTGAAGGGCCGCATTCATTTCGCCCATGTGCGCAACCTGAAGTTCCATTCCCCGACCAATTTCGAGGAGGCCTGCCACATCTCGGCGGATGGCAATTTCGACATGTACGAGATCGTCAAGGCCCTGTACGAGATCGGCTTTGACGGCCCGATCCGTCCGGACCACGGCCGCATGATCTGGGGCGAGGTTGCGATGCCCGGCTACGGCCTGTATGACCGCGCGCTCGGCGCCACCTATATCCAGGGTCTCTGGGAGGCCATTGACAAGAACGCGAAGCGCGGCTGATCCGGCTGCGGGAGGGAGAAGATCATGACACATTGTCCGGTATGCAAAACCGAATTTGAAGACCTCGTCTACGTCTGCCCGGAGTGTGGCAATCACACCGTCTTCGAGCAGAACGGTGAGGAATTCACTCTGGTATTCAACACGTCGATGGCCAAGGATGTCAGCGAAGTGGACGAGATCCTGGACTTCCTGCATTATTCCGACATGCCGGAGGCTTATGCGGAATATGACGAGGTGATGGAGACCTATCTGATCTTCGTCCATCCGGATCACCGCAGGGACGCTTCCAAGCTCTACTCGGGCTTCCGCCGGGCCAAGGCGGAAGAGGAGAAGGAGCGCAAGAAGGAGGCCAGGGAACGCGGCGAGGACCCGGAGGAGACGAAAGAGGCTTCGGACGCGGAGGACACCGCGGAGGAGGAACTCCCCGAGGAGGGATCCGAAGAGGAAGACGCGGAAGAAGAAGAGGAAGAAGAGCTGGTCGGTGTATACCAGGACAAGCGCGAGAAGTATTCGGACTTCCGTTCCTCCGGCATCACACTGATCATCGCCGGCGTCGCAGTCGGAGTGTTTGCATTTCTCTGCGGCATCGGGGTTCTCTCTTTCTTCAGCGGCTGGCTTCCGATCCTCGTATTCTCGCTGCTTGCGGTCGGCTTCTTATATGCCGGCATCAGCTCCCTGAAGCGCTCCGACGAGATCCAGTATGAGATCCGCGAGGAGAAGCAGTCCCGGAAAGTGGCAGAAGAGTGGCTGAAGGAACACATCACTGTCGAGAAGCTGAAGGAATTCGAGGCGGAAGGGCAGGCACCTGAGGTCACGGCCATGAAGCAGCTGGAGTTCATCGGCAATCAGTTAAAGGAACAGTTTGAGTCGAGCGAGGAATTCCTCGACGAGCTGGCCGAAGAGTATTATGACGAATTGATGCAAGGATGATAAAGGTATGAATTATATCATTACCGGAACCGGAAACCGCACCTTCTGTGGACTCTGCCAGGAGGGGCGGTTTCTTCAAATCGACTTGTGCGGGGGCACCCGCAGCGAAGTGGGAAGCATCTATGTTGGGCGCGTGCAGAATGTGGTGAAGAATATCGGCGCGGTCTTTGTCGAGTATCAGCCCGGCAGAATCGGCTATCTGAGCGAATCGGAGTGCCGGAAGCCGTTCTATACCCGGAAGCAGAGCACGTCGGAACTTCCCGGCCCGGGAGATGAGCTGCTCGTGGAGGTCATCCGCGACGCGATCAAGTCCAAGCAGCCGGCCCTTTCCTGTACGCTCACGTTTCAGGGCGCTCTGGCTGTCGCCGCGGCCGGCAATCCGGTGCTCGGCATCTCATCGCGCATTACTGCGGCGGGCGAGCGCGCGCGGCTGAAACGGCTGGCCGAGCCGTACCGGACTGAGTCCCTGGGACTGATCCTTCGGACGGCCTCGGAGCAGGCCCCCGAGGAGGACGTGTGCCGGGAGATCGAATCTCTCCGGGATCAGGCGCAGGCGCTTTTTCGGCGCGGGCAGCACCTTTCCGCATTCTCCTGCCTGAGAAATGCGTCGACTCCGTACCTCGGAGGGCTGGCGCCGCGCGACCTGGAGCAGCTTGACGAGATCCTGACGGACCTGCCGGAAGCGGCGGCAGAGATCAAGGAAGAGCTGGCCTCCCGAGGGCTGCAGATCCCTGTGCGGCTGTGGGATGAGGAGGTGTCCCTCGCCTCGGTCTACCGTACCGAGCAGGCGCTTAACCGCGCACTGCAGGAGAAGGTCTGGATGAACTCCGGCGCCTATCTTGTCATCGAACAGACCGAAGCCTGCGTCGTGATCGACGTCAATACCGGCAAGGCCATTCACGGCAAAAAGGACCAGGAGGAGACATTTTATAAGATCAATCTGGAGGCAGCCGCCGAAACGGCGCGCCAGATTCGCCTCAGGAACCTCTCCGGCATCATTCTGGTGGATTTTATCGACTTAAGCGATTCGAAGGCCAAAACGGGCCTTGTAGAGGCTCTGCGGCGGCATCTGGGTGAGGATCCGGTGCCGACGGGCTTTGTGGACTTTACGAAACTGCAGCTTGCGGAGATTACGCGCAAGAAGATCCGTCCGTCCCTGAAGGAGCAGGCTTCCGGATGGATCCCGGGGGGTGAATCATGAGCAAAGGACCTGTCAAAACCAATGTGATGCGGCAGCTGGACCGCAAGAAGATCCCGTACCGAACGGCAGAATATGCGGTCGATGAATCCGATCTCTCCGGCGTACATGCCGCTGCCGTCATGGGCGTGGATCCCGCGATGCTTTTTAAGACTCTGGTAGCGAAGGGAGAACACAAGGGATATTGTGTCTTCTGTATCCCCGTCGCGGAAGAACTGGATCTGAAGAAATGTGCCCACGCCGCGGGCGATAAGAGAGTAGAGATGCTTCCCCTGAAGGACCTGACCGCGGTCACCGGCTATGTGCGCGGCGGATGCTCGCCGGTTGGGATGAAGAAAGCATTTCCCACCTACATCCACGAGAGTGCCGAGAGCCTTCCGGAGATCGGTGTGAGCGCCGGCCAGAGGGGTGTCCAGGTCTTCCTCAACCCGAAGGATCTGGCCGGATTTGTACGCGCGGGATTCGCGGACCTGATCCGCGGAGAATCGGAAGAAGAATCCTGAATAAATACATTTTTCTGCTTGACGAACCATTCACGTCATGCTAAACTATTTGAGTGTGCCGCACAGTGAGGTAGAAGTGCGCCCGTTTGGGGGCCACCGTAACTGGCGAGATTTATTTAAAGGAGGAGCCATCATGTACGCGATTATTGCAACCGGAGGGAAGCAGTATAAAGTAGCGGAGGGCGAAACCATTCGAGTTGAGAAGCTTGGCGTGGAAGCAGGCGAGACAGTGACCTTTGACCAGGTACTGTTTGTCGGCGGCGACGATGTGAAGGTCGGAAGCCCCGTTGTTGAGGGTGCTACCGTAACCGGAACCGCTGTGAAGGACGGCAAGGCGAAGAAAGTCGTTGTTTACCGTTACAAACCCAAGACCGGCTATCACAAGAAGAACGGTCACAGACAGGCTTACACCGAGGTTAAGATCGAGAAGATCAACGCTTAACCGGAAGAGGTGATGTAATGATAAGTGTCACACTTCAGTACAGCGGCGGCGTTCCGGTCGGATTTCGGTGCACCGGTCATGCGGAGTACGCGGATCCCGGAAGCGACATTGTCTGTTCGGCGGTGTCGGTGCTTATCATCAATACGATGAACTCCATCGAAGCTTACACGGATGCCGTGTTTGAGCAGCAGGTGGACGATGAGACAGAATCGGGCGAGGTATGCTTCCTGTTGACGAAGCCCACGCCGGAAGCGGTTCTTCTCATGAAATCCCTGGTTCTGGGCTTGTCGCAGATCCGGGAAGAGTATGAAGAATTTATATCAGTTGCACTCGAGGAGGTGTAAGAGATGCTTAAGATGAACCTTCAGATGTTCGCTCATAAGAAGGGTGTTGGTTCTACCAAGAACAACCGCGACTCCGAGTCCAAGAGACTGGGTGCCAAGAGAGCGGACGGCCAGTTCGTACTGGCAGGTAACATTCTGTACAGACAGCGCGGTACCAAGATTCATCCCGGCCTGAACGTTGGCCGCGGCGGAGATGATACCCTGTTTGCTAAGGTTGACGGCGTAGTTCGTTTCGAGAGAAAGGGCCGTTACTTAAAGCAGGCTTCTGTTTATCCGGTGGATGCAGAATAAGATGTGATCCCATGAGTCCCACGCACGCTGTGTGTGGGACTTTTTCTTCCCTGAGGGCCGGTTTTCCGGCGGTTCGGGGTCTGATTCGAGTTAGAAAGTGCAGGTGACCCATATGTTTGCGGACAGAGCGAAAATCATCATCCGCTCCGGCAACGGAGGCGACGGCCATGTGAGTTTCCGCAGGGAGCTCTTTGTCGCGGCCGGAGGCCCCGACGGCGGGGACGGCGGAAGAGGCGGCGATCTGATCTTCGAAGTAGATCGGGGTCTGAATACGTTAAATGAATACCGGCACCGCAGGAAATATGCCGCGTCCAACGGCGAGCCCGGCGGCAAGAGGCGCTGCCACGGCGCGGACGGCGAGGACCTGGTCCTGCGCGTCCCGGAGGGGACGATCGTCCGTGAGGTTTCCACGGGCAAGGTCATCGTGGACATGTCCCACGAGAACCAGCGCGTGGTCGTCTTAAAGGGCGGAAGAGGCGGCAAGGGCAATATGCATTATGCCACTGCCACGATGCAGGTCCCGAAGTATGCCCAGCCCGGACAGCCCGGCATTGAGCTGGAGGTCAGCCTGGAGCTGAAGGTCATCGCGGACGTCGGCCTGGTCGGCTTCCCGAATGTGGGCAAGTCCACGTTCCTGTCGGTCGTTTCCAACGCCCGCCCGAAGATCGCGAACTATCATTTCACCACACTGAATCCCAATCTCGGCGTGGTGGACTTAGAGGGCGCGGACGGATTTGTGATCGCTGACATTCCCGGCCTGATCGAGGGCGCGTCGGAGGGTGTGGGCCTCGGGCATGAGTTCCTGCGCCACATTGAGCGGACCAAGGTCATCATCCATATGGTGGACGCCGCGTCGACCGAGGGCCGCGATCCGATCAATGATATCAAGGCCATCAACGAGGAGCTGTCTTCTTATGACCCGGCACTCCTTGAGAAGCCCCAGGTGATCGCCGCGAACAAGTGCGACGTCTTCTACGGCAGCGAGGAGGATACGGTGATCTCCCTGCTGCGGGAGGAGTTCGAGCCGCAGGGGATCCAGGTCTATCCGATCTCTGCCGTGACCGGCAGAGGTGTGCGTGAGCTTCTCTATCATGTGCGTTCCCTGCTGGATACACTGCCGCAGGAGCCGGTCATGTATGAGCCGGAATTCGATCCGGCAGAGCTGGCTGCGGCCGGAGATGAGCCGATCGAGATCGAGAAGGTAGAAGAGCACGTCTTCCGTGTGGAAGGCCCCCGTGTCGAGCGGATGCTCGGCTACACCAACATCGACGACGAGAAGGGCTTCGAATTCTTCCAGAAGTTCATGCGGGAGAATGCGGTTTATGACCGGCTGGAAGAGCTCGGCATTGAAGAAGGCGATACCGTTCGTCTGTACGGTCTTGAATTTGGTTATTACAGATAACGAATAACGTTTGATTCCTGAGGAAAGATTCGTTACAATTGAGGTAGAAGAATGACGACGAAACAAAGAGCATTCCTGAAGGGCCTTGCGATGAATATCGACCCGGTATTCCGCATCGGCAAGGACAGTATCTCGCCGGAGCTGACCGAGGGCGTCCGCCAGGCGCTGGAGGCGCGGGAGCTGGTCAAGGTCGCGGTGCTTCAGAACTGTCTGAATGATCCGCGGGAGCTGGCCGCGGTGCTGGCCGAGAGGACCAAGTCCGAGGTCGTGCAGGTCATCGGCAAGAAGATTGTATTATATAAGCCCAATCCGGATCCGGCGAAGCGCAGGATCGAGCTGCCGGGCTGAAGAAGGAGAGTGCTTGAGGCACCGGAAGGAGGAGATGCGTCATGCGGATCGGAATCATGGGAGGAACCTTTAATCCCATTCATCTGGGCCACCTGATCCTGGCAGAGAATGCTTACCGCCAGCTGGACCTGGACGTGGTGTGGTTCATGCCTTCCGGCAAACCGCCGCACAAGCCCAACACCGAGATTCTTCCCAACGAAGACCGGGTGCATATGGTGGAGCTTGCCATCGAGGGTACTCCCTATTTTGAGCTGTCGCTCCTGGAGATCGACCGGCAGGGCATCACTTATACGGTCGACACTCTGGAGTATCTGACGAAGACCCGCCCGGAGGATCAGTTCTTCTTCCTGGCCGGGGCAGACTCTCTGTATCAGTTTGAGACCTGGCGTGAGCCCGCGCGCATCCTTTCGATGTGTCATTTTGCCGCGGCGCGCAGAGATTCGGTGATTTACGCCGATATTGAGGCGCAGGCGGCTTATCTGCGGGAGAAGTATCAGGCGGAAGTCAGCCTGATCAATATCCCCGAGATCGATATCTCTTCCTCGAACATCCGTGAGAGGATCAAGAGCGGAGATACGATTCATTTTCTGGTCCCCCGGACCGTGGAAGAATATCTGGCCGAACATCGGTCATATCTGGAGGAACTGAATGATTGACAGCAAGGAACTGCAGAAGAAGGTGCGCAAAGCCGTTTCTGACAAGCGCTTCGAGCATATTATCGGCGTGAAGGACACGGCAGCCTGCCTGGCCATGCGTTACGGCGCGGACTTCGATTCCGCGGTGATCGCCGGGCTTCTGCACGATTACTGCAAGCCGCTTTCGGACAAGGAGATGCTCTCGCAGGCGAAGCGGCGGCATCTGCCGGTCAGCCGCACGGAGCAGGAGCATCCTTATCTGCTTCACGGCAAGCTGGCAGCAGCTTATGGGCGGGAGAAGTTTGAGATTCATGACGAGGACATTCTGGGCGCCGTCACGTGGCACACCACAGGCAAGCCCGACATGTCGCTTCTGGAGATGATTCTGTTCACCGCGGACTACATCGAGCCGAACCGCAAGATGATTCCGGGGATGGAGCAGATCCGTGAGATGGCTTTTGTCGATCTGGAAGAGACGGTTTATATGATTCTGAAGAATACCCTCCGTTATCTGGAGGAGACCGTCGACCCTTCCGGCATCGATCAGCACACTTACGAGACATTCGATTTTTATAATGAGATCCATCTGCGCAAGAAAGGAGATTGATTTATGGAGACCAGAGATCAGGTCAAGCTGATTTACAACGCACTTGCAGACAAGAAGGCGGAGGATATCCGTATCATCGAGATCGGAGATATCTCTGTGATCGCAGATTACTTCGTGATCGCCAACGGTACCAACCCGAACCAGGTCAGCGCCCTCGTCGACAGCGTGGAGCAGGAGCTGGCGAAGATCGACGTGATGCCGAAGCGGATCGAGGGCATCGGCAATGCCAGCTGGGTCCTGATGGACTACGGCGACATCATCATCCACATCTTCTCGAAGGAAGACCGTGCTTTCTACGATCTGGAGCGTATCTGGCGCGACGGCAAGACTGTGTCCGGCGAGGACCTTTGACCCTTCATTTCATTCGAACAAATGTTTGACTTGTGCCTTACGTTATGATATACTGTTCTAAAATCGAACGGAGGTTCTGTTATGGCACAAGGGAAATTGACTGCGAAGCAAAGAGAAGTCCTGGACTATATCAAACAGTGTACGGCGCAGAGAGGGTATCCGCCCGCGGTGCGCGAGATCTGCCAGGCGGTCGGCCTGAAGTCCACGTCCTCCGTGCATTCTCATCTGGAATCGCTGGAGCGGGCCGGATATATCCGCAGAGATCCCACGAAGCCCCGTGCGATTGAGATCTGCGAGCCCGACGACCTGCCGTTCCGGCCGCAGAACTTCATTCCGGTTCCGATTGTCGGCACTGTGACAGCCGGAGAGCCGATTCTCGCCGTGGAGAATATCGAGGGTTATTTCCCGATGCTTCCGGAGAACCTGCCGCATGAAGACGTCTTCATGCTCAAGGTCCGGGGCGAGAGTATGATCAACGCCGGTATCTTCAGCGGGGATTATGTGATTGTGGAACAGACGCCTTCGGCGCAGAACGGCGATATGGTTGTCGCTATGGTCGAGGATTCCGCCACCGTGAAGACCTTCTACAAGGAGAAGGATCATATCCGGCTGCAGCCGGAGAACGATACGATGGACCCGATCCTGGTGCCGGATGTCACCATTCTCGGCAAGGTGGTCGGTCTCTACCGGAATTACCACTGAGCGTGTGATTTGGCCGTTCGCGGCGGGAGAGTACTATAGAAGAGTAAAAGGAAGAGTGACGGATTCACTCTTCCTTTCTTAATATGACCTTATTTGCTGCGCTCCGCCTGCGGTCTTCCTCAAGCGCTGCGTAGTGTTTTCGCGTAGTATTTACATCCTTGTGGCCCAGAACATCCGCAACCAGATAGATATCGCCGGTAGCCCGGTACAGATTCGTTCCGTAAGTGGAGCGGAGTTTGTGCGGGGTTATTTTTTTGAGCGATGTGACCAGCTGGGCGTACTTTTTGACCATCTTTTCTACGGAGCGGACGTTCATGCGCTTGTTCTGAAGGGACAGGAAAGGAGCGTCCTCATGGCCGGCACAAGGCACGGTTTTTTCTCGTTCAACGAGATAATTCTCCAGGGTTTCCCTGACTTCGTCGCCGAAATA
>JAEEGL014684194.1_pt1 | contig 15495 bp, 9 predicted proteins | sample 9134231 | NCBI WGS metagenome assembly JAEEGL01 (sample SAMN16246548, study PRJNA631951) | gut metagenome | biome: gut microbiome; feature: rumen; material: fiber-attached | host: Bos | place: Iran: Karaj | collected 2018-10
GGAGCTGGGCGGAAAGAGCATAGTCATAACCCCGGAGCACCCGGAAGCGGACGACAGCGCCTTCAGCTTTCCCGTCTACCGCTACCCCGGCATAGACACCAGGAAGCTTATCGGCTACATGGCAGGCTACCCATTCTCCCCTGCGGTCGCAAAGCGCATAAAGGAGTCAGGCGTAAGCATGCTCCACAGCCACTGCCCCATATCATCAAACATTTTCGCAAGGAGCCTGCGAAAGCTTCTTGACGTGCCCTTCGTAATGACCTATCACACAAAGTTCGACGTGGAGATAAGCGAGGCGGTCAAGGGAAAGCTCCTGCAGGACGGTGCCATAAGCGCACTGGTGAACAACATAAGCTGCTGCGACGAGGTCTGGGTGGTGAGCGACGGCGCGGGAAAGAACCTGCGCTCCATGGGCTACACAGGGGACTACATAGTGATGCCGAACGGCGTGGACATCGCAAAAGGAAGGCTCCCGGAGGACGAAACTCTAAGGCTCACAAGGGACGACCGCATACCTGAAGGCGTGCCCGTATACCTCTTTGTCGGAAGGCTCATGTGGTACAAGGGCATAAGGGTGATACTGGACGCTCTTAAAGGACTTAAGTCCCAGGGCTTCGATTTCCGCATGGTATTCGTGGGCGGAGGCCAGGACGAGAAGGAGATAAAAGCTTACTGCAGCAGCCTTAAGCTGGACGATAAGGTCCTGTTCCTCGGTCCGGTCTATGACCGCAGGCAGCTCTCGGCGTGGTACTGCAGGGCGGATCTCTTCCTCTTCCCTTCGGACTTCGACACCAACGGGCTGGTGGTCAGAGAAGCAGCGGCATGCTCTCTTCCCGCGGCTCTCATAGACGGCAGCTGTGCTGCGGAGGGTGTCACCCACGGAAGGAACGGCTTCCTCATAGACGGCAGTGCCGCGTCCCTGGCAGTGCTGCTGGCTACGGCTGGTCAGAACAGAGAGCTTCTTAGGAAGACCGGGCAGAACGCCGCGGATGAGCTCTACATCTCCTGGCCGCAGGCCATTGACAAAGCAATAGACCGCTACATGACGGTGATAGACAACTACAAGGCCGGAAGATACCCGCAAAAAAAGAATCCCGTGGATGACTATTTCCAGTTCCAGGGGACTCTTATGGATCTTATATCGCAGTCTAAACTGCTGGAGCCTTATCTATAGCAGCTCCTTAAGGCATACGGAACTGAGGCTGCAGTACTTGCAGGAATCGTAGATATTGCCCACCTTCCTCTGCCCCGGGGCTATGTTCCCGGACAGAAGGTCTTCCGCCATGGATACCATGGCAGCCCTGAAGCTCTCGCGGAGCTTCTCCATATCCTCGGCAGAGATAAAGCTGCCCTTGAGACTTCCGTCCTTTTTGACCTCGGCCTTTATTACGGTTGAGCTTCCGTTGAGCCTCAGATCCTTGTCTATGTCGTTTACTGCGAGGCTGTCGTCTACCGTGATACCGTCCAGAAGGTACATGATGTTTATCTCGGCGGCAAGCTCGTCCGAGATCCTGTCCGCAAGGAGATCGCCTATGGTCCCGGGCGCATCGTCCGCGTTTATCCTGAAGTAGTATACGCCGGCGGGCTCTCCGCCCTCTCCCAGGGCGCCCTCAAGGTAGGTCATCAGCTGGACCTTCAGCCCCTGTTCCACAAGCTCCTTTTTGAACTCGTCCCGGCCGGACTTGTAGTCTATTATCTTTACGTACTTCGAACCGTCGCGGCCCGGCATTACGTCCACGCGGTCAATCTTTCCCTCCACGTAGACCTTGCCCTTAGCGGTGTCCAGGGCCACAGGCCCGAAAGTGCCGCCTCTTTTGAACTCGGTCTCGAAATACATTTTGTCTATGCGGCCGGCGCGCACCTGCTCTATCATCTTTACGGCAAAGCGGGTGCAGACGCTTTTTATGCGCTCCGTCCTGAAGCTGTCTGCCGCGGAGGCGTTCATCACGCCGCCCAGCTCGCCCGACTCTATCTCAATTATTATCCTTCCCAGCATGTCCGAGACTTCTTCTTCCGTGACGGTCATCCAGGAGGACCTCGGATCCGTTACGGCAAAGCCGCCCTCATCAGCCGCGCTGCTGAGCTCTATGCACAGCTTAAGAAGCGCCTCGTGGTATATGCTTCCCATGCCGGAGGCATCTATGCCGAACTCCCGCTCCTCCTGCGGTCTCAGGCCGTACTGTATGAAGTGCCTGAACCTGCAGGACGCGAACACGTCCATCCTGGAAGGGCTCACGGACATCTCACCGTTTTTTGAGAAGAGCTGCCTTGAGAGCTTCTCCCCTATCGGAGCCTCGTTTCCTTTATATAACAGGCCTGCCGCAAGCTGCGGCGCGTCCTTTCTGATCTCATTGTACGCGGCTTTCCAAACCGGAGCGACGTCCGATCCGGACAGACCGTCCCTGAGCACCCCCGTCAGCTTCTCCGAAGCCAACGCGCGGCTCTGAAGATATGCAAGATCGTCCTCTCCGCTTTCTATGTCCAAGGAATTCACAGGCTCTCCGAACCTTTGCTTAAGCCTCGGGATCAGGGGTGAAGGCTGCAGCTCGCCGCCTTCCGCGTCACTGCATAGCCCTCCTATCCACAGCAGATCCTCCGCGCAGCCCGCGGACCTGAAGATGCTGAATATCTCCTCGGTAAGCAGCAGCTCCGAGGGCTTGGACAGCTCCGTTCCTTCTTCGGAGAGCCTTTTTATCTCGCTCTCCGTAAGTATGCCGTCCGCGGAAACATCGGACGGTACCAGCCCGTCGCAGAACGACGCCAGGAATACCATCTTTTTTTTCTGGATTATTGAGCGCTTTACGCTTCCTATCTGGACCTTTCCCGCGGCCTGCGGCAGCACTCCCAGCTTTACGTCGCCGAGCGCAGCTGTTATAAGGTCCCTGAAGCCTTTGGTATCCATCTTTTCGCTGCCCATAAGCTGACGTGTCTGGGCGAGTATCTCCCGGATGATGTCCCACAGCTGGCGGCTGAGCTCGGACGCGTCGTCGAAGCCTTCCTCCGCCTGAGCCTGCGAGAGCTCTTCCAGATATGTGTCCAGACCGAGATGGTCCTCCAGGAAGGACTCAAGGCACAGAGCCTTCTCCTCCGCCGTCTGAGCGGCCTCCATGGCCTTTACGAAGGGATCCAGCAGAGCGAATATGTGCGCCCTTATATTATCGTACTCATCAAGCACGGCAGGCTCTATCTCCCTTGCCGCGTATTTGAACTTTTCCGCGAAACGCTTTCCTTTTATATGGTACAGCTTTATGTAGTTCTCGAAGCCCCAGACCTCCTCCGGAGCGTACCCCGCGGCACCGGACTTCAGCAGCCTTATTACGTCCCTGGTGCGGTACTGACCGTCCGCAAGGTCCAGTACGGCGGAGACTGCCTCCGCCCCGCTGCTGTGCATAACGGACCTCGTCTCGTCCATGAAGAACGGTATCCCGAGGCTCTCAAAGACCCTTCTTACGGTCCCGGAATGCTCCGCGGAATCAGGTGTAAGTACGACCGCGTCCGAAAAGGCCGCGCCGTCCTCCCTCACCGCCTTAAGGATGCGGGATGCTATGGTCAGTGCCTGCGAATACGGATTAGAGCATCTGCAGATCTCAAGAACGGGCTTCTTTGCCTCCCCGGACGGGAGTTTTTCTGCCTGTACCCCGAGCATTTTGATGGTCCTTCGGCAGGCTTGGAACTCCTCGCCCTCGCCGTTTATTATCGCTATGCAAAGGCCCCTGCTTGCGCCGTCCAGCGCATTCAGGAACTCAGTCTCGCTTTTCGTAAAGGAATAGAAGCCGTAGAAATATACGTAAGCATCCTTAAGCATGGAAGTGCTTCTGAGCTTTTCTGTCGTAAACTGCAGAAGATCCTCCGAATCCTCCAGCTGCCCGGCCATGGCCTCCTCGTAGGCCTGCGCTATAAGCTGCATGTCGCAGAGTTTTCTTTTGAGTATCCCCTCTTTGGCACTTTCGGCCTTTTCCCTGAGCTGTTCAACGCTTACGCGGTTCTGCTTCATCTGCACCAGGAAGTCTCCTGCCATGTCTATGAAGCGCGGATCCCTGCTTACTCCGGAGAAGGCCTTAAAGCTCCCCTCCAGGCGCGATGTTATGCGCCTAAGGAGCATGCCGCGTCCTATCGTGTTGATGACAGTGCGGCCGCTTCCGCCCTCGCGGGCGAGTATGTCCTCCCTCAGCTTTCCTCCGGAGATAATGTTAAGACGGAAAAAGCCCCTCGGATCTACCTCCTTAAGAGCTTCCTCTTCCGCTGAGAGCGTGCTCTGCGCCGGGACCACAAGAAGGACTCTGCCGTCCTCCTTCTGCAGGTCCTCCCTTATCCTTTTGAACAGTTCTTTTTTCAGTATGTCGTCGCTGTCAGAATAAAAGACCTTCATTTAGATCTCCGCCCTTTTGAGCCGCCTCCAGATCTTCAGATACATTGTTGTAAAGCACGCCGTCGCCCCTATTATCTGCGATATGGTCTCCGCCCAGAAGGCGCCCATCACCCCGAAGCCGAGGTAAGGCAGCAGGAGCGTAAGCGGCGCCACGAGTATTATCTTTCGCAGCATGGAGAAGAACAGTGCGTACTTCGGATAGTTTAGCGATATGAATGTGTTCTGCCCCGTAAGCTGCAGGGACATCATCGGGAACACCAGGAAGTAGATCCTGGCGCATTTTGCCCCGGTCTCTATCAGTTCCGGGTTGTTGGTGAATATGGAGAACATCCACCCCGGCGCGAACACCATTATGCTCCAGAACGCGAAGTTGATTATAAGGCTTCCCCAGAGCATTACGCCCAGGGCCTTGCTGACCCTTTCCGGCTTGCCCGCGCCGTAGTTGAAGCTCATGACAGGTGTTGCCCCGCTGACTATGCCGTTGCAGGGGCACATGGTTATCTCCCTTACGGAGTTGATTATAGTCATGGAGCCTATGTACAGCGTGCTCATGGCGCCGCCCCAGGACTTAAGCACTATGTTGGTGATAGCCTGGGTGATGCTGTTGGTGGCCTTGAACATGAAGCCCGTAGCACCCAGCTTGAGTATGTCCTTAAGGTCCTCTCCAGACACCCCGAGGCCGCGTATCCTTACGATAGGCCTCTTTCCCGTTAGGAAGATCACCACCCACACGGCGCTTGCTATCTGGGATATGACTGTCGCTACCGCGGCGCCCTTAACGCCCATGCCCGCATTGTATATGAGTATGGGGTCCAGGACTATGTTGAGCGCGGCGCCAATAAGCACCGTCATCATTCCCGTCCTGGTAAAGCCCTGGTTGTTTATGAAGGGATTCATGCCCAGGCTTATCATCACGGGGATGGTCCCCAGAACGTATATCCTGAAATAGGCAAGCGCGTAAGGCAGCGTCTCCTCGTCCCCGCCAAGAAGCGAAAGAAACAGAGGAGCCCCGAAGAACATGACAGCCGTGACAACCGCTCCTACGATTATCATCATCGTAAAGGAGGTCTGCTGTATCCTTCCGGCCTTCTCGTTGTCGCCCTGGCCTCTTGCTATCGAGGACAGCGGTGCCCCGCCTGTACCGAAGAGCTGCGCGAACGCGGTGATCAGCGAGATCAGCGGGAAGGCCACGCCTACTCCCGTAAGCGCGGCTGTACCCACTTCCGGCATGCGCCCTATGTACAGGCGGTCCACTATGTTATAAGTTATATGGACTATCTCCGCCAGGATTATCGGCAGAGCAAGTCTGAATACTGTTTTTAATACACTTCCCTGAGAAAAGTCCCCTTTTGAAGCATTAGCCATTACAGATCCTTTATCTCCATGCCTGCAAACTCGGCAAGCTGGCTGTCCTGTCCGACAGCTGCGACGCGGCCCTTTTCAGCCATGGCATCGGCGACGTCCGCGCACCAGAGGAGCTTGTCGTAGTCCGTAGCCAGCATCTGAGCGCGTATATCCTTCTGGATGTCATAGGTGACACCGGACATGTACTTGGAGTCCGCGACAGTCCCCCTCATGGCAGGTGAGAGCAGCGGCTCGGTGGAGGCTATGGAAGCTATGATGAAGCTGTCCAGAGGCGCCTTTGCAGCGCAGAGACCTCTCATGAACTCTCCCAGCTTCTTGTTGATGCCTATGGATCTTGCCGGGGTCGGATCCCTGAAGGAATATGTGGATACCAGACCGTTGCTGTCCGCCCTGAAGCCTGTGCCATAGGCGCCGCCCTGCACTCTTACCTCGTTCCAGAGGAAACCGTAGGAGAGTATGTTGCTTGCAACCAACAGGCTGCCGTCGAACATTCTTCCCATGTCTGAGATGTGATACGCCTGTGAGCTGAAGCCGATGAGAGCCGGGATCTTGGTACCCATCACCGCAGGAAGAGCGGACTTGTACTCGGTCTCGGGATCTATGGCGCTTCCCTCGGGCAGGCTCTCGATAAGACCCTTTACGGAGACATAGTCCGTACATGCCTCGCCGGCAGTGAGCCTTGCCCTGCAGCAGGCCTTGCCCAGAGCGTCCTTAAGGAGCGCGGCGAAAGCGTCGAACTTATTATCGAAATCGCTTACGAAGGCGTGCAGCCTTGCTATGGAGCTGTAGCCGGAAACAGCGTCGGACACCGCGGCCGCGGAGGAATAACCGGCGGACGCGGACGTGATGGCCAGTACGTGGCCCATGCCTACGGCGCCCTGCCTTGCCATCATATCGGCCTGAGTCATCATGTTCCTGATCTTTTCCTTATCGGAGAAGTCTGTGGTAAGGAGTATCTCGCCTATGAGCTTTTCGCCTATGGCGAGGTTCTCCTTGAGTATGCTGGAGCTTACGGCCAGATAAGGCATCGCTGTCTTGACGTTTCCGTACTTCTGAGCAGCGCCGACCTTAAAGGAGAGGGATCCCAGATAGGTCTTGATGTCCCTCGCGAGCTCCGCGCTTGTGTGCTCCGCGGTGGGAAGCTCGCCCAGCAGTCTTCCGAGAGCGGATATGGAGGAGAGCTCCTCCAGGCTCCTGTCTGCCAACGAGAAGTACAGGTTTATGTTTACTATTCCGCGGCTAGGGATCGGGTGATACATCACCTTCACGCCGGCCTCTTCCTTTATAATGGTGTCGTCCCACTGCGGCTCGTCGGAGACCTCGGAGAGCGGGAGCTGAGGCAGAGCTGCCTTTGCTTCCGGGCTGTCCTCTGCCTGCTGCCATGCGGCGAGAGCCTCGTTGAGCTTCTTGTTGGCTTTCTTGTCCGCATCGGTCCAGGAGGCCTTAACTGCTGCGAGCCTTTCCTTCTCAGCGGCGTCCTTTTCGGCGGCAGCGGTGTGGGAGGCGTTTGCTATGAGCCTGCACATGCCTTCCGGGCTTACGAGCTCCTTAAGGAGGTCGTTATAGTAGCTGCCCTCGAGCTTTTCCCTCAGATCGGCATAGATGCCGTCCACCGCCAGGAGGACCATGGGGTCTCCTCCGTGGAGCCAGGTGACCAGTGACTTTATGCACCTGATAAGGCCCGCGGGCTCCTGCGGGGACTTGAAATTGAACTCGCTGCGGTTGATGGCCGCTATGAGATCCTTCTTGTCAAGACCTTCCTCTGCCAGCTTGTTGCAGGTATCGACTATCAGCTTCCAGACCTCTTCGGTCTTGCCGTCCTTGATGTTCTTTACGTGGAACTGATAGAAGGGCTGCGGGAAATCGTCCATGGTGTCCACGGTGATGTCCTGCGCAAGGCCGGAATCCAGGACCGCCTTCTTGAGCGGGGCGTCGTTGGTATCCGTGAGCATGTCGAAGATGAGCCCTGCCGCGAAGATCCTTGTTGCCTCTCCGGAGGCAGAGAATATCTTTCCTGCCAGCAGCCTTCCCTTGTCTGCGGTGTCCTCTTCCTCTCCCAGAGCGTAGTCCACGGTCTTCTCCGCTGCCTTGGGCACCTGGAGCTCAAAGCTCGGAAGATCGGTGAGCTTCTCGCAGTCTGCCAGGTATCCGTCTATCATGGAAAGGGTCTTCTCAAGAGGAACGTCTCCGTCCAGGAACACTCTGGCGTTGGAGGGGTGGTAGAACCTCTTGTAGGTCCTTATGAACTCATCGTATGTAAGCTGCGGGATGACGGACGGTTCTCCGCCGGAGTTGTACCCGTAGCAGTTGTCGGGATAGATAAGGCCAAGCATCTCCTCGGTAAGGAAGTCATCCACGTCGGAGACTGCGCCCTTCATCTCGTTGAACACTACGCCCTTGTAGGACAGCTCGCCGTTCTCATCCTGCTCTATGTGCCAGCCCTCCTGATAGAAGATGTTGGGGTTCTTGAGTATGGCAGGCGCGAACACCGCGTCAAGATATACGCTCGTAAGGTTTAAGAAGTCCCTCTCGTTGCGGCTGGACACCGGGTACATAGTCTTGTCCTGGAAGGTCATGGCGTTCAGGAAGGTGTTCATGGAGCTCTTGAGCAGATCCACGAACGGCTCCTTTACGGGGTATTTATCCGAGCCGCAGAGGACCGAGTGCTCCAGTATGTGGAACACGCCCGTGCTGCTTTCGGGAAGGGTCTTGAAAGCTATGGAGAAGAGCTTGTTCTCGTCCTTGTTGTCCACCCAGACGAGCTCCGCGCCGCTGTGGTCGTGGACCATCTCTACGAGCCTTCCGTCTATCTCCTTTTCTTCTCTTATGCGTGTTACTGTAAAACCGTTTAGTTTGCTTCCGACTTTAAGTTCCATGTTTCCTCCTTTGATCGATCAGTTGAGGGCGTCTATTACTCCATTGATGCCCTTCTCTCTGTAGATATCCTTGAAATATGACACTTCATCATATATTATCCCGTCTATGGCCTGCATGGACAGCAGTTCCACCGGGGCTTTATCGTCTGTCATTACGCGGCCGCCGGGCTCGTAGGCATTAAGGCCGGCGCTCACCTCTGCCATCATTTTGCGCAGCCCGCCGTCTTTCCAGCCTGCGTATCCGCTGCGGAAGATCTCCAGCATCGAAGGCTCATCGGAGGCGTAGAGCTCCCTGTTGGTGCTCCATGTTACGTCTGCCGTATAGACTTCCGAGAACAGCGTGCTTATGGTGTCAGCGAGGTAGGTGTTTATGGTATTCTCGCCCTTGCCGCGCATGCTCATGTTCACCACCATCACGCCGCCGGCGGCAAGGTGATCCTTCACCAGTTTAAAGAACTCCACTGTAGACATCTGGAACGGGACGGTTATGTCCTGGTACGCGTCCACCATTATCACATTGTACTTCCCTTCCGCTGAGTTGAGGAAGGCCCTGCCATCGTAGGTATAGACGTTAATGCTGTCCGGCAGGCTGAAGTATTCTCTGGCGATATCAGTAATGCCCTGGTCTATCTCAACTGCGTCTATTTCCAGCGGACCGGCGTATTTGCCGAAGTACCGCTGGCACTGCGTGGCGAAAGTTCCGCTGCCGTTGCCCAGGATAAGCATCCTGAAGGGAAGGCAGGATCCTTCAGCGTCCGAGCCTTCGGCCGGCAGCTCAAAAGCCTGTATCCCCGCCATGAACGGCGCCGCCATGGCATAGTCGTAGTACATGCCCGTAAGGCCTCCGTCTTTCTGGTAGACGGACTGCACCCCGAAGAGCACGTTGGTTGAAAGTATGACGCTGCGGTCGTCCTCGCTCACCTGTATGTAGTTATAGATGGACTCGCCCTCGTAGGTGAGATCGTCCTTCCAGAAAGCGAAGCTGTCCGAGCTCCCGAAGACGCAGCAGACCCCGAAGAGAACTATCCCGACGACAGTCCTTACCAGAGAGGTCTTTGAGGACAGGAAGTATACTATGCAGAGCACCAGCAGTATCCCCGCGAATATGAGGAATGTTATTGCCGTGCCCACGCTGGGTATGGTGACGAAGGTCGGAAGGAAAGTCCCTATTATGCTGCCCACGGTGTTGCAGGCCCCCAGCCTTCCCACCACCTTGCCGCTGTCGGATAGGCTCCCTATGGTGTATGCCGCAAGGCTAGGGGTGACAGTACCAAGCAGGAACAGCGGGAACACGAACACCACCATGGCGCTTACAAAGGCCGCGATAACCAGGAAGTTGGCGTTTACGGAGAAGATCACCAGTCCCGAGATGGCTATGATGATGTACTTTCCTACCACCGGAATGGCCGCTATCCATATTGCCGCAACAAGTATGCGCCTGTAGAGCCTGTCCGGGTTTGGGTCCTTATCCGCCGTACGCCCTCCGTAGATATTGCCCAGGGCCATGGCTATCATGACGGTGCCTATGATTATTGTATAGACTATCTGGGACGAGCTGAAATAAGGCGCAAGAAGCCTGCTGGCCGCAAGCTCCACCGCCATTACCGACATCCCGGCGAAGAATTCCGTCAGGTACAGGTACAGTTTGTTGCTGAGTATCTTTCTCATAATCTTATCGTCTTATTCCGCGGCGCTGATGCCGATATCCACGGACACGCTCCCGCTTGCAGGGGACCCTCCCAGCGGTACTAAGCTCCGTCTGCGTCCTTCGGACTTGCCGATCGCTAAGGACCGGGTTCCCTGACAGTCCTTTGAACATCGGCATCAGCGCCGTGCACTACGGCGATCGGATCGATTGTAGATCCGCAGCTGATCTTGCGCGGGCGCCAAAGGCTGCGGCGAATATCCGTCTGCAGCGACACCGCCAAGGACCTCAGCCCGTAAGATCACCGGGCAGAGTCCTTTATAGCTATAATTATTAAAGCTGCCTGGACATGTAGACGCTGCCGTCGCGGAGCCTGTGCCACTCCAGAAGGCCGTCCTCCATGGTCATGTAACTGTGAACGGAGCCTCCTTTGGGTATGGAGACCGATCCCGGATTGCAGTAGAGATAGCCGTTGTGGTCCTCGCAGGCGGGCACGTGGGTGTGTCCGTGCAGCAGGACGTCTATCCCGGAAAGGGGCGGAAGATGCCCCGTGTTGTAATGGTCGCCGTGGGTGGCGAAGATCATCTTTCCGCCGTCCACTATCTGCATGTACTCCGCAAGTATGGGGAATTCCAGCACGCACTGGTCCACCTCGGCGTCGCAGTTGCCGCGCACGCAGAGTATCATGTCCTTATACCTGTTGAGCATGGTGAAGACCTGCTCCGGGCCGTACAGCTCGGGAAGAGCGTTGCGGGGACCGTGGTAGAGTATGTCCCCGAGGAGCAGTATCCTTTCGGCCTTTTCGATCTCGACGGCCTTAAGGAAAAGCTTTGTGTATTCAGCGGACCCGTGGAGATCCGAGCCTATTATCCATCTCATGCCTTGTCGAAACCTTCCCTGCCCTGCTTGCGCACGTAGTGCTTGGCGCGCTGCTGCGCGGATATCTTTTTCTTAGTCGAGGACTTCATTACGGAAAAGCCCATGCGCCCTATGCGCGCTCCGGGAGCCGCGTAGTAGCTGCCGTGGATGAGGCTGACGAGCCCCAGGCGCTCCATTGCTACGCGCCCCTCTCCCGTTATCACGGACTCGTCCACGCGGACGTTAACAATGTCCGCCATGAACATGTCGTGGGAGCCGAGAGTCTTTACCTCAAAGACCCTGCACTCTATCTGCACGGGGGATTCCTTTACTGCGGGGCAGGAGACCTTCTCCGCGGGCTCGGGTGTGAGCTCGAACTCCTCATCTCCCGCGCCGGAAAAGCTTGATGCCGCGTGCTTTCCGAACTTGCGCTCCGAAGAGCCGCTCACGCAGCCGCACCAGTCCATGGCCGCAGCAAGGCTCTCCGGGACCAGGTTTATGACGAACTCGCCGCTCTTTTCTATGATGTCGTGCGAATGCCTTCTAGGCATTATGCTGACATAGGTGCGCGGCGGATCCGAGTTTATTATCCCTGTCCAGGCTATGGTTATTATGTTGTCCGTGCCGTCCTCAAGGCTCCCGCAGCTCACCATCACGGAGGGCAGAGGAGCCAGCATGGCACCGGGCCTTAAGCTCTTCTTGGGCATTTCGTTTCCTATTTCTTTTCGGTAACAGAGGGTATCTTGTTGGCGTAGTAAGCGTGGCGTCCTCCGCACAGAGTACCGAGCACTGCGAACACCGCGCAGAAGATTATCCCCTGCCAGCTGAAGCCGAACATATTCATTCCGAGGAAGAACGTGGCGGCCGGGCAGAAGCTTACGCCTCCTACTATTCCCACCATTCCGGCGGCGACTGCCATCGCCGGATCTATCCCTAAAAGCACCGCGGCCATGCCTCCGAACGCGCCGCCTATGACTATAGTCTGCGGCAGCAGTCCCGTCTTATATCCCGCCTTGCTCAGAAGCGCCAGGAAAAATATCTTGAGTATGAAATCGTACCAGTTGCCCTTCCCCGCAAGCGCGGCGGTGATGACGTTTCCTCCGCTGAGGTAGACCTGTGTGTTCAGGAGCAGCACCAGGGCAGCGCCGACGGCGCCGAACACGAGCACCTTTACGTTAGCATTCTTTATGATGCCTGTGCCCTTTCCGGCCCAGTCGAATATGTAGAGCATCAGCCTTCCGAGCGCTCCGGCTATCGCCGCGATCACAATGAATCCGAGCAGATGCAGCACCGGGACGTTGAACGAGAAGTTTACCGCATACCTGAGCTTAGGCGCCTTGAGCAGCACCGCAAGGGCGTAGGATACGGCAGCGGATACAGCTGTGTACGGCAGGTACTTTATCTCAAGCTTGTTGAAGGCGACTTCTGCGGCCAGCACCGCTCCGAAGAACGGCAGGCCCAGTATCGCCGCAAACCCGGCGGCAACTGCGCACATTATCAGCTGCTTTTTGGCGGGAGCGTCTATATTGAGCTTGCGTCCCAGCCACAGGGCAATGGGCGCTCCTATCTGGAAGGATCCGCCCTCCTTGGTACCGGAGCTTTCGGCAAGTCCTGTAAGCCAAAGCCCGATGAACGCGGCCGGGGTCACCTTGATGTCTATGTCCGCATCGTCGCGTATGGCCTGTATGATGCCTTCCGTGGCCTTGAACCCGGGCACCTTGAACCACTTATTGATGCCTACGATGACCGGTCCGAGGACCAGCATCACTATCATAGCCGCAAGTATGGGGAACTTGCCTCTGAGCGCTGCCGTATACTTTACGGCATAATTGAACGCTATCCCCACAGCGCCGCAGAATATGCCTATAAGCAGAGCGTAGATCAGCCCGTTGACTACAGCTTTCTTGTCCTTCATCTTTAGATTCCTCCCTAGAGAATATCCGTCAGGAGCCTGGATATGGACTCCTTTATCTTGATCCACCTGCTCCTCTGGGCGTAAGCCTCGGGGGTGAGCCTTCTGGACCGTTTTATGTCATCTTCGAACAGGTGTCTCAGATCCATGGCTGCTTCCCTGTCGTAGATAAAAGCATTGCATTCGAAGTTGAGCTCAAAGCTCCTTATGTCGAAGTTGGCAGAGCCCACGCTGGCAGCCTCGTCGTCCACCGTCACGGTCTTGGCGTGCAGGAAGCCGTCATCGTAGATGTATATCTTGGCGCCGTAATCCGCCAGCATCCCCACGTTCTGGTAGGTCACCCAGTACACGAAGGGATGGTCCGGCATGTGCGGTATCATTATCCTTACGTCCACGCCCGACAGTGCCGCGGTCTTGAGAGCCTCGAATATGCTCTCGTCCGGGACCATGTAGGGCGTCTGTATGCATATGCTGCGCTTGGCGGAGGATATCAGCTTAAGGTAGGCGAACTTTATCTCCGTCTCCTGGCTCTCCGGACCGCTGGATATTATCTGCACCGCGCAGTCCTTGCCGGTGCTCACCGGGTAATCTGCAGGGCTTAAGACTATCTCCTGCTTGTTGGCGAAGTTCCAGTCCATTATGAACCTGGAATCGATGTCGAACACGCTGCCGCCCCTTATGCGAAGGTGCGTGTCCCTCCAGCCTCCGAATTTCCTGCTGTCGCCGACGTACTCTTTGGCGGCGTTGAGCCCGCCTATGTAGGCTGTGTCGTTGTCTATGATCAGGAGCTTCCTGTGGTTGCGGTAGTTGAGCTTGAGGTCGAACTTGAATATCCTCGCCGGGAAGAACATCACTACCTGTCCACCTGCAGCGCGCAGGGCCTTGAAATGCCTGCTCCGCATCTGCCTGCAGCCCATGGCGTCCAGAAGGAGCCTCACCTTTACGCCCTCGCGGGCCCTGTCGGTAAGTATCTTCACCAGCTCCAGACCTATGTAGTCCGGCTTCATTATGAAGAACTCCATGTTGATGGACTTTTTCGCCGCGCGCAGGTCCTCGTACATGGACTCGAAGCACTCGGTGCCGGAGGTGAAGATCTTTATCTCGTTGTTCTGGGTAAGGTAAGCGCTGGCGTACTCCTGGTTGAAGCGTATGAACTGCCTCCAGTTGGCTGCCTGGGTGTTGACGAAGTTGAAGTTGCCCTCGGACATCAGGCGCTTCTGCTCGACGAGGAACGGGTTGTCCTTAAGGAGCATGGAGCTGGAAAGGCTGCTGAGCCTGTGCCTTGCCAGAAGCTGGCTGAGCATGATGTACAGCACCAATCCCACTCCGGGCAATATGAAAAGTATCATTATCCAGGCGAGAGTGGCCACGGGGCGCTTCCTCTCCTCGAAAACGATGAATATGCTTGCCAGTATGTTGAGTACGTAGAGCGCTATGGTAAAGCCCATGATCCTCCCCCGGCTACATTCCTATGGTAGCTATCTTAATAACGAACCTGAACACCGAAGTGCTGAGCGGACCCAGTATGTTGGCGGTAAAGCCGAAGTATACCAGTATCAGCAGCAGCGGCATGCCGTAGCGGCGCGCGTACCAGTAGAACTTCGTGTTGTAAAGCCCGAATATCCCGCAGACTACGCCGAAGCCGTCCAGCGGCGGTATCGGCAGCAGGTTGAAGAGCATCAGGGATATGTTGATGCTCACCGTCTGTATCAGTATGGTGAATATGACGTTCCCGAGCGTCGAGATGAAGAACACGTTGGGCACGAACTGCACGTAGAGCCTGCACACCACCGCAAAGACTATCGCAGTGATGAAGTTGTTGAAGACTCCGGCAAGGCCAACTATTATCTGGTCTCTCCTCGGGTGGCGGAACTGCCTGGGGTCTATCAGAACAGGCTTTCCCCAGCCGAAGCCCACGAAGAACAGCATCAGAAGACCTATGAGGTCTATGTGCGCCCGGGGGTCCAGTGAGACCCTTCCGAGCGCGTCCGACGTCCTGTCTCCGCAGAGCTGCGCGGCCTTGGCGTGCCCGAACTCATGAACGGATATCGCCACCACTATGCCCGGGATCATATACAGTTTTGACAGCATCCAGCTTCCTATCCCCGACAAATCCTTTACCTTAAGCCAGCTTGGCCTCTATGGCAGCAAGCATGGTCCTGTTCTTTTCCAGAAGATCCTCGTATTCTGCGAGCTTGGTGCGCTCCGCCTCTATGACGCTGGCGGGAGCCTTGGACACGAAGCCCTGGTTTGCGAGCTTGTTCTTTGCCCTTGCGATCTCCGCCTCGAGCTTGGATGCTTCCTTGGTGAGCTTCTCCTTCTCCTTGGCGTAGTCCACGAGCTCGTCCACCGGAACGTAGATCTCCATGCCCGGAACGGCAGCGGACCTTGCGTCCGCGGGAACTATGCTCCTGTCGGAGCTTACGGTAAGGCTGATCAGCCCTCCGAGAGCCTTTATGTAGGAAGCGCC
>JAEEGL016927056.1_pt1 | contig 15495 bp, 14 predicted proteins | sample 9134231 | NCBI WGS metagenome assembly JAEEGL01 (sample SAMN16246548, study PRJNA631951) | gut metagenome | biome: gut microbiome; feature: rumen; material: fiber-attached | host: Bos | place: Iran: Karaj | collected 2018-10
AGATTAAGAAAGCATGTGAAAATGGTGACTGGCTTAGCCCAAAAGAAGGAACTCTTGTATTTGGTTATTGTGAAGGCTGGAATGAATTTTTACAGCAGAATCCTGATTATGGATATAAATTCTACAATATTAACCGTAGATCTGAGTGGACCTATATTTTAACGATATCCATCAGTAAAAATGTAACCTTTCTTGAGCCGCTTCCGGTTGGTTCAGAATTGAAGCTTTTCAGTAAAACAGAAAAATCTGGGGATACTGTAATCACAACCTATTATGGTATTGCAGGTGTTGATATAGTTTGTAATAAACCAGGCCTTTTATATTATAGTACCACTGGTTATAAGGTTAAACATGAATTGAACGCTCTTAAGATGCTTTATAAATACTTCAAGAATTCCGGCTCTGAATGGGAATCAGTTATTCTTGCCCGCATGGAGGAACTTAAAAATGAAAAATAAAATTACTGCCTTTCTTTTTGTAATGATTTTGTGTGCAGGCTCTGTTTTTGCGTCAGATGGCACAAAGCCTTTCGTTCCTAAATACAATACTCGAGTTCTTGTAGTTGGTCAGATTAAGTACAAAACTCCAATAGATCTGGAAGCTCGAAAAGAAGGTTTTGCGGGTAAGAAAAAAATACAGGAAGATCTTTTTAAGGATAACTGGTGTCAGCCGAATTTTTCTGAAAAAAAACTGGATATTATAGAACTCCCATACATGGAAGGTTATTTCTATACTGATTTGATGCCTTCGAAGGGAAGACTTCTTCATCTTAATTACTTTACTGCCGGAATATTTAAAAAAATAAACCGCTGGTACCAGTTTCAGCTTCCATGTAAAGCAACAATTAAGGTTCCGGAAGATGCAGTTTATCTTTATATAGGAACTTTCGAATATGATTTGGATTATGCCCTGAGAGTAGTTGGTTTTAGACATCTTGATGACTATGACAATGCTAAGAAAGAATTGTGCAGTCAGTTAGGCCAGGATGTTGAACTCTATCGTGGTGAAATCACTTTCGAGAAATAACCTGTCATTCAGGGGATGCCTAAATCAGTAGTTGTAGGATGTATTGCGCTATATATTTCTGGTCAAAACCAAATTCAGAGAGTTAAACAATCTATGAAAAAGAAACTTATCTTTCTGACAACCTTATTATTACTGACGGCAAATGTTTATGTGTTTTCCAGGCCAAAGGTAGCGCTTGTTTTAAGCGGCGGGGGTGCAAACGGCCTTGCAGAAATTCCTCTCTTAGAAGCAATTGAAGAAGAAGGAATTGATGTTGATTTTGTTGTCGGAGTAAGCATGGGTGCAATTTTAGGCTCGCTTTATTCATCAGGGTACTCTCCAAAGCAAATCCGAGAAATCATGACCACTCTCGATATAGTTGGAATCGTAAATCAGAGTGCATCCCAGACAAAATCCCTGCCGCCGATGCCTGAAAATCCGTTTTATTCTAATCTTTACTCGTTTGACTTTTCTAAGAAGGGCTTTGGTTCTCAGCCGGGACTTTTAGGTGATCAGAAAATTACAAATATGCTTGCAAAATTCCTTGCAAAAACTTCCCACATTAAAAACTTTGACAGGCTGCCTAAACCTTTCCGCGCGGTCTCTACAGATGTTTTTACAGGAAACATGATAATTTCTGATTCAGGTTCCATACTTTCTGCTGTGCGTGGGAGCATGGCCGTTCCAGTTGTATTTCCGCCATTCCCTACAGAAAACGGAAGCCTTGCCTACGACGGGGGAGTCTCCAACAACCTGCCCATTCAGATTGCAAAAGATATGGGTGCCGATGTAATTATAGCAATGGATGTTCTTGCAAATATAGGTGTAAATCAGGATGATTTTGGTTCACTCGATTCCACTTTCATCCAATCACTTAATCTGATTATTTCAATGAAAACCGTAAATCAGTACAAGGATGCGGACATTTTGATTCAGCCGGATTTATCTGCAATTTCTGCCGGAAACTTTGGAAACGCAAAAGAAATCATCAGGATTGGTGAAGAAGCCGTAAACAAAAGCCGCCGGCAAATTCACGAACTGGCACAAAAGCTTAAAGGCGAGGGCTTTGAACTTAGGGAAATGGACTACGGGCGAAAAAGCACTTACGATTCTCTGCCGGAACCAGTAATTTCTTCTATTAAAGTAAAGGATATTTCGGCAGGAAAAACAAACGGCGCCATCCCGATTCCCAAAAGCTCGGACTTCTCTTATTTTATGGGAAAACGCCTGGATGAAAAGCTTTCGAAAAAACTTATAGAACGCCTGGAGCAGCTCAGATATTCCTACAATCTTGCAACACTTACTTTTGAATTTGCAGATGATGAAAATCAGGATGCGGAAAGCAATGAGAAAACACTGCTGATTCTTGCAAATCATTATTCAGATACACAGAATAGAATTTTCATTGGTGGAAGACCTTCCCTCGAGTGCTATTTTTCCAGTACACAGGCTCCATCTTTTGTAATGTATCCTTTTGTTACCGCGGGCATAATCATTAAAGATACAGTACCGCTTTCATTTACATTTTCAAGTGATAAATATTTCAGCGGCAGCGTAGAGTTTCAGCCGGTAATTTCAAAAACAAATAACAGTATTTTATCTGCCGGCGGAGAAGTGTATGGAAACTATGGAAGTCTTCATCCGGTAAAAACCATTACTTATTCGACAAAGCTTCTGGATGATGATTTTGGCTTTGGAGCAAATATAAATTTCAATGCACAGTTTATGGAAGTTATGAATGCAGAATGTGGTCTGGAATACGATTACTCTTATTTGAATCCTGCAAACACTCTTTCAGAAACAAATGTTTTCAATCTTTTCTCACTGTACTTACAGTTTGCGGCTGATACTTTACAGAGTGATGTCTGCGGCTTTACAGGACTTAGAATCGATACAAAGCTTAAGGCCGGCACAGACACTTCAGGCAGTTTCCTGTATTGCGGGAAAGCATTCATCATGCAGCAATTCGAAGTAGTCCACGAAAAAATGAGTCTTGGTTATTCAGCAGGTGCTTTTATAAATTCATATCCCGAAGAATTACTTCAAGGCTGGTATGATGCGGGCGGTTATTATGGAATGTGCGGATATGAATACGGTAACTGGAGCTGCAATGGAGTTTACGCAGGTTTGTCCTGGAAGCAAAAACTTTTTTCTCCGTTCGATATGCCTGTAATTTTAATCACACAAATGAAAGCAGGCTTTTTCGACAGCGTATTCGATTTGGGAGCAAGCCTTCACGTTGCATTAAAGACACCTTTCGGTTCATTGCTGGTGGGCGGCGGATATTCATTCTTTCAAAATAAATGCTGCCTGAATTTGAGCCTTATGTAAGCTGTTTCTGTTTGCCCGCCAATACTATATGGTTTTCATCAATTTCGCAAATATCACAGGGGGCGTTACGGGGGAGAATAGCAGAAAAAATATTCCCCCGTTCGAGAGGGTAGGACGCAACAGAGTGCGTCCGAGGGAGAGACTTCTCCCCCAAAAGAATTGCTCCTCCTTATTTTCTCGGCAGCCTTATGTATTGGTTCTTTGACCAGCGGCAAGGATCAGAAAAGTCTGAATTGCGGGCGGCGACTCTGTACCAGATTACATCTACATCGCTGAGACTGGACATGGACAGATCCTCAAGGAATGTTTGTGAAGCAGGAACGGTATGTGCTATATCAACAATTCTGTCCGGCACGCCATAGTAGTAATCAGTTACATAAGAGATATCAATGTCATAATAGGCAGCACCTTCAACGGCATCCCACTGGATTTTAATTTTTGATTGCTCTTTAAAAATTTCGATCCTTACATTTTCAGGGCGCTTTAATTCCCCTTGCGGGATTACTTCCTGTAAGGTTTTAAATGATGTTCTGGCTGGGTCGCTCTCTTCATAGGAATCGTCGTCATAAGGCATGGCAGAAACTTCAACCTCATAATTGTGATCATAATAAAGGTTATTTAAGGTCACTTTAAAAGTATTATCTGATTCCTTTCCAGTAAGAATAAGTCGGGCAGTTTCTTCTGAATCATCGGAATCAACAGGATAAACAGCATCACCTGTCCAATCATATCCTTCAGCACGAACCGCTATATAATAAAGGCGGGCATTATCTACGGCTTCCCAGGAAACTACTGCAGAATCTGACGTAACAGATGAAACCGTCAAGTTTTTAGGTGAAGGGAGCTTGTTGTCTGAAAACAATCCATTGTTACAGCTGAAAAAGAGGGAAATTAATCCTGCAATTAAAACATTAATAATTGTGTGTAAAATTGATTTCTTTATTCTCATTTTTCATTCCTCTTAGTATATGCAAATTGAAAAGTTACTGCACTGATATTTACTGATTCGCAGATAATATGTAGTTGTGTTTACGTCATTTTCAAAAAAGCCATATTCCTGTAATAAATTACTGAAATACAAGGGATTATTTTTTTCCAGCGGATTAGCCAGTGTAGATTCACCCAATGCATTCTTGCTTTGATATAAAGGTATTCCTGAAGCAACGACTGTTCCGTCTTCGGTAAAAATTGATAAGGTGCAATGGTTTCCGCTATAGTCATTCCAGTCTGAGTGGAAGTATAGCATTCCATCCTGCGGAATACACTTAAACCAGAGGGTATCTGCATCAGAATAAAACTTATATTCAACTTCATTTTCCAGCATCAGGGCCTTGTCTTTTGTAATATTCTCTACAGCAGGGACAGTTCCGTCTGCTTTTGCTGACAAAACACTGGCTTTTCCATCTTTCACTGCTTTTATTCTGTAACAATGAGTTTCTTCGGGAGTAAGATTTTCATGCGTGAAAAAAGCTTCTGTTGTATCTGTAATTCTTTTGATTTGCTTTTCATCCTCGGGGTAATAACTGTTTACAGAATATATTTCATAAGAGGTAGCGCCTTCGACAGCATCCCAGGTTACGGTAAGCGCATTAAGTTTATCTTGTGCAGGCTTAACAGCAACATTCTTTGGATAAGCAGGCACCTGTTCCACTGTTTTTGAAGTTTTAAGAGTTATTTTATCTGAATAAACTCTTTTCGAAACAAATTTTCTATCGAAAGAATAAACTTCTACACAGTAGGTGTATTCGGTATCTGGATCAAGCAAACAGTCCTGAACTTTATACCAGGTTTTTCCATCTTTAAAGAAGTCAGGAGCAATTGTTACTCCGTAGCGGGCGTATGGCATGTCTTTTGTATGAGTTACGCCGTCACGCACCATTGTTCTTATGACGCTGTAATAATCAACATAGTCGTTTAACTCTTCATCCACCGTCCAGTAAATATCAATTTCTGATGTAGGCCTGTCTTCTGTCATGGCATAAGTGATTTCCGGCTTTGGCAGCTGGATTTTTTCATCGCCCTGAATATCTGTATTGCAGGCGGTAAGTGATAATACCGTTGCAAACAAAAAAACTAAATGTTTTCGCACTGTTTTTATCCTCCTTATAATTTTTTATGATTCTTAAAAAAGTATTGCGCGGTTTCAATCTATTTCCATTCTATTTTAATATGAAAATAAACTATTTAAATTATAGATCTGTTTCTGGGGAATGTCAAATTTTTGCCGGGGTAAATATCCCTTTATTCCGAAATAAATGTTGATAAATTTTAAGGGTAGGGGTACAATTTTTATTATTACTTTGAAAAAGGGGAATATACTTATGAAAAAAATTATCTTATTATTGACTGCTCTTATTTTATCTTTTGCCATGTTTACTGGCTGTCAGCATAATACAACTCCAGAGCATAATACAACTTCAGAGCCAGATAAATATCCGCGTAACATAATCTTTAACAAAGAAACTTTTGATGCCAAACAGCAAGCCTGGAACAACAGTGGAATAAAGGATTATCAGTTTTCACAGGTTTTTTATCACTATAAAATTCTTATATGCCGTACAACAGTAAAAAACGGAGAAGTCGCTGGCAGGGAGTTTTTCTGGTATAAAAGCGGGATGGAAAAGGATCCTTATGAACTTAGTGATTTAGAAAATTTTTTTATTTATGATTCCGATCCGATCGAGTCTAAGTATAAAGATAATCCTGTAGATTTTGACGATTATGTAACAATTAATCCCAATGATAATCTGACTTACCAGCAAAAAAAGGAAATCTTTGAGAATCCGAAATTTATCGACTATAAGTTCCTGAAAGCAAAAGATAATGTGCCTTATTCAAAAATAGATGATGTTTATTCTGTTATAAATAGCTGGTACAAGGATTATTCAAGTAAGGATTTTAAGGCAGAGGAGATTGCTCAGGCATTAATTGAGGTAAAGTATATGAAACAGTATCCGGTACCAACAAAATTTGGTGCAGTTACTATGGATGAATCCAGATATGACCAGGAGTTAGAATTAGTAGTTCCTTTACCTTTGGAGCATCCATGCTGGGGTGATAAAATATTTGATTTTAAGGTTATTGAAAACTGATTGGGCAAAACTTAATATATAAATAGTGAGGTATTTATGAAAAAAATAGGATTAAGTTTTCTGATACTCATGGTGTCAGGCTGTTTAATGGGCTGTGCTTTTCTGGCAGGAGTTGATGCTCCACAGAATTTAAAAGTCCATGCAAAAGGCAGGTCCGTAAGTTTTTCCTGGGATGAAGTTCCTGAAGCAGATAGTTACGTTATTCAAACTACGGGTGGCAATAAAAATTGGGAAGATTATGCAGTTGAAGGAACTAGTGTTTCATTTGATAATAGAATAAATCTTTTCAACTTTACAAAATATACTTTTTCTGTTTGTGCTGTAAAGGACGGCATGAAAGGTCCTGCCAGCAAGAACGTATCTATTTATATGGCGTATGGTTACGAATACAACACCATCAGATATTCAAGACAATACCCTTGTAAATCAGAGGGAGTAACTTTTACCTGGGATAATATAAAACCAAGTTCATCGGGACCTTATGGATGCGCAGGAATTGAATACAAGATTTACAGACTTGAAGGCACGGAGAGTGGGATTAAATTTTTTGAAGAAGATAACAATGCCGAAAAAGTTTTGATTGCAGATCATATAAAGCCTTCTTCTGATAATGCCGATGAAAAACTTTCTTATACAGATAAATCTCCGGAATTGACAGTCGGAAAAGCATATCAGTATTTTGTACTTCCATATTCAGATGAATGTAATTGGGAAGGAGATTGCTTTATAACTCACGGTTTGCAGGGTTATGATACAAAATATGTAAAAATTGATGATATTGATGATATTGATGAAGAATAAAAAAAATGCCTGATATCGCCTGGCATGGTTTTCAAAATCGTTTTTACGGTTTAAAATGCCAGTTGAGATTTTGCCGGGGCAAACCCTGTGTTATACGATGAGGAGAAATTATGTTTGAACAGATTAAATTAGATTATGCTTATGATGCATTAGAACCTTATATTGATGCGTTAACTGTAGAGACACATTATTCAAAGCATCACGCGACCTATACAAAAACCTTGAATGAACTTGCACAGAAGTGTGGTGTAGAGAACATGGAAATTACTGCCTTGCTTTCTTCTCTGGACAAAATTGAAGATGAAGCATTAAGAAAAGGCCTTAGAAACAATGGCGGAGGCTATTTTAACCACAATTTGTACTTTTCGATTATGGCTCCTGGTGCAGGCGGAAAACCGGAAGGAATTCTTGCAAAAAAGATTGACGAAACGTTCGGTAGTTTTGAAGCATTTCAGGAAAAACTTTCAAATGCTGCCTTAACTCAGTTTGGTTCGGGCTGGGCATGGCTGTGTAAGAATAACGAAGGGTCGTTAGTTATAACACAAAGCTCTAATCAGGATAATCCTTACAGTTTAAAAGAGAATTTAAAGCCAATTCTTGTAGTTGATGTCTGGGAGCATGCATATTACTTAAAGTATAAGAATTTACGCGCATCTTATGTAAAAGAATTCTTTAATGTAATCAACTGGAAGAAAGTAGAAGAGTTGTATTTAGAGTAGAAATATAGCTTTAATAGAGTTTATGAGCGATAACATTTTATCCATATTAAAGCAGCTGAATATTTCCTATGAACTACAGGAACACAAGGCAATTTTCTCTGAAGAAGACTCAAAGGATGTAGTAATTAATCTCGAAGGAATTGAAGTAAAAAATCTCTTTGTTAAAGATAAAAATGAAAACTATGCACTGATAAGTATGGCGCTGCATAAAAGGGCTGACCTGAAAAAGATTGCAGGCCTGCTCGGGTTTGGGAGACTGAGCTTTTGTAATGCAGAGGAACTGGATAAATACTTAAACATAACGCCAGGCTCTGTAACCCCTTTATGCATTATGTTTGATACAGTAAACAAAGTGAAAGTGCTGTTCGATGAAAATTTTTTTGGCCACAAGGTTATTATTCATCCGCTGAGAAATACTGCATCTGTGAGCATGTCATTTGATGATTTAGCCCGCTTTGTGTCACAATACGGACATTCCTACATGACAGGAGATGTGTATAAGGATGAGTGAACGTTTAGAGAGGGTAAATGCCTTGTCAGTCTGATTTTGATTTAGAATTTATGTGAATACAGACCCTGAAATAAATTCAGGGTGACGGGACGAATTGCTGTTATTCTGAAATGAATTCAGGGTGACGTGTAGCTGACATACTTAATTCAATGAGAACAAGTTTGTTACTGATTTTCCGTCATACATGGAAACGCCGTAAAACTGCTCTGGTTTTTCAGGATCTTTTGAAATATAAATGTATTTGCCGTTCAAAAGTCCAACTGGCAGAATACAGCCTGTTATGTTTTCGCAAATAGAATAAGACTTTCCGCTATAATCAAGTGAAATAAAATGAATGTCGTTACTTATTGATGCAGGAATTATCAGTTTATCGTTGTAACAGAACCCATAGCCAAAGAAACGGCTAAAATTATCCGGAAAACTTAGATCTAATTCATAATATTTATTATTCTTATAATCCAAACTATATACTGATTTATTACCACTACTTAAAAATGCATAAAGTTTTGGTTCTTCGTCTGTGCCGGTGTCACTTGTAATTATTCTCAGAAAACTCTTGTTTTTTGGTACTGTAAAGCATTTAGTGATAGAGTAGGTTTTGCCTTCATTTTCGAAGATGTTATAGACCATGTGTTCCTTATTGTCTTGTGTGCCGCCTGCTACAAATACTCCTTTATCATAAAAAACAGTATCTGAAACAAAACAGTCTAAATTTCCTTCCCAGAGTTTTTCCAGGTTGAATACTTTTTTAGACAAGTTAAGGTTTATTCTATACATTTTAAACTTAAAGCCTTCATTTCCCTCAAAGCTGGAAGTTTGTGATACTAGGAATTTTTCATTCATAAACACTAAACCCGCCTCAAACTTTTTAGAATACAGAAGCTTTCCTTCGCTGTTCAACAAGAGCAGTCTGTTATACTGTGAATCGCGTGCAAGTACATAGTGCTCTTCTACTGTTGTCATTTCTCTTGGCAGTAGTTTTACATTAGATTTTTGAAAAATAGAAGTTTTAACAGTGACTGTTTCTTTTTTTATATTATTGATATCGATTTCTTCATTCAAATCATTTTCAGTTGAATAAACTTTATAGAGCTGCCCGTTTTGCACAAAAAAAACTGCATTATGTAAATCAACTCTATCGCTGCATGAGACAAAATATGGTGAAAGCAAAAAAAATAATACCGCAAGCCATTTTCTTAAACTCACGGTATTATCTTTGCCCTTTAATTTGAGCTTAAACATAAAGATTAGTTTTCTCTTATTCTTTCGTAAACTGAATGGAAATATGGAGAACAAAGAATTTCTTCTGCCAGTACAATGTTTTTCTTTGCAGAAGCCATGTAATCGTTTATAGCCTTATTTTTCTTTGAAGAACTGTAGAAATATTTTACAGAATAGTAAGCCTTAACAATTGAATATAAGCCTGAAGTTGTAAAATCAATCTGATCCGAATTTGAATCAATATCAATTCCGTATTTGTTGTAAACATGCCATACAACCTTTGTACAGTACCAGGTGTATAAATCTTCTTTTGTTACAACATTAAAGATATCAACTGTATTCTTAAAGAAGCCGTATTCCATATTCTTGTTGTTCATATCACAGTAGTAATCCATATAGGCCTGTGCTGCATCAAGCTTTGACTTGTTAAGGGAAGAATTTGGATAAAGAACCCTTGCGTTTACTTTATTTCTCCATTCAGTAGCAGATTCGTATCCGGCACCCTTTGTAATTGCAGTTTCAAGACAATAGTTATCTTCATTATTCGGGTCGTATTTGTCTAAATCAAGAACTGCACCGTGATAATATGAACCAGGGAAAGTCTTTGGAGAAACCCAGTCAATAACTGTTCCTACCAGGTCAGAAGTTCCGCCTGAAAGATAAACTGCGCCGTCAACTGCAAAAGGCATGTCAGTAAGAGCAGGGTAGTTTCCTGAAGACTTAGAAGATGCTCTTGCGCTATCAGTTAAACCGAAAACTTCAGAACTGATATCTGTTCCATACTTAGCATCGAATTCACTGATAGCAGCTTTTTGTTTAGCAGTACCCAAAGCTTCCATAACTGCCTTAAAATCAGCGTCAACATCTGCTTCCCAACCAGCCACATCTGCAGGTTCTTCACCCTGTGCAATAATGGCTTTTGAATTGCTTCTTCCGGCGATATTTTGTGAGCATCCCATGAAAAGAACCGAAAGTGCAAAAACAGCAAAAATAACTTTTTTCATACACTCCACCTTAAATAAAATATTTAACATATAAACAAATTTATATGCTGCATTAACATTATAACTGGGTATTCATAATCTCTTTCATATTCTTAGCGGCTTCTTTTGTTCTTGCTGCTAAATCCCTCAAAGACTCAACCTGTTCTGCGAGGGCGGCCGTCTGCTTAGAAATGTCAGAACTTGCCTGATCTACTTTAAGCGATGCAGTAGAAAGGTTTTCCATGTTTTCCAGAACCTGTGAAGAATAATTACGCTGTTCTTCTACATTCTGCTTCATTCTTGCAGCTGATTCTGAAAGTTGTCCGGCTTCTTTAGAAATTGTTTCACTTGTTTCAATCTGATTTTTTATGCTGTTAGAAGCGGCACTAACTTTTTCTACACTCTGTTCTGCACCGTCTTTAATCTTTATAAATGTCTTATTTACTTTATCAGTAAGGTCAACGCTGCTTTCAATATTTTTAATTACGCCTGCAATAATTTCACTGATTTTACCTGAACGAGCTGAACTTTGTGCTGCAAGGTTTTTAATTTCGTGAGCAATTACGGCAAAGCCTTTTCCTGCAATACCTGCGTGTGCTGCCTCGATAGAAGCATTCATAGCAAGCAAGTCTGTTTTCTTTGCAAAATCATCAATTGTAGAAACTACAGAAAGAATTTCCTTTGATGAGTTCTGAATCAATTCGATTGTTTTACTTAAACTCTGTACGTCTTTTGAACCGCTTGTAGTAAGGCTGTTAAGTGAGCGTGTAAAGTTTTCTGCCGTATAAATACCTTCACTTACATTTTCAATTCCTTCTACAACAGTTTGAGTTCCGTTAGCAGTAGTCTGTATACTTTCTGTGGTTTTATCGAACTCAATATTCATACTGTAAAGTGATTCTGTCAATTCTTTAATAGTTTCTTCTGTATGAATGTGTATTTCTGACTGCTGATGAATTGCCTGGTTAATATCTTCTACTTTTGTTTTTGATGTTCTTGCTGCATTTGTAACTGTTAAAACGGATTTTTCCAGTTCTTCTGAAATTAAAGATGTATCTTCTGCTACAGAACGCGCATTCTTTAATATTGTGGTAAGCTTTTTATGCTGTTCCTCTGTCTGATCCATAAGCCTTACAATAGCTTTCTGTGCATTAGATGAACGCATTGAGAGCGTAATGAATACTGCAAGATCGACAACGAAGAAGGCAAGGGCCTGTGTCCACATGAATGGAATTTTACCCATAATCGAATAAACTACGTCATGGATTGCAAGGATTGAACCGAATGTAAATGCGAGGAACAAATTCATAGGGTAGTTTTCTTTATGCTTTAAGCCCTTAATTGATGTTACAAAGCCGTAAACTATTGTTATAACTACAGGAATAAGCATTATGTTGAAGACCAAATCCATTGCATCCTGATTTCCTGCAACTGAGAAGAAGATAGTAAATGAGAAGATTGAGAAAATCCAGGTACCAACTTTCATCAGCTTGTAGTGAGGCCTGTCAAAGTATCTGTTCAGGAACAGGGCCATGTATGCAAGGCTGACAGGCAGGCAGGCACGGCATAAGGATCTTTGTATGCTGTATGGCATAACTGTAAATTCCATACCGATGTCGAGGAAGTATATTGAAATAAAGAAAAGACAGATTGCAAAGTTCAGGTATGTTAAGTCCTTTCGGTTTCCAATGAAAATTGCAAAAGTGTAGAACATGATGAACAGACACAGGAATGCAAGGATTAAGAACAATCTCTGGCCGAACATATTGTGCGTTAAGTTTTCAAAATGTGCTTTATCAGTATTTGCGAAATAAAATGACAGGTTTACTATCTTAGAAGTAGGTCCATAAAGTCTTACTGCAAGCTTTATTTTTCCGTCAATAATTGCTGAACGAGGGATGTTGACAACGGTGCTTTCTTCCATTCTTACATTGTCTCTTGGAGGGAAAACTCCTCTGGCTCCGATTAAGTGGCCGTCCGCAAAAACTTCACAGGCAGAGTTTGATTTTCCAAGTCCCAGCCAGATTGCTTCTTTTTCGAATACAGCAGGCACAGGAACTTCTGCACGAATCCATGCGTAATGTGTATTCTTTAACGGTACTGACTGTTTTTCCATTACAGCCCAGGAAGAATCATCAAAATCTGGATCTGCCCATTTCTGATTATCGCCAAGTGCATATTTCCATTCGGCAGTTATTTCGGATTCAATTCTACGCTCTCTTGAACAAGCTGTAGTAAAGGCAAGTAAAGACAAAGATAAAAGAACTATTGCAACATTTTTAATTTTATTTGACAAAATACTTCTCCATTATTTCTTTTTTAAATATGATATTACAGAAATTTGATTTTGTAAATTTTTTTGATTATTTTTTGCAGTTTTAGAAATTTTAGAATTTTGTAAACCACATGACAATGTTTTGTTTCACATAAAGCCATACGCCGGATAGGAAGGGCAGCGAAGCTGTTGCGGAACGAAAGTGGAGCAATGGAGGGCTGGCCCGGAACCCTGGATAGCCGGTAGAAAATTTCAGCTTCGTCCATAGAATTTGGCTAAAAAAATGTTTGCTATAATTGGTGATGTTTATTATATTTGTGAAGGATTATTAAGTTTTTTACTAATGGAGGAGTTTTATGAATATTAATGTTAACAAAAAGATGATTAAAGTGATTGTTACTGTTGCCATATTAGTTGTTGCAGGTTTTGTTGCGGTTTCAAACAGCTGCAGTATTATAAGCCCTAATGAAAGAGGTGTAAAAGTAACTTTGGGACAGGTTCAGGATGGAGTGTTAAAGCCGGGACTGGTATTTCACGCGCCTTTTGTTTCCGAAATCCGCAGATTTAAGCTTGAGCCAAAGACTTATGAAGTAACATTCGGTGTAGGTCAGGAAGGTGCAATTACCAAGGATATGCAGACAGTTGGTGCTACAGTTGCCGTTCGCTATATATACGATGAAAACAGAATCATGGACATTGTTACACGCTATGCTAACGATAAGATTATTGAGTCGGCAATGAGGGATAACGTTAAGGCTTCACTTAAAGAGACTACCGGTAAGTATTCGATTTATGAACTTGTTGAACAGCAGAATAAAATTACTACGGAAGTTTCAGAAGCAATGCTTGCAAGAATGAAGGATTATCCAATCTGTATAAGCCAGACTACAATTACAAACTATGACTGGTCAGAAGATTTTGATAAGAATATCCGCGAAACAGCTAACAGAAAGCAGCAGGTTTTACAGGCAGAACAGGAAGCAAATATTGCAGCAGCACAGGCTCAGAAGCTTGTTAAGGAAGCAGAAGCTAAAAAGCAGGCTGCAGAGCTTGATGCAGAAGCCATAGTTTTAAGGGCAAAAGGTGAAGCTGAAGCTCAGAAGATTGCCGCAGATGCCAAGGAATACGAACTTAGGAAGATTGCAGCTAATATGTCAACTCAGCAGGCTCAGTGGAGATACGAGGTTGATATGGAAAGGGCTAAAAGATGGAACGGTAAAGAGGTTCCTGAAGCAGCTTATGTAGTTCCGGGTACAGGCGCTGTTGTTCCTTTGAAGACAGAATAATTGGTTTTCAGGGGCGGGGTGACAGAATAGCCTGTCATTCCGAATTCAGTAACAGGGAGGCAGTTATGTCGAATGAGGTAGCAGTTAATGAAGCTCTGGGGATAGTAAATGAACTTTTACTGATTACAAAAGATGCTGAAGATTCCTTAAAAAGTGCAAGAAACTGGGGCATTTTTGATTTGCTTGGCGGCGGATTTATCAGCGGTTTAATAAAGCATTCAAAGATAAACAATGCCAGAAACTGTATGGATGAAGTAAATGCTCTGATGAGAAGGTTACAGACTGTCCTGGGGTCAATTTCTGTACCTCAAGACTACAGCATAAATATAGGCGGATTTGCGACTTTCGGTGATTTCTTCTTTGACGGAACATTTTTTGACGGTCTTATGACGCTGAAAATACTGGATAATCTGAATGATGTACGGGATTTGAGGCAGAGACTGTTGCTTTTGAAGGATAAACTGACTAATTTCAGGTACAATTCTTAAATTTCTTATAGCAGATGTGTTGCGCTTCTAGATATTTTCTAGAAAATTACGGGCGATAGGCGGAGAGATTCACGGCGATGGATAAAATAGATGGATTAACGGAACTTCAGAATGCAATTGCGCAGGCTTTGATTAAAATAGGTGACAAAAAAGCTCCTTACAGTGACAGTATATTATTGAAGGAAATCAGAGGCCTTTGCGGGCTGGAAAATAAAAAAAATGCAACGGTTAGGCTCGCAGATTTAGAAAAAGCAATATTGACTCTGGAAGAAAACAATATTGGCTTTTGGTCCGTGCATTTGGATTCCGTAAATAATCTCCTTATAAAAAAAGTTGAATCGGTTGTGCTCTTGAATCAGGAAGATAAATCCAACAGGCTAAGAAGTGAAAAGTCTATGGTGCTTTTGACTGACAAGGACTTGAAGGAAGGTAAAGGTAAGGGGGCACAGAAGAAGATGAAGAAGAAGCAGTTCTGGGGGGATGAGGAATAAGAATGATTTGACTTTCTGCTTTCTGGAAGGTGATATACTAAAGTAGTAATACAGTATTATTAAACTGAGATTTATTACCTCATTGTAATGCTTTTATCTCTTCGATAGAAAGTCCACTATACTCTGCAACTTTTTCAACAGGCATACCATCTTCCAGCATTTTAAGTGCAACTTCTTTAGCATGGTCATTTTTTCCTTCATCATAGGCTTCTTCGGCGTAAACTTTTTTGTCTATTTCGAAATCATAATTGGCTATTAACAAATTATTTACCTCCGTGCTCTTTCGTTTCAG
>JAEEGL016977078.1_pt1 | contig 15495 bp, 10 predicted proteins | sample 9134231 | NCBI WGS metagenome assembly JAEEGL01 (sample SAMN16246548, study PRJNA631951) | gut metagenome | biome: gut microbiome; feature: rumen; material: fiber-attached | host: Bos | place: Iran: Karaj | collected 2018-10
TCGCGCTCCGCGTCGTTGAAGGCGTACTTGACGATCTTCCCGCGGTGCACCTTATAAAGCGGCGGTTGGGCAAGGTAAACGTGCCCGTCCTCGATCAACTGCTTCATGTGGCGGAAGAAGAAGGTCAGGAGCAGGATCCGGATATGCGAACCGTCGACGTCGGCATCCGCCATGATGATGATTTTGCCGTAGCGGAGTTTCGCGATGTCGAAGTCCTCGCCGATCCCGCAGCCGAGCGCCTGAATGATCGGGATCAGCGACTGGTTGGCGTAGACCTTGTCGAGCCGCGCCTTTTCGACGTTCAGGACCTTGCCGCGGAGGGGCAGGATCGCCTGGAAGCGGCTGTCGCGTCCGTCCTTTGCCGACCCTCCTGCGGAATCCCCCTCGACCAGGTACAGTTCGGTCAGTTCGGTGCGCCGCTCCTGACAGTCGGCGAGTTTGCCGGGCAGGGTAGAGCCTTCGAGGACCGATTTGCGCCGCGTCATTTCGCGCGCTTTTCTGGCGGCTTCTCTGGCTCTTGACGCCGCGAGCGCCTTCTCGATGATCAGTTTGCCCGACGCCGGGTTCTCTTCGAGATACTCGGCGAGTTTGACGTTCATCATATTCTCGACCAGCGTCCGAATCTCGGAGTTGCCGAGTTTGGATTTGGTCTGCGACTCGAACTGCGCGTCCTCCATCTTGATCGAGATGACGGCGGTGATGCCCTCGCGGACGTCCTCGCCCGAGAGGTTCTTGTCCGAATCCTTCAGGGCGCCGATCCGTCTGGCGTAATCGTTCAGCACGCGCGTCAGGGCGGAGCGGAAACCGGTCTCGTGGGTACCGCCCTCGATGGTGGTCATACTGTTGGCGAAACTGATGACCGTTTCGTTGTAACTGTCGTTATACTGGATCGCGACCTCGGCGGACGGGAGCGATTTGCCGGTCGTCATATAGATAATGTCGGGGTGGATCCGCTCGCAGTGCTTTAAAGTGTTCAGATAATCGACGTAACTGGCGATCCCGCCCTCGTAGTGCAGGTCGTCGCTCCGCTCCATGTCGGGGCGGGTGTCTTCCAGAATGATCCGCACCCCGGCGTTCAGAAACGCCTGCTCGCGCATACGGTTCAGCAGCGTGTCGTAGTCGAATTCGAGCACCTCGAAGATCTCGCCGTCGGGCTTGAAGGTGACGCTGACGCCGTGGTCCTCGGTCTCGCCCTCACAGGCAAACGGCCGGGCGACCTCGCCGCGCGCGAACCGCTCGGAATACTTCTGTCCGTTGTGGCAGGAGACGACCTCCATCCACTCGGACAGGGCGTTCGCGACCGACGCGCCGACGCCGTGAAGACCGCCGGCGACCTTGTAGCCGCCGTCGCCGAATTTACCGCCCGCGTGCAGTTTGGTATAGACGACCTCGAGCGTGGGCAGCCCGGTCTGGGGGTTGACGCCTCCCGGGATCCCGCGTCCGTTGTCCTTTACCGTGACCGATCCGTCAGGGTTCAGGGTGACGCGCACCGTGTCGCAGACCCCCGATTGCACCTCGTCGATCGCGTTGTCAACGATCTCGTATACGAGATGGTGAAGTCCGCCCGCCGACGTCGTCCCGATATACATACCGGGTCGTTTGCGGACCGCTTCCAAGCCTTCCAGTACGCGGATATTACTGTCCTCGTACTCTTTGGGCTCGAGATCAACGTCTTCTGTTTCGGTCACGAGGTCTTTCAGTTCTTCGGTCATGGTCGTCTCTTCCTTTCGATTATATAACCGTTTCGTTCAATCGTCTGAATCGCTCTCGAGCCGCGCCCGGAGCGCAGCCGTGGAGAGCAGGGAAAACAGGATCCGGCAGTTCTTTTCTTTTTCGCCGGACACCAGCAGGACGCTGCGCGGCAGTTCGCCCCCGGCGCAGTCGGAGATGATCTTTTTCTTCTCGGCGTCCGACAAAAACCGTCGCGAGATCGACGCGACCGTCATGGCGTCAAAGTCGAAGAACGCCACCAGATCGCGCACCCGGACCGTTTCGCCGTTGCCGATGTGCAGGTACATCACGGGCTACTTTCCCCCTTCGGCGTTTGTTCGGTGAAGATCCCGTCCCTGACCCCGATCATATTGACCGCCCGGGGATCAAAACCCCCGGATTCGCAAGCCGTCAGGATCACCTGTCGGTCTCCCGTCTCGCGCAGAACGTACCCCCGTCTGGTCTCGTCGAGTTCGCTCATCACGTCGTCGAAGAGGAAAACGGGATATTCGCCGGTCTCGTCGCGGCAGACTTCGCCTTCCGCCAGTTTTAAAGCAAGCACCGCCGATCGCTGCTGCCCCTGCGAGGCGTAGGCGCGGGCGGACAGTCCGTTGACCGTGATCCCGACATCGTCCCGGTGCGCGCCGAACAGGGAACACCCGGCGGCGATCTCTCTGTTTCTGTTCTCCGAAAAGAGTTTGCGGTAGGACGAACGGATCTCCTCTTCGGTTTCCCCCGCCGCCTCGCTTTCATAGGAGAGCGTCAGTTTTTCGCGCCCGCCCGAAAGGTCGGTCAAGAGGGCGGCTGCGTGCGGGGAAAGTCGTTTGATATACCGGATCCGGTACGCGGCGATCTGTGCCGCCACGTCGGAGAGCCGTTCGGTCCAACTGTCAAGTTCCTCTGCGTCGTAGCGGAACCCTTTCTGCGTTTCTTTCAAGAGGCAGTTGCGGTTCTCGAGGATCTTATTGTAATCGTCGCAGAGTTTTAAGTAGATCGGGCGGCATTGGGAGATCGCGATATTCAGAAAAGCCCGTCTTTCCTGCGGCGCCCCCTTGACCAGCGACAGATGTTCGGGGCAGAACAGGACCGCCCGGAAATTGCCGATCATCTCGGAAAGTTTGACCGGCGCGCCGTTTTTTAAGCGTTTGCGCGACCCTTCATAGTAACGGTATTCCAGCGTCTTTTCGGTCTTTTCGGAGCAGTACGAGATCCCGATGCGAAACCCCTTTTCCCCGAACCTGACCAGATCTTCGTCGACCGAACCCCGGTAACTCTTGCCGCGGGCAAACAGATAAATACATTCGAGCGCGTTGGTTTTGCCCTGCGCGTTCTCTCCGTATAGCAGATTGACGCCGGGAACGAATTCCAGGCGGGCGGATCGGATATTCCGATAATTCTCCGCCGTCAGCGTCAACAGATTCATACTGCCGCCCTCACCGGTTGTCGATTATTCTTCTTCCGCCGTCGGCTGTTCGTTCATTCTGACCGGCAGGATCATGTAGAAGTAACGGAAACCGTCTTTTTCGTCCCATTCCTCTTCGACCGGCTCGACCGTGATGGACTGCGTCGGGCTCTTCAGGGTCATATAGATCCGTTTGCCTTCCGCCGCGCGGATGCTGTTGATCAAGAACCGGCAGTTGAAACCGATCGCGATGTCTTCGCCCTCGTGCTCGCACTCCATTTCGTCGTATACGTAGCCGTTGACCGAGTTGGAAGAAAGGCTGAACGTATTGCCCTTAATTTCAATTTTGACGTAGGACTTTCCGTTGCCCTGGATCTTTTCTTCGGCGACGAGATTGGCTCTTTCCAGCCCTTCCATCAGCCGTTCGCGGTCGATCTTCACGAAGATATCCTGCGCCTTCGGAAGGATACGCTGATAGTCCATATACTCGCTGTCGATCATACGGGTAAAGAAGACCATGTCTTTCAGTTCCATGATCGCGTGTTTTCTCGAAAGGTAGATCTTTGCCTCTTCGTCCTTATCGGGCAGGATGCGGATCATTTCGTTCAGAGCGTGGCCCGGAATGATGAACGAGAAGTGGGTGGACGAGATACGTCCGATATCCTGAATATCGCTTTCCACGTGGCATTTGGAGAGCGTGTAACCGTCGCAGGATACGATGTCCATTCTCTTGCCCTCTACCGTGAAGAACGCGCCGCAAAGCATCTGACGGCTGTCCTGTTCGGCAATCGAATGGAGCACTTTGCCGATCATGCGTTTGAGCACGCCGGCAGAGACCGCAAAACCCGTGTCGCCCGACAGTTCGGGAAGGTTCGGGAAGTCCGAGCCGGGAAGCGACTGCAGCGAGAAGGAAGACGCGCCGGCGGAAATGTATGCCTTGTGATCGTCGCCAATCTCAAGGGTGATCTCGTCTTCACCGAGCAGTTTGACGATCTGCAGAAGCCGCTGCGCGTTGATGATGCAGTTTCCTTCCTCAATAATAGAGATCGCCTCCACCGTCGTCCGCATACCTTTATTCATATCGTACGAGGAAAGGCGAACGGAGGTCTCTCCGATGGTTTCAATCAGAATACCTTCGATCGGAGTGATGGTGTTTTTACTGGAGACTGTGCTCATCGTAGGGACAAGTCCTTCAAGCAGCGCGGGTTTTGAAAAAATAACCTTCATGGTCGTTCCTTTCCGCCGGACGGTACCGGTCTTTGGCTTTGTTTATCTGAATGGAATTTGCAAACGCAAGAAAAAAGAAAGAAATAAGGGATTCAGCAGAAGTAGTAGTAGGGAGTGTGGAAACGGTGGACAACCCCAAATCATAAGACGCGACGCACTTTCACCGTCTCTTTTTTCTCCACCCGGACCCTGTGGATTGCAGTGGGCGCACGCGGGAGAAAAGTGGAGAAAAAGGAAAGGAAAAAAGTCGAGGGGGAGAGGGGAAATATCCACCGTTTTTTCCACCGGAAACCAACGTGGAAAAAGCGGGGTTATCCACAGACGAAAGTGGATAGATCAGTACAGTATCAGATCAATTTCTGATCTCGTCCATCATGCCGTTGACGAACGCGGAAAACTCGGGATCGGTCGCCATCGCCGCCTCGACTTTACGGAACGCCGCCATAATGGTCGCGTGGTCTCTCTCAAAGATTTCGCCGAGAGTATTGAAGGAGACGTCGGAGAGTTGACGGATCATGTAAATACAGATGTGACGGGCGTTGACCACGTTCGCGGTCCGGCGTTTTGCCCGAATGTCCTCGACCGGGATATTCAGGCGTTTGGAGACCAGGGTGATGATCCGGTCGACCGTGACGTCCACCGGTTCGTTGCCCGAAAGAATGTCGGAGATCGCGCGGCGGCAAAGATCGGTCGTGACGGGAGAGCCGGTCAGAAGACTGATGGCGGCGATCCGCTTGATGGATCCCTCGATCTGACGGATGTTGTTCTGCAGTTTGGTCGCCAGATATTCGACCACTTCACTCGGGATCGAGATCTTCAGGTTTTCCGCTTTTTTATTGATAATCGCGGTACGAAGTTCAAAACTCGGCTGCTGAATGTCGGCGAGCAGACCCCAGATGAAACGGGTCAGAAGACGGTCTTCAAGCGTCTTGATATCTTTGGGCGGACGGTCGGAGGTCAGAATGATCTGTTTGCCGTTCTCGTAGAGTGTGGAGAAGGTGTGGAAGAACTCTTCCTGCGTCGATTCCTTACCGGCGATGAACTGCACGTCGTCGATCAGAAGCACGTCGGCGTTGCGGTAATGCTGACGGAAACGGTCCTGCGTACCATTTTGCAGGCTGGCGATCAGTTCGTTTGTGAACTCCTCGCTCTTCTTATAGACGATCTTGCACTTCGGGTTCTTGCGTTTGATCTCGTTCGTCACCGCGAAAAGCAGGTGGGTCTTACCGACGCCGCTCGGACCGTAGATGAACAGTGGATTGTAGGTCGAAACGTCCATCTCGTCGTTCTTGTCGGGCGAACTCGAGTAGAGCGCGACCGCGCGGCAGGCGGCAAGAGCGAACCGGTTGGATTCCCCTTCGATAAAGTTCTCAAAGGTGTATTCGTCGACGATCGAACTGCTCTCGATCGCCGCCTCGGGGTCGATCTTTCTGGGTTCGGGATCCTCGGGGAGAAGCGGCACGGTCTTCTTCTCTTCGGGTTTATCCTTGATCTCCGGGATGTGGAAACCTTCGCTGTCTTCCCGCGACTCGATCACGACTTTCACGTCGAAGCCGACCACCTCGCGAAGCGCGTCACGGATTGAGCCGGCGTGACGCTTGGCGATCAGATCCTGCTTGAAGTTGCTGTCGGTCGAAAAGACCGCGGTATCCCCGTCAAGGGAGACCAACTGCAAACTCTTGAACCACAGTTCGTAGATGGTGGGCGTGAACTTCTGTTTCAGTTGTTCGAGCACCGCAGAACCGATATCTTTTAGAGTATCCATCGGGCGTTCCTTTCCCTTCGGCTTCCTGCCGTCGTCTTCGCGCGTACTATAATTTATACTTTAATGAAAAATGTTTATATTTTATTATACCACATAGATTAATAATTTTCAACTATGTGGATAAATTTTTTTCAAAATTCACAAGCCGAAATACCGCCCGGCTTGCAAAACGGGGAAAAGCGTGCTATAATGGGCGTCAGGGGGAAAAACGACATGAAAGTTACGCTCTGTATCCCGCTCTATAACGAAGAGGCGATCTTAGCCGAGACGATCGACACTGTTTCGGCGTATATGACCGCCGCTTTTCCCAATAATTTTGAGGTCATTTTCATCGATGACGGCTCGACCGACAACTCCAAAGCGATCCTCGAAGAACGCTGCTCCGGCCCCATCCGCTACCTCTCCTATCAGCCCAACCGCGGCAAGGGCTGCGCCGTCCGGCAGGGAATGCTTGCGGGGGAAGGGGACTACATCATTTTCACCGACTGCGATCTTGCCTACGGTCTCGACGTGATCCCCGAGATGGTCGCCCTCTTCGACGAGCACCCGGAATACGACGCCGTGGTCGGCTCCCGCGTCAAACACCCGGAGGGCTACGCCGGCTACTCTTTTTCCCGGAAAGTCGTCTCGAAAACCTATCTCTCCCTGCTCCGTCTCTTTGGCGGGTTATCGCTTTCGGACTCGCAGACCGGTCTGAAAGGGTTCCGCCGCGACGTCGCAAAGCGGATCTTTGCCCTGTGTGAGGTCGACCGCTTCGCCTTTGACTACGAGGCGATCAAAATCGGTCAAAAGTGCGGTTATCGCTTCGGCGAACTGCCCGTGAAGATCGTCAATCACCGCCCGTCCACCATCCGTTTCTTCCGCGACACTCGCCGGATGCTCCGCGACGTCGGCAGGGCAAAGAGAAGAATAAAAAAACTCAAAATCGACTGAAAACAAAGAAATTTTCACGACCACCCCTTGGAAAGAAGACGCCCGCTTTCCTTACCGCGACCTCCCCTGATACGGTCGCGCCACGAAGAAAGCGGGGCAAAGAACTTCATTAAAAATGAAGTTAGCGCAACTCATGCTTCGTTGCGCGGGCGGTCAGCCCGACTGCCGGGGTTATCTTTACGTATTAAAAATCACGCCGCCTGCCGATTACGGCAGGCGGCATCGTTATATAGGGAAAGCAAACCGTGTTTGTTTTGCATACTTCATTATCCCCATAATGAAGTTCTTTGGGCGCCGTCTTACAAGAAAGCGCGAAGAAAAACCTCTTCGGGCGTCCGTTATAGCCTGACTTACCCTTCCTCTTCGGTCAGGATCGGTTTGGTTAGTATTCCTTCTCTTGTCAAGCGGTACGAATCGGTCCACTTATCGTCGCCGCTGCGCCACGCGGGCGGGCTGTCGCGGTGGAACTCGTCGGCGTTATGCAGGGGACCGAACCCGTTCTGACGCGAAACGAAGAGCGAGAGAGTCAGGGTGTGTTTTCCGGCGGCGGGCGCCCCGAGCGCGAGGCGATAGGGCGGATAGATCACCCGCCCGACAGGGGCGCCGTCGAGCGCGACCGTGACCAGCGCGCCGCGGTAGTGCGGGACCACGAGCGACAGTTCTCCGCCGTTTGACGCAAACGGGATCTCGTATCTGAACGCGCCCGAGAAGAACGGGAACCCGATCCGGGTAATATCGTCGAAGCCGACGAGGGCACGCTTTTCCGTCAACTTCGTCTCCTGCCCGTTCACCTCCACACCGAACTCCCCGAGCAGATACGTCCGCTCAAGCGAGGTGCGCTTCGCGTAGGGAAGCGTCACAACGAGAGTGTTCACGCCGCGTTTCACGGCGGGCAGCGCGACGCATTGAATGCACCGATCCACGTAAAACCCCTCGGGTTTCCGGTCGACCGGGGCACCGTTCCACTCGATCGTCGCCACGTCGGCGTCCTCAAGCGCCAGGGTCGCGGCAGGCAGATCAACGTCGGAGAGCACCGTATAGCGGAGCGTCACGATATGCGTCGGGACCTCGGGCGGCAGCACCCAGGGCTGCGCGGTCGACCCCAGCGCGTCCCAGCGATCGCCCTTCAGCCAACCCAGTTCGCGGCGGAGCAGGGTATCGATCCGAAGGATCTCGGTCTTCGGTCGGAATTCGCCCCGGTCAAGGGCGTACTCCGCGTAGTCCAGCACCAACGCGTTTTGCTCCGCAAGGGTGTAGGGAACCACGTCGGGGAGCGAGATAGCCGAGGCGGGCCTGGCGGGCGCGGGGGCGATCGTCTGCCCCTGATCGGCGGCGTCTGCGGGGGTCAGTTTGACGAGCAAACTGTCGCAATCGTAGAAACGGCGGGTGAAAACCGTCTTGTTCCCGACAAGCGTATAGGAGAGCGGGGAAATATCGCCGGTCGCGGTGTCGTAGAGGGTCGGGCGGAAGCGCCCGTTGACCGTCACCGTCACGTCGGCGCGGGTCGCGACGTCCTTGTTGTAGGGATCTCTGCCCTGCGAAAGGAACAGCCAGCGGCAGTCCCCGTCCTGACGGAGGTGGGAGATCAGGCGACTCGAGAGCGACCCCGACGCGTCGCGCACTTCGATCTCGCGCACCGATTCCAGCGCGGCGAGCAGGTCGCTCTTTTCAAACGGAACGACCTCGGACTTTTCCCACAGTTCCCGTCCGCGCGAGGAGGGCAGGGCGTTTTCGTAGAGCGGCGCTTCGCCGAGGAAGAGCAGGCGCCCGCCCTTCTTTTGGAAGGCTTCGAGCCGTTCGAGGGTGGTCGAGCGCAGGGTCTCGCACCCCGGGACGATCACGACGTCGTAGCGCATTTCTCCGACCGGGAGCGGCGCGTCGGCAGTCGGGCAGAGCGAGGGAAAAAGAGATTCGGAAATGAAGTCGAAATCGACCGTGCCGAAGAGCAGCCAGTCGGTAAGAGAGGAGAAGCGCTTCTCGAGTTTTTCGCGGATCGCGTCGGTCTGCTCGGCGGGGCCCCAATGGAGCCAATAACTTTCGACCGGGTGGATCACGCCCACGCGCACCAGGGGTTTGCCGCGCGTCAGAGCCGTCGCGACGCGCGCGAAGTGATCCTCGACGGCGCGGTATTCCTTATACCACGGGGACTGATAGTTGATCGAGGCGGGGTAATCGCGCTTGGCTTCGCCCTTCATCGACACCCACGCCAGATGCGGGACGCGGACGGTCACGCCGAGGGCGGCTTGCCAGTCGCCGTGCAGTTTGTGCCCGCGGAAATCGTAATCCCAACCGGTCACGCCGTACAGTTCGCTGATCATGCCCTCGCGACCGTACTGGTGGACGGCGGACTGCGCCTGCTTCGCCGTCGTGAACTCGTGGCGGGCAAGCAGCATATCGATCCCGGGCAACTGGAAGGCGCGGTAGGAACGCATCGCCTCGCCGAGCGAGCCGGTCTGGCTTTTCAGCGTCGGTTCCTGCATCATATGCCCGGTCAGCATCAAGCCGTTCCGTTCGCACCACGCGCCGATCTGGTCGGCAAACGCCGAAGAGAAGCGTTCGGCGACGTGGTCGTGATAGAGGTAGCGGATCCTCGACACTCCGTCGGGCTTCTCCCAGATCAATTCGGGCAGATGGTCGAGAAGCGACACGCCGTAGGCGGCGGAAAAAGTTTCTTCCAGATCGTCGGAAAACGGAAGCGTCACGTCGTGGTCGCTCTTGGCGTAGGGCAGCACGTTTTTGCGCGTGAACTGCGGTTCGTCGGTGAAGATCGCGGGAACGACGTTCCCGAAGGACTTTTGGAAGCGGCGGCGGTAACTCTCGTGCGTCACCTCGATAAAGCGGGCGACCGCCTTCGGATCGAGGGTGTTCAGATAGGTCTCGTTATTGAACCAGGGGTTCTCGCGCGGCGTTTCGAGGTAGGCGTAGCGGATCTCCTCGCCCGGGTTAGGCTCGTCCGGGTCGTTCTCCGCGAGCCGCCGGTAGGAGGCCAACTCGCCCCGGTCGTTCAGACGGACGGCGTAACGGGCAAGCAGTTTCCCGTTCCCGGTGCGCGTCGCCAAGGCGCTCGAATCGGTCAGCACCTCGCCGCTTTCGCCCTCTTGGTAGGGGGTTTTGGTAAACAAAAGGGTGCGTTGGCGGTACGCTTCGTCCTTGGTCACGATCCCGCCCGCGGCGCCCGACGGCCAGCGATCCTCGTCGTAGAGCCAGGCGAGCATCCCTTCCTTTTCGGATTTGTCGATGCACGCCCCGATCATTTCAAAGAACTCGTCGGAGAGGTAGGGGGTGTCCAGCCCCGTGCGGACGTGCATATGCGCGCCGCCGAAGCCCATCTCCTTCATCACGTCGAGTTGACGGAGCAGTTCGTCCTTTTCCAGGCGGCAGTTCCACGCCCAGAAGGGCGTGCCGCGGTACTCGCTCGTCGGCTCGCGGAACAGTTCGGGCGAAAGCGTCTTTTCCCGGTTCTTCTTGTAAAGCATCACGTTACCTCGTTGGTTTGTCATTCGCCGAATTCAACGCGGCGCACCGCCAGAGTCTTGCCGGTCGCTTCGTCGAGGTCGAAAAGCGCGCCCTGCGCGCGGAACGGTCCTTCCGCCTCGGAATAGGAGTAGCGGAGCCGCGTCCTCTGCCGGGCGGTCATCACCTCGGCTTTGACGCCGAGGACGCCGCCGGTACGGCCGCAGAACCCGACGTCCGAAACGTAGCCGGTGCCCATCGGCAGCACGGTTTCGTCGGCGGTCGGTACGTGCGTATGGGTCCCGTAGATCGCCGAGACCTTGCCGTCCAGACGGAACGCGGCGGCGATCTTCTCCCCGGTCGCCTCGGCGTGCAGATCGAGCACCGACAGGTCGTAGCGCCCCGCTTCGCGGGCGAGCACCCGCTCGATGTAGGGCACCGGATCGGGCGTTCCCGCTTCCATGAAGAGGCAGCCGAGCGCCGAGAAGACCAGGATCCGCCGATCGCGCGCCGGCAGGATCGTGTAGCCCGTGCCGGGCACCCCGTCGGCGAGGTTGATCGGGCGCAGCACCCGATCGCTCGATTCGAGCGTCGAATAGATCGACTTTGCCGCCATGGTGTGGTTCCCGCCGGTGATGCAGTCGGCGCCGCCCTCAAGCAGAAGGGAAGCGTCCTTCGACCCGATCCCCGAAAGGAACCCGGCGTTCTCGCCGTTCACGACGGTAAAGTCCACCTTGTTTTCGCGCCGGAATTGCCAGAGCCGACGGCAGAGGAACTCGACCGTCGCCGGCGACAGCACGTCGCCGAGGACCAAAACACGAAGCATGGGCACACCTCCATAACTCAAAGAACAGACCGGGAGGGATATCCCCCCCGGTCGACTGGGATCCGGGAAGAAGCCCGGAGCAGATTATTTGGCGTAATCCGTATAACGGCTTTCGCGGATCACGTTCACCTTGATCTGACCGGGGTATTCGAGTTCGCCCTCGATCTTCTTGGCGATGTCGTGCGCGAGCAGTTTCATCTCGTCGTCGCCGATCATCTCGGGTTTGACGATCACGCGGACTTCGCGGCCCGCCTGAATGGCGAAGGACTTCTCGACGCCGTTGAACTCGGAGGAGATCTCCTCGAGTTTCTGCAGACGCTTGATGTAGTTCTCGACGTTCTCGCGCCGTGCGCCCGGCCGCGCCGCCGAAATGGCGTCCGCCGCCTGCACCAAGAGAGCGACGATGGACTTCGCCTCGACGTCGCCGTGGTGCGCCTCGATCGCGTGGATCACGTCCTTGCTCTCGTGGTACTTCTTCGCGACGTCCACGCCGAGCCCGACGTGCGAGCCCTCGATCTCGGCGGTCAGCGCCTTGCCGATATCGTGGAGCAGACCGGCGCGCTTCGCGAGCGTGGAGTCCACGCCGAGTTCGTCCGCCATGATGCCGGCGAGCAGCGAGACTTCGATCGAGTGACGCAGGACGTTCTGTCCGTAACTCGTCCGGTATTTCAGTCTGCCGAGCAGTTTGACCAGTTCGGGGTTCAGCCCGTGAACGCCGGTCTCGAAGACGGCTTTTTCGCCCGCCTGCTTGATCGACTGTTCGACGTCGCGCTGTGCCTTTTCCACCATTTCTTCAATACGCGCGGGGTGGATCCGCCCGTCGGCGATCAGTTTTTCGAGCGCGAGCCGTGCAATCTCGCGCCGGACGGGATCGAACCCGGAGATCGTGATGACCTCGGGGGTGTCGTCGATGATGAGTTCCACGCCGGTCAGGGTCTCGATGGTGCGGATGTTCCGACCTTCGCGGCCGATGATCCGTCCCTTCATATCCTCGTTCGGGAGCGAGACGACCGAAATGGCGACCTCGCTGACGTGATCGGCGGCGCAACGCTGGATCGCGAGCGAGAGGATATCCTTCGCCTTCGCGTCGGCTTCCTCACGGAACTGCGCCTCGTACTCGGAGAGTTTCAGAGCGGTTTCGTGCTGCAGTTCTCCCGAGAGTTTGTCAAGCAGTTCGCGCTTGGCTTCGTCGCTCGTCATACCGGAGATCTTCTCCAGTTTGACGGTCTCGGTCTCCTTCAGCGCGGTGATCTCCGCGATCTTATCTTCCGCTTCCTTGTATTTCTGCTGAAGGGCGACCTCCTTTTTCTCCATTCTTTCGAGTTTGCCGTCCAGATTCTCCTCTTTCTGGGCGAGCCGGTGTTCCTGACGCGAGATCTCGCGTCTGCGATCCTTGATCTCTGCGTCCGCGTCGTTCTTCAAACGAAGCACTTCTTCTTTCGCTTCGAGCAGCGACTCCTTCTTCCGCGTTTCGGCGGTGCGGATCGCGTCTTCGAGGATCTGTTTTGCTTCGGCTTGTGCGGAGGCGAGTTTCGCTTTTCCGCTGGATTTGAGGAACAGGTAGGTGGCAATTCCGCCGACGGTGAGCGCGGCGACCGCCACGATGATGTACCAGACAAAATCGGGCATTTCTTTTCCTTTCTTATTCGTATTTTGCGCGGGGGCGCGGCTGTACGCCGCCCGTTCGGATTCAACGGGGGCGCGCCGCTTCGGTTCGGCATCCGTCGCGCCGGGAAGTTGGACCTTTGCTCTATGTCCGCGGGCGAGGGTGGACGCCGGATGATTTGTGATGCGCCCGAACGCTCGGGCAGGGAAGTCTCCGCCGCCCGTTACACGTCGGGCGACTGAATTTTCCCAGTAAACATTATACTATATAAGTTCCTTAAAGTCAAGCGTAAAAAAGACGAAAACTCCGAAGCGTTTTTTCGCGTCTCTTCCGCGCCGCGTTCGCGCGGCATATCGCGTTTGCCGCGCAAACGGGAAGTCTTTTTAGCACTCCCGCAGCGGAATTAACAAATTGTTCACAAAAAACATCCCCCGAACCCTTGACAAACGGCGGTCCCGGTGGTATCTTATATCATGAAATTAGCACTCCGCCCGTTTGAGTGCTAAACGCCGGAAGGAAAAACCGGACGAAGAGGAAGGAGAGGCGACCATGACCGAACTGATGGGACGGGACGAAGAGTTCTCGCTGTCGGACAGAAAAAAGAAGATCCTGAAAGCGATCATCGACGCGCACATCGCGTACGGCGAGCCGGTCGGATCCAAGTATCTGGCGCAGGACGCCGGGTTGAACTGCTCTTCCGCGACCATTCGGAACGAGATGGCGGAACTCGAGGCGCTGGGGCTGCTCGAACAGCCGCACACGTCGGCGGGACGCGTCCCCTCCGAACTCGGCTATCGCTACTACGTCAACGCTTTGCTCCGGCACTACCGCATGACGACCGACGAGATCGACCAGATCAACCGCACCCTACGCCAGAAGGTCAGCGAAATGGACGGCATCCTTGCCGAGGCGTCGCGTCTGGCGTCGCGGATCACCAACTACACCGGCTTCTCGGTCAAACCGCGCGCCGTCGGCCGCCGCGTCGACAAGTTCGAGGGGGTCTACCGCGATCCGAAGAACTTCGTCCTCGTGATGCTGCTCGACGACGGGAGCGTCAAGACGCGGAACATCCGCCTTTCCTTCTCGTTCGGAGAGGAGGAGACCGGACGGCTGATCGAGGCGCTGAACGACCTGATCGCGGGCGCGACGGTCGAGGAGATCACGCTGCCCCGGATCCGCGAACTCGAGAGCCGGATGGGGAGCGTTTCGACCGTGGTCCACCCGATCGTCTCGGCGATCTACGACACGCTGACCGAGGACGTCGGCGGAGATCTGCAGGTCGAGGGCGTCAACCGCCTGCTCCAGTATCCCGAGTATTCCGACGTCGGCGAACTCCGCTCGGTGATGGATCTGCTCGAGACCAAGGAACCGTTGCTCGACGTCATCAGCACGGGCAAGGACAGCCGCGACGTCAACGTCTATATCGGGAGCGAGAACAATATCAAGGTGATGTCGAACTCCACCCTGGTCTTCAAGACGGTGCGGCGCGACGGACGCGTGGTCGGCGCGATCGGCGTCATCGGCCCCCGCCGTATGGACTACGCGAAGGCGATCTCCACGATCGACGAACTGGCGGCGGGCATCGACCTGCTCCTCAAAGACGACGAAGATCCCGAGAACGGCGGATAGACCTCGAAAGGAAGGATAAGACATGGAAAACGAAAAAACCCCGGTTGAAGAGACCGAAAAAACGGCACCCGCGGCTGAAACGCCGGAAACCCCGGCGGCCGAGCCCGCGGAACCGAAGGCGCCCGCCGGGGAAGAGAAGAAGCACAAGGAAACCAAGCGGGAACTTGCCGCTCTTCGCGAGAAGGCGAGCGAACTTGAAAAGGCGCTTTCCGAAGAGAAGGAAAAGTATTTGCGGATGTTCGCCGAGTACGACAACTTCCGGCGACGTTCGCAGAAGGAACGCGAAGGGATCTACACCGACGCGGTTTCGGACGTGGTGGGACAGATCCTGCCCATCGCCGACAACCTTGAGCGCGCCGGGAAGTATACCGAAGGCGAGAAGGTCGCGGAAGGCCTCAGGCTGACCATGAACGCCCTGAACGAGTGTCTGAACAAACTCGGCGTAACGGCGTTCGGGGCTCCCGGCGACAAATTCGATCCGAACCTTCATAACGCGATCATGCACGAGGAAGACGAGAGCAAAGGGGAAGGCGAGATCGTCGAGGTCTTCCAACCCGGTTACAAACGCGGCGACAAGATCATCCGGTACGCGATGGTCAAGGTCGCGAACTGAAACGCAAAAACCATTTCAAACGGTAAATCATTCACGAAGATATAACGGAGGTAAACAATCATGGCAAAAATCATTGGTATCGACTTGGGTACGACCAACTCCTGCGTGGCGGTCTACGAGGGCGGCGAGCCCACCGTCATTCCCAATCCCGAAGGCAACCGCACCACCCCTTCGGTGGTCGCGTTCTCGAAAACCGGCGAGCGTATGGTGGGTCAGGTCGCGAAGCGGCAGGCGATCACCAACCCCGACCGGACCGTGATGTCGATCAAGCGGAAGATGGGTTCCGACGCGAAGGTCGAGATCGACGGCAAGAAGTATTCGCCGCAGGAGA